>Ga0222429_100542_pt1 | contig 24955 bp, 15 predicted proteins | sample 1B50Ametagenome_FD_182475 | JGI IMG/M metagenome (GOLD analysis project Ga0222429, IMG submission 182475) | Enriched microbial communities from leaf-cutter ant dump, University of Wisconsin, Madison, United States - 1B50A (version 2) | ecosystem: Environmental > Terrestrial > Nest > Insects nest...
ATCCTTAACAAGATTATATTCATTTCTTGCGATCTCTATCTCTTTATCATATTGCTGCACCGCCGCAGAGGTTGCTGCCATGCCCGATAAGCCATTTTTAAGCCTGGAAATACTTGTTTCAAGCGATGCTATCCTTTGGTTGGCTCCTTCCAGCAACGCCTGTGCATCAATCCTGTTCTGCAGGAGCTCCTGCACGCTAACCGCTTCTATGGCAGCGTTGCCGGCACCTCCGAAGTTGAGCTGCTGCATTTGATTGGAAACAGCATCTATTTTGTTTTTCAGGTCCTGGTCGCTGCCACCCTTTGATATATATTCAGCCTGCAGGTCATCATACTGTTTCTTTAAACGCAGGTATTCGCTATTGCTCTGGCTGACGGGCGCATCCACCGTAGTCAGTCCCTGGCTTTGGGCTTTATTTATCAACTCTGTAAGCTGGGCAACCCTGTACGCCTGGTTTTTTCGTACTCCCTGCTCTATGATCAGCGAATTTTCAAATGCCGCTATCTGGTTCAATACATTTGCACCTTCTACGCCGGCGTCAATCAGGCCACGGCTGGTAGCATACTCGTTTTTTTCAGCCTGTTTCTCTTCCAGTATGGCCCTCTTCTTGTTCACCAAGGAATCAAGCGTGGCAATAGACAGGTTGGTTCTTTGTTGCTCCCTGGAACTGTAGGTACGGATGAACTCGCTGCACACTGCATTTACAATGAAGGCAGACATATCTGCATTTTCTGAAACGTATTGAACATTCAGATAATCAGACTTTAAATACCGCTCCACTTGCAGCACCTTTGCAATGCTGGCAGCATCATATCGCTGGGTTTCTAACAGTGTTAAAAGCGTTTTTTCTTCCGTTACGGTAGGGGAAAGCAATGTTGATTGGTCTATATGCTCCTGCAATATCTTTATTGCCGTATCCTTTTGAAGGGCCGGCTTTGCCAGCGGTTTGAACGGCGCCTGAGACTGAAGATCGTGTAAGAGAAGCCGATAGGAAACCAGGCTCAGCAGCTTTAAAGAAGTAATGTTTTCCCGCGCGTTGTTAAAGTTCAACTCGCTTTGTGTATAGTTCACCACATTATTTATGCCGGGCACATCACTTTCAGTGAACCCTGTGGAGATCTGCGCTGCGGATTTGTAGGTCTTCTTAAGATTTTTAGTCAGAAAAAATGAAACTACAAATGCTAAAAGCACACAGATCAAAATAATCCATTTCTGACGAAGGATCACCTTAAGCAAAAAATCAAATTCCATTTAACCTCCCTTTCTTTTTGATATTCAATTAGTGCAAAAATAGGAAACGACAATAAACCACGGTTTATTATCGTTCCCAATAAGCTGTTAGTCGCCTGTTTTTATTTAAGCCTGGTTATTTTGAACGTTTTTGGCGCCTCTCCCGGCATACCTGACACATACACGATCAGGGTTCCGGGATGCTGCATCCTGCTGCCTAAATTCAGGCTTTGCTGCCAGATTCCCGCCCGAACATCCGTGTATTCTGCCCTGTATACAGGCTTACCGCTCATATCCGTCACCATAATTGCCAGTTTGGGAACATTTTTCTTCAGGACCATTTGAAGCGTTATATTATCAACAAACGGGTTCGGATAACCGACCAGTTTCGTTATGGTCACATCAGGATCTACCGATACCGCCGTTTTCACCTCTTCCTCCGGCCGGCGCCTCAATCCTGCCACACCGCCGTTAACGCCGCCCATATCCGGTGCCTTCATAGCATGAATGCTGACACTGTTCAACCAGCCATAACCGCTGCTCGAATATACCTGTACTTTTATAGTACCGGTCTCGTCAGGTTTGACCCCATACAATGTTACGGTATTCGCCGTATTGTTTACAGGGTTGATGGATACTGATTTGTTGCCCACACTGTAAATTGTATTACCGGAACCTGCATAAGAGGTGCCTGCAAAGAATGTCAGGTTATAAACATAATCATGGTTGAGATTGACAAAGGAGAAATCTGCCGTGGCGGCGAAGCCAATGTAGTAATTGGTTTTCATAACTGCATCCGGTACGGGACCGGAATTGTTGCCGGTAGTAGTACCAAATGAGGTAGTCACGTTGTTGAACGGTGCCCCTGCAACAAAACTGATACCGGTACCCTGTGTCAGGGTATTGGTAAGGTTTGACAGGACAAATCCCTCGTATAAGGCAGTGTTGGTACTGTTCCAGACGGGGTTATTGACCGAATTGTTGGTTGCGCTGTTCAATTGCAGGTTTACAGTATATGCTACTGTAGAAGCACCTGCCACAAGACTATAGTCTGAATAAACCGCTCCGTTCACCGCTCTTACCTTATAATAATAAGTAGTATTGGCAGACAAACCTGTATTGGTATAACCGGTAACATTCGCAGCCACCGTACCTATCAGGTTATAGACGCCTCCGGCAGCTGTGCTTCTCCACACCTCGAACCCTGTTCTGGGCTGGGGCAGGGAAGTCCAGTCCAGCCTGATCTGGTTTGCCGATGTACCATTCGCCGTTAAGTCGGCAGGTGCAGATAGAGAAGATACCGCAGGTCCATCATATTCAAATACCTGAATGGCATTCAAAGCGGCGCCGAAAGATCCCGGGGCCTTTTGCACGCTTACGGTGATGCTTCCATCAGCATCCGGAGAAACGCCGTTGATCCGGACGGTATTGCTGGTGTTATTCATATTGTTCAGCGTAACGCTTTGGGCGCCGATAGAATAGTTCGATATAATCGTTCCGCTGGAAGACTGCTGTTGCGCTGTCCATGAATATCCGCCAAAGAATACAACACTATATTTCTTATTGGCTGCCAGACTGGTAATTTTAAATTGTGTTGGCGAGCCTGCAGTGGTAGAATAGGCTGTTCTCAGCACATTATCCGGGAATACGCCGGAATTATTGCCGGTAACGGCGCCATTGGAATTCGCGTACACCCAGTTATGCAATGTTAATAACCCGATACCGGAAACACTTCCATCGGTATAGGTGAGGTTATTCATCTGGTAGTTGATCAGCGCATTGGCGGCCTTATTGGTATTGTTCCAGGGAGCCGCCTGGGGGTTTGCTGCATTAAAGTTGATATTGATCCCCTTTTGTTTCTTACCATCAACGGTGACTGTGAATACCCTGCTTACACTTGCTTCAAAATTATTGGTAGCCTTTATATTGATATTATAAGTGCCCAGGTCACGTTCACCCGGGTTCAATGTCAGCAGGGCGGTTGTATTACCCGACGACGCGATAGTAGCAAAACCCGGCAGGTTATCGGAAGTAAAGGTCACCGTTGTGCCAGGGTTAGTAGTGGCGCTCAGCGCTACCACAACCACAGTATCATTGTACAGGGAAGCGTTTGCAGGCGCATTGAACACCACGGTTGATGCAGGATTAGCAGCCGTAGCCACACTGATCTCATTACTGAATCCCGATGTACCGGCTTCGTTTACTTTCTTCACTTTATAGAAATAGATTGTACCGGCTGTAAGTCCGGTTGTATCTGCATAAGAAGCTATGCTGCCGCTAACAAATTTTACCAGCTCGTAATTAGCCGTGTTGAGAGGCGAACGCCATATCTCCACACCATCCAATACACCCGCTCCGTTATTCCAGTTCAGCGAAATTGTCTTCGTATCCTGTGCAGTCCCGGCCAGGCCGGTGGCTGCCGTTGGCTGCGCAGGCAAAGCCTGGGTGGCTGCACTAACAGTTGCAGTATATGCTGAAGCGCCATGCTGCCCTACACTCTTTATACGGTAGTAATAGGTGGTAGAAGGCTCCAGCAACGAATCCGTAAATGTAACGTTATTGGCTGTCACAGTTTTAACGATTGCATAATCCCCGGTGGAACTATTAGAACGGTATATCTCAAAACCGGTCTCATTGTTACTGTTATCCTGCCAGTTTAATTTGATCCTTCTGGACGACAGGACGGTAGCCGTAAGGTTTGCCGGCGCCGCAGGTACAGCTCCGGTATTGGTTACGGCCTGTACAAATGCAGTGTTGGGTATAGCAACAAACTGTCCTCCCGTTTCAGGGGTTTTCCAGCTGATATTCATCACCTCGGAACCTGTATTTTCAAAATACGTGATGGCAATGGGGTAAATGCCTGCCTGCAGGGTGATAGTCCCGTCTTTGCTTTGCGCGGTATGTTGTCCATCGTTGTTAACCAAAGCTGTCGCAGAATGATTGTAAGGTGATGTTACCTGGTTCCTTGCGCCCAGATACAGCTTACTTCCTTCATCGGAATGCGTGCGGAAGGTGTACGATCCGGCAACGCGGATATCAATATACCCTTCCCATAAGAATGCAAAGCGGTCATTCTGATCCCTGGAGGATAAAGTAACATTCGGAACGTCTCCTGTATATTTAGGTGTAAGCGTTGCAAAATTGGGAATTTTAGTCCAGGTGCCCGTTGTTGTATAGTACTTGTAGGCCAACCCGCTAAAGGCAGGACTTGCCACCATTTGGTTACTGGGAGCAGAGATATTACCAGTCTCATCCTTAGCCTTTACCAGGAACTGGTAAAACTGACCGTTAGCAAGATTGTTTACCTCGAAGCTTTCCTGATCTCCGGGGACGGTATAAGATAATTTACCGTTAATATATACTTCGTAATAAGTAACGCCAACATTATCTACAGATGGCTCCCATAATAATTCTATCATTGAATGCCCCGTAGCCCCGAGACGAAGATTATTGGGTGCAGTGGGCGGCGTAACATCGGAAGGCGTAACAGAACTGGCAACATCTGAAGTTGCAGAGGCCGCCGTATTGTTGATCGCCCTGATCTTGTAGTAATATCTTGTACCGGCATCCAGACCGGAGATCACAGCAGAAGAAGCATTGCCGGCCGCAAATCCGGCCAGTTTATAGTTTCCTTCAGCATTTACAGACTGGTAAATCTCAAATTGTGTCGCCGCATACGTTCCCTGGTTGATGTTCCAGGTCAACGAAACCTGCGTTTGTGATGTAGCAGTAGCCTGCAGGCTGAGTGGCTTGCTAGGCGGATTAGGTCCATTGGCATTAATAACCGTAAAAGTCTGTGAAAAAGAACTGGAGCAGCCATAACGTTCGGTCACTTTCACCTGATAATCTCCAACAGTTGCACCGGCCATGACATTGGTAGTGCTGGGTAACGTAGTCGTCGGGTTTAGCTTCTGCCACTCATATGCCACATAGTTTGCGGGAACTTTCAGGTTTACAGTGGTACTCCCGTCCGGCGCAGGCAATACCCTGCTGGATAAACTATCTACGGCGATATTGGGTGAAACGGTTGGTTGCTTTATTTTGATCTCTACAGGCACAGTAGACCAGCTCCCCCAGGTGGAACCCGTTAATATACGGCAGTCATACACCCCGACAGTGGTCACACTGATGGTATTTCCGGTTGCGCCTGAAATAATTTGTCCGTTCTTTCTCCATTGATAACCGTCCAGCCCCGGCTGCACACCGAGGGTAACATTTATATTATCACCCGGACAGAACTCGGTTCTGCCATACCTGGCCCAGGGGTTAGCCCGGTGTGCCCTGTTTAAATAGGGAAAATAATCCCGCTCCTTCCACACGGAATCCCAAACATTATGAGCCAGCGTTGTATAATACGTCCAGTGCAGATTGTTTCCGTTTGCTTCAGCGGCGCTCATCAACTGCCGGACAGTATTGGGATGCGGATTGTTGTCCAATGCCCCGGAAGAAATCCAGATAGATTTATAGGTAAGATCAGGCAATGCATTTATATGATACAAAGACACGGCACACATAGGAATGGCTGCAGCCACCAGCTTGGGATGGGCCATCGTAAAACTCCATGTGGCAGATCCGCCTGCGGAAAGTCCGTTAACGATGACCTTATCCGGGTCGACCTTAGCCTCGGGGATCAGATAATTAACGATCAAATCCCGCAGCGACGCAAAATGCGTTTCATTAAAATATCTGTTGGGAGAAGTAGACTGAGGATACAGGAGAAACCCGTCAAACTCCCCTCTTTCGGTTACCGGTTCATGATAGTTCGACCCTCCCATGGCATCGTTATCGTAGATAGTGCCGGGCGTGCCTCTTCCTCCAAAGAACATATACAAAGGATACTTTTTCCCATCCGCTGCGGCAGAATAACTTTTAGGAAACTTCAATCTGAACGGTATCCCGTTAAAGTAATACGCTTTATATTTTGCGTTGCCACCTTTTGCTACCCATTTTGCAAGGGTGTTCCAGGACGGTGTTGCAGGAGGGTTATTGGGGTTATAAATAACCAGGGGATCGTTAGGATTTAATACGCCGGTTTGCGCATGCGCTCCTTTAATGCCAATAACAAAAAGAATAAAAAAAACAGAGTAACGAAAATTGCGTAAAATTTGCTTCATGGTGTTTCTCTTTTTTGAAACAGTAAACAAAAATTGTAGCTTTTTTTCGGATATGGGAGGACAAACAAACGAAGAATAAGGGTCGGTTGGTTTAACAGAAGATAGGAAATAAAGGGTGAAATCTGCGCCTGCAAGATAACTATTTTTTTGTTACCCATCGAACTTCGATGCAATTATTTGCCTCCATTTTTACTTAAATCAATCCTGCAGACTGGCTTTTATTACAAAACAAGAAGGTTGCCTTGTGTGGCAACCTTCCGTATCTGCTTTAGCGTGAAGCTATTTTGTTTTTGTGATCTTAAAGGTCTTGGGAGCTTCTCCCGGAATACCGGAAACATATATGACATATGTACCAGGGTTGGGTATTCTGCTGCCAAGCGCCAGGTTCTGCTGCCAGGTACCTGCGGGTACATTCGAAAATTCTCCCCTGTATACAGGCTTACCTGTAAGATCGGTTATCATTACTGCCAGCCTGGGTACATTACGCTTTAAGCTTAACTGCAGCGTAATGTTGTCGATAAACGGATTTGGATAACCCACAAGCTTAGTGACTGTTGCCGCAGGTTCGGCTTGCAGCACTGCCGCATTCACAGCCCCGTCAGACGAGGACTGCCTCATGGAAGCACCACTACCACCGCCTATGGAAGCACCCTGCATTGCATGCACACTCACACTATTGATCCAACCATAACCGCTGGTAGAATATATAGATACTTTGATGGTACCCGTAGCATCCGGCTGCAGATTATACAACGTTACCGTATTGGTAGTATTGTTTACAGGATTCAGCGAAACAGATTTACCTCCCGCGCTGTAAACAGTATTTCCCGAACCGGTATAAGTGGTTCCGGCATAGAAGGTAAGATTATAAACATTATTCAGGTTCAGATTTGTGAACGAAAAGTCTGCTACAGCAGTAAATCCTAAATAATAGTTTGTCCGCATTACCGCATCCGGCACGGGTCCGGAATTATTGCCGGTAGTGAATCCATATGAAGAGGACACGTTATTAAATGGTTCACCTCCGACAAATCCTATTCCTGTGCCCTGTCCGAGACTATTGGTCAGGTTTGACATGGTGAAGCCATCATATACTTTAAAGTTGGTGCTGTTCCATGCCGGATCATTCACGGCGTCACTGGCAGATCCGTTGAACTGGAGGTTCACAACATAACTTACAGTTGACGCGCCGGCTATATTGCTATAACCGGAATAATACGTATTGTTAACAGCCCTCACTTTATAATAGTAAGTGGTATTGGCCGGCAACCCGCTGTTGGTAAAGGTTGACACATTACCAGCCACTGTTCCTACAAGCGAATAGGTTCCATTAGCGGTGTTGCTTCTCCATATCTGGAAGCCGGTACGTGTTTCCGACACCGCCGTCCAGTTCAGCCTGATCGCCGAAGCAGACAGGCCTTCGGCTGTAAGACCCGTTGGAGCCGAAAGCGATGCTCTTTCTGTTACATCATACTCAAAGATCTGTATAGCATTTAAAGCAGCTCCATATGCACCGGAAGCCTTGTTCACATTAACAGTAATACTACCATTTACATCCGGCGTAATACCATTGATCCGCACTGTATTACTGGTGTTATTCATGTTATCCAATGTAACAGTTTGCGATCCAATTGAATAGTTCGTAATGATCGGTCCATTCTGTGCCTGCTGCTGGGCCGTCCATTTATACCCGCCAAAGAACAGCACACTGTATTTTTTACCGGCAGACAAATTGGTGATCCTGAACTGGGTTGCCGTATTGGAAGTGGTGGCATATACAGTTGTCAGGATATTATCCGGGAAAACACCTGAATTATTGCCTGTAGTTGCTCCGTTGGTATTTGAATATGTCCAGTTATGCACGGTGGTCAACCCGATAGTAGAAGCGCTGCCATCTGAATAGGTCAGATTACTCATGGCATAATTTGCCAGGTTGTTGGAAGCCCTGTTGGTATTGTTCCATGGTGCAGGTTGCGGTAATGAAGCATTGAAGTTCACATTGACAGTCTTCTGCTGCTTGCCGTTCACAGTAATCGTGAAAGTACGACTTACAGATGCTCCATAATTGTCTGTTGCCGTTAAGGTAACGGTATATTTTCCGAGATCAAAACCTCCCGGAGTAAGGGATAATATACCCATAGTACTATTAATCGACATCAATATGGCAAAGCCAGGCAGGTTATCTGCGGTATAGGTGATAGATGAACCGATATTTGAGCTTGCATTTAACGTTACTGCAAGTGTAGAATCGTTGTATATCTCAAAATTAGGCAACGCGCTGAAAGTGACATAAGAAACAGGATTACTGTTAGTCGTTACACTCACTTCATTACTGAAACCTGCAATGCCGGCTTCGTTCACCTTACGCACTTTGTAATAATAAACCGTATTGGCGGTAAGCCCGGCTGTATCGGTGTATGTGTTAACATTTCCTGTTAGCTTCACCAGCTCATAATTCGCATTATTAAGTCTTGAGCGCCACACTTCTACACCGTCTATTACCCCGGCGCCATTGTTCCAGGTCAGACCCACAACATTTGCTCCCTGTGCTGTAGCTGTCAGGCCTGTTGCCGCATCGGGTAAAGCAGGTAATGCCTGTGTAGTAGCTCGGGCCATCGGGTTACCCAATACGCCGGCCGGGATCAGCTGCTTGGGGATACCGGTTGCCTGGTATCTCACCTCCAGCACCTCTCCTCCGCCATTCTCAAAAAATGTTACAAAGATCGGGTGACGCCCTGCGCTCAGGGAAATGCTGCCCGATACTTCCTGCGGGGCATGCGCCAGATCGTTATTAACGACCAGGTTCGCCTCGTTAAATGCTCCGATATACAGCTTCGAACCATCATCTGAGTTCGTAAAGAACGTGTAGGTTCCTGCTGTGGTTATATTAATATATCCCGAGAACCTTAATAAAAAGTTGTCATTCCTGTTTTGCATGCCCAGTCCAAAGCTGGCAACCCTTCCTGTTTTGACCGGGGTAAGGGAACTGAAGTTTGTCGGCAACGCGCTTAATCCTGATGTTTCATAGTACTCATATCCTACCCCGGCACCTTCACTATCAAAACCTGAAGCCCCATGCTGACCAATTGCCTTGATACGGTAGTAGTAAGTGGTTGTCGGCTCAAGCAGTGAGTCGGCAAATGAAGTTCTGTTGGCGCCAACTGTGGTCACCATTGCAAATGGCCCTGACTCACTTGTAGACCTGTATATTTCAAACCCTGTTTCGTTGTTGCTGTTGTCCTGCCATGTGAGATTTATCCTCCTTGCAGAAACGGTGCTCGCAACCAGGTTGGAAGGTGAAGCAGGAACTGGTCCCGGACTGGCTACATTTTGCTCAAATGCGGAATTAGGAATCTGCTCAAACTGGTTATTCGTTCCTGGTCCGCGCCAGCTAACCGTCATCACTTCGTCTCCGCCCTGTTCATAAAATACGATCGCGATGGGATATACTCCTCCCTGGGAAAACGTAATGGTTCCATCCGCATTCTGGGCACCGTGTAAGCCATCATTGTTTACCAGAGGGGTTGCAGCATGATTGTAGGGAGAGGTTGTCTGGTTTAACCCGCCCAGGTACAATTTACTTCCATCATCAGACCGTGTACGGAAGGTATATGTTCCGCCTCCGGCCGGTATATTGATGAACCCTTCCCACAGGAATGCAAAATTATCGTTTTGATCGCGGGGGGTAAGTGTTACGTTCGGCACATGTCCTGTATATTTCGGTGTCAGCGTGGCAAGGTTAGGCAGGTTGTTCCAGGTGCCGGTGTACGTGTAATATTTATAGTTCAGCCCGCTAAATGCTGCCGCTGCCACCAATTGATTGCTGGCGGGCGATATATTATCCTTGGCGTCTTTTGCTTTTACTATAAACTGATGGTATTGCCCGTTTGTAAGGTTAAATACTTCAAAGCTATTCTGATCGCCGGGAACACGGTATGCCAATGCTCCGTTCACAAAAATTTCGTATTGTACCACCCCTACATTATCCGTAGAATGATCCCATAATAACTGAACAGAATTGGGACCCACCCTTCCGGCCCGTAAATTATTGGGAGCCGTTGGAGGCGTTACGTCGGATGAGGTCAACGCGCTGGCAACAGCAGTGACGGCAGAAGCAGCGGTATTGTTTACAGCACGTATTTTATAATAATACCTTACTGCAGCATCCAGTCCGGATATTACTGCGGAAGAAGCTGTTCCGTCAGCAAAACCTACCAGCTTGTAAGTACCATCACTGGCTAAAGATTGATAGATCTCAAAACGTGTAGCGCTGTTAGCACCGGCATTGATATCCCAGGTTAGGGAAACCTGTGTCTGTGATATGGCTGTCGCCTGCAGATTAGCCGGAACGTTGGGTTTGTTGGGTCCGTTTGCATTCACCACTGTAAATGTTTCGGAGAACGAACTTGAGCATCCGTACAACTCAGTTACTTTTACCTGATAGTCACCCGCACCAACCGTGATTGTATTGGTATTTCCGGAAAGCGTGGTAGACGGTAACCGCCGCCATTCATATGCTATATAGTTATTGGGTACCTTCAGGGTAACCGTAGTGCTTCCGTCGGGAGCGGGTAATACCCGGCTTACCAGGGAATCTGTTGAAATATTCGGGGAAATGGTGGGCGCCTTGGTTTGAATCGTCACCGGAATCGGCGACCATATCGACCAGGTTGATCCATCCTGTATCCGGCAATCATATACTCCTACGCTGGTGACATTGATAGTGTTACCGGTAGCTCCGGGAATTACTACACCATCTTTTCTCCATTGATAAGCGTTAAAACCTGCCTGAACACCAATCGTCACATTAATATTATCCTCCGGGCAAAATTCTGCCCTTCCGTATCTTACCCACGGGTTGGCCCTGTGCGCCCGGTTGAGGTAGGGAAAGTAATCAGCTTCCTTCCACACCGAATCCCACACGTTATGCGCCAGGGTTGTATATAAAGTCCATTTAAAATTACTTCCGTTTGCTATTGCCGCATTTTCCACCTGCCTTACTGTGTTGGGATGAGGATTGATGTCCTGTCCGCCACTTGCCAGCCAAATAGATTTATAGGTGAGATCCGGTAATGCATCTCTGTCTGCCAGAGAGGCGTTGGCCATAGGGATAGAAGCCGCCACCAGCTTGGGATATGTTTTTGTGAACAACCATGTGGCAGCACCTCCGCCTGATAAACCGTTTACAATGACCCTGTTCGGATCTACTTTTACCTGCGGGATAAGATAATTGACGATCAATGTATAAACAGCAGTCAGCTGATTGATATTCCAGTAACCATTGGTTGCAGTAGACTGGGGGTAAAGCAGGAAACCATCGAATTGGGTTCCGTTGGTAGCGGTATTATGCTGGTTTCCCCCATGCAGCATCGAATACTCGTTATCATACATGGTACCTCTTTCCCCTACCCCGTGAAAAAACAGGTAAAGCGGAAAAGTAGTACCCGGAGGCGCCGTGGCGTAACTTTTGGGAAACTTAAGGCGGAAAGGAACGCCGTTAAAATAATATGCCTTGAAGTCGTTTGTATTCCATCCCAACCTTGTAGTTTTTACCCATTTGGCCAACGTATTCCAGGCAGGAGTTGCCGGCGGGCTGGCAGGATTATAAATTACAATCGGATCAGCGGGATTGAGGACGCCGGTTTGAGATTGTGAAGTGTTCGCGCCAAATGCCAACAATAGCAGCATTACGGACAGATAACGTAAAAGTACTTTCATACAATGGTTGTCTTAATAAAATAAATTGAAAACCTGGGGGTTTTTGACGGAATTGGTTGAAAAGCTGTCGTCAGAAATTAGGAAAAGGTGCCTGGCGGCTTAACATGAAGATATCGAACGGATGGTCGAAAACAGAATGCAAATTAATTCTATTTTTTAATATCTAAAAAATTAAACATAAAAAAATTCTTATCAAATCCCATACAATGGCGCATAGCCCTGATAATCAGGCGCTAAACATCTCCTTATTTGTCATAAGATAACCATCTTTACATTCAGACAACATGTTAAATACAGCTTACCAGGTCTACATCCGCCCGTAACGGTTTTTGTTACCATCCATGGGAAATTACAGGGGCAAATCACAAAAGAAGATCAACCGGATACTAAACAGGAAAGCAGGATCAGCTTTGATAATAAATGTTGGAAAACGGATTGGCACAGGACCGCTCATAAGGATCATGCAATCCTATATATTTTATTTTCACCTGTGGATTCATTTTCTCATAGAAGAAATTAGTTGACAGTAAAAAAGTACCCACCAACTTACTTCTGTTTACTTCGTAGCTGGTTTTATAAGGAAGGGTAAACAAAGGATTGTTTATATAATAGTGCCACTTTAATATCTGTTTGTGATGCGAAAAAAAAATACTGTCCCATTTTCTTTTCTTTTTTATATCAATAAAGAACTGGTCATATACATCCCTGTCGATGCCCAACCCGGCTGTATCTGCAAGAATAATTTTTTTCGCGAGCTCCTCAAACTTTTCAAAAAAAACATAAGCTCCCCCACCCGCTGCAACTGCCCCGAGAGAAAGAAAGCTGAGTTTGAAAAATTTTCTTCTACGCATTTTACTTCACAGGTTTTATGAAAAGATTTTGTCTGCCGCCATCAACGAAAGCGCCGAAAGTGTTAAAGTAGGATTAACCGGTGTAATGGTTGGAAAAACGCTGCTGCCCAACACAAAAAGGTTCCTGTATTTATGGTGTAAAAGGTGCTTGTCCACTACTCCCTGCTCTGCATCACTGCTCATACGGGTAGTGGAACAAATATGAAATTCAGATTTCTGAAAGTAACCATCCAGTTCCAGCTTTTCTACCGGGAGGAACGAGAAAGTTTTCTCTATATTTTCTCTTAAGCCTGCCATCGCTTTATCCACATAGGAGCTGTGCGTTTTATAATCCAGCACGGGCACAAGCGGATCCTCACCCAGCATAACACGATTTTCATCTCCCGGAATATCTTCAAAAATAAACTTGAACTTTGAAATATGCCGCCACTTTCCCACTTCATTCCTGATAGTTGTATCGTTAAAATGCTCAATAAAACAACCGGCACGATCTTTCCGGTGTTCACCATCATATAACATATATCCATTGGCGCTGATAATAGAGCTGCCTCCTACATCATCCAGGTTTTTATAATATAAATAACCGAATGTTCCTTTTTGATCGGAAAGGCCCCTGCCCGTATAGTAGCTATCGTCGCCGGATGATAAAAGTATGTGGGCATTAAATATCGCATTGGCCCCCAGCGCTACAATGTCGGCATGAGCTTCTGTTTCCTTCCCGTCTTTCCGGTATACCACACCTTTCACCTTGTCATTTTCCGTAACAACAGCCATCGCCACGGCATTATATTGAATCTGTATCCGCCCGTCTCCGTAAATATCAGACAGCGAATTTTCGATAGTAAACTTACTGTCTACAGGGCATAACTGACAGACGGCGCTGCTGCAACATGCGTTTCGTTTCCCGGTGGCGATCGTAGCTCTTGCCGTCGGCTGGCTGATATACAGCTCTTTATATCTTTCCTGGATCAGTTTATCTACCGTACTGAGGTGTTGAGGAGGCAGCGGGTATTTTTTAGACCTGGGAAAAGGAGTAACGTCAGGTCCGCCTATCTGCATGATATCCTCCGCCTCTGTATAATAAGCTTCCAGTTCCTCATAGCTTACAGGCCAATCCATCCCCACATTGTAAAGCGATCTCATCCTGAAATCGTTCGGCAAAAACCGGGGGGTACAACCTGTCCAGCAGTTAGAGCTTCCGCCGAAATTAGGATCGAAAACCCAGGTCTTATCGGTATTGTCTGACTTGAATGTTTTATCGGCAGATGAATAGCCCTTGAATGCTTCAGCAATCTCTTCCCCCCTGACTGCTTTAAGGCGTTCAGCATGGGGGTACAATATGCCGCGTTCCAATACAAGGATCCTTTTTGCTGCCGTATTTTTTTCCAGGTATTTTTTCAGGAAAAAGGTAGAAGCAAAGCCTGTACCAACTACTATCAGATCAAATTTTTCCATAACACCGGATGCCCACCCGTATTAAAAATATTTTTTTAAAGACCAGACAGGCGCCTCGAACTTTTTGTGTATAATATAAATAACCGGCACCATAATAAAAAATGAAAGTGCCGCGCATATCAGCTTGCTCATGCCGTCACTGGCTGTCAACTCAAAAAAATAGCTATAAAATTTGTTCAGCGTAATTATCTGTATGGGCCTGTGAAAAATATAAATACAATAGGACATGATCCCCAACTGTTTCATCATGTTCAGCCTGAACAGCGATTTTAGCTTCGGCAGCTCTTTACTGCATAAGGTAAGTGTGATCATCCCTGCAAAGAAAATGTCCACTAAAGTATAGTTTATTCTGTAATTCAGGCCATACTCCATATGCATTGTACCGGCGATCATAAATACGATTGCTGCTGCTATACCTGAAATAACTGTTACAGGGATCACAAACTTTTCGAGCACAGTCTTATCCGTTCGCACAAGCACCGCAATAATAGCACCCAGCACGATTCCTTCCATGCGGGCGAACGTGGCTACATAAGGAAAGGGCATTACAAAACCCAGCTCCATACCCACATTACGGAAGAAGAGGCTGAAAAAGAAGAGGAAAATACAAAAACGAATCAGGTTCTTTGATGAAAAGATCATCACCACAAAGGGCCACATGATATAAAACTGCTCCTCTATGGCCAGCGACCAAAAATGACTGAAGCCTTTTACTGCCGGCCATCCATCCACTGCAAATAACCAGTTTTCTATATACAACCAGTACCAGATCTGGTGCTCTCTCTGATAGCTTGAATCGAGCCAGCTATCAGGGATCAGGAAAAGAAAGATGACCAGGCTCAGATAATACAAAGGAAAAACCCTCACAATACGCCTGGAGATAAAGCTCTTGAAGTAGTTTTTTTTCTGCTTCGTATCCATAAGGATACCGGTGATCAGGAAACCGCTCATTACAAAGAACATTTCCATAAATACCCAGGATCCGATAAATACCTGCGGGGCATAATGCGCCAGTACAACAAATATGATCCCCAATCCCCGCCAACCATCAAAATCCTGCACATATTTGCCGGGCGTATAAGTAATATCTACCTGCCGGGATAAAAGTCCGCCTGTCTTTGTCACTAATCCGTTTTTTAGTCTGTTTGCTTTTTCCATACCGTCACAAAGCCCCCTGTAAACTGGTAAGGCAGCTTCTCCGCTATCGCACAATCCCACCTTTGCAGGAATTTCATCCGCTTGGTAAAAAAGGAAAAAGGAAACACATCCTCAATAAAATTTGTTTTTCCAAACTTCACAATATCAAACCTATTACCCGCAGCCAGCTTCTCTAAAGCAGGGCGGGTAAAAAACTGTATATGCGTCAGGTCGTCGGCGCTGCTTTGCACCGTGGTCCCCTTGTATCCTAAAGCAGATTTTATTTTTTGTACCGTCTTCCATACCCAGTTATTCCTCCGTTGCAGGGCAATCACGGGTTTTGTAACAAAGGCTTCGCGCGGACCATTTCCATTGGGAACCGTTACGATCAGCACACCATTATCATGCAATATCTCGTGAAGCACTTTTAGCAGCTGTTCGGGATGGTGAAGGTGCTCCAGCACCTCACTACAAATAATAGCGTGAAACCTGTTGCCATCAGCAACGAGCTGTTCCGCACTTTTTACTTCAAACCTCACGTTCGGCCATTTATTAAGCGCCTGGGCCCTTTCAATCGCTTTCTCACTGATATCCACCCCCTTTACGTGGTATCCGGCAGCCCCCAGGCTCCGGGATATCACGCCATTTCCACAACCCACATCCAGCACTTCCGCTCCCGCGGGAAGGTTTTCCTGCAGCGTATTTTTTATAAATTCCAGTCGTTTTATATCGGCAATTCTTTCAAACTCCACTTTATACAATTATTTTATGAAAATTTACCGTAACAATTGGCGATAGATCGCCTCTATATCCGTTGTCATTTTTTTTACGTCAAACCTGTTTTTAATCGTATGGATGGCTCCCCTTCCCAACTCAACCTGCATCTGTTTATCTTCAGCCAGCAGCAGCACTGCCCCGGTTAGCTGGGTTGCCAGGTTTGCGGTGTTGATCAGCAATCCGTTCACCCCATTCTCAATTACCTCCCTGGTTCCATCCACATCCGATGCAATGATCGCTTTTCCCATGGCCATTGCTTCCAGTAAGCCTATCGGGAGGCCTTCCCACAGGGATGGCAGCACATAAATATCGGCGGCATTCAGGATATCCGGCACGTCCTGCCTGAAATTAAGTAACGTAATTTTATCAGAAAGATTTTCTGCATTGATATATACTTCAGCTTCCGCTTTCTGCTCACCGTCTCCCACCATCAGTAAATGCAGATCGGGGTTATCCCGGCAAGCTTCCCGGAATGCTTTCAGCAATACCAACGGCTGCTTCTGGTAGGTAAACCTTGCCAGGAAAAGCAGCAATGTTTTTTCTCTTCCAATGCCAAGCTCCCCACGGATATCCGTAAACGAACCATCGGGGTCAAACCTGTGCCCGTCTATTCCGTTGTTGACAACCACCGACCGGAAAGAGGGAATACAGGCTACACCTGTCTGGCGGTTGGATTCAGATACGGAAATATTCAAATCCGCCCGTTGGGTAATGTACCTTTCACCCAAGATACGGAGTCGTTTTACAAAGCTGCTCTGTCCTTCGTGAAAAGACCAGCCATGGATGGTATATATTAAAGGAATATTCAGCTTCCTTGCTGCCCATAACACGTTTGAGCCGGCACGGGTTCCATGCGCATGTATCAGGCGCACATCTGCATTTTTGATAAATCTTCTTACTTCTTTGCTTTTCCGGATGTCAAAGGGCTTTTCCGTATAAATCACATGGGTATCCACGTTCAGCTTACGGAGTCTTTCAATCATCGGACCATCGGTAAACGATAATACAACAGGATCAAAAATACCGCGATCAAGATTCTCTACCAGGCTCAAGAGATGAGACTCTCCTCCCCCGATCTTACCCTGGCGTATACACTCCAGCACCCTTATTTTGCCACCGTTGTACATCAGCCTTACACATTCTCCTTTTTTACGATTCCCCAACCTTCCGGCAACTTCTCCGATATCTCAATATTTCCAAACTCCTGGCTTTGTCTGGCGCCGACCTCTTTTGCCCATGCGGCCATCCGTGATATGCCTTCTTTCAGATCCACACCGGATCCTGCACCGAAAACAGCATGCGCTTTTGTATGATCGGAATAGGCGTGCAGTACTTCGTTTCTCGCTGCCAGGAATTTAATATTGGCTTCCACACCAAATTCCGCACTCACCACATGTGCCAGTTCCTTCACGGTATAAGGTTTATCGGCACCAATGTTGAAAACCTGGTTGTAAGCAGCTTTCAGCTCCGCAGAATTGGCAATTGGAACGGCAACATCGTCTATATAACTGAAGGCCCTCGTTTGCGATCCATCCCCAAATATAGTGAGCTGTTTTCCCTGCATGATCTGGTTCATGAAAATACCGATCACGTTGCGGTATTTGTCACCGATGTTCTGGTTTTCGCCATATACATTGTGTGGTCTGAATATTACATAGTTCAATCCAAACATTTCATGTGCGGCTTTCAGATCCAGCTCCACCGCGTATTTGGAAACACCATACGGATCTTCCGGAACCGGAGTCATTTCTTCGGTCATCGGAAGCTGCCCTTTACCGTATACAGCGATCGAAGAGGTAAAAACAAAACATTTCACCTTGTGCCTGACAGACTCGTTGATCAGGTTAATGCTGCCTATCAGGTTATTATTATAATTAAATCTTCTTATAAAATGTGACAACCCTTCCGCAGCGTACGCGGCAAGATGGTAGACATAATCAAACCTGTATTCGTTGAACAGATCCCGGATCAATGCCTCATCCGTAATGCTGCCTTTTATAAATATTACGCCGGCAGGAATATGGTCTTCAAAACCACCACTAAGGTCATCCAGCACCACTACCTTATGTCCTTTTGCCAGGCAATGCTTTGCAACATGAGAACCAATAAACCCCGCCCCACCGGTCACTAAAGATGTAGTCATATATTCGATAATTTAAAGTTTTTAAAAATTATACAGGAGAAGATTTTGAAGTAGTAAGATTCCAGAAAGCGCCCCTGAAAAAAGATTTCAGGTGTTCAAACTGCCTTCCCCTGGTATATTTAAACACAGACTTCGGTACAGAAAAGAATATAAAAAACAGGGTAAAGCAGGTAAATTGAAAGCCGTTCGAATTGCGCCGCATATACAGGATACGGTTGCGTGTGTGATAATACACTTTTACAGCGCTTTCCTTACCCATTGTAACCGATTCCTTATGAAGAATGGTTGCCCGGGGCTGTACAATTATCTTAAACCCTGCCCTTCTGATCCTGGCAGACCAATCCATTTCTTCATAATAGATAAAGAACTTTTCCGCAAACATACCTACTTTCTCTACCACCTTCTTCGACACGAGCATGGCGGCTCCATGCGCATAAAATGTTTCTTTCAACTGATCGTGTTGCCCCCTGTCCTGCTCTCCCCACCCGATAGAGCCATTACGTCCGGTAAATACATTTATTTCCGTGAACCCCGTATATTGAATAACACCGGGGGTATGATAAAACAATATTTTGGGACATACAACTCCTGCAGCAGCATCGTTCTCAAAAGTTTCTACCAGTATATTCAGCAGGTCAGGTGTTACTTCCGTATCGTTATTCACAATAAAAAAATAATCACCCGCTGCGTTACGCATCCCCCAGTTGTTTCCCCCGGTAAAGCCAAGGTTCTTTTCGCTCCTCAGCACCTTCGTATTGGGATATCCTCCGGATTCGATACGTTCTGTAGGATCTATCTCAGATCCCATATCACAAACAAGTATTTCGTAATTCTTGTATTGAAGATTTTTAGTAGACTCCAGGAACTGACAAGTAATATCGGTTTGATTCCAATTAAGTGTAATAATTGAAATTAAAGGATAATCTTTCATCATTCATTTTTTTACTAACGACGAGCGGTATAACTTATTATACGCTCTCTTTTTGAACAAGCGCTCTGGGGGTGTTCGCTATAATCCAGAGATCATACATCAGGCTCGATTGATTAGCATATGTTATGTCGAGATTAATACGCTCTTCAACAGACATCTCCTTATGCCCTCTTTTTTTGATCTGCCAGAGGCCTGTGATACCCGCAGGCGCCAGGAACCGCGCAGCATATTTATCTGTGGTAAGCGTAGCAGCCTCGTATAGCGGTAAAGGCCTGTTCCCTACAAGAGACATGTCCCCTTTTAAAACATTTATTAATTGCGGCAGCTCATCCAGGCTCGTGTTTCTGAGAAACTTCCCTATTCTGGTCACCCTCGGATCATCTTTCAACTTAAAAAATATGGGATATTCGGCCTCGTCGTGATGACCATACTGGTTCATATTCATCAGCTCTCCCACTTTTTTATCGGCGCCTGTTACCATGGTCCTGAACTTGATGAAATTGAAGATCTGGTAATGCTTGCCCGCGCGTTTGGATACATAGAACACAGATCCCCGGCTCTCCAGCTTTATCAGAACAGCAATTATCAAAAACACGGGAGACAGGATCAGCAACAGCAACGACGACAACAGGATATCTCCTCCTCTTTTTAAAGCACCCGAAATACGGTGTTTTGTTTTTGAGCCTTTTTTTGCGGTTAACAATTTCGCTTTTGCCAGCACCTTTACCTTTTTGAGGATGTCTTCGGAGAACCGCAGATCCAGCACTTCGTCCACTACTTTCTTGTATTTTGAAAAATCAGCGTTTGAACTGCTTAACAACAGCACCGGAATATCTTCAAGATAACTTAACTCCTGCACGAACCTCCTGAACTGCTTCAACTCCCCGATCGTAGTATCATCTCCAAAAATAAATGCAGAAGGAAGCTTATGCTTTTTCGTCCTTCTTAATAACTGTATCGCCTCATCCACAGACCCAACGCTGTTGCCTGTGTGAAACTCACTCAGGCTTCCTGCCAGCTCATCAAGGCGATCTCCGATGTGTAAATACTCATATTTTGCGGCGGACGCAAAATTAAGTCTTATGTAATCACCTGTAACAGGCGATGTATTTTGTAAAGTAGAAATACTCATACAAACCGTTTTAGCTTTAGGGTTAAGTTGAAATTGATATCCATCAATTCAATATGGCATCGATGGTATTCAATAAGCTTAAAGGATCAAACGGTTTTTTGAAATATGCAGCGCAACTGAATTCTTCACTTAGTTCCTGCAGATATTTCTCTGACTGATCAGACAATAAGATAGTTGGAATGTGATTATATATTTTACTTGACTTTAAATAATCAAGCAGGTTATATCCATCTAATACTTCAATCTTGGGGTTTATCACTATCACTGCCGGCAATACATGTGTTGACAGAAAATGAACAGCGGATGCGCCATCTTCTACCGTGTGTATCTTTCCTTTGCTTCCCAATACTTTTTTCAATAACAACAGTATTTCCGTACTGCTGTCTAATACGAGTATAACATTGCTCATTTTCGAAATAAATTCAAAATGAATGCCTTTTCACGGAAATGGATGGAGAGCGGTTTTGTAATATTGGTCTAGGGAATATTGGAATACTTATATAGGATATCTTCTGTAGCGTAAAAGTTGCACAAACTTAGAATAAAAAAGTTGAATCTTCAAAGGGTAAATAAATAAATTATTCATTTTCAATATTTTTAAACATATCACAACCTTTTCGCCTTTTCCCATATAACCGACTGCTGTCCTTTATGATACCTCTTCCAGCCCATAAAAACTGAAAAATTCATAAATAAAAAATAATAAGGCACAAAAAGCAGCTTCGGCAGCTTCTTATGGGTACTTAATTTCCAGCCTAATATGCCCAGAATGTAAAAGACAAGCTGCAGTACCGTGGCGGTCGCATATAAGACGTTTCCTGTAAAAACCGTCAACAGCGTACCCGTCAGGAATAATACAATAAGTGCCACAGGCGCCAGTGTCCAGCGTAATACCCGGTGAGAATAGTACTGGAAGCCCAAAACCGGGAATTTCGAGAATGATATTTCCTGCCCCAGCCGATGCATGGCCTGAAACGCACCGGCAGTGATCCGCACTTTCCGTTTTCTTTCTTCTGCAATAGACACAGATGCCGTTTCCATAGCATAAGCCTCTGAATCATATGCTATTTTGTAACCTTTGTTACAAATCCGCATCGACAGGACAAAATCCTCGATAATGGTATCTTCCTCTACAAAATCGTATAACGCCGTTCTGATGGAAAAGAGTTCGCCGGCAGCACCCACCACCGAATACAGTTCCGCATCCTTCTTCTTTAAAAAGGATTCGTATTTCCAGTATACCCCTTCCCCGGCTGTGGCTCCCTCACCTGCAAATACCCGCTTTTCGCCTGCAACGCCACCCACCCTCTCGTCTCCATAATGACGCATGATATGCTGCACCGCCTCGGGGTTCAGAAATGTATTGGCGTCCGTGAAAATCACAAAAGGGTTCTTTACCATGGGCATTATCCTGTTTACCGCGGCTACCTTCCCCCGGCGTTCCGGCGAATGGGACCATTCAACGCCCGGAAACGAACGGACCAGCTCCGCTGTGCGGTCTGTGGAACCATCGGTCACTACCATTATCGTCAAAAGTTCCCTGGGGTAAACAAGTTGTAACGTATTTTTTATTTTTTCTTCAATAATATATTCTTCATTGTAGGCGCAAATAACAATGGTCACCGGCGCCCAACCGGATAACAGCTTTTGCTGCTTTCTCCCTTTTAGCTTTACCAGCAGTGTTAACAGGCAGGCATACCCGATGTAAGTATATAATATGATAAAAAGAGAAAGCCAGAAAAGTATTTCCAGCATCAGGTTGAAAATGCTCATCCTTAGCTATTTGCGGCAAAATAACAAAACATATAACAGAAAGTCATTAAAACATCAAGGACGGAACATTATTTTGATAATTGGTACTCTTCCCCCGGCGTTCCCGGAATATTGAAGTAATAAATAGGCATGCATCCGTTTTTAAAACTATTTTTAGGCCCAAATTTACATGACCGCTGATGACGCAAAAAAAGTTACTTTCTACGCTGGAGCTGATCACGATTATCCTGCTGGCTTGTGTTCCCCTGTTTATCGGCCAGTTTCCCTACCGCGTTAATATCTTTCTTTCCTGGGAAGGCGCCTACCGCATCAGCCAGGGGCAGGTCCCTTTCAAGGATTTCGGCACGCCCATGGGTGGCATGTACTGGGTTTTACCTGCCGTTTTCTTTAAGATATTCGGTCCCCAGCTGATCTCACTGGTGAAAGCACAGGTGTTCATCAATATCATTTCCGGGCTGGCCTTCCGCTCCATCATGAAAAGTATGCAGGTGCAGGAAGGGATACGGTTTGCTTCTGTATTACTGTTTTGTATCTCTTATTCCTTTTTTAATTTTTGGCCCTGGTATAACCACACCGTGATTGTTTACGAGTTTGTAGCGCTTGCTTTCCTGCTTAAATACCTTACAGCACACGGTGGCAAATACAGGTGGACTTTACTGGTTGCTGCAGCCTTATTCACATTCACCAGCTTTTTCACCAAACAGGATGCAGGAGGCATGTGCCTGCTGATCTGTGGCGCCCTGATCGTGTATAACAGCATAGTTGAAAAAAACTGGAAGCAGCTCCTGATCTACTTCGGCTCTTTCTTCCTGTTTGTTTGTATAGCTGTTCTGTACTTCAGGTCCTACGATTTCGGGTACTGGTTCAACCATGGGCAACCACCCCACAGCGCCAGGATATCTGCCGGCGACATCGCAGGTGATTTCCTGGAAAATTCTCAATGGCTTAAATTTTATTTCTTCCTTATCATATTCCTTTTGCTGATCAGCTTCAGGGATCTGAAAACGCTTTTTACTGACAAGCCGGAAATGCTCTTCATCCTGTTAACATTAGGCATCCTCACCGAAGCAGCTATTTTCCAGGTTACCAGCTACACACCGCCGGACAACAACATTTTCTATCACAGCTTCGCTTTTGCGTATATTTTCAGCAACCTGTCCAAACGCCTTCACCTGTCTTTCAAAAAATGGAGCCTTATTATCTGCCTGGTAGCCGGTGTTTTCCTCTGGTGGAGCAATATCTTCTGGAAATACCTGAACAGGCTGATCCCTTCTGAAAAAACAGAAGGTCTTGCCCTTTCGGAAACCGGTGAGAATGTAGTGAACAGGAACAATTATATGCTGGACCCGGATAAGGATACTACAACGATCCCGGATTCGAAATGGAAGCTTTCGGGGCTAAAGGCTTTTGAAAGAATTACCATGCCGGAACCCACACTGGAAGGCATTCAGCGTATCCTGGCCCTGGACATCGTGCAACAGGGCAATGCAAAGAAAGTGCTCAACATGACAGAGCTGACACCATTGGCGCACGAGATACCTTACCAACTGGAAACGGGCGCTCACTATCCTTTATGGTTTCACCTGGGTGTGGGTATGTTCAACCGGGAGGCAGAAATGTTTAAAAAGCGGATCGGGGAAAGCTATTACGACCTTGTTTTATTTGAAAACATTCCGAAACTCAACAATTTCTATCCGTTCAATATCAGGGAGGCGCTCCAAAAAGATTACCAGCTGGTGGACAGCTTTTATGCCCCGAGGAGGGGAACAGAAACAAAAGGTATTATTGAAGTATATGTAAGGAAGCCGTAAAATCCGGTTGTATGGCTCGATGTATAAAGTTACCTTTGGAACACTCAATACATCACAATGAAACATGCCTTTTACCTGTTACTGCTGCTGACACTTTCTGCCCAGGCACAACATAAAAAATACGTAAAACCTTCCGATCCGGAGGTGCAAAAAAAACTGCGGGAATGGCAGGATATGAAATTCGGACTGTTTATGCATTGGGGCACCTATAGCCAGTGGGGGGTTGTTGAAAGCTGGAGCATTTGCCCCGAAGATGAAGACTGGACGCAGCGAAAGGGACCCCATGCGAACAACTATTTTGAATATGTGAAGGCGTACGAAAACCTGCAGACAAAATTTAATCCTGTAAAATTCGCACCGGAGAAATGGGCCGCCGCTGCTAAAGCCGCGGGCATGCAATACATGATCTTCACTACCAAGCACCACGATGGTTTCTCCATGTTCGATACTAAAGAAAGCGACTATAAAATAACAGATAGCAAAACACCTTTCTCTTCCAACCCCCGCAGCAATATTACCAAAGAGGTCTTTAACGCTTTCCGGGACGGAGGCTTTTCCGTGGGTGCTTATTTCTCCAAACCAGACTGGCATAATGATAATTACTGGTGGCCGTATTTTCCGCCCAAAGACAGGAATGTGAACTACGATCCTGTTAAATACCCTGATAGGTGGAATGCTTTTAAAAGCTTTACCTATAACCAGATCAAAGAGCTGATGAGTGAATACGGCAAAGTGGACATCCTGTGGCTGGACGGCGGCTGGGTCCGTCCTTTGTCTACGGTAGATACCACCGTGGAATGGCAAAGAGGTATTAAGACCGACCAGGACATTGATATGAAACGCATAGCCGGCATGGCAAGAGAGCATCAGCCCGGGCTCCTGA
>Ga0222429_100543_pt1 | contig 24902 bp, 22 predicted proteins | sample 1B50Ametagenome_FD_182475 | JGI IMG/M metagenome (GOLD analysis project Ga0222429, IMG submission 182475) | Enriched microbial communities from leaf-cutter ant dump, University of Wisconsin, Madison, United States - 1B50A (version 2) | ecosystem: Environmental > Terrestrial > Nest > Insects nest...
GGTGTCCAGCCCGTATTGGGTGTGGTAAGCGTGGCACATGGTTTCCGCGAGGCGCTTGCTTTCGCTGTAGCAGGCCCGCGGGGACAAGGGGTTTTCAGCGCCAAAATCGTTTTCGCCGATGGTTTCGGTGTGCAGGCTGTTTTCACCGTACACCGCGCCGCTGCTGAGAAAGAGAAACCGGGCCTGCTTTTGGCGCGCGAGTTCCAGCAGGTTCAGCGTGCCGCTGGTGTTGGCGAGGATGGTGTCCACGGGCCGGGCCAGATAGTTGCGCGGGCTGGCCGGGCTGGCTGCATGGACGATGAGGCCAAGCGGCGTGCCAGGGCGCCAGGGCTGGGTGACGTCCTGGATGACGGGGGTGATGTCGCCCGGGATGTCGAGCCAGGGCATGCGCTGGCGCAGTTTCTCCAGATCGCGTGCCAAGGCGTGGATGTGCAGCCCGGCGGCCGGGTGGCAGCGGTTGAGCCAGGCCAGTGCCTCGACGAGGTGCCCGCCAATGAAGCCGGAGGCCCCGGTGACGAGGATGTGGCAGCCTTGCAGCGACTCCCAGGGGAGATGGGCACAAAGGATGCCGGAAAGATCTTCGGCAAGGATGCGGTCAGGCGGCTTCATAGATTTCTTCCAGGCCAATGAGCCGCTCGCAAGGCACCCCCAGATCCAGCAGGTGCCGCCGGATGGCCGTGCCGAACCGTATCGAACAGATGAGCAGCGGATAGGCGCCATGGCGCTGCGGGTCATAGGCTGCCACGGTATGGCCCGCGACCTGCCGGCCCCATTGGGCGGGAGAGGTGTCCGCCAGCGCCTGGATGGGCAGTGCATCAGCCAGGGGCAGCACGTAGTTCTGAAAATCGCCGCCGATGCCGTAGGCGACGAAGGGGCCGCCAATCCGCTGGCGAAAGCGCTGCAGCAGCAGGGCGCGCTGCTCGGCGGCGCTGGGCTGGATGCGGGCCAGCGCCCGGATCGAGTCCGGGTACACCGGCGATTCGTAGTGTCCCAGCGAAAGCTGGTGGCAGGTGAAGCCCTGGCTGGCAAGCAGCATGGCCAGGGAGGCGGGCGTGAACTGGTGCAGGTGCTCGGGGTTGCCGTCGCTGGCCAGCAGGGGGTGGCCCGCGCCGTGGGGGACTTCGATCAGTACCTGCCCGTCGGGCGCCAGCAGCCTGCGCCACGCCTGGAGCTCCGGGCCGGGCCCGGCAATGTGCTCCAGCACGTGGAAGGACACGATCAGGTCGTAAGGGGCGGACTCGACCTGGGCCGCAGGGGTGGGAAAGACATGGTTCAGCTTTTGGCGGGCCAGCTCCTTGTCCCGCGACAGTTCCACCCCGTCGTACACCACCGGGTAGCGTGCCTTGATGGCCTGGCCCAGCGTGCCTTCGGCACAGCCCACTTCCAGAATGCGCCGCACCCGGGGCGTGAGCAGGTCGGTGAGCGCTGCCGCCCGGCTGGCGGTTTTTCTCTGGAACCAGGGGGCCTGCAGGTCGTTGCGCTGGGCTAGCGATTCGTAGTAGCGGCCACCTGTGTCCACCAAGGGGCTGCGCCAGCGGTGTCCGCAGCGCTGGCACTCGGCGTAGGCCGGGCTGGCGGGCTGCTTGGCAACGGGGGCGGCGCAGCAGGGGCAGGTGGTGTCAGTCATGTGAATTACATGCTTTTTTGGACTCTAGCCCTTATCCATAAAGCGCTAATAGCTCTCATTTTTAATTGTTCTCTTTGCTTCGCGCCGCCAGTGATGCCTTGCTCAGGGGCACGAGCATCTCCGCCTGCAGCTGCGCCAGCGGCAGCAGCGGGCTCATGTCCTCCAATGGCATCGAGGCCATCGAGCCATCGGCTTGCGGCACGGCGGCCACCTTGGGGGCCAGCGCCTCGTCGTGCTGGAGCATCACCTCCACGATCATGGGCCGGGGCGCGGCCATGGCCTGGGCCAGGCCGGGCGCGAGCTCGGCCGCGTCGCCGATGCGCAGGAAGGGCAGTTGGTAGGCGCGCGCCAGGTCCTGCAGGTCGGGCATCCACAGCCCGGCCTCTGGGCCGGTGCCGACGAAGCGGCTCTCGAAGTAGTTGCGCTGCGTGTTGCGGATGGAGGCGTAGCCGCCGTTGTTCATCACCACCAGGCAAATCGGCAGGTTTTGGCCGCGCAGCGTGGCCAGCTCCTGCAGGTTGAGCTGCAGGCTGCCGTCGCTTTCCACCGCCACCATGGGCTGGCGGCCATTGGCCAGGCAGGCGCCGATGGCGGCGGGCAGGCCGTAGCCCATGGCGCCCAGGCCCGAGGTGAGGAACACCCGCTGGCCGGGCCGGTTGCGGAACACGGTGTAGAACACCTCTACCGCGAGGCCGGAGCTGCCGGTGCTCACCAGCGTATCGGAAGGGATGGCGTTGGAGAGCGCATCGGCGAACTGGAAGTGGCTGATCGTCCCCTGGGCCGGGAAGGGCTTGCCGTCGTTCACGCCGTAGCGCGCCTTCCATCCGGCGCAGCGCGCGAGCCACTCGGGGCGCTCGAAGCGGGCCGCGCCCAGCGTGGCGGACAGGGCGCGGATGAAGTCGCCCGCGTCGCTGGCTACGGCCACGTCGATGGGCATGTCGAGCTTGGCGATCTCGTGGGCGTCCACGTCCACCACGACCTTGCGCGCGTGGCGCGCGAAATCGCGCGGGGCGTAGGCGGTGATGATGTTGTCCAGGCGGCTGCCGATGGCGATCAGCAGGTCGGCGTTCTGCACCGCGAAGTTGGGCGCGCGCAGCGCCACCACGCCGGGGCGGCCTACGTAGAGCGGGTGCTCGTAGGGCAGCAGGTCCATGGCGTTCCAGGTGGTGACCACGGGCACGCCCAAGGCCTCCACCCATTGGCGGAAGGCGGCGGCCGCGCCGCTCAGGCGCACGCCGTGGCCGGCCAGGATGAGCGGGCGCTCGGCGTCTTCGAGCAGCGCGCGTATCCGTGCGAGCTGCGCCGGGTCGATGGCGGGGGCTGCGGGCACATCGGGCTGCCAGCCTTCGAGCGTGGCGGGGTCGATGGGGGCGCCCTGCACGTCCAGCGGCACGTCGATCCACACCGGCCCGGCACGGCCCGTGCGCGCCAGGAAGGCGGCGCGTTCCAGTTCGCGGCGGATGTCTTGGGGGTGCTCCACGGTCACCGCGTACTTGGTGATGGGCCGCACGACGCTGACGATGTCCACCTCCTGCACGCCCTTCTGGCGCAGCGGCGTGCCGCGCAGCCGGTCGGCGCGCTTGACCTGGCCCGAGACCATCAGCAGCGGCACCGACTCGATCCATGCCCCCGCCACGGCGGTCACGGCGTTGGTCGCGCCCGGGCCGGTGGTGACCATGGCCACGCCGATGTTCTGCTGGATGCGGCCATAGGCCTCGGCGGCAATGGCGGCGGCCTGTTCATGGTGGCAGGCCACCACCGCGAGGCGCGGGTGCTTGCCCACGGCGTCGTTGATGTGCATGGCGCCGCCGCCGGGCAGCAGGAAGACATGGCCCACGCCCAGCCCGGCAATGAAATCGGCGATGTAGTCGGCAACGCGGTGGGACAGTGGCATGTCAGTCCATCCAGTAGCTTAGAAGGGTTTTGCGGTCGCGGTTGGCGTTGATCGCCTCGTCGGTATAGAACGAATCGTTCTGGAAGTGCGTGGACGACAGCTCTTCGATGATGGCGCCGCCTGCGCTGTGGAAGGCGTGGCGCACGCCAGGCTCGATGGTCACCACGTCGCCCGGCCTGCACAGGCGTTCCACGCCGTTGAGCCGCAAGGTCAGCTCGCCTTCCAGAACATGGAAGGTTTCTTCCTTTTGCCGGTGGTACTGCTCGGGGTGGAACTGGCCGGGCAAGAGCATGAGCAGCTTCTTGCAATAGCTGCGGTTGACCACGGTAAGCATGGTCAGGCCCGCTTCGTCGAAGCGGTCCAGGCCGTAGTGGTGCGAGATTTCCAGGTCCACCCGCGCCGGGATCACCACATGGCTGCCGCGCAGTTGTGCGCGCACGCGCTGGACGATCTCCCACACCTTGGCGCGCATGTCGCGCAGGCCGGTGTTGGCGGGGGTCAGCGCGGCGTCGGCGGCAATGGCTTCGCGCGCCGTGAAGGTGGCGTATTTCGACCAGTCGCTGGCGGTGTACTGCCCTTCCTCGGGAGGGAAGGCGAAGTACACGTCCTCGGCGTGCACGGTTTCGCCGGCGGCGATGGGGCGGCGGGCGAACACGCCGCGTTGCAGGGCGCGCAGGCTGGCGCGCTCGGTGGGGTTTTCCGGCAGGCGCTGCGTGCCCTCGCCGCACAGCAGCAGGGCGCGCTGGGCGGCCTCCAGCCAGCGCTGCACTTGCTGCGGGTTGGCGGAATAGGCGTTGAGCGGGTACTGCGCGGTGGGCAGGCCCACGTGTTTTTCAAAGACGCGCGCGCCCTTGGCCAGGGCGATCTTGACGATGTCCGTGTTGTCCGGGTCTTCGTGCGTGGAAAAGCCCACGCGCACGCCGGGGTAGCGCCGCTGCAGGAAGTCGATCTGCGACAGGTGCATGTGGGCGTCGGGCGTGGGGTATTCGCCCACGCAGTGCAGGATGGCGAAGTTCTTTTCGCGGTGGGTCAGAAAGCTCACCAGCCGGTCCACCTCCTCCAGCTGGGCCCCGGCGGTGGAGACGATGAGCGCTCGCGCCGTCTGCGCCACGCGCTCCAGCAGCGGCCAGTCGCTCATGGAGCAACTGGCGATCTTGATAGCGTCGAGCCCCTGCTCCTCGATCACGGCCACCGAGGGCTCGTCGAACGGGGTCGCCAGGCACAGGAAGCCGTTGGCGCGGATTTCTGCCACCAGGGTGTCGAACTGCGCGCGCGTCAGCCGCGTTTCGCTGAAGCGCTTGATGTACTTCACGTCGTCGCGCCCGCGCATGGCCGGGTGGATGAAGGTGTCCAGGTCGCGGTACTGCAGCTTGAAGGCGAACTGGAACGGGAACGGCTTGCACACCTGGGCAAAGGCGCGCACCAGTGCCACTCCGTGGGCCAGGTCGCCCATGTGGTTGTTGGCCATCTCCAGGATGAACAGGGGCTGCGAGAACAGCGCGCGGGTGGGGGTCGTGTTCATGGCTGTTGCGTCTTTCGGCTTGCAAAGGCTTCGATGTGGCGGGCTGCGTGCTCCAGGTGCGCTTCGGTCAGGCCGGGCCACACGCCGATCCAGAACGTATCGTTCATCACCTTGTCGGTCGCGCGCAATTCGCCCGCCACGCGGTAATGCCGGTCTTGCATGTAGGGCTGGCGCGTGAGGTTGCCGGCGAACAGCAGGCGCGTGCCGATCTTTTGGGCGTCCAGGTACTGCAGCAGCGCGGTGCGATCCACGCTGCAGCCGTCGCGCAGCGTGAGCGGGAAACCGAACCACGAGGGTTCGCTGCCGGGCGTGGCCTGGGGCAGCATCAGCCAGTCTTCGCAGTGCGACAGGCGCGCGCGCAGCCAGGCAAAGTTGCGCTGGCGCGCGGCGATGAAGGTCTCCAGCCGGTCCATCTGCGCCAGCGCGCAGGCGGCCTGCATGTCGGTGATCTTCAGGTTGTAGCCCAGGTGCGAATAGGTGTACTTGTGGTCGTAGCCCTGCGGCAGGCCGCCAAGCTGGCGGCAAAAGCGCTTGTTGCAGGTGTTGTCCCGGCCGGGTGCGCAGTAGCAGTCGCGCCCCCAGTCGCGGAGCGATTCGAGCGCGCGCTTGAGCGTGGGCGAGTTGGTGAACACCGCGCCGCCCTCGCCCATGGTGATGTGGTGGGCCGGGTAGAAGCTCAGGGTGCTGATGTCGCCGAAGGTGCCTACCTTGCGGCCCTGGTAGGTGGAGCCCAGCGCGTCGCAGCAGTCCTCGATCAGCCACAGGCCGTGGCGGTCGCACACCTCGCGCACCACCTGCAGGTTGAAGGGGTTGCCCAGGGTGTGGGCGAGCATCACGGCCTTGGTGCGCGGGCCGATGGCGGCCTCCAGTTGGGCTGCGTCGATGTTGTAGGTGCCCAGTTCCACGTCCACGAACACGGGCACGGCGCCGAATTGCAGGATGGGGTTGACCGTGGTGGGAAAGCCCGCCGCCACGCCGATCACTTCGTCGCCCTTTTGAATGGCGCGCTCGCGCAGCAGCGGCGAGGTCAGCGCCGAGAACGCCAGCAGGTTGGCCGAGGAGCCGGAATTGGTGGTCAGCACGTGGCGCACGCCCAGGTAGCCGGCCAGCCGCTGCTCGAACGCCTGGTTGAAGCGGCCCGTGGTCAGCCAGCCGTCGAGCACGGCCTCGGTCATGGCCTGCAGTTCCGCCGCGCCGATCACCTTGCCCGAGGGCGGCACGCTGGCCTGCCCCGGCACGAAGGGCGCAGGCGCGCCGAAGCGTTGCGCGTAGAGGCCGACCAGTTCGCCGATGTGCCGCCGCAGGGAAGGTTCGTCGGGAAAATTCATGGAACGCTGCTCTCGAAGGCGGTGATTTGCGCTCGCGTGAAGGCCAGCATGTCGGCGCCGGTGCGCGAGGCACTATACCAATCGATGGTGCGCGCCAGTGCCTGCGCCAGCGTCCAGCGTGGGCGCCAGCCGAGCTGGTGGCGTGACTTGGACGAGTCCAGTGCGAGCAGCCCGGCCTCGTGGGGCTGTGGCCGCTCCTCGGCGCGCCAGGCCGCCAGGCCGCCGGGCCAGAGGCGGGCGAGTTCGCCGATCACTGCGGCGACGCTGGCCGTTCCTTCGGCGCCAGGGCCGAAGTTCCAGGCCGAAGCGGCGCTGTCGTCGCCTTGCGCCAGTGCCTGGGCGAGCAGCAGGTAGCCGCCCAGCGGTTCCAGCACATGCTGCCAGGGGCGGGTGGCGCCTGGGTGGCGCAGCGTGAGTGTTGCGCCGCGCTCCCAGGTGTGCAGGGCATCCGGTACCAGCCGATCCGGCGCGGCATCGCCGCCGCCTATGACGTTGCCGGCCCGCGCCGTCGCCAGCCGGATTCCCGCTCCTTGCAGGAACGAGGCGCGCCATGAAGAGCACAGCAGTTCCACGCAGGCCTTGCTGCTGCTGTACGGGTCGTGCCCGCCAAGGGCGTCGGTTTCACGGTAGGGCCAGGGCCATTCGCGGTTGTCATAGCATTTGTCGGAGGTGACGACCACGATGGCCCGTACGGCGGTGCAGCGGCGTGCGGCTTCGAGGACGTGCGCCGTGCCCATGACGTTGGTGGCGTAGGTGTCGATGGGGGCCTGGTAGGACGCGCGCACCAGGGGCTGCGCCGCCAGGTGCAGGATGATTTCCGGCGCGAACGCGGCCATCGCGGCGTGCAGCCGCTCGCCGTCGCGGACGTCGGCCAGGGTGCCCGTAACGGCGTCGTGCAACCGGGCCGCGTGCCAGAGCGCGTGGGGTGTGTCGCCGGCCGGCGGCGGGGGCAGCGCATAGCCGTGCACCTGGGCGCCCAGCATCTGCAGCCACAGCCCGAGCCAGCCGCCCTTGAAGCCGGTATGCCCGGTCAGCAGCACGCGCCGCCCGGCCCAGAAAGCGGGGCTCAGCTCCATAGCCGCCAGGGAGCCCGTCCGCTCTGCCAATGTTCTTCGAGCAGATTCTTGTCGCGCAGCGTATCCATGGGTTGCCAGAAGCCGCGGTGGAAGTGGCTCATCAGTTCGCCGCGCCGTGCCAGTTCGCGCATCGGCTGCTGCTCCCAGATCGTGCCGTCGCCCGCGATATGGTCGAGCGCGTGGGGCTCCAGCACGAAAAAGCCGCCGTTGATCCAGCCGCCGTCGCCCTGCGGCTTCTCCTGGAACCCGCTCACTCGGTCGCCTTGTATTTCCAGCGCGCCGTAGCGGCCCGGTGGCTGCACGGCCGTTACGGTGGCGGGCTTGCCGTGGCGGCGGTGGAACGCCAGCAGCGCGTCGATGTCGATGTCGGCCACGCCGTCGCCGTAGGTCATGCAGAAGGTTTCGTCCCCCAGGTACTTGCGCACGCGCTTGAGGCGCCCGCCGGTCATGGTGTGCTCGCCCGTGTCCACCAGGGTCACGCGCCATGGTTCGGCGTGCTGGTCGTGGATCTGCATGCGGTTTTCCGCCATGTCGAAGGTCACGTCGGACATGTGCAGGAAGTAGTTGGCGAAATATTCCTTGATGATGTAGCCCTTGTAGCCCAGGCAGATCACAAAGTCGCTGATGCCGAAGTGCGAGTAGATCTTCATGACGTGCCAGATGATCGGCTTGCCGCCTATCTCGATCATCGGCTTGGGCCGCAGGTGCGACTCCTCGGAGATCCGCGAGCCCAGCCCGCCAGCCAGAATGACGGCTTTCATCGCGGCAGCCCCCTGTTTCCAGATGGGAGGCGGGAGGATGGGGTGGGCAGCATGGGCTTGGCTTGTATCGAAAGGTTGGGACGAGTGTAGCGGCCCCCAAAGGAACAAAAGGCGCCATGAGCGCCTTTTGCCTGAAGCCTTTTCCCGAGAGCGTCAGCCCTTGAGCAGCGCCAGCACCCCCTGCGGGATCTGGTTGGCCTGGGCCACCATGGCGGTGCCGGCCTGCTGCAGGATCTGGGTGCGCGACAGGTTGGCCGTTTCGGCCGCGAAGTCGGCGTCCTGGATGCGGCTGCGCGAGGCGGACATGTTTTCCGATGTGACGTTCAGGTTGGCGATGGTCGTCTCGAAGCGCGACTGCAGGGCGCCGTAGTTGGCGCGCTGGCCGCTGATGGCCGAGATGGCGGCATCGACGATGGCGATGGTGCGGTTGGCGCCGTCCACCGAACTCACGTCCATGTCCTTGACTTCCTGCAACTGGCTGGAGGTGGCCGTGCTGTCCAGCATGAAGCCGCCGCCTGCCGCTGCGCCAGCCGTATCCGTGGCGCTGAACGACTTGGACGAGTCCAGTGTGAGCTGGCCCGTCACCACGGCGTCGTTGGTGCCGAAGGCGCCCGCGCCGGCGTTGCCGGCGATGCCCGTCATGCCCGTGCCCAGCAGTGCGCTGCCGTCGGCGTTGGTCAGGCTGAAGGTGCTGGCGGCGACCGAGTCGTTGAGCAGGTGGATGTCCGCGCCCGAGTCGTTGGTCAGGATGATGGCGTTGCCGTCGTCGTTTACACGGGCCGATACACCGGTCTTGGCGGCCACGTCGTTGAAGGCCTTGACGGCGGCGCTCAGGCCGTCGGCCGTGTTGGCCGCCACGCTGAACGACACGGTGACGGGGGAGCCCGTGCTGTTGTTGGAGGCGATCTGCACCGTGTAGGACGCGCCCGAGACGAAACTGTTTATGCCCACCTGGGTGCGGGCCGATGCACTCACGCCGGTCAGCTCGGTCTGGGCGTTGACCAGGGCGGCTACGTCCTTGGCGGAGGCGCCGGCGTCATAGGCGATGTCCTTCTTGCCATAGGCGCCATCGATGGTCAGCGTACCGCCTGCTATCAGCGAGGTGCCCAGGTTGCCCTGCGCCACTGCAGCGCCTGGCGTGCTGCCTTGCGTCAGGTCGCCCGTGCTGTCGGTGGCGGTGGCTGCCTTGGCGCCGACGCGGTAGTTGCCGTAGGCGTTGGTGCTGAAGTTCGACGACGTGGCCGTGATGGTCTGGTTGGCGTTCGCCCCCACCTGGAACTGCGCGCTGGTGAACGAGCCGTCCAGCAGCTTGCGGCCGTTGAATTCGGTGGTCTTGGCGATGCGGTCCAGCTCGGCGGTGAGCTGGTTCACTTCGGCGTTCAGCGCCTGGCGGTCCGAGGCGCTGTTGGTGGCGTTGGCCGATTGCACGGCCAGCTCGCGGATGCGCTGCAGAATGTCGCCTGAGCTTTTCAGCGCGCCTTCGGCCACCTGGGAGAGCGAAATACCGTCGTTGGCATTGCGCGCTGCCTGGTTCATGCCCCGGATCTGCGTGGTGAAACGCTCCGAAATGGCCAGACCGGCGGCGTCGTCCTTGGCGCTGTTGATGCGCAGGCCTGAGGACAGGCGCTGGATGGAGGTGTTCAACGAAGCCTGGCTCGTGTTCAGATTGCGCTGGGCCGTGAGCGAGGCGATGTTGGTGTTGATAGTCTGTGCCATTGCAAAACTCCTGCAGGGCTGGAACAACGTGATTGCCGGCTCAAGCGCTACCCCTCCGGCGACTTTTTGGGAACGATGGGGCGATTGTGGGCAGTCGCCGCCGGGCCGTTGGGCGGATAAGCGGCGCAAAAACCGCCCAATCCGCCAATTCGCCCCTAAAGTTTTCCCCGGGGAGCCCGAAAACATGCTCAACGGGCCGTTTGCAACAAGAAGTGACGACCCGCCGTTCAACAGAAAGCCTGTCCGGGCGCTGTGAACCCTGCGGCCAGACGGTTCTGGGCCCAGTTGGCGGCAACGCCATATCCAGTCAGTTCTTTCAGGAGATTTGCAATGGCACAGACTATCAACACCAACATCGCCTCGCTCACCGCGCAGCGCAATCTGAACACGAGCCAGGCTTCGTTGAACACCTCCATCCAGCGCCTGTCCTCGGGCCTGCGCATCAACAGCGCCAAGGATGACGCCGCCGGTCTGGCCATTTCGGAGCGCTTCACCAGCCAGATTCGCGGCCTGAACCAGGCCGTGCGCAATGCCAACGACGGTATTTCGCTGGCGCAGACGGCCGAAGGTGCGCTCAAGAGCTCGGGCGACATCCTCCAGCGCATCCGCGAGCTGGCCGTGCAGTCGGCCAACGCCACCAACAGCGCTTCCGACCGCCAGGCGCTGAACGCTGAAGTGAACCAGCTCACTTCCGAACTCAACCGCATCGCCGGCACCACCGAATTCAACGGCCGCAAGCTGCTGGACGGCTCGTTCACCAGCGCGCAGTTCCAGGTGGGGGCGAACGCCAACCAGACCATCACGGCCACGTCGTCGAACTTCAGCACCAATGCCTACGGTAACAACCGCATTGGTGCCAAGGTGGCATCGTCGACCGACAGCACGGGCGACCTGACGGCAGGGAGCACTGCCGGTGCCGTTCTGGTGCAGGGCAAGATCGGCTCCTCGAACGTCACGGGCAATACCCTGACCGTCAATGGCGCCTACGGCAAGAAGGACATTACCTACGCGGCCGGCGCCTCGGCTAAGGATACGGCGGCCCTGGTCAACGCCCAGACCGAGTTCACCGGTGTGAGCGCATCGGCCCGCACGCAGGTGGGTATGAACACCTTTGTGTCCGGCGCTTCGTACACGCTGAAGGTGGCATCCAACAATGACACCACGGCGCCCGTGACCATCTCGTTCAAGGTGGACGACAGCACGGCCGACGGCTTGAGCGCCGCCGTGAAGGCCTTCAACGACGTGGCCGGCAAGACCGGCGTGTCGGCCCGCGTGAACGACAAGGGCGACGGCATCATCCTGACCAACGATTCGGGCGAGGACATCCACATCCTGAACGATTCGGTGGCTGCCAGTACCTATAGCTTCACAAACGCGGACAGCACCATGAGTGCGATGCTGGGTTCCGGTATGACGGCGGTGGCTGGCAATGCTGGCGCGGGCGCCTTCGGCACCAACGACGCGGTCATCACAGGCCAGCTGACGTTCGATTCGGCCAGTTCGTTCAGCGTCAAGGATGCCGGCGGTGTTTCGACGGGTACTGGCTTCCTGCTGGCGAATACCGATACGGCCAGTCAGATGCAGAAGGTGCAGGACATGGACGTGAGTTCGGTGGACGGTGCCAACCGTACCCTGGCCATCGTCGATGCCGCCATCTCGGCCATCAGCGGTCAGCGTGCCAACTACGGCGCCCTGCAGTCGCGCTTCGAGACGGCCGTGGCCAACCTGCAGACCACGTCGGAAAACATGTCTGCCTCGCGCAGCCGCATCCAGGATGCCGACTTCGCCTCGGAAACGGCCAACCTGTCGCGTTCCCAGATCCTGCTGCAGGCTGGTACCGCCATGGTGGCCCAGGCCAATCAGTTGCCCCAGGGCGTGCTGGCCCTGCTGCGCGGCTGATCGGGCAAAAATAAACCAGGCAGGGGCTCCCCGTGGGCCCCGGCATCTGGTACAACGGGAGGGCGGTGGCGATGCGAGTCGCCACCGCCTTGCCGCTTCGGTTTCGGTCATCGCCTCGGAATTGGCGGTCTTCTGGGGTGCTTATCGGCGCGCTTGCATCCGTGTCCAGCGCCGACAATGGAGGTTGACCGCAACAACGCTTTCCTGAGGGGTGAAGCATGGCTATTTCGACTGTTTCCACTGGCTCCAGCTTTTCGTCCCTCGGCGTCGGCCTGAACGGCACCGTGGACGTCAACGCCCTCATCGATTCGCAGGTGGACGTGGCCAAGCTGGCCATTACCCGCGCCAACGGCCTGAACGACCAGGTCACCATGACCAAGGCCAAGATTTCCACCTACGGCCAGATCCAGTCGCTGGTGGCTACCCTGTCCGATGCGGCAGGCAAGCTCTCCAGCGTCACGGGCTGGAACGCGGTGACGGCCACCGCGTCCGACGCTTCCGCCATTACCGCCTCGGCCATTGGCGGCGCCGTGGCGGGTTCGTTCGAGGTGCAGGTGCAAAGCCTGGCGAAGGCGCAGAACACCACTTCCGCCGCGCTCTCGCCCTCGGGCCTGCCGGTAGGTGCGGGCACGCTGCACCTGGACGTGGGCCAGTGGAGCACTGATGGCTCCACCTTCACGCCCAAGGACGGCTCCACGGGGGTGGACATCACCGTCGGCGCCAGCGATACGCTCGCCGACATTGCCGGCAAGATCAATGGCGCCAAGGCCGGAGTGACGGCCACCATTCTCTCGGATGGCTCGGGCGGCGAACGCCTGGTGCTGCGCAGCGCGCAAACGGGCGCCGAACAGGGTTTCCAGCTCACGGCCGTGGATGCCGACGGCGACAACACCGACGCCGCGGGCCTGTCGCGCCTGGTGGCGGGCGCCACCACCAGCTACGCGGCCGACGCGCAGGCCACGGTCAACGGCATCGCCGTCACCTCGTCGAGCAATACCTTCGCCAACACCGTGGCGGGCGTGACCTTCACCGCGCTGAAGACCACGACCGATCCGGTGCAGATCGACGTGGCCCAGGACACCTCGGCCATCAGCAAAAACATCAACGACTTCGTCACCGCCTACAACGCGGTGAACCAGGCGCTCAACCAGATCACCAGCTATGACAAGGACACCCAGACCGCCGGCCTGCTGCAGGGTGATTCCACCGCCGTGAACCTGCAGAACGCGCTGCGCACGGCGCTGCAGTCGGTGGCGTCGGGCTCGGCCGCGGGCGGCAGCCTGCGCACCCTGTCGGACGTCGGCATCACCGTGGCCGGGGGGCTGGGCAACGTCAACCCGACGGGTGACCTGTCGGTCGATGCCGCCAAGCTCGACAAGGCGATGCAGGACCCCGACGCGCTCAAGACCTTCTTCCGCGGCGGCGCGGACGGCAGCGTGAGCGACGGCGTGGGCGGCAAGATCAGCGCCGTACTCAGCGGCATGCTCGGCTCCACCGGCTTTTTCCAGCGCAAGACGGACACGCTCAACGCCGAGCTGAAGCGGGAGAACACCGAGATCCAGACTGTGAACGACCGTGCCGACGCGCTCAAGGCCAGCCTGCAGGCGCGCTATACCGCGCTGGATTCGAGGATGGCCACGCTCAATGCCCTCAACTCCTATATCCAGCAGCAGATAACGACCTGGAACAAATCCACCAGCTGATCTTCAGTTGTGGGGCCGCGTGCCGATAAATGAAGTAATCAATTCCAGGGATATTTGCCATGTTCAGCGCCTACTCCCCCCGAGCCGCATCCGCCTACCAGCGCATCAATGTGGAAACCAGCATGCACACCATGGACCAGCACCAGCTGGTCAGCCTGCTGTACCAGGGCGTGCTCGGCTCCATTGCCACGGCGCGCGGCGCGTTGGCGCGCGGCGACGTGCCGACCAAGTGCAGCAGCATCGGCAAGGCGGTGCGCATCCTTGAGGAGGGCCTGAGCACGGCGCTGGATCGGGAGCAGGGCGGTGCGCTTGCCGAGAACCTGGGCGCGCTCTACGACTATTGCCTGCGGCGCCTGATCCAGGCCAATGCGCGCAACGACGACGCCATGATGGAGGAGGTGATGCGCCTGATCGAGCCCATCGCCCAGAGCTGGAACGAAATCAAGAAAAACCCAGTCGCCGACGCGCAGGCGCGTGCGACGCTGGCGGAGGCCTGAGACATGCCCGAAATGCTGATCGACTACTACAAGGCCATAGAGGACAGCAGCGCCAAGATGCTGGAGGCGGCCAGGCTGGAGGACTGGGACGGCGTGGTGCGCTACGAGGGCGCCTGCGCCGTGCTCATCGAGCAGCTGCGCTTTGAATCCCAGCAGCAGGAACTGGCGCCCGAGCACCGCAAGGAAAAGGCCCGCATCATGCAGCGCATACTGCGCAACGACGCGCAGATCCGCGTCTTGGCCGAACCCTGGCTGGCGCAGTTCGAACATCTGTTCGACGGCCATCCGCAAACCATGCATTGATGCGCCCCGGGCCTTGTGCCCGGCCCCGCTTGCCGGGAAAGCAAAACGGCTACCTGTTGGTAGCCGTTTTTGTTGCGTGCGCCAGAGAGGCTGGTGCGGCTGCTATACCTGCATGTTCATGATGTCGGTATACGCCTGCACCATGCGGTTGCGCACGTGCAGCGTGGCCTGGAAGCCGATCTGCGCCTTTTGCATCGCGATCATGGTTTCCTCGATGCTGACGTCCGGGTTTTCCATTTGCACTTCGCGCTGCAGGCCGGTGGCACGGTTCTGCGCCGCGCTGACCGATTGCAGCGCGTCCTTGAAGGCAGTGGAGAAGCCCTTGTCCTGCACGCCGTCCTGCGGTGCGGTGACACGGCGCGCGATCTGGGTGCCCGTCAGGGGTGCGGTGGGGCTGGTTATGCGCAAGTCCATGGCAGTGCTGGGGCGGAGAATGACGATGGCATCATGGTAGGCGCATGGCGCGCGGGCGGATGGGCGAAATAATGGCCAAAGGGCCGCCTTATCCGCAGAACGCCGGTCGGGGTGTGCTTCAATAATCGCGACATTGCCGGGGTCTCGCCCGGTGCTTGCCCCATTGCCTGGAAGTCACGATGTCCGCTGTCGCCGAAGTTCCCATTCCCGCGCCGCCCGCTGCCGTCCCCGGCTGGACGCAGCGGCTGGCGTCCATGGACAGGTCGGCGCGCCTGCGCTGGGGCGCGCTGCTGGCGGTGCTGGCGGGGGTGCTCGTCGCCGCTTTCTTCTATAGCCGCCAGCCCGATTACCGTGTGCTGTTCTCCGGCCTGAACGACAAGGACGGCGGCGCCATCGTCGCGCAGCTGGCGCAGATGAACGTGCCCTACAAGTACACCGAGGGCGGCGGCGCCATCATGGTGCCGGCCAGCCGCGTGCACGACGTGCGCCTGCGCCTGGCCACCCAGGGGCTGCCCAAGGGGTCGGTGACGGGCTTCGAGGCCATGGACACCAACCGCTTCGGCATCACGCAGTTCCAGGAGCGGCTCAATTTCCAGCGTGGGCTGGAGGGGGAGCTGACGCGCTCCATCCAGTCGCTCGATTCGGTGCAAAGCGCGCGCGTGCACCTGGCGCTGCCCAACCAGAACGGGTTCTTCCGCGAGCAGCAGAAACCCTCGGCGTCGGTGCTGGTCAGCCTGTACCCCGGGCGCGTGCTGAACCGCGCGCAGCTCGCCGGCATCGTGCACCTGGTGGCGTCCAGCGTGCCGGAGATGGACCCGGCCGCCGTCAGCGTGCTCGACGATACCGGCAAGCTGCTGTCGCAATCGCCCGACGGCACTGCCGACGCCAGCATGGACCTGCAGCACCTGGCGTACGTGCAGCATGTCGAGCAGCTCTATCGCCAGCGCATCCTGGAAATCCTGGAACCCGTGGTGGGCAAGGGCAACGTGCGCGCGCAGGTGACGGCCGAGGTGGATTTCAGCAAGACCGACGCCACCGTGGAGCAGCATCGCCCGAACCAGGAACCCGGCACCGGCGCCGTGCGCAGCCAGCAGACGCTGGAGGCGGCGGGCACCCCCGGCGAGCGCCTGCCCGCCGGCGTACCGGGCGCCGTGAGCAACCAGCCGCCGCAGGGCTCGACCGCGCCCATCAACGGCGCCAACCCGGCACCCAGCGCCGGCGGCCAGCAGGGCGGCCAGGCAGGCGGCTCGGTGGGCAAGCGCGAATCGGTCACCAACTACGAGGTGGACAAGACCACCAAGACGATTCGCGGCAGCACCGGCGCCATCAAGCGCGTGAGCGCCGCCGTGGTGGTGAATTACAAGAGCGCCGGCACCGACGCAGACAAGCCGGCCGAGGCCAAGCCGCTGCCGGCCGAGCAGATCGAGCAGATGACGGCACTGGTGCGCGAGACCATTGGCTTCAACAAGGAGCGCGGCGACTCGGTGAACCTGATGAACGCGCCGTTCTTCGTGCCCGATACGCCGCCTGCCGCAGACCTGCCGCTGTGGAAGCAGCCCGAGGTCATCGACCTGGCCAAGAGCGCTGCCTGGCCCGTGGGCATATCGCTGGCCGTGGCGCTGCTGCTGCTGGGCCTGGCGCGTCCGGCGCTCAAGGCGCGCGCCGCGGGCAAGGGCGGCGCCATGGCCAGCGCCGAGGCAGGCGGCCGGTCGGGCGCCGCCGTGGACGCCATCGAATCGGAGCAGCTCGAACGCCCCGCCCTGCTGGCGCCCGACGAGGCGCAGGAACTGCGGCCGACCGAGGAGCAACTGCGCCTGGACGACGCACGCAAGCTGGCCAAGGAGAACCCGGTGGCCGTGGCCAACATCCTCAAGGGCTGGGTCAACGGCGACGCGTAAGCGCCGTACTGGAACAATGGAACGGATATGGACGAGCAAGGCCTGAACGACGCCGCCATCATGCTGATGTCCCTGGGCGAGGAGGAAGCCGCCGAGGTCTTCAAGCACCTGTCGCCCAAGGAAGTGCAGAAGCTGGGCGAGACCATCGCGCGCATGCGCACCGTCTCCAAGGAGCGGGTGGACGAGGTCATCACGCGCTTCACCAACGAGGCGGCGGCGCAAAGCCTGCTGGTGTCCGACACCAGCAACTACGTGCGCGCCGTGCTCAAGCGCGCGCTGGGCGACGACAAGGCGGCGCTGCTGATCGACCGCATCCTGCAGGGCGGCGACGTGTCGGGCATCGAAAGCCTGAAGTGGATGGATCCGCTGTCGGTCGCCGAGCTGCTGCGCAACGAACACCCGCAGATCGTCGCCGCCATCCTGGTGCACCTCGACCCGGATCAGTCGTCGGCCATCCTGATGCACCTGACCGAGCGCCAGCGCGGCGAGGTGATGCTGCGCATCGCCACGCTGGAGGGCATACAGCCGACGGCGCTCAAGGACTTGAACGAGGTGCTGTTCAAGGTGCTCTCGGGCGGCGACAAGGTGCGCAAGAGCTCGCTGGGCGGCGTCAAGGCCGCCGCCGAGATCATCAACCTGATGGGCTCGGGCACCGACGGCCTGGTGCTGGAGGCGATCCGCGGGCACGACGCCGAACTGGCGCAGAAGATCATGGACAAGATGTTCGTTTTCGACGACGTGGCCAAGCTCGACGACAAGTCCATCCAGACGGTGCTGCGCGAGGTGGCGTCCGAGACCCTGGTGGTGGCGCTCAAGGGCGCATCGCCCGAGCTGCGCGAGAAAATCCTGGGCAATATGTCCACGCGCGCCGCCGAGGCGCTGCGCGAGGATCTGGAGTCGCGCGGCCCGATGCGCCTGTCCGAGGTCGAGGAGCAGCAGCGCGAAATCCTCAAGACCGTGCGCCGCCTGGCCGACGAAGGGCAGATAGCGCTGGGCGCGGGTGGCGACGATGCCTTCGTCTAACCGCTACTACACCCGCTTCATCCCGCGCGAGGAGGTGGGCGACGTCACGCGCTGGCAGTTCGGCGCCGTCGATGGCGATATCGACGAAGCGCTGCGCCCGCTGGTACCCCCCGAGCCCGAACCCGAGGCAGCCCCGCCCGCCAGTCCGCCGCCGGCCCCCGGCCCCAGTGCGCAGGAAGTGCAAAGCCTGCTGCGCCAGGCCGACGAGGAGGGCTATGCGCGCGGCCTGGCCGAAGGGCGGGAGCAGGCCCGGCTGCGGGGGCAGCAGCAGCTCGACGACTACGTCGGCGGGCAGGGGCGCGAGGCCGCCAGCCGCTACGCGCAACTGGCGCAGGCGCTGGAGGACAGCTTTGCCGGCCTGCAGCAGTCGATGGCGCAGGAAGTGCTGCAGCTGGCCCGCGACATCGCGCGCCAGGTGGTGCGCCAGGAGGTCGCCAGCAACCCCCGGGCGGTGCTGCCCGTGGTGCGCGAGGCGCTGACCATGCTGGTCAACGAAAGCCGCCCCGTCACCGTGCGCCTGCACCCGGGCGACTGGGCCGCGCTGGAACAGCCGCTGCGCCAGGAGTTCGGCGCCGGGCGCATCCAGTGGCAGGCGGATGCGGCGGTGCAGCCCGGCGACTGCCTGGTCGAATCCGCCGGCATGACGATAGACGGCACCCTGGACAAGCGCTGGCGCCGGGCCATTGCAGCCCTCGGGCTGACCCAGGCCTGGCGGGAGGACGGCGATGCCGATTGAAGCCGCTGCCGCATGGGGCCAGATGCTGGGCGAGGCGCGCGAGAGCCTGGCGCAGGACGTGCCGCTGCAGGCCAGCGGCACGCTGACGCGCCTGACCGGCCTGGTGCTGGAGGCCGCCGGCCTGCGCGCGCCGGTGGGTTCGCAATGCCTGGTGCAGATGCCGCAGCAGGAGCCGGTGCTGGCCGAGGTCGTGGGCTTTGCCGGCGAGAAGGCCTACCTGATGCCGGCGGGCGACATCCACGGCCTGTCCAGCGGCGCCAGCGTCGTCCCGGCGCCGGCCTACGTGCCGCCGCTGCGCCTGGGCAGCAGCACGGACGGCGAAAGCGCCGCCGGTGCCGGCGCGCTGCGCCTGCCCATGGGCCACGGCCTGCTGGGCCGGGTGCTCGACTCGCAAGGCCAGCCCCTGGATCAACTGGGCCCGCTGGCCGACGTGCTGGCGCAGCCCATGGACCGCAGCCCCATCAACGCCATGGAGCGCGACCCGGTGCGCACGCCGCTGGACACGGGGGTGCGCGCCATCAACGCGCTGCTGACCGTGGGGCGCGGCCAGCGCCTGGGCCTGTTTGCCGGGTCGGGCGTGGGCAAGAGCGTGCTGCTGGGCATGATGGCGCGCTACACCCAGGCGGACGTGATCGTCGTGGGCCTGATCGGTGAGCGCGGGCGCGAGGTCAAGGAATTCGTCGAGGACATCCTGGGCGTGGAGGACCGCGGCCGCTCCGTCGTGGTGGCCGCGCCGGCCGACGCGCCGCCGCTGCTGCGCATGCAGGGCGCGGCCTACGCCACGGCGGTGGCCGAGTATTTCCGCGACCAGGGCCAGCACGTGCTGCTGCTGATGGATTCGCTGACCCGCTACGCCATGGCGCAGCGCGAGATCGCCCTGGCCATCGGCGAGCCGCCGGCCACCAAGGGCTATCCGCCGAGCTGCTTCGCCAAGCTGCCGGCGCTGGTCGAGCGCAGCGGCAACGGCCTGAACGGCGTGGGTTCGATCACGGCGTTCTACACCGTGCTGTCCGAGGGCGACGACCAGCAGGACCCGATCGCGGATGCCGCGCGCGCCATCCTGGACGGGCACATCGTGCTCTCGCGCGCGCTGGCCGAGGGCGGTCACTACCCGGCCATCGACATCGAGCAGTCGGCCTCGCGCGTGATGCACAACGTGGTCGAGCGCACGCACTTCGAGCTGGCGCGGCAGTTCCGCGCTGTCTACTCGCGCTACCAAAAGAGCGCCGACCTGATCCAGGTGGGCGCCTACGTGAGCGGGTCGGATCCGCAGATCGACGAAGCCATCCGCCTGCAGCCGGGCATGGCGGCATTTTTGCAGCAGGACATGTTCGAGGCCGCGCCGCTGGACGCCAGCGTCGCAGCCATGGCGCGGGCGCTGGAAGGCGCCCAGTAACGCGGGGCAAGCACCATGGCAAGCCTGCACGCATTCGAAGTGGCGGTGGAGCTGGCGCAGCGCCGGCGCGACGCCGCGCGCCAGCAATTGCACGCCAGCCAGGGCGCGCGCGATGCGGCGCAGGAACAGCTCGACCAGCTCGAAGGCTACGCCGGCGAGATCCAGCAGCGCTGGGGGATGGGCGAGGGGCGCAGCATGCAGCCCGAGGTGCTGTTCCACCACTACCAATTCCTGGGCCGGCTGGAGCACACGATAGGGCTGCAGCAAGGCGTGGTGGGCAACCAGGACGCGCGCGTCGCGCAGTCGCGCCAGGAGTTGCAGCAGACGGAGCTGCGCCTGGCCAGCCTGCGCAAGGCGCTGGAGCGCAGGCGCCAGCAGCAGCAGAGCGAGCAGCAGCGGCGCGAGCAGAAACAGACCGACGAACGCGCCCTGCAGCGCCTGGGGGCAGGCATGGGTGCATGGGATCAGGAGCAGTGATCATGGAACAGAACCGTATTTCCTCGTCCGGCCAGCACGGCAGCCACGAGACCCGCACGAACCGTGCCGCCAAGGGCCAGGCAGGGCAGGACGGCGCCGCCGCCACGCCCGCGCAAGGTGATGGCTTTGCCTTGCTGCTGGCCGCGCTGGGCGGCGTGCAGCAAGACGCGGACGGCCTGCTGGGCGCCGCGCAGGACGACGCACTGACGGCGCCTGCCGGCGTGGCGGATGCGGCGCTGCCAGGGCTGCAGGCGCAGGATCCGGCCATGCCGGACGCTGCGACGCTGGCGGCCATGATGGCGGGCGCGCCGCCCGGGCAGGCGCTGGCCGCAGCCACTGCCGCCGGGGACGCAAGCCTGGCCGGCCGCCTGGGGCTTGGCCTGGCACGGCCCGGGCAGGATACGCTGGTGGGCCAGACGGCCATGCTCGACGGCGCGGCGGAGAATGCCGCGCTGAATGGCACGACGGTGCGCGCGGCAGGCCGCGGCCGCGTGCCCGCGCAGAGCTGGACGCAGGCCCTGCAGGTCACCACGGGTGCGCAGGAGCGCCAGGGCGCGGGCCATGGGGGCGTTGCGCTGCCCGCCGCGCTGCAGGGCGCTGTCACGCAGGCGCTGGCGCAAACCCAGGCGCAGGCAGCGGTCGGCGCGGCGGCAGGCGCACCGCACCAGGCGCAGCTGCAGGGGGCGACGCCGGGCCAGGGCCATGCCGGGCTGGTGCAGCCCGACCTGGCGGCAGTGGCCGGCCCGGCGCTGGCAGCCGGCGGCGCGGGCGCCGCAGGGGCGCGTGCCGAACCCGCCGGCGCGCAGCGCCTGGACGATGGCCAGGCCGGCGGCCAGGGGGTGGATGCGGCGCAGCAGGGGCCGGACGCCGTGGCCGATGCCGGCGCGGCCGACGCTGCGGCGCAGCCCGGCGCCGACGACCTGCAGGACCAGATCGCCGAGCGCGTCGCCTACTGGGTGCACCAGAAGAGCCAGAGCGCCGAGCTGACGCTCGACCGCGACGGCCGCGCCGTGGAGGTGTCGGTGGCGCTCAAGGGCGACGAGGCGCACGTGAGCTTCCGCAGCGACCATGCCGACGCGCGCCACTGGCTCGACAACAGCAGTGCCCAGCTGCGCGAGCTGCTGCAGCGCGAAGGCCTGCAGCTGGCCGGCATGTCGGTGGGCACGACGGCCGACGGCGGCGCGGGCGGCCAGCGCGGCGACGCCGGGGACGGCGCGCGCGGACGCCAGCGCCATGCCCAGGTGCAGGCGGCGGCCGCACCAGGCCCGGCGGGAGGGGCCGCCAGGGCAGGCCAGGCGGGCGAGCGGTCGGTGGATCTGTTTGTCTGATACGGCTCTGCCTTGCCGTGCCGCAGCACTGCCTGCGGCTTTGCGCGTTGCTCCACGCTGGCAGGCGCAACCGCATGGCGGGCCGGGGGCAAACGCCCGTCTGCCATGGTTTTGGGCGTTTATTCTGGCTATTATCGACCGGCGGCGCTATCAATAATGGGCCATCCAGCGGGGTGTGCGCATACGGCGGCGCCTCGCCGTGCAACCCATGCGCGCCCGCTGCGCGCCGGAAGGTTAGAAATTGTCCAGTACCGAAGCCCCGGCCGCTCCGGCCAAAAGCAAGAAGCTGCTCATCATCCTGGTAGTCGTCGTACTGCTGGTGGTGGCGCTGGGCGTGGCGGCGTTTGCGCTGCTGGCCAGGCGCGGCGCGGGCGGTGAGGAGGGCGGGCCGGCGCACACCGCCCAGACCATCGACCCCAAGGCAGTGCCGACCTTTCTGCCCATGGAGAACATGGTCGTGAATCTGGCCGACCCCGGCGGCGACCGCTTCGCCCAGGTGGGCATCACCCTGGAGCTGACCGACGAGAAGACGGCCGAGCTGGTCAAGAAATACATGCCCAGCATACGCAGCGCCGTGCTGCTGCTGCTGTCGCAGCGCACCACCGACGAGCTGCTCACGCGCGCGGGCAAGGAAAAGCTGGCGCTGGACATCCGCCAGGCCGTCTCGCAGCCGCTGGGCTTCAAGGTGCCCAAGCCGCGCAAGCGCAAGGCCGCGCGCGACGAGCAGGACGAGGATGAAGACGAGGACTACGCACCGCCCGTGGACAACAACCCGGTGCGCAAGGTGCTGTTTTCCAGCTTCATCATCCAGTGACGGGAGGCATGCGCCATGAGTGAATCGTTTCTGTCCCAGGAAGAGGTCGATGCCCTGCTGGAGGGCGTGACGGGCGAGAGCCAGAAGACCGTCAAGGAGGAGATCGAGGCGGGCGCCATCCGCGACTACGACATCTCCAGCCAGGAGCGCATCGTGCGCGGGCGCATGCCGACGATGGAGATCGTCAACGAACGCTTCGCGCGCAACTTCCGCATCGGCCTGTTCAACCTGATCCGGCGCAGCCCCGAGATTTCGGTGGGCACCGTCTCGGTGCAGCGCTACAACGCCTTTCTGCGCGAGCTGGTGGTGCCGACCAACTTCAACATCGTCGCCATCCGCCCGCTGCGCGGCAGCGGCCTGATCGTGTGCGAGCCGTCGCTGGTGTTCGGCGTGATCGACACGCTGTACGGCGGCACGGGGCGGTTCCAGACACGCATCGAGGGGCGCGATTTCTCTCCCACCGAGCAGCGCGTCATCAACCGCCTGGTCGAAGTCATCTGCACCGAATACAAAAAGGCCTGGCAGGGCATTTATCCGCTGGAGCTGGCGTACCAGCGCTCGGAGATGCAGCCGCAGTTCGCCAACATCGCCACGCCCAGCGAAATCGTCGTCTCCACCGCGTTCCAGCTGGAGATCGGCGACCTGTCGGGCGCCATCCACATCTGCATGCCGTACGCCACGCTGGAGCCGATCCGCGACGTGCTGTACTCCACCGTGCAGGGCGACGCGATCGAGGTCGACCGGCGCTGGGTGAAGGTGCTCACGCGCGAGATCCAGGCGGCCGAGGTGACGCTGGTGGCCGAGCTGGCCAAGGCCGACGCCACCGTCGAGCAGCTGCTGGCGATGAAGCCGGGCGATTTCATCGAGCTCGACCGCGAGCCGCGCATCCGCGCGTCGATCGGCGGCGTGCCGGTGTTCGAGTGCCAGTACGGCACGCACAACGCGAAATACGCGATCCGCATCGAGCAGTGCCTGCGCAATGCCGATGCGCATTGGATGGGAGATAAGAATGTCAGCTGAAAACGACCCGAACGATCCGAACAGCCCCGCCGACGCCCCAGCCGCGGCCGCCGCCGAAGGCGGCAGCGATGGCGGCGCGGACGATCCGTTTGCCGATTGGGCCGAGGCGCTGGAGGAGCAGAAGCAGACCGACGCCAGCGCCCACGACGCCGAACAGGGCGGCCCGCTGTCGGGCGAGCCGGCGCCGCCTTTCGGCGGTGCGGGCCTGGGCGGCACGCAGCCGGCGCACGACATCAACATGGTGCTCGACATCCCGGTGCAGCTGTCGGTCGAGTTGGGGCGCACCAAGGTGCCGATCAAATACATCCTGCAGCTGGCGCAGGGCTCGGTCGTCGAGCTGGACGCGCTGGCCGGCGAGCCGATGGACGTGCTGGTCAACGGCTACCTGATCGCGCAGGGCGAGGTGGTGGTGGTGAACGACAAGTTCGGCATCCGCCTGACCGACGTGGTCACCCCTTCGGAGCGCCTGCGCCGTGTCAGCCGGGGCTAGCCTGGGCATGACCCAGACGCTGCTGCTGGTGGTGCTGTTCATCGCCGCGCTGGCGGCGCTGCCGTGGGCGATCCGCTGGCTGCAGCGGCGCCAGCAGGCGCTGGGCGGGGCGACGGCGGGCGCGGGCGCGCGCGTGCTCTCGGCCGTGGCCGTGGGGCCGCAGCAGCGCGTCGTGACCGTGGAGGTGGGGCCGGCGCAGCAGCGCACGGTGCTGGTGCTGGGCGTGACGGCGCAGCACATCAGCTGCCTGCACGTGCTGCCGGCGGCCACCTTTGCCGGCGCGATGGCGCAGGCGCAGACCGCGGACGCCGCCGGTGACGGCGTGGCGGTGGCCCATGGCTGAGTGCAGGCGCCTTGCGCGCCCGGCGCTGCTGGGCGCGGGCCTGGCCCTGGCGCTGTGGGCGCCGGGTGTGCTGGCGCAGGCGCCGCCGGGCGCCGCGCTGCCGCTGATGGTGGGCAGCGGGCCGGGGGGTACCAGCTATTCGGTGCCGATACAGACGCTGCTGTTCTTCACCGCCCTGTCGTTCCTGCCGGCGATCCTGCTGATGATGACGGGCTTCACGCGCATCGTCATCGTGCTGTCGCTGCTGCGCCAGGCCATGGGCACGCAGTCGGCGCCGCCCAACCAGGTGGTCATCGGCCTGTCGCTGTTCCTCACGCTGTTCGTGATGGGGCCGACGCTGGACAAGGTCTACCAGGACGCCTACCTGCCCTACACCACCAACGCCATCACGTTCGAGCAGGCGCTGGACAAGGCCGAGGCGCCGGTGCGCGGCTTCATGCTCAAGCAGACGCGCCAGAGCGACTTCGCGCTGTTCGCGCGCCTGGCCAAGCTCGATGCCGGCGTCACCGCCGAGACCGCGCCGCTGCGCGTGCTGGTGCCGTCGTTCGTGACCAGCGAGCTGAAGACGGCGTTCCAGATCGGCTTCATGATCTTCATCCCGTTCCTGATCATCGACATGGTGGTCTCCAGCGTGCTC
>Ga0222429_100546_pt1 | contig 24557 bp, 24 predicted proteins | sample 1B50Ametagenome_FD_182475 | JGI IMG/M metagenome (GOLD analysis project Ga0222429, IMG submission 182475) | Enriched microbial communities from leaf-cutter ant dump, University of Wisconsin, Madison, United States - 1B50A (version 2) | ecosystem: Environmental > Terrestrial > Nest > Insects nest...
CGCCCAGGCCCGCGGCCCCGCCCGCGCTGCGCAAGGCGGCGGCCCCGGCCAAGGCCAAGGCGCCGGCCGCAGCGGCGCCGGCGGCTGCGCTGTCGGCCCCGCCGGCCAAGCCGCGCCAGCCTGCGGCAGAAAATGACGATTGGGAAAGCTTCTGACGGGCTGATCAGCCGCCCTGCTTGAACGGGCTGTGCGCTTCCAGCTCCTGCAGGTAGAGGTTCATCTGCCGTCCCTCGCGCGTCAGAAAATCGTCCACTGCTTGGGCAAACTGCGGGTGCGCCAGCCAGTGCGCGCTGCTGGCCTGCACCGGCAGCAGCGCGCGCGCCATTTTGTGCGTGCCCTGGGCGCCGCCCTCGAAGCGGGCCACGCCCTGCGCAATGCACCAGGCAAGCGGCTGGTAGTAGCAGGCTTCGAAGTGCAGGCAGTCCACACGCTCCAGCGCGCCCCAGTAGCGGCCATAGGCGACCAGGAGTTCATGGTCATTTTGGCCTGCAGCGCTTGATGGATAGGAGCTGATAGCTATCAAGCTGGTAGCTATCGGCTGCCCGCCGTACTCCGCGACGAACAGCACCCAGGCCTCGGGCATGTGCGCCGCCATGCGGGCGAAGAAATCCCGCGTGAGGTAGGGCGGGTTGCCGTGTTCCAGGTAGGTGCGCTCGTAGCAGCGGTAGAAGAAATCCCAGTCGGCCGAGGCAATCTCCGTTCCGCGCAGCACCTTGAACGTAACGCCGGCCCGGGCCACGCGCTGGCGTTCCTGGCGGATTTTCTTGCGCTTGTCCTGGCTGAGCGCGCCCAGGAAATCGTCGAAATCGGTGAACCGCCGGTGTTCCGCCGGGTGCCGGTTCTGCCAATGGAACTGCACCGTGTGGCGCAGCATCAGGCCGGCCTGGCGGGCTGCAGTCAGATCATCGGCTGCAGCGAACAGCAGGTGCAGCGAGGACATGCCCGCCTCGGCGGCCCATTGCAGCAGCGCCTGTACCAGCGCCGCGCGCGCCGCTGCATCGGCGGCCAGCAGGCGTGCGCCCGGCACGGGGGTGAAAGGCACGGCCACCACGGCCTTGGGGTAATAGTCCAGGCCGTGGCGCGCGTAGGCGTCGGCCCAGGCCCAGTCGAACACGTATTCGCCGTAGGAATGGGCCTTGACGTAGAGCGCGCAGGCGGCGTGCAGCGCGCCGGCGCGCCAGAGCGTGAAGTACACGGGCTGCCAGCCGGTGCGCGCAGCGGCGCTGCCACTGGCCTCCAGCGCCAGCAGGTAGGCGTGGCGCATGAAGGGCGTGGCATGGGGCTGCGCGTGCAGCAGGGCGTCCCAGGCCTGCGCGTCGATGGCGCCAGCCTGGTGGAACAGCCGCAAGGTGTAGGCGGGGGAGACAGTGGAGTCGGGCACGGGCGCATCTTGCCGCGTCTTGCGCCGGCGCGTGCGGCCGGGGACATGTTGCTGAAAAAAGCAGCACTAGATAAAACACCGTTACGAATCAACAGCTTGCGCCGCGCGTACACGGTCGCAAGCAGCTTATCCACAGGTCTATCCAGGACTGGCGGGGACAACCTGGCTGGCGGCCAGCCTTGCCGGGGTATCGGGCCATAATCGGCGCAGTCGTTTTTCTCCGTCCGTATGTCATTTCTCATCAGCATCGCGCAGCTCAACTTCGTCGTGGGCGACCTGCAGGGCAACGTCCGCAAGATCATCGACGCGGCCCGCCAGGCCCACGGGCGCGGCGCCAGGCTGCTGCTGACGCCCGAGCTGGCCCTGTGCGGCTACGCGGCGCAGGATTTGTACCTGCGGCCGGCCTTCATTGCCGCCTGCGAGCAGGCGCTGGCCGAGGTGCAGGCGGCAACCGCCGACCTGCCGGGGCTGACCGTCGTGCTGGGCCATCCCCAGCGCGTGGCGGGCGGCGCGCCCGATGCCGCCGGCCGCCTTTGCCACAACGCCGCCAGCGTGCTGCGGGCCGGCCGTGTGCTGCACACCTACGCCAAGCAGGAACTGCCCAACTACGACGTGTTCGACGAATGCCGCTACTTCGTGCCGGGGGGCGAGAGCTGTGTTTTCGAGGCCGATGGCCTGCGCCTGGGCCTGCTGATCTGCGAAGACGCCTGGCTGGGCGGCCCGGCGCAGCGGGCGCGGCAGGCCGGCGCCGAACTGCTGCTCACCCTTAACGCCTCGCCCTACCACCTGGGCAAGGGAGCGGAGCGCGAACAGGTGATGCGCCAGCGCGTGCAGGAGACCGGCTTGCCGCTGGTCTACGCGCATCTGGTCGGCGGCCAGGACGAGGTTATTTTCGAAGGGCGTTCGTTTGCCCTGAATGCCGACGGCACGGTCGCGGCGCGCGCCGGCGGGTTCGAAGAAGAATTGCTGTTTGCACAGGTGGATACTGCGCAGGGTGCTATCAAAATAACAGGGAGCGAGCAGCCCTGGATCGGCTGGGAGGCCGAGCTGTGGCACGCCCTGGTGCTGGGCGTGCGCGACTACGTAGGCAAGAACGGCTTTCCTGGCGCGCTGCTGGGCTTGTCGGGCGGCATCGATTCAGCCCTGGTGCTGGCGATTGCGGTGGACGCGCTGGGCGCTGACAAGGTGCGCACGGTGATGATGCCCTCGCCGTACACGGCTGACATCAGCTGGATCGACGCGCGCGAGATGGCCGAGCGCCTGGGGGTGCGCCACGACGAGATCGCCATCGCCGGGCAGTTCGACGCCTTCAGGGCGGCGCTGGCGCCCCTGTTCGCCGGCAAGCCGGAGGACACCACCGAGGAGAACCTGCAGGCGCGCATTCGCGGCACGCTGCTGATGGCGCTTTCGAACAAGTTCGGCGCCGTGGTGCTGACCACCGGCAACAAGAGCGAGCTGGCCACCGGCTATTGCACGCTGTACGGCGACATGGCCGGCGGCTTCGCCGTCATCAAGGACGTGCTGAAAACGCGCGTGTTCGCGCTGGCCCGCTGGCGCAACGCCAACGATCCGTTCGGCCGCGGCGGCAACCCCATTCCCGAGCGCATCATCACGCGGCCGCCCAGCGCCGAGCTGCGCCCGGACCAGAAAGACCAGGACAGCCTGCCGCCTTATGAGGTGCTGGACGCCATCATCGAGCGTTACATGGAAAATAACGAACCCATGGAGGACATCGTGCGCGCCGGCTTCAACGCAGCCGACGTCGAGCGCGTCACCCGGCTCATCAAGCTCAATGAGTACAAGCGCTGCCAGGCGCCGGTGGGCGTGCGCGTCACGCGCCGCGCCTTCGGCAAGGACTGGCGCTACCCCATCACCAACCATTTCCGGGCCTGAGGGGCCGGTTCCACGATTTCAGGAGTTCCTACCATGCAAATGATCACCGCCGTCATCAAACCCTTCAAGCTCGAAGAGGTGCGCGAGGCGCTGGCCGAGTGCGGCGTGACGGGGTTGACGGTGACCGAGGTCAAGGGCTTTGGCCGCCAGAAGGGGCATACCGAGCTGTACCGCGGCGCCGAGTACGTGGTGGACTTTCTGCCCAAGGTGAAGATCGAGGTCGTGGTGCGCAGCGAGGACGTCGATCGCTGCGTCGATGCCATCGTGGGCGCGGCGCGCACCGGCAAGATCGGCGACGGCAAGATCTTCGTGGCCCCGGTCGAGCGCGTGGTGCGCATCCGCACCGGCGAGCTCGACGAGTCGGCGATCTGATGTTCTAAATCACGCTGCGCAGCGCCGCTGCATCGCCGGCGCTGACGCCGCCGTCCTGCACCAGCGCGCGCAGCAGCGCCTGCGCGTCGGCGCTGCAGTGCACCAGGCCCATCTGCCATTCGCCCATCAGGCCGCTGCGCACGCTGTGCTGCAGAAAATCCAGCATGTGCCGGTAGTAGCCGTCCACGTCGAGCAGGCCGATCGGCTTGTCGTGGTAGCCCAGCTGGCGCCACGTCCAGACCTCGAACAGTTCCTCCAGCGTGCCGATGCCGCCGGGCAGCGCCAGAAAGGCGTCGCTGCGCTCGGCCATCAGGGCCTTGCGCTCGTGCATGGTGGTGACGATGTGCAGCTCGTCGCAGTCGTGGTTGGCCAGTTCCTTGTCCACCAGCGCCTGCGGGATGACGCCGACCACGCGCCCGCCGGCCGCACGGGCGGCCTGCGCCACCTGGCCCATCAGGCCGCTGCGCCCGCCGCCGTAGACCAACTGGCCGCCGTGCCGACCTATCCATTGGCCCACGGCCGTTGCCGCCTGGGTGAAGGCGGGATTGTTGCCAGGGCGCGAGCCCAGGTAGACGCAGACGGAAAAAGCGGGGTCAGCCATGGAAAAACCTTTGGTAGAGGGCCGCGCCCCAGACGCCTGCGCACAGCAGCAGGCTGAGCAGCACGGCGGCGCTGCCCATGTCCTTGGCGCGCTTGGAGAGTTCGTGCAACTCGGGGCCGATGCGGTCGATGGCCGCCTCGACGGCCGAATTGAGCAGTTCGGTGATCAGCACGAGCATCACCGTGCCGGCCAGCAGCGCGCTTTGCACCCAGTCGCGCCCCAGCCACAGCGACAGCGGCAGCAGCACGACGGCCAGGCAGGCCTCCAGCCGAAAAGCCTTTTCCTGCCAGCCTGCACGCAGCCCCTGCAGCGAATAGCCCGCCGCGTGCCACAGGCGCATCAGGCCGGTGCGCCGCTTGTGCGGGTGAACGGAGCTTGCGGGTGGGTGCTGCTCTGGCATGGATCAACCTTGCCCGCCGATGCGGGGAGATGGCGCGCTGGAGATCAGCCGGGTGCCGGCCAGCGCGTCGTGCCAGAACTGTCCCAGTGGATGGAAGCGGCTCAGCAGCGCCCAGACGGCGACCCAGCCGCAGACAATGAGCGCCATCTCGCCGGCGGACAGATGCAGCGGCGCGACGGCCGCCAGCGGCGGCAGCAGCCACAGCCAGCTGAGCAGGTAGCGCGCCAGCGCACGCATCTGGCTGATGGGGCGCCCGTGCGCGTCCACCACGCGGATGTGCCAGGTCTTCATGGCAAGCGTGTGGCCGCGCGACCAGAACCAGGTGAAGTAGATGCCGAACACGACGAACAGGAAGGCCTGCAGCGCGTGGCGGTTGTCCAGGGCGTTGCGCGTTTGCGTCAGCGTGCCGAACAGGTAGCCGGCGATGAAGACCACGCCGAACATCAGCATGCCCTCGTAAAGCCAGCAGGCCATGCGCCGATGCAGCGGCGGCGCCATGCATTGGGCGGCGGGGAACCCTTTGGAGTCGGCTTCTGGCATGAACCGGGTTTACTGTGGCTGGTGCAGCGAATCGACGCCGGACAAGGGTGCGGATGCCTCCGGCGCCGGTGCCGGTGCGGGAACGGCCTCCGGCTGTGCCGGCGCAGACAGGGGCGGCAGAGGCGTGGGGTCGGCCGAATGGGGCTGCACGGGGGCGGTTTCCACCACCACGGGCGGCAGCGGCGCTGGCGCCTGCGGCCTGGGCGCGGCGGGCAGGATGAGGGTGATCTTGGGCGGATTCGGTTCTGCCGCCGGCGCGTTGCTGGCGGCGGGGATGCGCACCAGCTTCTTCGACGACGGCCGGATCGCGGTCGCGGCGCCCTTGGTGCGGGGGGTGGCCCTGTCGGCCAGGCGTTTCTTCTCTTCGGCGCTCAGGGCCTGATAGGCCGCCCATTTGGCGCGTTTGCTCTCGGCCGGCAGCGCTGCGGTGGCGGCGTAGTTCATGCGTGCCTGGCTGCGCTGCTGGATGCTCAGGTTGGCCCAGTCGGTCATGCGGGCCAGCATCTTGGCCTGCTCCTCGGGCGACAGGGAGTGGAAGTCCCGGGCCAGATGCAGCCAGTTGCGCTTTTGCGCCTCGTTCATCAGGTGCCAGCTGTTGGCCAGGGGGTAGAGCGCTTCTTTCTGGGCCGTGCCGAGCTGGCCCCAGTGCGGCTCGGCCTCTTGCAGCATCTGGCGCTTGCCGGCGCCGTACGATTTGTTCAGGCCGCCGACCTGCGCCTGTATGGGAATGGGGGTGCTGGGGGCCAGGCGCATGTACCGGCCCATCCAGATACCGCCGGCCGCAAACATGCCCAGTACGGCAAATGCCAGCAGGTACGCTGGCAGCAAACGGGGAAGGGCGGACGGGGGCGATGCGTGCATGCAGGCGCGGTGGCGGCGGAGCGTCTTCAGGGGGTTTGGGCGGATGCCTTCAGGTACTGGGCGAAACCAGGGTCGGTATAGGCGGCAGGCGGCAGGTCGTCGGTCAGCAGCGCGGCGTCAACGGCGGCGATTTCGGCGGCGGTCGCCTCGTCCTGCGCCAGGTGCACGACGACCAGGCCGATGGCCAGCGCCGCCAGCGGCACTGCCGAAATCAGCGCGCGCCACCAGCCGCCGCGCTCGGAGCCCGGACCGCCCAGCACGGCCGTGCCGCCGTGCGCGGCGACCACGCCGGCCGATTGGCGGACTGCCTGGACGGCGGGGCGCTTGCGCCTGTCCACCGCCCGCACGCGCGCTGCGCGCAGGCGCTCGGCAATGTCGTAGGGCAGGTCGTCGCTGCCACGGGTCAGGTGCGCTGTGATGCGGCGCGCATAGGCATCGACGACCGACATGGCGGGCGTGGCCGGTTCTGATGTGCGGTTCATAGCGTGATTCCTTTGGCCTTGAGAGCCTTGCTGAGCGTTTGCACGGCACGAAAACAATGTGTCTTGACGCTACCTTCCGAGCAGCCCATCGCGGCCGCCGTTTCGCTCACGTCCATCTCTTCCCAGTAACGCATCAAAAAGGCCTCGCGTTGACGGGCGGGTAACTCTTGTATCTCGGCTTCGATAGAGCGTAACACCTGCGTGCGGCGCAAGGAGTCTTCGGCGCTCTGGACGACTTGCGTCTCGGGCGGGCCGGCGTGGATCTCCAGCAGGTCGAAACCGTCGCCGTCCTCGCCCGGGCCCTCGAAGTCGCTCAGGTTGGTGAACAGGGCGTTGCGCGTCTTCTGCCGGCGAAACCAATCGAGCGTGCTGTTGGTCAGGATGCGCTGGAACAGCATGGGCAGTTCGCCTGGCGGCTTGTCGCCATAGTGTTCGGCCAGCTTGAGCATGCTGTCCTGCACGATGTCCAGCGCCGCCTCTTCGTTGCGCACGTGGTACAGCGTGCGCTTGAAGGCACGTTTATCCACGCTCTTGAGGAAGTCGGACAGCTCTTGTTCGGTAGCCAAGTGGTAGGTGCCCGGCCGTGCGGGCGCAGTTTGCGCCCACGCGGACGCGTCGTTCAAACGCTGAACGCGCGATTATCGCATCGGCGGCAAAGTTTTTTGCGCAACCGCGCCGCAACCGCTGTGTGCAGTGCAATAATGGCGGGGCAGTTCAAACAAAAAGGCAAACGGGTCCCGGTTCGGCGCAGCATTCATCTCGCCCATGGCCGAGGCCTCAAGTTCCAAGGCGGCTTCACAAGAGCTCGTTCGAGGAGCACCCAAGGTTTTTCGTCAGAGAAATTCACAAAGGTTGATCATGGAAATGTCCAAGGCCGAAATCGCATCGGCAGCCGCAGCATCCGGCGGCAAGAACCCCACACACCATTCATCGTCCGCCCCGCGCGAGCTCATGGGCGCGGAAATCGTGGTCGAAGCCCTGCAGGCCGAAGGCGTCAAGCACATCTGGGGCTATCCCGGCGGCGCCGTGCTCTACATCTACGACGCGCTGTACAAGCAGGACTCCATCCAGCACGTGCTGGTGCGCCACGAGCAGGCCGCCGTGCACGCCGCCGACGGCTTTGCCCGCGCCACCGGCGAGGTCGGCGTGGCGCTGGTGACCTCCGGCCCGGGCCTGACCAACGCCGTCACCGGCATCGCCACGGCCTACATGGACAGCATTCCCATGGTCGTCATCGCTGGCCAGGTGCCGACGGCGGCCATCGGCCTCGATGCCTTCCAGGAATGCGACACCGTGGGCATCACGCGCCCCATCGTCAAGCACAACTTCCTGGTCAAGGATCCGCGCGACCTGGCGTCCACGCTGAAAAAGGCCTTCCACATCGCACGCACCGGCCGGCCCGGCCCGGTGGTGGTGGATATCCCGAAGGACGTGTCGTTCAAGAAGGTGCCCTTCGACGGTTATCCGCGCAGCGTCGAGATGCGCTCGTACAACCCGGTGCGCAAGGGCCACAGCGGCCAGATCCGCAAGGCGCTGCAGCTGCTGCTGAACGCCAAGCGCCCCTATATCTACACCGGCGGCGGCGTGTTGCTGGGCAACGCCTGCGGCGAGCTGCGCACGCTGGTGGACATGCTGGGCTACCCGGTCACGCACACGCTGATGGGCCTGGGCGCCTACCCGGCCTCTGACCGCAAGTTCCTGGGCATGCTGGGCATGCACGGCACCTGGGAGGCCAACAACGCGATGCAGCACTGCGACGTGCTGCTGGCCGTGGGCGCGCGCTTCGACGACCGCGTCATCGGCAACCCCAAGCACTTTGCGCAGAACGAGCGCAAGATCATCCACGTCGACATCGACCCGTCGTCCATCTCCAAGCGCGTCAAGGTCGACATCCCCATCGTCGGCGACGTCAAGGACGTGCTGGCCGAGCTGATCGCCATGATCCGCGAGACCACCCAGCGCCCCGACGCGGGCGCGCTGTCCGCCTGGTGGGACCAGATCGAGGGCTGGCGCGCGCGCGACTGCCTCAAGTACGACCATGGCAACAACGAGGTCATCAAGCCGCAGCACGTCGTCGAGACGCTGTGGAACATGACCCGGGACGCCGACGCCTACATCACCTCCGACGTGGGCCAGCACCAGATGTGGGCCGCGCAGTACTACCGCTTCGACGAGCCGCGCCGCTGGATCAACTCGGGCGGCCTGGGCACCATGGGCGTGGGCATTCCCTACGCCATGGGCATCAAGCTGGCCAAGCCCGACTCCGAGGTGTTCTGCATCACCGGCGAAGGCTCGGTGCAGATGAACATCCAGGAACTGTCCACCTGCCTGCAGTACAACACGCCGATCAAGGTCGTGTCGCTGAACAACCGCTACCTGGGCATGGTGCGCCAATGGCAGGAGATCGAATACTCCGGCCGCTACAGCCACAGCTACATGGACGCGCTGCCCAACTTCGTCAAGCTGGCCGAGGCCTACGGCCACGTGGGCATGCTGATCGAGCACCCCAAGGACGTGGAGCCCGCGCTGCGCGAGGCCCGCAAGCTCAAGGACCGCACGGTGTTCATGGACTTCCGCACCGACCCGACCGAGAACGTGTTCCCGATGGTGCAGGCCGGCAAGGGCATTACCGAGATGCTGCTGGGGTCGGAAGACCTTTAAGCAAAATCGGCATCAAACGCTTGCCTGTCAAGCGTAGGCAGCTATTTTTCAAATAGCATTCTTTGACGAATCTATTGTCTGCCAAGCCCGGCGCTTACCGGCACCGGGGGAGGGCAGCAAGAAGAGGAAGCACATCCCATGAAACACATCATTGCCGTTCTGATAGAGAACGAAGCCGGCGCGCTGTCGCGCGTGGTGGCGCTGTTTTCGGCCCGTGGCTACAACATCGAATCGCTCACCGTGGCGCCGACGGAAGACGCGTCGCTGTCGCGCATGACCATCCAGACCGCCGGGTCGGACGACGTCATCGAGCAGATCACCAAGCACCTCAACCGCCTGATCGAGGTCGTCAAGGTGGTCGACCTGACCGAAGGCGCCTATACCGAGCGCGAGCTCATGATGGTCAAGGTGCGCGCCGTCGGCAAGGAGCGCGAGGAGATGAAGCGCACGGCCGACATCTTCCGCGGCCGCATCATCGACGTGACCGAAAAAAGCTACACCATCGAGCTGACGGGCGACCAGAACAAGAACGACGCCTTCCTGCAGGCCATCGACCGCACCGCCATCCTGGAGACCGTGCGCACCGGCGCCAGCGGTATCGGCCGGGGCGAGCGCATCCTGCGTGTATAAACCCCGTTTTTCCTTTTCACCCCCCCAACGAATTCAACCCGGAGCCAACATGAAAGTTTTCTACGACAAGGACTGTGACCTGTCCCTCATCAAGGGCAAGACCGTTGCCATCATCGGCTACGGCAGCCAGGGCCACGCGCACGCGCAAAACCTCAACGACAGCGGCGTGAAGGTCGTGGTCGGCCTGCGCCGTGGCGGCGCCTCCTGGCCCAAGGTCGAGAAGGCCGGCCTGACGGTGATGGAAGTCAACGAGGCCGTCAAGGCCGCCGACGTGGTCATGATCCTGCTGCCCGACGAGCAGATCGCCGAGGTCTACAACAACAACGTGGCGCCCAACATCAAGCAGGGCGCATCGCTGGCCTTCGCACACGGCTTCAACGTGCACTACAACCAGGTCGTGCCGCGCGCCGACCTGGACGTGTGGATGGTCGCCCCCAAGGCCCCCGGCCACACCGTGCGCAGCACCTACACCCAGGGCGGCGGCGTGCCCCACCTGGTGGCCGTGCACCAGGACAAGAGCGGCCGCGCGCGCGACCTGGCCCTGTCCTACGCCATGGCCAACGGCGGCGGCAAGGCCGGCATCATCGAGACCAACTTCAAGGAAGAGACCGAGACCGACCTGTTCGGCGAGCAGGCCGTGCTGTGCGGCGGTGCGGTCGAGCTGATCAAGATGGGCTACGAGACGCTGGTCGAGGCCGGCTACGCGCCCGAGATGGCCTACTTCGAGTGCCTGCACGAGCTGAAGCTGATCGTGGACCTGATCTACGAAGGCGGCATCGCCAACATGAACTACTCGATCAGCAACAACGCCGAGTTCGGCGAGTACGTGACCGGCCCCGAGGTCATCAACGAAGAGTCGCGCAAGGCCATGCGCCACGCGCTCAAGCGCATCCAGAACGGCGACTACGCCAAGATGTTCATCCAGGAAGGGCGCCTGAACTACCCCAGCATGACGGCGCGCCGCCGCAACCTGGCCGACCACTCCATCGAGAAGGTGGGCGGCCAGCTGCGCGCCATGATGCCCTGGATCGCCAAGAACAAGCTGGTGGACCAGAGCCGCAACTGATGCAGCCCGGCGCGTGGGCGGCCCCGCCCATGCCGCACCGCAAAGGCCACCCCGGTGGCCTTTGCCGTTTGTGCCGGGGCGCTGCCAGCGCACTGCACAGGTCTACACTTGCGGCTTTGCGGCAGTCATTGTTTGCTATTGTGTATATAGCTGTATGCGCTCTATTCATGGGCGCTGTGGAGTGTTTTGATGCATGACGGGGAAAGCGATCCGAAGAACAGGGGCGTGATGCTGCGCAAGCGCCGCAAGGGCATTTACATCCTGCCCAACCTGTTCACGCTCGCGGCCCTGTTCGGCGGTTTCTACGCCATCGTCATGGCCATGAACGGGCGCTTCGAGCTGGCCGCCATGGGCGTGTTCTGCGCCATGGTGCTCGACAGCCTGGACGGGCGCGTGGCGCGCATGACCAACACCCAGAGCGCCTTCGGCGAGCAGATGGATTCGCTGTCGGACATGGTCTCGTTCGGCGTGGCGCCGGCGCTCATCGCCTACGAATGGGCGCTCAAGGGCCTGGGGCGCTGGGGCTGGATCGCGGCCTTCGTCTACTGCTCGTGCGCCGCGCTGCGCCTGGCGCGCTTCAACGTCAACACCGCCGTGGTGGACAAGCGCTGGTTCCAGGGCCTGCCGTCGCCCGCCGCCGCCGCGCTGGTCGCGGGCTTCATCTGGCTGCTGACCGAGCTGGGCGTGGCGCGCGGGCAGGACGGCTGGCTGCTCAGCTGGACGCAGCTGTGCTGGACCATGTTCGCCCTCACGCTGTACGCCGGCCTGACCATGGTGACCAACGCGCCGTTCTACAGCTTCAAGGATCTGCACCTCAAGCGCAGCGTGCCGTTTACTGCCATCGTGCTCATCGTGCTGGGCATCGCCGTCATCAACATCCACGCGCCCACGGTGCTGTTCTGCATCTTCGTGGTCTACGGCGTCAGCGGCTACGGCGTGTACCTGTGGCGCCGCTCCAAGGGGCGCAGGGCCAGCGTCATCAGCACCTCCAAGGACGAGCCCGAGGAGCGCGGGTTGCACGAATGAAACATACGCCCCCAGTTTTTTTGTGCTAGAGTTGCTCGCTATGAATTTGCTGTCGCTAGTCCTACTACCGATGTCCCACGGGCAGGAGAAGTAGCGCGCGCGAAAGCACACCCATTCCACGGCCCGTACGCACCAGCGACGGGCCGTTTTGTTTCTGCAGTCGCCGGGCACACAGGCCACACCGTTTCCCCGTTTCACGAAAGAGAGACTCCCATGCTGCAGAACCCCGCCACCAAATACCGCCCCTTCGCCCAGGTGGGCCTGAAGGACCGCACCTGGCCGGACGCCGTGATCGACCACCCGCCGGTGTGGTGCAGCGTCGATCTGCGCGACGGCAACCAGGCGCTGATCGAGCCCATGGACATGGCGCGCAAGATGCGCATGTTCGAGCAGCTGGTGAAGATCGGCTTCAAGGAGATCGAGGTCGGCTTTCCCTCGGCGTCGCAGGTCGAGTTCGACTTCGTGCGCCGGCTCATCGACGAAGACCGCATCCCGGACGACGTCACCATCCAGGTGCTGACCCAGGCGCGCGAGCCGCTGATCCGCCGCACTTTCGAGGCGCTGGCCGGCGCGCCGCGCGCCATCGTGCACCTGTACAACGCCACGGCCCCCGTCATGCGCCGCGTGGTGCTGGGCATGAGCGAGGATGAAATCGTCGAGCTGGCCGCCAGCCACGCCCGCATGTTCAGCGACATCGCCGCCACCTACCCGCAGACGCAGTGGACCTTCCAGTATTCGCCCGAGATGTACTCGGACACCGAGCTGGCGTTCTCCTGCCGCGTGATCGACGCTGTGACCGAGGTCTGGCAGGCGTCGCCCGAGCGCAAGTGCATCATCAACCTGCCGACCACGGTCGAACATTCCAGCCCCAACGTATTCGCCGACATGGTCGAGTGGACGCACCGCCACATCCAGCGCCGCGCCGGCGTGGTGCTGTCGGTGCACCCGCACAACGACCGCGGCACCGGCACGGCGACGGCCGAGCTGGCCCTGATGGCTGGCGCCGACCGGCTGGAGGGCTGTTTGTTCGGCAACGGCGAGCGCACCGGCAACCTCGACGTCGTGAACGTCGCGCTCAACATGTACACCCAGGGCGTGGCGCCCGGGCTGGACTTTTCCGACATCGACGCCATCCGCGCCACGGTGGAACACTGCAACCAATTGCCGGTGCACCCGCGCCACCCCTACGTGGGCGACCTGGTCTACACGTCCTTCTCGGGCTCGCACCAGGACGCGATCAAGAAAGCCTTCGCCGCGCGCCGTGAGGGCGACGTGTGGGACATGCCCTACCTGCCCATCGACCCCAAGGACCTGGGCCGCAGCTACGAGGCCGTCATCCGCGTCAACAGCCAGTCCGGCAAGGGCGGCATCGCCTATCTGCTGGAGAGCGAATACGGCCTGCAGCTGCCGCGCCGCCTGCAGATCGAGTTCAGCCACGCGGTGCAGCACGCGATGGACGCCAGCGGCAAGGAGCTGACCGCCGACGACCTGTGGGTGCTGTTCGAGCGCGAATACCGACTGCACGACGCCCCCGCGCCCAGCTACCAGATGCAGGGTGAGGGCGACAGCACGCAGCTGGACGCCGCGCTCGACTGGCAGGGCCGGCGCGTGGCGCTGCAGGGCCGCGGCAACGGCCCGATCGACGCCTTCGTGCAAGGTCTGGCCCAGGCGCTGGGCTGCCAGCTGCGCGTGCTGGACTACAACGAGCACGCCGTGGGCGAGGGCGCCCACGCCAAGGCCGTGGCCTACGTCGAGCTGCGCGTGGACGACCGGCACACGGTGTACGGCGTGGGCATGGACGCCAACATCGTCAGCGCCTCGCTGCGCGCCATCGTCTCGGGCGTGCAGCGCGTGCCGCAGACCGCTGCGGCAACCGCCGCCTGAACCCGTATTCCCCGCAACAGAAAGAGCCGCCCCATGTCCGACCAACTCATCATCTTCGACACCACCTTGCGCGACGGCGAGCAGTCGCCCGGCGCCAGCATGACGCGCGACGAGAAGCTGCGCATCGCGCGCCAGCTCGAACGCCTGCGCGTGGACGTGATCGAGGCGGGCTTCGCCGCCAGCTCTAACGGCGACTTCGAGTGCGTGCAGGCGATTGCCCGCGCCGTCAGGGACTCGACCATCTGCTCGCTCTCGCGCGCCAACGACCGCGACATCGCGCGCGCCGCCGAGGCGCTCAAGGACGCCAGCCGGGGGCGCATCCACACCTTCATCGCCACCAGCGCGCTGCACATGGAGAAAAAGCTGCGCATGACGCCCGAGCAGGTGCTGGAGCAGGCGCGCCTGTCGGTGCGCTTCGCGCGCAACCTGATCGGCGACATCGAGTTCAGCCCCGAGGACGGCTACCGCAGCGACCCGGACTTCCTGTGCCGCGTGATCGAGGCCGTGATCGCCGAAGGCGCCACCACCATCAACGTGCCTGACACCGTGGGCTACGCCATTCCCGAGCTGTACGGCAACTTCATCAGGAACCTGCGCGAGCGCGTGCCCAACAGCGACAAGGCGGTGTGGAGCGTGCACTGCCACAACGACCTGGGCATGGCCGTGGCCAACTCGCTGGCGGGCGTGAAGATCGGCGGCGCGCGCCAGGTGGAATGCACCATCAACGGCCTGGGCGAGCGCGCGGGCAACTGCTCGCTCGAAGAAGTGGTCATGGCCGTCAAGACGCGCAAGGACTACTTCGGCCTGCAGGTCAACGTCGCCACCGAGCACATCGTCGCCGCCAGCCGCATGGTCAGCCAGACCACCGGCTTCGTGGTGCAGCCCAACAAGGCCGTGGTGGGGGCCAACGCCTTCGCGCACGCCAGCGGCATCCACCAGGACGGCGTGCTCAAGGCGCGCGACACCTACGAGATCATGCGCGCCGAGGACGTGGGCTGGAGCGCCAACAAGATCGTGCTGGGCAAGCTGAGCGGGCGCAACGCCTTCAAGCAGCGCCTGCAGGAGCTGGGCGTGGAGCTGGAGAGCGAGGGCGAGATCAACGCCGCGTTCGCCCGCTTCAAGGAACTGGCCGACCGCAAGAGCGAGATCTTCGACGAGGACATCCTGGCGCTGGTCAGCGATGAGAGCGTGAGCAGCGAGCGCGAGCAGTACGGCTTCGTCTCGCTGGCGCAGCACAGCGAGACCGGCGAGCGCCCGCAGGCCAGCATCGTATTCACCGCCGAAGGCCGTGAGGTGCGCAGCAGCGCCGAGGGCAACGGCCCGGTGGACGCGTCGCTCAAGGCCATCGAGGCGCACGTGCAAAGCGGCGCCGAGATGGTGCTGTACTCGGTCAACGCCATCAGCGGCTCGACCGAGAGCCAGGGCGAGGTCACGGTGCGCCTGCAAAGCGCGGGCCGCGTGGTCAACGGCGTGGGGGCCGACCCGGACATCATCGTCGCATCGGCCAAAGCCTACCTGAGCGCGCTGAACAAGCTGCAGAGCAAGGCCGAGCGCGTGGCCGCGCAAGGCTGAACGGCGCTGGCGCCGCTGCGCCCGGGGCACCGGATTTGCGGTGCCCCGGGCGTATTTGTTTCGGTATTTCGGCCCGTCCGCCGCCGGGGCGGCCCTATAATTCAGGTGCTTTCTAAGAAGAGTCACGCAAGATATTGATCTTGCGTGGCTTTTTTTGATTCTGTACACTGTCACACAGTTTTTTGCAATTTGGAGCATCTGATGCAACTGCTGCCCCGCATCGCCTCCCGGTTCCTGCTTGCCTCGGCCGCCCTGCTGCTGGGCGCGGGTCTTGCACTCACACCCGCCCACGCGGGGCAGTCCAAACGCGCGGTGGCCAAGAAGCCGGCCAAGGTAGAGGTCGCCAAGCGCACGCCCGCCAAGCCCGCCGTGCGGCAGGCGCGCAAGGCCGCGCCGGCCAAGGCGCGCCACCAGGCCGCGCCCGCGCGCAAGACCAAGGTGGCGGCGCACCGCGCCAAGGCGCCGGCGCACGTGGCCGCGGCTGCGGCGGTGGTGCCGGCCAAGCTGTCGTTCGGCCACATGGCCGGGCTGAACAAGGTGGACGACCCGCTGGACCTGGCCTCCAGCGTGGCGCTGGTGATCGACCAGGACACCAAGGAAGTGCTGATCAGCAAGAACGACCAGGCCGTGCTGCCGATCGCCTCGCTGACCAAGCTGATGACCGGGCTGCTGATCTCCGAGGCGCACCTGCCGATGGACGAGCAGATCACCATCACCCAGGCCGACGTGGACACCGAGAAGCACAGCCGCTCGCGCCTGGCCGTGGGCACCACGCTGACGCGCATGGAGCTGCTGCACCTGGCGCTGATGTCCAGCGAGAACCGCGCCGCGCACGCGCTGGGGCGCACCTACCCGGGCGGCATGGACGCCTTCGTGGCGCGCATGAACGCCAAGGCCAAGCTGCTGGGCATGGCCGACACGCACTACGTGGAGCCCACCGGCCTGTCCAGCCGCAACCAGGCGAGCGCGCAGGACCTGGCCACGCTGGTCAACGTGGCGCATGGCGACGCGCTGCTGCGCGAGCTGACCACGTCGCCCGGCTACGAGGTGGAAGTGGGGCGGCGCACGCTGCAGTACAACAACACCAACCGCTTGGTGAAGAACCCCAGCTGGGACATCGGCCTGCAGAAGACCGGCTACATCACCGAGGCCGGGCGCTGCCTGGTGATGCAGGCCGAGGTGGCCGGGCGCAACCTGATCATGGTGTTCCTGGACTCGGTGGGCACGCTCAGCCGCCTGGGCGACGCGCAGCGCGTGCGCAGCTGGGTGGAAAGCCTGCCGGCCATGCACGTGAGCGGCCGGGGGTAGCGCCGCGCGCCGCCAACGCCTGTGGGCCGGCTTTGCGCCGGCCCTTTTCATTGGCCGCCAGGGCGCGCACGGCCGCGTTCAGCGCCCCGACAGCGTGGTGTGCACGCCGGGCAGGTAGCCCAGCGCGTGCGATATTTCGCTGGCCGAGGCCAGCAGCTTGGGCTGCCAGCCGTCGTCGAGCCGGTCGGCCGGCGCCGAGATGGACAGCCCCGCCACCAGCTGCCCCTGGTCGTCGAACACGCCGGCGGCCATGCAGCGCACGCCCAGCTCCAGTTCCTCGTTGTCGTGCGCGATGCCGTGCTGGCGCGCGCGGCTGAGCTCGCGCTCCAGCGTCGCCAGCTGCGTGATGCTGTTGCGCGTGTGGCCGGGCAGGCCGGTGCGCGCGGCGTAGGCGCGCACGCGCTGCGGGTCGTCGGCGGCCAGGAACAGCTTGCCGGTGGAGGTCAGGTGCAGCGGCGCGTGCCCGCCGATGGCGCGCACCACCTGCATGCCCGAGCGCTCGCTGTAGGCGCGCTCGACGTAGACGATCTCGTCGCCCTGGCGCACGCTCAGGTTCACCGGCTGCTGGATCAGGCGGTACAGCTGGCGCATCGGGACGAGCGCCGCGTCGCGCACCGACAGGCGCGCCTTCACCAGGTTGCCCAGCTCCAGCATGCGCATGCCCAGGCGGTAGCTGCCGGGCTCGGGCCGATCCACGTAGCGGCCTATCGTCAGGTCGTTGAGGATGCGGTGCGCGGTCGAGGGGTGCAGCCCGGTGGTCTCGCTGATTTCCTTGAGCGAGATCGCCTCCTCGCGCGAGGCCAGCATGTCCATCAGCATGAACATGCGTTCGAGCACCTGGACGCTGGGCTTGGCGGGGGTGTCGGGGTCGCGTTTCTTCATGGCGGTGGCGGTGCAAGCAAAGGGGCGGTCATTTTATCTGGCGAAATCCAATCGCGGGTGGCGGAGGCCGATACCATAAAAAATAAATGAGCTGCTTGCGCTTGCCAGACAAGTCATTCAGATACGAAAGTACCTGAATTACGCTACCAGCAAGCGCAAACAGCTCTTTTTTTATGAGGGCGTGCCGCCTTGTGCCGCGCTCAGCGCGTGCGTGCCGACAGCGCGCGGTAGTCGCCGTACTTGCCCAGCTCCCACTTGGCGATGGCGTTGCGGTGCACCTCGTCGGGGCCGTCGGCAAAGCGCAGCGTACGCGCCTGGGCGTAGAAGAAGGCGAGCGGGAAGTCGTCGCTGATGCCGCCGCCGCCGTGCGCCTGGATGGCCCAGTCGATCACCTGGCAGGCCATGCTGGGGGCGACCACCTTGATCTGCGCGATCTCGCTGCGCGCCACCTTGTTGCCGGCGGTGTCCATCATCCAGGCGGCCTTGAGCGTGAGCAGGCGCGCCATGTCGATCTTGCAGCGCGCCTCGGCGATGCGCTCCTGCGTCACCGTCTGCTGCGCCAGTGCCCGGCCGAAGGCCACGCGCGTGAGGGCGCGCCGGCACATGTATTCGAGCGCGCGCTCGGCCAGGCCGATCAGGCGCATGCAGTGGTGGATGCGCCCGGGGCCAAGGCGCCCCTGGGCGATCTCGAAGCCCCGGCCTTCGCCCAGCAGGATGTTGCTGGCGGGCACGCGCACGTTCTCGAACAGCACCTCGGCGTGGCCGTGCGGCGCGTCGTCGTAGCCGAACACGTTGAGCGCGCGCACGATCTTCACGCCGGGCGTGTCGGCGGGCACGACGATCATGCTCTGCTGCGAGTGCTTGGCCGCCTCTGGGTCGGTCTTGCCCATGGTGATCAGCACCTTGCAGCGCGGGTCCATCGCGCCGCTGGTCCACCACTTGCGGCCGTTGATGACGTACTCGTCGCCTTGGCGCTCGATGCGCGTCTCGATGTTGGTCGCGTCGCTGGAGGCCACGTCCGGCTCGGTCATCGCGAAGGCGGAGCGGAATTTGCCCTCCAGCAGCGGCTTGAGCCATTCGGCCTTGATCGGCTCGGAGCCGTAGCGGGCGATGGTCTCCATGTTGCCGGTGTCGGGCGCGGAGCAGTTGAACACCTCGCTGGACCACAGCACGCGGCCCATGATCTCGGCCAGCGGTGCGTACTCCTGGTTGGTCAGGCCCGCGCCCTGGTAGCCCGAGGCCTCGGCGGTATCGACCGGCAGGAACAGGTTCCACAGCCCGGCGGCCTGCGCCTTGGGCTTGAGGTCTTCGATCGTCTTGAGCGGCGTCCAGCGCTTGCCCGCCGCCGTGTTGGCGGCCAGCTCGGCGGCGTAGGCGGCTTCGGCCGGGTAGATGTGCGCGTCCATGAACTGGAGCAGCCGCTCGCGCAATTGCTGGGTTTTGGGGGAGTAGTCGAAGTCCATGGTGGTTTCCTGGTCAGTGGGAAAAGGGGTAGGCGGCCAGCGGTGGGTGGCCGGTGGCGGGTGGGGCGGTCAGCTCTTTTGCGCGAACGACCAGGCCAGCCCGGCCAGGGGGCGGGCGGTGGCGCCGGCGGCGCGGGCCTCGGCGCTGGCGGCGGTGCCGTCCTCCACGCGCTTGGCGATGCCTTGCAGGATGGCGGCGATGCGGAACATGTTGTAGGCCAGGTAGAAGTTCCAGTCGGCGTGCAGCTGGTCGCTGTCGGCCGTGCCGGTGCGCTGGCAGTAGCGCTGGATGTAGTCGCGCTCGCTGGGAATGCCCAGCGCCGCCAGGTCCTGCCCGGCGATGCCGCGGCCCATCGCGGCCGGAATGTGCCAGCTCATGCAGTGGTAGGCAAAGTCGGCCAGCGGGTGGCCCAGCGTGGACAGCTCCCAGTCCAGCACGGCGATCACGCGCGGCTCGGTGGGGTGGAACATCAGGTTGTCGAGCCGGTAGTCGCCGTGCACGATGGCGACGCGGCTTTCGTCCAGTGCGCTGGCCGGCATGTGCGCGGGCAGCCAGTCCATCAGGCGATCCATCTCGTCGATGGGCTGGGTCACGCTGGCGCGGTACTGCTTGCTCCAGCGGCCGATCTGGCGCTCGAAGTAGTTGCCCGGCTTGCCGTAGCCGGCCAGGCCGCGCGCGGCGAAGTCCACGCTGTGCAGCGCGGCGATGACGCGGTTCATCTCGTCGTAGTAGGCGGCGCGCTCGGCCGGCTGCAGGCCGGGCAGCGACTGGTCCCACAGCACGCGCCCGGCCATGAACTCCATGATGTAGAAGGCGCGGCCGATGACGGACTCGTCCTCGCACAGCGCCAGCATGCGCGGCACCGGCACGTCGGTGCCGGCCAGCGCGCTCATCACCTGGTATTCGCGCTCGATGGCGTGCGCCGACGGCAGCAGCTTGGCCACCGGGCCGGGCTTGGCGCGCATCACGTAGCTGCGCCCGGGCGTGACCAGCTTGTACGTGGGATTGGACTGCCCGCCCTTGAACATCTCGACCGAGAGCGGCCCGGCAAAGCCGTCGATGTGCTGCGCCAGCCAGCGGGCGAGGGCGTCGGCGTCGAAGGCGTGGCGCTCGCTGACGGGGCGGGTGCCGATGAAGTGGTCGAAGTTGCTCATGTCGGATGGCGGTGGAATCAATATTAAAAAGAGAGCTGTTTGCGCTTGATAGGTAATGATTTCAGAATGGATTATTGCCAGGTTTGTTTTGTATCAAGCGCATGCAGCTATTGTTTTATCGGTCAATCGACCGCCTGGGCGATGCGCAGCAGCGCCGCGCGGTCGCACACCACCAGGCCGGCCGGCTCCACGCGGATGGCGTCCTCGCGCTCCATGGCCTTGAGCTCCTGGTTCACGCGCTGGCGCGACGCGCCCAGCAGCTGCGCCAGTTCTTCCTGCGCCAGCTGCAGGCCGATGCGGATCTCGTCGCCGTTGGACAGGCTGGGCACGCCGTAGCTGCGCACCAGGTGCAGCAGCTGCTTGGCCAGGCGCGAGCGCAGCGGCAGCGTGTTCAGGTCCTCGACCAGGCCGTACAGCTGGCGGATGCGCCGCGCGTGCAGGCGCAGCAGCGCCTCGTACAGCTCGGCGTGCTGCGCCAGGATCTTCTGGAAGTCGGCGCGCGCCACGCACACGATGGTCGAGTCGCCATGCGCGTAGGCGTCGTGCGTGCGCTGCTCGCCGTCGAACATGGCCACGTCGCCGAACCAGATGCCCGGCTCCACGTAGGTCAGCGTGATCTGCTTGCCCGAGATCGACGTCGAGCTGACCCGCACCGCGCCCTTGGCACAGGCAATCCATTCCTGGGGCGGATCGCCGCGCGAGGTGATGAGCGTGCCGTCCTTGAAGCGCTTGACGTAGGAGCATCGAAGAATGTCGTGCCTGAGTGAGGGTGAGAGGGAGGAGAACCAACGCCCGGCGTTGATTGCCTCGCGTTCGTCGATGGTAAGAATGGGCTCGTGCATGGTCTGTCGTTTGGGTGACTGGGTCGCGGATCATTGTCGCGTCAGCGACCGGATGCGCCAATCGGGGCTGTCGCCTGCGCGTCGCGCCGGCACGCGCCGCCGGGTGCTGCGTCGCAACAGGGTAAAATGCTCGGCTTTGCGACATTCCATTCACAAGGGCGAGAAAGGCAATGCTGGTTATGACACCGCGAACTACCACGGAGACCCTCCACGGCCTGTAACGGCCGCAGTTCGCGCCTGCCCGAGAGATTTTTCTCGACTCCCCTTGAAAGCGCGGACGCCACGTACCGCGCTTTTTGCTTTCCAGGCCAGCGCGTGCACCCCCACCGCATCGACACGAAAGACCTCACCATGATTGCTATCACGCTCCCCGACGGCTCCCAGCGCGAATTCCCCGGCCCGGTCACGGTGGCCGAGGTGGCCGCCTCCATCGGCGCCGGCCTGGCCAAGAACACCGTGGCGGGCAAGGTGGACGGCAGGCTCGTCGATGCCTGCGAGCGCATCGACCACGACGCCAGGCTGCAGATCATCACGCCCAAGGACAAGGACGGGGTGGAGATCATTCGCCACTCCTGCGCCCACTTGGTGGGCCATGCCGTCAAGCAGCTCTACCCGACGGCCAGGATGGTGATCGGCCCGGTGATCGACGAGGGCTTCTACTACGACATCGCCTACGAGCGTCCCTTCACGCCCGAGGACATGGCCGCCATCGAGCAGCGCATGAAGGAACTCATCGCGCAGGACTACGACGTGATCAAGAAGATGACGCCGCGCGCCGAGGTGATCGAGGTGTTCAAGCAGCGCGGCGAGGACTACAAGCTGCGCCTGGTCGAAGACATGCCCGATGAGAAGGCGATGGGCCTGTACTACCACCAGGAGTACGTGGACATGTGCCGCGGCCCGCACGTGCCCAACACGCGCTTTCTCAAGGTCTTCAAGCTGATGAAGCTGGCCGGCGCCTACTGGCGCGGCGACGCCAAGAACGAGCAGCTGCAGCGCATCTACGGCACGGCCTGGGCCGACAAGAAGGATCTGGAGGCCTACATCCAGCGCATCGAGGAGGCCGAGAAGCGCGACCACCGCCGCCTGGGCCGCGAGTTGGACCTGTTCCACATCGACGAGCACTCGCCCGGCACCGTGTTCTGGCACCCCAAGGGCTGGCAGCTCTGGCAGCAGGTCGAGCAGTACATGCGCCACGTGTACCAGGACAACGGCTACCAGGAGGTCAAGGGGCCGCAGATCCTCGACAAGGGCCTGTGGGAGAAGACCGGCCACTGGGACAAGTACCGCGAGAACATGTTCACCACCGAGTCGGAAAAGCGCGACTACGCGCTCAAGCCGATGAACTGCCCGGGCCACATCCTGATCTTCAAGCAGGGCATCAAGAGCTACCGCGACCTGCCGCTGCGCTTCGGCGAGTTCGGCAACTGCCACCGCAACGAGCCCACCGGCGGCCTGCACGGCATCATGCGCGTGCGCGCGTTCACGCAGGACGACGGCCACATCTTCTGCACCGAGGACATGATCCAGGGCGAGGTGGCGGCCTTCACCAAGCTGCTGCAGAAGGTCTACAAGGACTTCGGCTTCACCAACATCATCTACAAGCTGTCCACGCGCCCCGAGGCGCGCATCGGCAGCGAGGAGAGCTGGGACAAGGCCGAGGCCGCGCTGGCCGACGGCCTGCGCGCCTCGGGCTGCGAGTTCACCTACCTGCCGGGCGAGGGCGCGTTCTACGGCCCCAAGATCGAGTACACGCTGAAGGACGCGCTGGGCCGCGAATGGCAGTGCGGCACCATCCAGGTCGACCCCAACATGCCCGAGCGGCTGGACGCCGAGTACGTGGGCGAGGACGGCGCGCGCCACCGGCCCATCATGCTGCACCGCGCCATCGTCGGCAGCCTGGAGCGCTTCATCGGCATCCTGATCGAGGAGCACGCCGGCGCGCTGCCCACGTGGCTCGCGCCGGTGCAGGCGGCGGTGCTCAACATCACCGACGGGCAGGTCGAATACTGTCGCGAAATTGCCGCAAAGCTGCAAAAAGCACTGCCGAATCAAGACCTTAGGGTGGTGACCGACCTGCGTAACGAAAAGATTACGTATAAAATACGCGAGCACGCGCTGCAAAAGCTGCCTTACATCCTCGTCGCGGGCGACAAGGAAAAGGCCGCAGGAACGGTGGCAGTGCGTGCCCGGGGGAATAAAGACCTCGGTGTGATGTCCGTCGATGCATTCATCGGCCTGATCGCACAGGACATCGCCTCCAAAGCCTGATTTTCTTGATTCGAATATCGCTTTGAAGCACACTGGTTGTGCGTAAGCAGCTATGCTTTTCGTAGCTTTTTGATAAAGGGTGAGAGCCATCGCTACCGAATTTCGTGACCGTCGCCACCGCGAGGAACGCAAGCACCGTCTGAACCGTGAAATCATGTCGCCCGAAGTGCGACTGTCCGGTCCCGACAACGAGCCTATCGGCATCGTCAGCCTGCAGGAAGCCCTGCGCATGGCCGGCGAGCTTGACGTTGACCTGGTTGAAATTGCCGCCACCGCCACGCCGCCGGTGTGCCGCCTGATGGACTACGGCAAGTTCAAGTACCAGGAACAGAAGAAGGCCGCCGAGGCCAAGGCCAAGCAGACGGTCATCGACATCAAGGAAGTCAAGTTCCGCCCCGGTACCGACGATGGCGACTACAACATCAAGCTGCGCAACATCCGCCGCTTCCTGGCCGAGGGCGACAAGTGCAAGATCACGCTGCGCTTTCGCGGCCGCGAGATCACGCACCAGGAACTGGGCCTGGCGCTGCTCAACCGCCTGCGCGACGACCTCGCCGACAGCATCCAGGTCGAGCAGTTCCCCAAGCTCGAAGGCCGGCAGATGATCATGATGATCGCCCCGGCGCGCAAGAAGCCCGCCGCCAAGGCCGCAGCGCCGGCGGCGGACGCGGCAGGCGCGGCGCAGGGGCAGTGATACGGGTTGGGCGGCCGGCCGGCGCAAGCGGGCGGGCTGCCGGACAGGGCGGCGCTTCGGCGCCGCCACGCGGCCGGGGGCAACCCCGCCGCACAAAAGTGGCTCGGGGCCAGCAAGGTTGCGCCAGGTGGCGCAAACGCCTCACGAGCACAAACCAAGAGGAGCATTCAACATGCCCAAAATGAAGACCAAGAGCAGCGCGAAGAAGCGTTTTCGCGTTCGTCCCGGTGGTACCGTCAAGCGCGGTCAAGCCTTCAAGCGTCACATCCTGACCAAGAAGACCACGAAGAACAAGCGCCACCTGCGTGGCATTGTCAACGTGCACGAAGGCGACATGGGCTCCATCGCCAAGATGCTGCCCAGCGCAGGCCTGTAATTCACTGACGAACAAGGAGAAAACACATGCCTCGCGTCAAACGTGGTGTAACGGCACGCGCCCGTCACAAGAAAGTTCTCGCCCTGGCCAAGGGCTTCCGTGGTCGCCGCGGCAACGTCTTCCGCATCGCCAAGCAGGCGGTGATGAAGGCTGGGCAATACGCCTACCGCGATCGCCGTACCAAGAAGCGCGTGTTC
>Ga0222429_100547_pt1 | contig 24513 bp, 29 predicted proteins | sample 1B50Ametagenome_FD_182475 | JGI IMG/M metagenome (GOLD analysis project Ga0222429, IMG submission 182475) | Enriched microbial communities from leaf-cutter ant dump, University of Wisconsin, Madison, United States - 1B50A (version 2) | ecosystem: Environmental > Terrestrial > Nest > Insects nest...
CGCTGCCGACGCCCAGGGCGCGCGCAGCCCGCTGTTCAAGCGCGTATGAGCACCGCCATGCTGACCGAACCCTGCACCCGGCACGCGGTGAGGGTGTGCCAGACCGGCGACGGCTACACCTGCGCCAGCGACGAGAGCCTGCTCAGGGGCATGCTGCGCCTGGGGCGCAGGGGCATTCCCGTGGGCTGCATCAACGGCGGCTGCGGCGTGTGCAAGGTGCGCATCGTCGAAGGCAGCGTGCGGGCCCTGGGCCCCATCAGCCGCGCCCACGTGAGCGTGCAGGAAGAAGCCCAGGGCTACACCCTGGCCTGCCGGGTGGCGCCCGTTACGGCCGTGCAACTCGAAGTGGCCGCCAAGCTGGCCAAACCCTTTTCCCGTGCGGGCGCCATGGCGGCACCCGCGCACCCACCCACGACCCAACCCAAGGAGACATGACATGGGCGTACTGCGCATAGGCCACGCGAGCCTGAAGGTGATGGACATCGACGCCGCCGTCCACCACTACGAGAAGGTGCTCGGCCTCAAGACCGTGATGAAGGACAAGGCCGGCAATGTGTATCTCAAGTGCTGGGACGAGTGGGACAAGTTCTCGCTCATCCTCACGCCGTCCGACCAGGCGGGCCTGAACCACGTGGCCTACAAGGTCAAGGACGATGCCGACCTGGACGCGCTGCAGGCGCGCATCGAGGCCTGGGGCGTCAAGACCGCGATGCTGCCCGAAGGCACGCTGCCCTCGGTGGGCCGCATGCTGCAGTTCAACCTGCCCAGCGGCCACGACATGCGGCTGTACGCCCACAAGGAATACGTGGGCACCGACGTGGGTACCCTGAACCCCGACCCCTGGCCCGACGGCATCCGCGGTGCGGGCGCGCACTGGCTGGATCACCTGCTGCTGATGTGCGAGATGAACCCCGAGGCGGGCATCAACACCGTGGCGGAGAACACGCGCTTCATGAACGAGTGCCTGGGTTTCTTCCTCACCGAGCAGGTGCTGGTCGGCCCCGACGGCAACATCCAGGCCGCGACCTGGATGGCCTGCACCACCACGCCGCACGACATCGCCTTCGTGGGCGGCCCGCGCAGCGGCCTGCACCACATCGCCTACTTCCTCGACTCGTGGCATGACGTGCTCAAGGCTGCCGACATCATGGCCAAGAACAAGGTGCGCATCGACGTGGCGCCCACGCGCCACGGCATCACGCGCGGCGAGACCATCTACTTCTTCGACCCCAGCGGCAACCGCAACGAAACCTTCGCGGGCCTGGGCTACCTCGCGCAGCCCGACCGCCCGGTGACGACCTGGAGCGAAGACAGGCTGGGCAGCGGCATCTTCTATCACACCGGCGACCTCGTGCCGTCATTCACCGATGTCTACACCTGAAGCGCGCGCCAGCGTGGCCCAGGCCGCCATCAGCGCCGAGGCCGCCGCCCTGGCGGTGCAGGCGGCGGTGGACAAGGCGCGGGAGCTGGGCATCCGCGTGAACGCCGCGGTGACCGACGCCAGCGGCGTGCTGGCGGCCTTCCTGCGCATGCCGGGGGCCTTCCTGCACTCGGTGGATATCGCCATCGACAAGGCCTACACGTCGGCCGGCTTCGGCTTTGCGACCGCGCAATGGGAAAGCATCCTGGCCGCCGACGCGGCGCTCGCGCGCGGCATGCCGCAGCGCCCGCGCCTCGTGGTCTTCGGCGGCGGCCTGCCGGTGCGCGAGGGCGGGGTGCTCATCGGCGGCATCGGCGTCTCGGGCGGCAGCGCCGAGCAGGACGAAATCTGTGCCCGCGCCGCGCTGGCGGCGCTGGGCCTCGAAGAAACTTAAGGAACCCACAGCATGAAGACCACACACATCGCCGCAGCGGCCCTGGCCCTGCTGGCCGCCGCCGGCGCGCACGCCGACGGCCACTACGTGCCCGGCGTGGAGGGCGTCCAGGCGGCCAGCGTGCCGCCCCCGGGCATGTACTACCTCGGCTACCTGGTGAACTACAGCATCGACGACTTCCGCGCGCCCGGGAGCAGCAGCAACCTACCGGGCCACAACAGCGGCACCGTCACGGCGCTGGCCAACCGCTTCGTCTGGATCACCGACTACAAGCTGCTCGGCGCCAACTACGGCATGGAGGCCATCGTGCCGGTCATGCGCACCTCGCTCACCGTGAATGCCGCCGGCATCTCCGACTCGCGCTCGGGCGTGGGCGACGTGTACCTCGGCCCGCTGGTGCTGGGCTGGCACGGCCCGCAGTGGGACGCCGTGGCCGCCGCCGGCATGTGGTTCGACAACGCCAGCACCAGCGACCCGGCCTCGCCCGGCAAGGGCTTCAAGAGCACCATGCTCACGGGCGGGCTGACCTACTACTTCGACGGCGCCAAGACGCTCTCGGGCGCGGCGCTGGTGCGCTACGAGTTCAACGGCAAGAACAGCGCGGGCTACCGCCCCGGCGACCAGCTGACGCTGGAGTGGGGCCTGGGCAAGTCGTTCGGCGCCGTATCGGCCGGCATCGTGGGCTACAGCCAGTGGCAAACCACGAACGACAGCGGCCCCGGCGCCAGCAGCGACAAGGCCGCGCGCCATGCCGTGGGCGCCGAGCTGGTGTACCCCGTGCCGGGCGCGGGCGTGTTCCTCAAGGGCGCGCTCTACAAGGAGATCAGCGCCAAGGCGGGCACGGGGCCGCAGCCCAAAGGTTCGCTGCTGCGCTTCACGCTAGTGAAAGCGTTTTGACCCGGCGGGCGCGCGGCGGATGGCAGGGCAGCCGCGCGCCCGGGGCCGCACAGGTGTTCAATTTCCCGGCAACAGAGCAATGACATGAAAGAGTTCCTCAACTTCATCAACGGCGAATACGTTCGCGGCACCAGCGGCAAGACGTTCGACGACATCAACCCGGTCGATGGCAGCGTCATCGGCCGCATTCACGAGGCGGGCCAGGTCGAGGTCGATGCGGCCGTGGCCGCCGCGCGCGCCGCGCTCCAGGGCGACTGGGGGCGCCTGGCGGTGGTGGAGCGCTGCAAGCTGCTCGACGCCGTGGCCGGCGAGATCAACCGCCGCTTCGACGACTTCCTGCAGGCCGAGATCCTTGATACCGGCAAGCCACACCACCTGGCCTCGCACGTCGATATCCCGCGCGGCGCGGCCAACTTCCAGATCTTCATCGACACCATCAAGAGCACGGCCACCGAGTCGTTCAACATGCGCACGCCCGACGGCAAGACCGCCCTGAGCTACGGCGTGCGCGTGCCGCGCGGCGTGATCGCCGTGGTCTGCCCGTGGAACCTGCCGCTGCTGCTCATGACCTGGAAGGTCGGCCCGGCGCTGGCCTGCGGCAACACCGTGGTCGTGAAGCCGAGCGAGGAAACCCCGGCCACCGCCACGCTCCTCGGCGAGGTGATGAACACGGTGGGCATGCCCAAGGGCGTCTACAACGTGGTGCACGGCTTCGGCCCTGGCTCGGCGGGCGAATTCCTGACCAGGCACCCGGGCGTGAACGGCATCACCTTCACCGGCGAGACGCGCACCGGCAGCGCCATCATGAAGGCCGCCGCCGACGGCGTGCGCCCCGTGTCGCTGGAGATGGGCGGCAAGAACGCCGCCGTGGTGTTCGCCGACTGCGACTTCCAGGTGGCCGTGGACACACTCACGCGCTCGTGCTTCGAGAACGCGGGCCAGGTCTGCCTGGGCACCGAGCGCGTGTACGTCGAGCGCCCAATTTTCGAGAAGCTCGTGGCCGCGCTCAAGGAGCGCGCGGAAAGCATGAAGCCCGGCCTGCCGTTCGACAAGGACACCAAGATCGGCCCGCTCATCAGCAAGAAGCACCAGGCCAAGGTGCTGGGCCTGTACCAGACCGCCAAGGACGAAGGCGCGACCATCGTCACCGGTGGCGGCATTCCCGACATGCCCGAGGCGCTCCAGAACGGTTCCTGGGTGCAGCCGACGATCTGGGCCGGCCTGCCCGAGACCGCCACCGTGGTGACGGAAGAAATCTTCGGCCCCTGCTGCCACATCAGCCCCTTCGACACCGAAGAGGAAGTGCTGGGCAAGGTGAACGCCAACCGCTACGGCCTGGCCACGGCGGTGTTCACGCGGGACATCTCGCGCGCCAACCGCCTGGCGCACCGCATCGAGGTCGGCCTGTGCTGGATCAATGCCTGGTTCCTGCGCGACCTGCGCACGCCCTTCGGCGGCTCCAAGCAGTCCGGCATCGGCCGCGAGGGCGGCGTGCACTCGCTGGAGTTCTACACCGAGCTGCGCAACGTGATGGTGAAGTTCTAAGCAAAATAGGCCTCAAACCCTTACCCAACAAGCGCAAGCAGCTATCCAATCCATAGCGACCATGACCGACACCGCACACAACCCCGAGCTGGCGCACACCATCGCCGCCGCAGGCATCCGCACCAACTACCACGACAGCGGCGGCAGCGGCGCGCCGGTGCTGCTCATCCACGGCTCGGGGCCGGGCGTGTCGGCCTGGGCCAACTGGCGCCTGGTGATGCCCGCGCTGGCCGAACGTGCGCGCGTCATCGCGCCGGACATGGCGGGCTTCGGCTACAGCGAGCGGCCGGCGGGCTTCGCCTACGGCATGGACGCCTGGGTGCGCCAGGCCGTGGGCCTGCTCGACGCGCTGGGCATCGTGCGCGCCGACCTCGTGGGCAACTCCTTCGGCGGCGGCCTCGCGCTGGCGCTGGCGATTCGCCACCCCGAGCGCGTGCGCCGCCTGGTGCTCATGGGCAGCGTGGGCGTGCCGTTCGCCCTCACGCCGGGGCTCGATGCCGTGTGGGGCTACGAGCCCTCGCTGCCGGCCATGCGCGCGCTGCTCGACGTGTTCGCGTTCGACCGCGCGCTGGTGAACGACGACCTCGCGCGCCTGCGCTACGAGGCCAGCATCCGCCCGGGCTTCCACGAATCGTTCGCGGCGATGTTCCCCGCGCCGCGCCAGCGGTGGGTCGATGCGCTGGCCAGCCGCGAGGAAGACATCCGCCGCCTGCCGCACGAGACCCTGGTCGTGCACGGCCGCGAGGACCGCGTGATCCCGCTGGCCAACGCCCACACGCTGGCCGCCTGGATTCCGCGCGCGCAACTGCACGTCTACGGCCGCTGCGGCCACTGGACGCAGATCGAGCACGCGGCGCGCTTCGCCCGCCTGGTGGGCGACTTCCTGGCCGAAGCCGCCACCGACGAACCCCATCCCCTCACCGACTGAACCCATGAACACCGAACTGCAAGAAAAGCTGGGCGACGAACTGTACGAGGCGCTGTCGCAGCGCCAGGTGCTGGAGCCGCTGACCAACCGCCACCCCGGCCTCACCATCGAGCACGCCTACGCCATCCAGCAGCGCATGCTGGCGCGCCGCCTCGCCGCGGGCGAGAAGGTCGTCGGCAAGAAGATCGGCGTCACTTCCAAGGCCGTGATGGACATGCTCGGCGTGTACCAGCCCGACTTCGGCTGGCTCACCGACGCCATGGTCTACAACGAGGGCGAGGCCATCCCCGCGGATACGCTGATCCAGCCCAAGGCCGAGGGCGAGATCGCCTTCGTGCTGAAGAAAACGCTCAAAGGCCCGGGCGTCACCGCCGCCGACGTGCTGGCCGCCACCGAGGGCGTGATGGCCTGCTTCGAGATCGTCGATTCGCGCATCCGCGACTGGAAGATCAAGATCCAGGACACCGTGGCCGACAACGCCAGCTGCGGCGTCTTCGTGCTCGGCGACCGCCTGGTCGATCCGCGCGACGTGGACCTGGGCACCTGCGGCATGGTGCTGGAGAAGAACGGCGAGATCGTCGCCACCGGCGCGGGCGCCGCCGCGCTCGGCCACCCGGCCAACGCCGTGGCTTGGCTGGCCAACACGCTGGGCCGCCTGGGCATCGCGCTGGAGGCGGGCGAGGTGGTGCTGTCGGGCTCGCTGGGCATCATGGTGCCGGTGAAGGCGGGCGACAACCTGCGCGTGGCCATCGGCGGCATCGGCGGCTGCTCGGTGCGCTTCGTCTGAGGGAGCGCGGCATGGACTTGCAACTGAGCGGCAAGCGCGCGCTGGTCACGGGCTCCACGGCGGGCATCGGCTTCGCCAGTGCCTGCGAGCTGGCGCGCGAGGGCGCGGCCGTGGTGCTTAACGGGCGCGACGCGGCGCGCGTGGCCCAGGCCGTGCAGCGCCTGCAGGCACTGGTGCCCGGGGCCAACGCGCGCGGCACGGCCGCCGACCTGTCCACGGCCGAGGGCTGCGGCCGGCTGGCCCAGGACTGCGCGGGCGTGGACATCCTGGTCAACAACTTCGGCATCTTCGATCCGAAGCCGTTCGATGCGATTGGCGACGGCGAGTGGCAACGCTTCTTCGACGCCAACGTGATGAGCGGCGTGCGCCTGGCGCGCGCCCTGCTGCCCGCCATGCAGGCGGCGGGCTGGGGCCGCGTGGTGTTCATCAACAGCGAATCGGGCGTGAACCCGCCGACCGAGATGATCCATTACGGCATGAGCAAGGCGGCGCAGCTCTCCGTTTCGCGCGGGCTGGCGCAGCACTGCGCGGGCACGGGCGTGACGGTGAACGCCGTGCTGCCCGGCCCCACGCGCACCGAGGGCGTGGGCGCGTTCTTCGCCAAGCTGGCGGCCGAGCAGGGCGTGGAGCTGGCCGAGGCCGAGCGGCGCTTTTTCGCCCAGGCGCGCCCCACATCGCTGCTGCGCCGCTTCATCGACCCGTCCGAGGTGGCCGCGCTGGTCGCCTACGTCTGCAGCCCGCGTTCCGCCGCCACCAACGGCGCGGCGCTGCGGGTGGAGGGCGGCATTCTTTCCTCGATCTGCTGAGTTTTTTTCAAGGATTCCCCATGAGCCAAAAAATCAAATGCGCCCTGATCGGGCCGGGCAACATCGGCACCGACCTGCTGGCCAAGCTGCAGCGCAGCCCGGTGCTGGAGCCCGTCTGGATGGTGGGCATCGACCCCGAATCCGACGGCCTGAAGCGCGCGCGCGAGATGGGCATCAAGACCACCCATGAGGGCGTGGACGGCCTGGTGCCGCACATGCAGGCCGACGGCGTGCAGATCGTCTTCGACGCCACCAGCGCCTACGTGCACGCCGAGAACTCGCGCAAGGTCAACGCCGAAGGAGCGCTGATGATCGACCTCACGCCCGCCGCCATCGGCCCGTACTGCGTGCCCCCCGTCAACCTCAAGGACCACGTGGGCCAGGGCGAGATGAACGTCAACATGGTCACCTGCGGCGGCCAGGCCACCATCCCCATGGTGGCGGCGGTGAGCCGCGTGCAGCCCGTGGCGTATGGCGAGATCGTCGCCACCGTCTCCAGCCGCTCGGCCGGGCCGGGCACGCGCAAGAACATCGACGAATTCACGCGCACCACGGCCGGCGCTATCGAGAAGGTGGGCGGCGCGAAGAAGGGCAAGGCCATCATCATCATCAACCCGGCCGACCCGCCGCTCATCATGCGCGACACCGTGCATTGCTTGGTGGAAGGCGAGCCCGACCAGGCGGCCATCACCGCCTCCATCCACGCCATGCTGGCCGAGGTGCAGAAGTACGTGCCGGGCTACAAGCTGGTCAACGGCCCGGTGTTCGACGGCCACCGCGTCTCGGTCTTCCTTGAAGTGGAAGGACTGGGCGATTACCTGCCCAAGTACGCGGGCAACCTCGACATCATGACCGCCGCCGCCGCGCGCACCGCCGAGATGTTCGCCGAGGAAATGCTCGCCGGCCGTCTCAAGCTCGAACCCGTGGCCGCCTGAAGGAGAAACACACCATGAGCATCAAAGGCAAGAAAATCACCCTGCACGAAATGGCGCTGCGCGACGGCATGCACCCCAAGCAGCACCAGATCACCCTCGACCAGATGAAGGCCATCGCCCAGGGGCTGGACGCCGCTGGCATGCCGCTGATCGAGGTCACCCACGGCGACGGACTGGGCGGTGACTCGGTCAACTACGGCTTTGCCGCGCACCGCGACGAGCAATACCTGGGCGCCGTCATCCCGCTGATGAAGCAGGCCAAGGTCTCGGCGCTGCTGCTGCCGGGCATCGGCACCGTCGATCACTTGAAGATGGCGCACAGCCTGGGCGTGCACACCATCCGCGTGGCCACGCACTGCACCGAGGCGGACGTGAGCGAGCAGCACATCACCATGGCGCGCAAGCTGGGCATGGACACCGTGGGCTTTCTGATGATGAGCCACATGAACAGTGCCGAAGGTCTGGTCAAGCAGGCCAGGCTGATGGAGGGCTACGGCGCCAACTGCATCTATATCACCGACTCGGCCGGCCACATGCTGCCGGCCGACGTGCGCGAAAAGCTCGGCGCGGTGCGCCAGGCGCTCAAGCCCGAGACGGAGCTGGGCTTTCACGCCCACCACAACCTGGCCATGGGCGTGGCCAACTCCATCACCGCCATCGAGGCGGGCGCCAACCGCGTGGACGCGGCCAGCGCCGGCCTAGGCGCGGGTGCGGGCAATACGCCGATGGAGGTGCTGGTGGCGGTGCTCGACCTGATGGGCGTGGAAACCGGCGTGGACGTGTTCAAGATCCAGGACGTGGCCGAAGACCTGGTCGTGCCCATCATGGACTTCCCCATCCGCATCGACCGCGACGCGCTCACGCTGGGCTATGCCGGCGTGTACGGCAGCTTTCTGCTGTTTGCCAAGCGCGCCGAAAAGAAATACGGCGTGCCCGCGCGCGACATCCTGGTGGAGATGGGCCGGCGCGGCATGGTCGGCGGGCAGGAGGACATGATCGAAGACACCGCGCTCACGCTGGCGCGCCAGCGCGGCCTGAAGGCAGCTTGAGGAGAAAGCACACATGGCACTGAACGCACACACCATCGCCCAGCTGGCTGAACACCTGGAGACCTGCCAGCGCGAGGCGCGCGACACTCCCAAGATCACCGACGACCACCCCGAGATGGACTGGGCCGACGCCTACGCCATCCAGGACGCCATCCTCGCGCGCAAGCTGGCGCGCGGCGCGCGCGTGGTGGGCCTGAAGGCGGGCCTGACCTCGCACGCCAAGATGCAGCAGATGGGCGTGACCGACCCGGTGTTCGGCTTCCTGGTCGATGAATATGCGGTGGCCGAGGGCGCGGCGGTGCAGACCGCTGAACTCATCCACCCCAAGGTCGAGCCCGAGATCGCCTTCGTGCTGAAAACCGCGCTCAAGGGGCCGGGCTGCCACATCGGCGCCGTGCTGGCCGCCACCGACTACGTGCTGCCCGGCATCGAGGTCATCGACAGCCGCTACCGCGACTTCAAGTTCGACCTGAAGAGCGTGGTGGCCGACAACACCTCGGCCGCGCGCTTCGTCGTTGGCGGGCGCGCGCTGCGTCCCTCGGAGGTGGATTTGCGCACCGTCGGCCTGGTGCTGGAGAAGAACGGCCAGCCCGCCGCCCTGGGCGCGGGCGCCGCCGTGCTGGGCCATCCGGCGGCGGCCATTGCCGCGCTGGCCAACCACCTGGGCCGGCGTGGGCAGGAGATTCCTGCGGGCAGCCTGATCCTGTCCGGCGGCGCCACCGAGGCCGTGGCCGTGCAGGCGGGCGACAACGTCTGCCTGCGCGTGCAGGGCATGGGCAGCGTCAGCCTGCGCTTTGCGTAAGGAGAAGCACCATGCCTTTTGCACAGATCTACATGATTGAAGGCCGCACCGAAGAGCAGAAGAAGGCCGTGATCGAAAAGGTCACGCAGGCGCTGGTCGATGCCGTGGGCGCGCCCGTGGCCAACGTGCGCGTGTGGATTTACGACGTGCCCAAGGAGAACTGGGGCATCGCCGGCGTCAGCGCGAAAGAGCTGGGGCGGTAGCGGCGGCGTCCGCGCCCGCCGCGCCATCGTCCGCAGCCTGGGGCGCTGCGCCGGCCAGCCTGGCGAAGCTGCGCAGCACGTGCTGCGTCCAGTAGCGGATGTCGTAGCGGCGCACCTGCTCGTACAGCCGGCCCATGCGCTCGCGCTGCTCGGGCGCGGGCATGTCGATGGCCTGGTCCAGCGTGTCGTCCAGGGAGCTGCGGCTGAAGGGGTTGACCAGCAGCGCGTCCTCCAGCTCCATGGCGGCGCCCGAGAATTCCGACAGGATCAGCACGCCCGGCTCGCCCTGCTTGGCGGCGATGTATTCCTTGGCCACCAGGTTGAGCCCGTCGCGCAGCGGGGTGATCCAGGCGATGTCGGCCGCGCGGTAGGCGCAGACCACTTCGTCGAACGTCAGCGACGTGGTCGACAGGTGGATCGGCAGCCAGTGCAGCGTGCCGTGGTGGCCGTTGATGCGCCCGACCAGCTGCTCGATCTTCTGCTGCTCTGACCGGTAGACCTCCATGCCGTCGGCGGCGGCCACCGTCACCAGCAGCAGCTTGATGCGCCCGTGCAGGTCGGGGCGGCGCTTGAGCAGGCGCTCGAACGCCTCCAGCTGCTGGCAGCCGCCCTTGACGTAATCGACGCGGCCGACCGAGACGATGAGCTTTTGCGTGTTCATGTCGCGGCGGATGCGGCGCGTGCTCTGCTGGCCCTCGGGGGAGTTGACGATGCGCGCCACCAGTTCGGGCGAGGTGCCTATCGGGCAGGTGTCGATCTGGATGCTGCGCCCGGCGTGCTCCAGGCGCGTCGCCACCATCGGCTCGGACAGCGCGCAGCTGCGCGCGATGATCGGCAGGCTGGGCGGCGCCTCGTGGCGCACGGCGCCGGCGCGCAGGCTTTGCACCACGTGGCAGAAGTTCTGCGCGTAGCGCGGCACGTGAAAGCTGACCTGGTCGCAGGCCAGCAGGCTGTCGATGATCTCGTCGCGCCAGGGCAGGATGTTGAACACGTCCGGCCCCGGGAACTGGGTGTGGTGGAAGAACGAAATCTTCAGGTCCGGGCGCATGCGCCGCACGAAGCCGGGCACCAGCCAGAGGTTGTAGTCGTGCACCCAGACGACGCTGCCGGGCTCGGCCTCGCGGCAGGCGGCCTCGGCAAAGCGCCGGTTCACCTCGCGGAAGTCCGCCCAGACGATGTTCTTGGTGGTGTAGAGCCAGGGAAAGGAGTTGATCACCGGCCACAGCGACTCCTTGGACGCCACGTGGTAGAACTGGCTGATCTTGGCCGCCTCCAGCGGCAGGCGCACCACCTCGTAGTCGCCAAAGCTGTCGCTGATGGCGATGCGCGGCTCGAAGGCCTTGCCCTTCCTGGACGTGTCGAGCTTCTTCCACGACACCCAGACGGCCTTGTCCACGTGGCTGAAGAAGCCCTTCACGGCGGGAATGATGCCATTGGGGCTGCGCGGCTCGCGCAGCACGGTCTGGCCGTCCTCCTCGACCTCCTCGTAGGGCTGGCGGTGGTAGACCACGATCAGCTTCTGGTCGAGATTGATGCAATCGCTCATGGCTTGGTGCTCCTTTGTGCTGTGGTTGTCAGTGCATGCGCTGCAGGGCGTCGAGTACGCCGGCAGCACCCTCCTTCGTGCTGTGCAATACCTTGGGAAAGTCCTTTACGGCCGCGGCCAGCAGCGGCTCGCGGTTGGCCACGACCACGCCGCGCAGGCCGGTCTGGAACAGCGACAGGTCGTTGAGCGTGTCGCCCGCCACCAGCACCCGCTCGCGCGGCAGGCCCAGCGCGTCCACGGTGCGCAGCAGCGTGGGGCCCTTCTGCACGCCGCGCGGCAGCACGTCGAAGAAGCGCTCGGCCGACAGCAGCACGTCGTAGCCGGCGTCCTGCAGCTCGCGCCGGGCGTTGCCCGCCAGCGCCGGGTTCGAGTAGAAGCACGACAGGCGCCGGCCCTCGAACAGGGGCTGCTCCTTCAGGTGCGGGTGGCGGCGCAGTATCTGGCGGATGTCGGCCAGCGCCGTGGGCGGCCAGCCGGCGTCCAGCCAGGCCTCCAGCGCCGGGTGGGGCCGGCGGTCGTCTCCCACATACACGGCGGTGCCCACGTCGGCAATGACGTGGTCGGGCTGCAGCGGCAGCTCCTGCAGCACGTCGCGCATCGCGGCCAGGCTGCGCCCGGTGACGTAGATCAGGGTGATTTCGGCGCGGCGCTGGGCGATCCAGCCGTACAGCGCGCGGCGCTCCTGGCCGCTGCCGCCCAGGAAGGTGCCGTCCAGGTCGGTCGCAAGAATGGTGTGTGGCACCAGGTGCTCCTTTCATCGTCTGTCCACCGGCGGGCGCGGCCCGCCGCCGTGGACGTGCGGCCCCTGGTCTGGCCAGCGCGGCAAAGGCGCCAGCCGGCGGCGCGTGCCGCACAGAAGCCGTGTGGTGTGCGCCAGGGCGCAGTGATGGAAGTGCACACGCCGATCGCCGATCAGCGCATACGCGAGGGTGTGAACGTCAGTTCAACAGCGGCGCATGCATGCGCCGGTGCCAGGGCGAACCGTGGCGGCGCGGCGCCAATCCGGGCCGCAGGGCGGTTTTATACCACGGTGCGCGCCGCATCTGTGTGTTGTGCGCGAATTTTCTGCAATGCATGCCGATGCCAGCGCAATGCATGCAATTGCCATCGGAAGACGAAAAATCCCGGTTTTCAGGCCTGCGGCGCCCCGCTGGGCGCGCCCCATTGCACCGTCAGCGGGTTCTTGCGCGAGAACAGCTTGACGTGCTCGTCGATGGCGTACTGCACGCGCGCCAGCTCCTCGCTGCCGGCGGCGCTGCAGGCAAAGCGCAGCAGCGCGCCGTCGCCGTCGGCGTGCATCTCGCAGGTGCCCCAGGGGAAGGCCGCGTGGCCCTGGTGCGCGTCGTAGCGCACCTCGATCTTGCGGCTGAAGTGGTGGCACAGGCGCTGCAGCCAGCGGCTGGCCTCGGGCGTGGCCACCTGGCCGTCGATGTGCATCGTCATGGGGTACCTCGTTCTCCTGTCTGGCGGGATGGGGGCTCCAGCGCCTCGTCGGCCAGCACCAGCGGGTGCCCGCGCGAGCAGTGCTCGACGCGCGCGCGCACGCCGTAGGCCTGCGCCAGCAGCGCCGGGGTCAGCACCTGCGCGGGGCGCCCGGCGGCCAGCAGGCGGCTGGCGCCCTGGCTGCGGCCCAGCACCACGATGTGGTCGCAAAAGCGCAGCGCCAGGTTCAGGTCGTGCACGGCGATGACGGCCAGCGTGCCGCCCTGGTCGATGCGCGCGCGCACCGTCTGCAGCACCTGCAGCTGCCAGCGCAGGTCGAGCGCGCTGGTCGGCTCGTCGAGCAGCAGCAGGCGCGGCTCGCGCACCAGCATCTGGGCCAGGCCGATCATCTGGCGCTGCCCGCCCGAGAGCTGGTTGAGCGCGCGCAGCGCCAGCGCGTCCAGCCCCAGCGTGGCAAACACCCGGGCAATGGCGTCCTCGGCGTGCGCGCGGCTCCAGTCGGGGCGGCTGGCGCGCAGCGCGCTCAGCATCGCCTCGTAGGCCACCAGCGACGTGGCCTGCGGCAGCGCCTGCGGCAGGTAGCCCACGCGCAGCAGGCGCTCGCGCTGGCCCAGCGTGGCCAGGTCGATCCCGTCGAGCAGCACCTGGCCGCGCACCGGCTGCAGCCCGGCGATGGCCTTGAGCAGCGTGGACTTGCCGACCGCGTTGGGCCCCACCAGCGCCACCAGCGCGCCGGGGGCGATGCGCGGCAGGTCCAGCCCTTCGAGCACGCTCTGGCGCGCGTAGCCGGCGCCCAGGCCGCGCAGCTCCAGCCCCGCGGCGCGCTCGTCGATGTGTGGGCCGTTCTTCATCATGCGCCCCTGCGCCGGCCCAGGATGAGCGCCATGAACATGGGCACGCCCACCAGCGCGGTGATGATGCCGATGGGCAGCACCACGCCGGGCACCAGCGTCTTGCTCAGGATCGACGCGCCCGAGAGCATCAACGCGCCGGCCAGCGCGCTGCCGGGCAGGTAGTAGCGGTGCTCCTCGCCCAGCAGCAGGCGCGCGATGTGCGGCCCCACCAGGCCGACGAAGCCGATGGTGCCGACGAAGGCCAGCGCCGTGGCCGCCAGCAGGCTCACGCGCAGCAGCGTGACCAGGCGCAGGCGCTCGACGGCGATGCCGAAGCTGCGCGCCTGGTCCTCGCCCGCGCGCAGCGCCGTCAGCGCCCAGGCGCTGCGCCCCGACCAGACGGCGCAGGCCAGCAGCACGCAGGCCACCAGCGCGATCTTGTTCCAGGTGGCGCGCGCCAGGCTGCCCATGGTCCAGAAGACGATCTGCTGCAGCGCATTGCTGTCGGCGATGAACTGCAGCAGCCAGAGCAGCGCCTCGAAGGAAAACAGCAGCGCGATGCCGAACAGCACCACCGAATCGACCGTGGCGCCGTAGCGCCAGGCCAGCAGCTGGATCAGCAGCGTGGCGGCGGCGGCGAAGGCGAAGGCCAGCAGCGGCACCGCCAGGTTCTCGCCAAAGGCCATCAGCGTGAAGCCGCTGACCACGGCCACCGACGCCCCCACGGCCGCCGCCGCCGACAGGCCGAGCGTGAACGGGCTGGCCAGCGGGTTGTTCAGCGCCGTCTGCATCTCGGCGCCGGCCAGGCCCAGGGCCGCGCCCACCAGCAGCGCCATCACGGCGTAGGGCAGGCGCACCTGCCACAGGATGACGCGCTGCTCCAGCGCCAGCGCGTCGGGGTGCAGCAGGCCGGTGAGCACGTCGGCAAAGGCCATGCCGGACGGGCCGGTGGCCATGTCCAGCACCAGCGTGGCCGCCAGCGCCAGCGCCATGGCGGCCAGCAGCCACCGGCGCAGCGCGGCGAAGCGGCGGTAGCGCGCGGCCAGCGAGGTCATGCGCGGCCTCCGCTGGCCAGGGCCAGCGCCTGCTGCGCGGCGGGCAGCATGGCGCCGCCGTGGTCGGCGCCGGGGAAGGTGGTGAAGCGCAGCTCCAGGCCGGGCGCGCCGCGCAGGCCGTCCAGCAGCGCGCGCAGGCGCTCGGTGCCGCGCCGCTCGCGCGCGATCGCGGCGCGGGCGAGGTCGGCGGGCGGCTCGGCTTCGCGCTCGCCCTGGGAGACCTGCAGGCGCAGCGCCGGTGCGCTGGCGTGCTGTTTGGCCAGGAAGCGGGCTTGTTCCTGCAGGATGAAGCCGCCCCGCCACCAGACCGAGGGGCTCGCGGCCGCGTAGTTCTGGAAGCCCCCCGGCCGCGTGAACAGCGCGTGCAGCACGCAGAGCCCGCCGTAGGAGTGGCCGAACAGCGTCTGCCGCGCCGTGTCCACGTGCACGGCGCGCTCCACCAGCGGGCGCACCGCGGAGTCGAGGAAATCGAGGAAGGCATCGGCCCCGCCCTCGCGGCGGCCGCGCTCGTCCGTGGCGGGGCCGGGCGTGGGCGGCGTGTAGTCGTAGGTGCGCGCATCCAGGTCCAGCACCCGTCCCTCGGGGAGGCCGGCGTAGCCCAGCCCGACCACCACCGCGCCCTGCGCGGGCACGCCCGGCCCGCGCGCGAAGCGGTTGCGCATGAGCTGCGCGGTGGGCGCGAACAGCAGGTCGCCGTCGAGTACGTAGAGCACGGGCCAGCCGCGCGCCGGCGGCGGCGCGGGCGGCACGGCCAGCATGATGCGGTGCCGGTGCCCGCTGGGCCCGCCCGCGGCGATGTCGATCTGCCGCGTGCCCGGCAGCGCCACGGGCGGCGCGTGCTCGAAAGGATTTTGCGGCGCAGGCCGCAGCGCGCAGCCGGGCAAGGCCAGCGCCGTGCCCAGCCCCAGCACGGCGCGGCGGTCAAGCGTGCCCGTCATGGCGTGAGCGCCGTCCAGTACACGCCTTCGAGCGGGATCGGCTGAAAGCGCGTGTACAGCGTCTGCAGCGTGGCGCGGGGGTCGAGGTCGGCGAACAGCTCGGGGTGCAGCCACTTGGCGAACACCTGCACCGCGGCCACGTTGAACGGCGAGTTGTAGAAGTGGTGCCAGATGGCGTAGGCGCGGCCTTGCCGCACCGCTTCGAGCTGGGCGATGCCGCGCCGCTGCACGGCGCGCGCGAGCGAGGCGCGCGCCGCCTCGGGCGTGGCGTCGGCGCCCAGCACCACGCGCATCGGCGCCTGGCCGATCGTGGCCATGGCGCCGATGCCGGTGCCGATGTACACCTGCGGCTGGCGCGCGATCAGGAACTCGGGGTTGAGCGTGCCGAACTCGCCCGGGATCAGCCCCCGGGCCACGTTGCGCGCGCCGGCCGCGTCCAGCAGCTTGCCCACCAGGCCCACCATGGTGTCGCAGCAGCCCTCGGACAGGCCCACGCGGTTTTCCAGGAACACCGTGGGCGCCGGCGGCTTGCTGGCCGCCAGGCGGTCGGTCACGACGGCCAGCTGCGCGCGCCAGTAGCGCACGAACTCCTGCGCCTGCGCCTGGCGGCCCAGCACCTGGCCCAGCAGCTCGATGCTGCGCGGCGTGTTCGCCAGTGGATCGTGGCGGAAGTCGATGAACACCACGGCGATGCCGGCGGCCTCCAGGCGCGCCAGCGTCTCGCGGTCGCGCTCGCTCGGGCCGTGGCCGCCGCCCAAGCCCAGGATCGCCAGCTGCGGGCGCAGCGCCAGCGCCAGCTCGTCGCTGAAGCTGGTGCTGCTGCTGCGCCCCACGCGGGCGATCGAGTCGAGGTGGGGAAAGCGCTTGCGCCACTGCGCGTAGCCGGACGGGTCGAGTTGCTCGAACTCGCCCATCATGGCCACGATGCGCCGCGTCGGGTCCTCGCGGTCGAGCACCGCCAGCGCCGCCAGCAGGCGCCCTTCGCCGAGCAGGATGCGCTCCGGGTCGGCCGGCACGCGCACGCTGCGGCCCGCCAGGTCGGTCACGGTGATGGACGGGGGCGGGGCCGCCGCGGCGGCGGTGGCGGCCAGCGCCAGCAGCGCGCCGCAAAGCCAGCGGTGCACTGGTCGGAGGACGGAAATCATGGTGTGGGCAGGGAGTGGTCGGATCATTCAATTTTATTGAGAATGATTTGCACCAGGATTTTTAGTGGTAATCCCTGAATCACCGAGGTTGCCGGCGTTGGCAGGGGCACCGCCGGCCGAGTGGTGGAGTCGGATACTCTTAAAAAAGGAGAGCTGTTTATGCTGATTTAAAGCCAAATTCAGATATTTTTATATTTGAAAATGGCTTCTAAACTGCGTAAACAGCTCATTTATTTGATAGCCTGCCAGCCTAGCCCCCGCCGGCATTGCGGCCCACGCGCCCGAACTCCACCGGCACCTTCACGTACGCCAGGTCGATGGCCTCTTGCGCCAGCGCGTCCATCAGCCGCTCGCAGGCCTGCTCATCGACGGACACGGTGACCGCCAGGGGCTGGTCGGCCAGCTCGAAGAAGTGGGCCGAATGGAAATGCCCCCGGTGGTCGAAGCCCTCGCCCCCGCCCACCAGCGTGCCGCCGGCGGCGCCGTGCGCCTTGGCCAGCGCCAGCAGCCATTCCCCGAGGGGCTGGTGCCCCACGCGCTGGCTCTGCGCGGTGAAGAACGTCAGTTGGAAGCCTCGCATGGCTGTCTCCTTTCAACGGTTTATTGGATCAATGGCGCACCCACGACACCGAGGCCATGCCCAGCGCCGTCATCGCCAGCGAGCCACCCAGGTGCAGCGCCAGCATGCCGGCGGACCAGCCCCAGCGCCCGTCGCGCAGCAGCGTGAGCAGCTCGGCCGAAAACGTGGAGAACGTGGACAGGCCGCCCGCCAGCCCCGTGATGACGAACAGCCGCCAGTGCGGCGACAGGCCGGGCGCGGTGGCGAAGAACGCCATCGCGGCGCCGACGATGTAGGCCGCGATCAGGTTCGACGCCAGCGTGCCCATGGGAATGTGGGGCGCCACGGCGTTCAGCGACAGGCTCAGCCCGTAGCGGGCCAGCGCTCCGGCGGCGGCGCCCAGGCCGATGGCGGCCACGGCATAGGCGCTCGTCATGGGCGGGCCTCCGGGGCAGGGGCGCCGCGCGGGTGCCCGAGCGGCAGTTCGCACAGGAACAGGACGGCGTGCACCTTGTGCAGCTCTGGCGCATGCTCGTGCAGGAAGTCGCGCAGGCGCTGCTCGGTATCCAGCAGTTCGAGGCACTGCGGATGCCGCATGTCGGTGAGCTCCGGGTGGCTGTGCGACAGCCGCCCGCCGGGCAGGTAGCCCGCGCTGATGGGGTGCAGCATCGCCTGCGCGATGCGGGCCTGGCGGGCCGCCTGCAGCAGGTGGCGCGCCAGCGCGGGGGCGCTCAGGCGGTGCCACAGGCGCGTGGCCTGGGCACGGGCACCGCTGGGAAAGTACAGCCTCAGCGCGGCCATGGCGGCAATGGCGGGCACAGCGGCCTCGGTGCGGGCCGTCATGGCGGGCCTTCCTTGAGCGCGAGGGCGGCGGATGCCGCCGGGGCCTTGGGACGCTTGCTGCGGCCCACGCGCTGGGCGTGGTAGATGCCGGTATGGCCCGAGAACAGGTAGGCCGTGACGCAGCCGATGGCGGCCAGCGGGCCGATTTCGCTGCCGAACAGCTCCATCGCCATGAGGGTGGTGGCGATGGGCGTGTTGGCCGCCCCGGCGAACACCGCCACGAAGCCGATGCCCGCCATCAGCGCGAACGGCATGTGCAACAGCGGCGCCAGCGCGTTGCCCAGCGTTGCCCCGATGTAGAACAGCGGCGTGACCTCGCCGCCCTTGAAGCCCGTGCCCAGCGAGACGACCGTGAAGCCCAGCTTGCCCAGGAAGTCCCAGGGCTGCACGGGCTCCTGGAACGCGCGCACGATGCCGGGGATGCCCAGGCCGATGTACCCGTGGGCATCGAGCGCCCACACTGCCACCGCGATCACGATGCCGCCCAGGAACGGGCGCAGGGGCGCGTAGGCGATGCGCTTTTTCACCAGGGCCCCGGTCCGGTGGGCCAGCGTGGCGAACAGCATGCCGGCGAGCCCGAACACGATGCCCGCGATCACGACCGCCAGCACGCTCCAGGCCCCCAGGGGCACCACGCCGTCGATGGCGTAGTGCGTGTGGTGCACGCCCCAGGCCAGGCAGACCTGGTCGGCCACGATGGCCGCAACGACGCAGGGAAACAGCGCGTCGTAGCGCATGCGCCCGATGGCCAGCACCTCCAGGCCGAACACGGCCCCCGCCAGCGGCGTGCCGAACACCGAGGAGAACCCCGCGCTCATGCCCGTCATCAGCAGGACGCGCCGGTCCTCGCGCTCCAGCCGGAAGACGTGCGTAAGCTGGTCGGCCAGGGCGCCCCCCATCTGCACCGCCGTGCCCTCGCGCCCCACCGAGGCGCCGAACAGGTGCGACAGCACCGTGCCGCCCAGTACGAGGGGGACCATGCGCAGCGGCACGACCTTCTTCGGGTCGTGGATCTCGTCGATGATGAGGTTGTTGCCGCCGTCGACGGGCTTGCCGATGCGGTGGTACACCCAGCCTACGGCGAAGCCGGCCACCGGGAGCAGCCAGATGATCCCGGGATGGGCGACCCGCCAGGCCGTGGCGTGGTCGAGGGTGAGCAGGAAGAAGGCCGAGGCACTGCCCGCGAGCGCCGCGGCGGCGCAGGCGATGGCGAACCACTTGCCCAGAAAGGGCAGCAGCTCAAGCTGTTCGATACGTTGGAGTTTGCGCATGGGTCATGGGCTCGAAGGAATCGGGCTGACCAACGGCGAAGATGCGGGCGCGAATGCCTACAGCCCCGACGGTGGTCAGGTGTCTGTAGGCGTCATCAGCCGCATGGAACATGCGGCGGTTCAAGGAGGAACGCCATCTCCTGGCGGCCTACTATACCGGATACGGACGGGCCTCGCGCGGCGCCTTCAGGTTCCGCCCACGTAGGGGTTGCTGCGCCGCTCGCGCCCAAAGGTGCTCTCGGGCCCGTGGCCCGGGATGAAGACGGTTGCATCGCCCATGGGCCACAGCCGCCCGGCGATGCTGTCGATGAGCTGCTGGTGGTTGCCCTGCGGGAAGTCGGTGCGGCCGATGCTGCCCGCGAACAGCACGTCGCCCACGAAGGCGCGCTCGATCTGCGGCGCGTGGAACACCACGTGGCCGGGGGTGTGGCCGGGGCAGTGGCGCACGTTCAGTGTTTCCTGGCCGATCGTGACCGTGTCGCCGTCGTGCAGCCAGCGCGTGGGCGTGAAGGCCTGCGCGGGCGGGAAGCCGAACATCGCGCTTTGCTGCGGCAGGCCGTCGATCCAGAACTGGTCGCCTGGGTGCGGGCCGACGATGGGCAGGCCGAGCTGCTGCGCGAGCTCGCCCGCGCCGCCCGCGTGGTCGATGTGCGCGTGCGTCAGCCAGATGGCCACGAGCCGCAGGCCCAGGCGCTGCGCCTCGGCCTCAAGATGGGGCAGGTCGCCGCCCGGGTCGATGACGGCCGCCTGCATGGTCTGGTCGCACCAGACGAGCGAGCAGTTCTGCTGGAACGCGGTGACGGGGATGGTGTGGTAGCGCAGCATGCGTCAGTCGGCCTCGGGCGGGCGGCCCAGCAGCCGGTCGATGGCGGTGCGCAGGCTGGCCAGCGAGGTGGTGTTGAGCACGAACACCACGTAGCCCTCGATCTGGCTGCTGAGCAGCTCGAAGCGGATGTGCAGGAACACCACCAGGTGGTTCTGGATGCGCGTGCCCAGGATGGTGCGGCTGTCGCCCATGTCCACGGTGGGCGGGCTCAGCTCGAACTCGTTGCCCAGCAGGTCCGACAGCGCGGCGATGCAGGCGTTGAGCATGACGTTGCCGACCTCGGCCATCGCGTCCTTTTCGAGCGCGCCGAGGTCTTCGCCCGGGGCGCTCTGGCCGGCGACGATGCGCACGATCTCCAAGCTCTTGCTGCCCGGAAAGATCAGCAGCGCGTCGCCGTTGAGCAGGCCGCGAAACGGCTGGCGCACGCCGTACATGGGCACGCCGGCGGCGCTGAGCTGCTGGGCCGCCTCGTTCACGGTGAAGATGCTGACCCGGGGCACGCACAGCAGCACCTCGTCGTGCATCAGGCTGCTCATGGCGGCAGCGGCCTTGCCCACGCCGATGTTGAAGATCTCGCAGAGCGCGTCGATCTGTTCCGCGTCAAGCTGTGCCGTCATGTCAGGCTCCCGCCAGGCGCGCGAGGGCACTCGCGGCGCTGGCCGTGATGGGCTTGGGGATGAACACCATTCCTGCCTCCTCTATGCGTTCTTGTACTGCGGACTGCACGTTGGCGGTCAGGATCGCCACGGGCACGCCGGGCAAGATCCCGCGCAGCGCCAGTGCGGCCTCCAGGCCGTTCATGCCGTGCATGTTGAAATCCATGGACACCAGGTCCACGGGCTGCTCGCGCACCAGCTGCAGCGCCTCTTCGCCGCTGCTGGCGTGCACGATGGTCCAGTCGGGGTGGGCCTGCGCAATCATGCCCTGCAGGATGAGCCGGGACATGCGGCTGTCGTCGACGATCAAAAGACGGATGCTCATGGCGGGGTCGGAATGTGGTTGTGCGGGCGCCCGGCAGCGGGCGCGTAGGCCTGTACTGTATTACGGCCGGCGGCCTTGGCCTGGTAGAGCGCCGCGTCGGCGTCGGCCAGCAGCGCCTCGATGCCGGGGTGGCGGGGCGCCAGCTCGGCCACGCCCACGGATACGGTGAAGCCCAGCGCCCGGCCCTGGGGCGTGCGCAGGTCCATGCGCGCGATGGTCTCGCGGATGCGCTCGGCAACGCCCATGGCGTCGGCCTGGGTGGAATGCGGCAGCAGCGCCGCGAACTCCTCGCCGCCCATGCGGCCCAGCAGGTCGGCGTCGCGCAGCGCGCTCCCGATGGCCAGCGCGCCGGCGCGGATGGCCTCGTCGCCCATCTGGTGGCCGTGCTGGTCGTTGATGCGCTTGAAGTGGTCGATGTCGAGCATCAGCGCCGCGCACGGCTGCGCGTGCCGGCGGCAGTGGTCGAGCAGCGCGGTGCTGCGCTCCAGGAAGGCGCGCCGGTTGAGCAGCCCGCTGAGCGCGTCGCGCGTGGCCAGATCGCGCAGCTGCGCCTCCAGCTGCTTGTGCGTGCTGATGTCGAAGCCCCAGAGCAGGTGGGCCAGCTGTCCGTCCACCTCGATCAGGCGGGCCGACAGCGAGCTCCAGTGCGGCGCGTCGCCGCCGATGAGCGCCTCCATGCCGTCCACCTGCCCGTACCGGTCGAGCGCCTGCATCAGCTGCTCGCCCGCCTGCGCGTCGCGCAGCAGCTGGTGCAGGAACAGGGTCTTGGGCGGCGCCTGGAAGCCCAGGCGCTCGGTCAGCCGGTGGTTCATGAAGTGCACCCGCCCGCTCTGGGCCTCGGCCAGCACGACCTCGCTGGGGCTGGTGTCGAGGATGAAGTGCAGCAGCGCGCGGCCTTCCTCGACCTTGTGCGTGCGCTCGGCCACGCGCGCCTCCAGCTGCCGGTTGGTCTGGGCCAGCTGGCGCGACAGCGCGCCCGCCGAGCGTGCGTAGTGCACCAGCCGCCAGATCAGCAGCGCCATGCTGGCCAGCACGATGCCCAGCACCGTGACGAGCAGCGCGACGTTGTCGTGCAGCAGCCGGCCCTCCTGGCCGGCGGCCAGCACCAGCCCTGCGGCCAGGGCGGCAATTGCGGCGCAGGCCAGCAGCCAGAAGACGCGCTTGGCGGTGGACATCATCACAACACTCTCACTTCTACCGCTTGCTCCGGGCAGTGCGCCGCTGAAGCGCTGGCGTGCGTACACCGGTGCCAGCGCGGTGCACCGACTATGCCAGGGGAGAAAGCAAATTGGTTTCGCTATGCAATAAATTTCCCCAATCCTGCCGAGGTGACATTTGTTGACGATGCGCGCCAGCGCACGGGCGTGCTACAGCGCCAGGTCGTAGCCGATGGTGATGGGCGCGTGATCGCTGAACTTCTCGCCCTTGTAGATGGCCTGGCTGCGCGCCTGCCGCGCCAGCGCGGGCGTGGCCAGGTGGTAGTCCAGGCGCCACCCCACGTTGTTCGCGTAGGCCTGGCCGCGGTTGCTCCACCACGTGTAGCAGGCGTCGGTCGCGTCGGGTTCGAGCTGGCGGTAAACGTCCACCAGGCCGCCGCCGGGCTCAGTTGTGTGTAACAACTTTGTCATCCAGGCGCGCTCCTCGGGCAGGAAGCCGCTGTTCTTCTGGTTGCCGCGCCAGTTCTTCAGGTCGATCTGCTGGTGCGCGATGTTGATGTCGCCGCACAGGACGAAGTCGCGCTCGGCGGCCAGGCGCATCAGGTGCGGGTGAAAGCCCTCCAGGAAGCGGTACTTGGCCTGCTGGCGCTCCTCGCCCGAGCTGCCGCTGGGAAAGTAGGCGCTGATGATCGACAGCTTGCGCGCCGGCGTGTCGAAGCGCAGCTCCAGGTAGCGGCCCTCGGCGTCGAATTCGGCGCTGCCGTAGCCGGCGATCACGTCGCTGGGCTGGTGGCGCGTGTACACGCCGACGCCCGAATAGCCCTTCTTCTGCGCGAAGTGAAAGTACCCGGCCAGGCCCGCCAACTGCTCGAAGCGCCCGGCCATGTCGCCCGCCTGCGCCTTCAGCTCCTGCACGCAAATACAATCCGGGCGACTCTGCTGGAGCCACGCCTCAAGCCCCTTGGACGTGGCCGAGCGGATGCCGTTGAGATTCAGACTGGTCAATTGGAACAAGGATTTTCCCATGGTGGATGTTGGTGCACAGGCCCCGCTGGCGCAGCAGTTCGTACGTTTCGCGGTCGAGGCCGGCGTGCTGCGGTTCGGGGAGTTCAAGACCAAGGCCGGGCGCATGAGCCCGTATTTCTTCAACGCCGGCCTGTTCGATGACGGCGCCAAGCTGGGGCGCCTGGCGCAATTCTATGCACAGGCGCTGCTGGCCAGCGGCATCGGGTTCGACATGGTGTTCGGCCCCGCCTACAAGGGCATCCCGCTGGCCGCCACGGTGGCCGTGGAGCTGGCGCGGCTGGGGCGCAACGTGCCCTTCGCCTACAACCGCAAGGAGGCCAAGGACCACGGCGAAGGCGGCACGCTGGTGGGCGCGCCGCTGGCGGGGCGGGTGCTGATCATCGACGACGTGATGAGCGCCGGCACCGCCGCGCGCGAGTCGATCGCGCTGATCCGCGCCGCCGGCGCCACGCCGCACGCCATGGCGATTGCCCTGGACCGCCAGGAAATGGCCACCGAAGGCGGGCAGGACGTGGCGCACAGCGCCGTGCAGTACGTGCGCGGCCAATTGGGCATGCAGGTGTGCGCTATCGCCAAGCTGGCAGATTTATTGCAATATCTATCGGCAAGCGGCGGCGATGCAGAGATGCACACGCACCACGAACGCGTGCTGGCGTACCGCCAGCGCTACGGTGTGGACGACTGACGGAGCAACCAAGGGGGCGGATTTGACAACAAGCGGGCGTGCAGTCCATGCAACCCTGGCCGTGCTGGCCGTGCTGGCCGTGCTGGCCATTGGTGCGGCGCCGGCCTGGGCGCAGCCGCGCCCGGCCGGCGGCGGCGAGGTCTACAGCTGCGTGGACAAGAACGGCCGGCGCATCACGTCGGACCGGCCCATCGTCGCCTGCCTGGACCGCGAGCAGCGCGTGCTCGACGACATGGGTACCGAGCGCCGGCGCATCGGCCCGTCGCTGACCGAGCACGAACGCGCCGCGCAGGAGGCCAAGCGCCGCGAGGAGGCGCAGGAGCGCGCCCGCGTGGCCGACGCGCGCCGGCGCGAGCGCGTGCTGCTGGCGCGCTACCCCGACGAAGCCTCGCACAACGAGGAGCGCCAGTCCGCGCTGACCCAGATCGACGAAGTCATT
>Ga0222429_100549_pt1 | contig 24477 bp, 14 predicted proteins | sample 1B50Ametagenome_FD_182475 | JGI IMG/M metagenome (GOLD analysis project Ga0222429, IMG submission 182475) | Enriched microbial communities from leaf-cutter ant dump, University of Wisconsin, Madison, United States - 1B50A (version 2) | ecosystem: Environmental > Terrestrial > Nest > Insects nest...
CACGTGACTTTCAGGGGAAGAATAATTCCCCTGACATCCGGAAGAGGATCTGTCTTGAGAAAATCCTTCCGTGATCAGATCATCCGTGAGCCAGGGATAAGTATGCGTATATATGGAAAAAAATGTACTTTGCTATGATAATGAGTATCCGCAGGTTTTTACAGAAAATTTTATCAGGGCCGGTTGTAAGAATAGCCAATAAAGTATCCTCCAAACCCGATAAAAGGAAGATACACCTGGCGCTTACCAAACTACATGGCAGTCTGAAATTCAAGCCGGGGAAAAGGGGACCTGTTATAAACATCAATAAATCTTCTTCGCAAAAGTTCATTGTCTTCTCCGACCTGCATAAGGGAAATAAAAAAAGGTCAGATGATTTTGCCGTGGCGGAAAAAACTTACCTGGAAGCCTTACCCTACTATCTCAATAACGGATATACGCTGATACATTTAGGAGATGTGGAAGAGTTATGGAAATTTAATGCCTTCACCGTAAAAGCGCACAACGAGGAATCGCTTATGCTGGAAAAAGAATTTCTTGAAAGGGAAATGTTTTTTAAGGTATCCGGTAATCATGATATTTTCTGGAAAAATGATCCATTGGCGCCAGTTCAGCTGGCTAATTATTATGGCAAGATGTTCCCGGTACACGAAGGAATATTGCTTCAATACGATACTGGGGAAAAAGTAATTGATATCTTTTTAACACACGGGCACCAGGGCGACGGACTGAGCGATGGCAATAAGCTTGCCGCCTGGTTTGTGGCTAAAATATGGGCGCCCCTGCAGTCTTACCTGGAATTGAGCATCAACACGCCCGCTTTTAACGATATATTAAAAACCGAGCACAATCAGTTCATGTATGAATGGGCTTCCCTGTACCCGGATCTCTTGTTGGTCACCGGGCATACGCATCAGCCGGTCTTTGAATCGATGACCCACCTGGAGCGGTTATACAGGCAATTGTTGATCGCGAGACAGCAAAGCGATGAAGAAAAAATAGCGCAATTGCAGGAGGAAATTGCTTTCCGCAGGCAGGAGTATGATCACATCGCAGAAGATTACCTGCACCTGAAGCCGGTATATTATAATACAGGCTGTTGCTGCTTCAATGATGGCGATATCACAGGTATTGAAATAGAAGCAGGAGAAATACGACTGATAAAATGGAAATCATCACAGGAAGCCCCTGCCCGGAGAATGATCCTGGAAAAAGCTGCTCTGGACCAGCTATGCCCGGATGCCCTGCCTGCATAATTATCTTCATCTTTTTTTACAATGTATATCCTGCAGGTTTACGCGGATTCTTTCGCTGATGCCGCTGATTTTGCAAATAATACTTGAAAGAGCAACGATCCTTTCTGCGAGATCTGCGCATAGGATCTGCGCTCATTTACGGGAAGGCTTCCTCCATGCTGCTGGTCTTCCAAAGAATGACTTGTGTCCCACAGTTTTACCGGACTGTGTCCGGATTGAAAACGGTTATACCCTGATACAATCAGGGCGGAATTTTGCTGCACAAGTGATCTGCACACAGAACACATTGCGCCAGGTTCCTGCCGGTCTTCACCACCAAAACCTGTACAAAGCGAATATCTACATCCATGCTGGCGGCAAGTCTTCCGAAGGATGACTTGTGCCCCATAGTTTTACCGGACTGTGTCCGGATTGGAACGGTTATGCCCTGATACAATCAGGGTGGAATTTTGCCGCACAAGTGATCTGCACGCAGAACACATTGCGCCAGGTTCCTGCCGGTCTTCACCGCCAAAACCTGTACAAAGCGAAAATTTACATCCCTGCATAATTATCCTCATCTAATGCTAATTTTATACTTATGAAGCTGTATTACATCTTGATCGTATCAATGATCTCTGTAAATGCATTCGCGCAAAGATTCAACGATGCTGAGCGCCGTCTCATCACCAGCGGAGATACCACAAAATTGCTGCGTATCATTCCGCTCAGCGAGCCGGAAGGGTATAAAGTCTTAAAAAGCGTATCCATGGATGTTGACTATAGCGATCCGCTGTTACCGCTTTTAAAAGAAAGAATGTACAAGGCAGTTACCGACACCAGTGCCGGAGGTGTAGGTATAGCAGCGCCACAGGTCGGCATCAACCGGAACCTGATATGGGTACAACGTTTTGACAAAGAAGAAGCGCCATTCGAGTTTTTTATCAATCCCAGGATCGTCTGGAGGTCTTCTTTGTTGCGCCGCGGTACGGAAGGAGACCTCTCGTTCTCGGACAAACGAGGGGATGTGGTCAGGAGTTATACTATTATGGTAACTTATACCGGCATGGATGGAAAACAACATATAGAGCTGCTGGAAGATTTCACGGCCGTTATTTTCCAGCACGAGACGGATCATCTTTTTGGTACCCTCCTGACAGACAGGCTGGAGGAGCAAAAGGATAAAATCTATAAGGAATATCAATCACAACGTCCATCTCAGTTGTTGCTGGAAGAGCGGGATAGCACGCCGTAGTTCCCTTTCCTGTCGATGCCAACTTGCATCGGCTTATATCATTCGCGGTGATTTAGCGCGATTCATCAACTGATGCAAGCAGCTTTTGCAGGATGCCCGGCAGGTTCTTTTTCATTTGGGGCAAGCCTGCGCCATAATCATCCAGCAAATAAACATTCCCCTCTGTCATCCCTTTCCGGATACCATGTTTATTACCGGATAGATCGCCAGACCTGACAATCAGAATAATATAGTACCGGACGGGACCATCCCGGTCAAGAATGGTCAATTCATTAAAATCAGACAGGGCAGGATCATTGATAAGATTTCTTTGCCCGATATCTGCACCCAGGTATGCCTCATAGCCCCCAAACCTGAGATAGGGATTATGATTATCAAAGTTCCTGTAAGTTCTGCGTTCACCCTTTGCTAGAATAAAATCCTTTACCTGCTCAAATGCTCCCGGAGAAAATGTCGCGGTTATATTGGAATAGCTGTTATTGTCTTTTATCATCCTGGAAGTATTACATCCTGTAAGCAATAGTATGAAGGCAATCATCCATTTCATCAGCCAGGTATTTATAGCGTGTTAAAAATCCTGCTCTTTTCTTGCATCCAGTATTTCGAATTGCCTGGTCATCCGTTCCCCGTTTTCGTCCACAACAGTCACAAAGTGTTTCCCGGGTGACGGCGCTACCGCTATCTGGTGAAAATTGGTAGTGGTGGTTACAAACCTGTCATCTATATGCCAGTGTATCTTTGTGCCCGGGCGCTGGTGGGCGGCAATAAAGACCACGTTGCTTCTTTCTCCTGACAGGTCCAGCGGGATATAAATTTTTGCATTTTGCTCAGGATATACCAGGTCTATTATTTTCCCTGATCCCGCTACCATGCAATCAGGCTTATAGGGGGGTGCGGGCTGGTAATCAAAGTGACGTCGCCGGTAGTACCATTCCATAACAGGCGGCAGGATGAACCAGCTTTGGGTCACCATCCTGGACGGAGAGAAGCAGCTTTCGTTTACCCGGTACTGTTGTGCTTCATCCAGGTGCAGCTTGGTATGGTATTTACATTGTGGCGAGTGCGCTCCGGCCAAAGGCACGGCAAGGGAATCTATCACCATGCAATCTGTGCCGGCCCGCATACCGCTATGGCGGCACACAGGCACCTGCTCATTGTTTACCTGCGGCTGTTCAAACCATCCGGCATGGGGTAGCGATTTAATGATATCAAACATCACAGGCGCTGCCGCCTGTACGCCGATCAGCCCCGGTCTGCCTTCCCCGCTGCCATTACCCACCCATACCACTACCACATGCCGGGGTGTTACGCCTACGGCCCAGGCATCCCGGAAGCCAAAGCTGGTACCCGTTTTCCAGGCTACGCGCTGCGAACTGCTGAACTGCCTCCATAACCCCTCTTCGCCCGGTCGCATCACCTCTTCCATGGACTGGAACATATACCATATGGAAACGGGATCCAGGAAATTGATCGCCTGCGAGCGTTGAATAATTTTTTCCTCCCTGTTGTATGATGCCGGGTGAAAATCGGCCGGATCAATGCTGTCTTTATTTTTGGGTGTATGTAAAAGACTTCTTGCCATACCGGCATACACACTACCCAGTTCCCAGGGCGTCACTTCGCAGCCACCTAATACCAACGATAATCCATACACACCGGCAGGACGGTTCAGGGTTGAAATGCCTATTCTTTTCAGGTTGTCATAAAACCGCTGATACTTATAATCGCGCAGCATACGAACAGCAGGCACATTCAGCGAACGGGATAAAGCCCTCGAGGCCGGAACCGCTCCGTCGTAGTCATAATCAAAATTCTGTGGGGTATACCCGCCGATCTGTGTGGGAATATCCGGCACCAGGGAATGAGGGAGCAGCAACCCGTCATTCAGCATAGCCGCATACAATACAGGCTTCAGGGTACTTCCCGGGCTGCGCAATGAATTAATGACGTCCACATGGCTCTGCAGCGCAGGATCTTCCGGATGGTATGCATTACCGACATACGCAAGGGCATTACCGGTTTCCACCTCCAGCACCAGTGCACAGATATTATTGATACCGTTTCCTTTCAGTATGTTGTGGTGCTGCTCTGTGACCTGGTTGACCGTTTCCTGCAAAGGCCGGGATAAGGTGCTGCGCAGCAGGGAGCTTGTTCCTTTTCTACGCTCCTTCCGGAACCGTTGCAGCAGATGGGGTGCCAGTTGCGGTAAAGGCTTCGGCGCATCCGGCAGCGGCTCCATTTTTGACAGATAACAGGTGCTGCTGTCTATGATCCCTTCCCCCAATAATTTATCCAGCAGAGAGTTTCTTTTCTGCATCAGCCTGTCCCGGTTCCTGCCCGGATGTACCAGTCCCGGTGAGTTGGGCAATACCGCCAGGGCTGCCATTTCGCCCCAGCTCAGGTGATCCGCGTTTCTGCCGAAATAACGCCATGCCGCCGCATCCAACCCTACCACATTGCTGCCAAACGGGGCATGAGAAGCATATAAGGCCAGGATATTTTTTTTTGAGTATCTGAACTCCAACCGTATTGCCATCAGGCTTTCTACCACCTTATGCCAGATGTTCCTGGGCTGGTTACGGGCCAGCCTTATCACCTGCATGCTGAGTGTGCTGCCACCGCTTATCCTGCTGCCGGAGCGGATATTCTGTCGCAACGCCCGGACCATGGCAATGGGATCAACCCCCGGATGATAAAAAAATCGCTTATCCTCAAACGTAACAATGCAGTCCCTGAATTTATCTGGTACCGCATCATTATACGGGAACCGCCATTGACCATCTGTGGCGATGGTAGCGCCCATCAGGTCGCCATTGGATGCTTCAATAACATAGGAAGAGGGCGTATTGAACAAAGGTTGGGGTAAACAAAACCAAAACCACATCAGGAATAAGAGCAGCAGGAACAAAATGATCTTTGTCCTCCTGCGCATATTCCTGATACGATATAACAACCCAACTGATCTTTTCTTCATTGAAAACTTGCTTTGATCAAACAGCTTACCTAACAAGTGGTTTGTGGGGACACAAACGAAGGCACGCGCGGCTGCCCGCGCCACGATCATCACCCCCGCTGACCGAAAAAATAGCTTTGATACCTGTTCAGCATAACAGGCGAATACAAAAAGAGACTGTACCGGTTGTTGGCACAGCTTCCCTTCCTGCATATTATTTCACCACTTCCACCCATTTCCCGGGCATCGCGGCGCTGATGGTATTATCATACATGCCGTCGCAATATACACCCGGCAGGAAATACCGCCCGAGATAGGCTGCATTCAGCATTACGTAAAACGTTTTAGTTTCGCCTTCGCGCAGTCCGAAATGCGTATACACCCTGTCGTCCCTCACATCCAGGTTGTCGTGAGGAGAAGATTTAAAGCTGCTTTCCGTATCCAGCATACGCATGTTCAGGATCTCCCAACCGCTCGGGAATACCTGCGATAAGGTCATATTGCTATACCGTCCCCTGATGCCCGGATTGCGGACAGATACTTTTGCCACGAAATCTGTTCCCTGGTGCAATGCCGATATATCGGGTATCACTTTACCATCCAAAGTCAGGTAGCTTACATCCATCGTCAGCACATTCGGATTATTCACCGGCGATACCTGCTCGCCTGTTATGGGCTGTCCCTGCACCACTACCCTTGCATACAGCACGTTGTTGCCCCTGTTCACTACCGATACCGACTTGTTGGAGCCTTTGAGGTCCACATCCGTCAAGGTAACGTATGCTTTGGTATCAATCTTTACCTTTTTACCATTCACCGTGGTTTCTGCAACAATCTTATCCCCGGAAGGATTGGCCCCACAATAGGAAGCGATCGCCATCAGGCTGTACGCGGTGGTTTGTGTACTGTACCATTGCTCGCTTGCCAGCTGTTTCGACACATTAAGTAACAGGCTTTCCGCTTCAGGCCGTTTACCCATCAACGTGAGTGTTTCCAGCACCATTGCCTGGTCACGTAAGGAAGATCCGTACGTATATCCTGCCAGGGGTCTTTCTTCAAAGGTTGTGGGCAAACCTTCTATCAAAGCTTCGGCGGTTTTGGGATGACCTGCCAGGTGGTAAGCTGCCGCCAGCCTCCATTTACTTTCTGCAGACAGGTATTTGAATTCTCTCAACCTGTTCATGGCGCCCATTTCCGGGGATTTTGCCAGCGCCAGCAGGTAAAGCCGGAACGCCTGCGCCAGGTCGCCGCCGTAATAGTTCTCCGTGGATGGCGCCCATGCCGCGGCACGGTTCCGCTGATAGCTGGTCCATTGCTGCAGCATATCATCCGGCACAAAATATCCCTGCTCGCGTGCTTTCAGCATCATATAACCTGCATAGCTGGTTCCCCAGTCATCACTGCTGTTGGCGCCCTGCCAGTAAGACAAGCCGCCATCTGCCTGCTGGTAGTTCCTGTATCTTTCAATTACGACCCGCACATTCCTTTCAATCTCCGCTTTCCTGCTATCGCTAAGGTTTACCAGTTGCCTTAAGAATAGTTGCGGGAAAACGGCTGAGGTGATCTGCTCCAGGCACCCATGGGGATAATAGATCAGGTAATTGAGCCGCTTTTCAAGGTTGATGGGTGGAATGGCTGATATTTCCAGGGTTGCTTTTCCATTGGAGGGCACCCCTATCGGTACCACCGTTTCGGTCCAGGAACCACCCGGTGAAAGCGTATGTTCGGTTACATGCGTAATCACGGGGTTGGCATTTCGCACATCCAGCTCCACTTCATAATCCGCTTTTTCATTGCCGGAGGAAGCCAGCAGCTTCACCTTCCCGATACCGGTATGCTCCTTTACCTTCACATCAAAATATACCATTTTTTCTCCCGGCTCGCTGAACTGCACCTGCTGTGAAGCGCTGCCGGCCGGCTCCAGGAACTCGTTGTTTTGCAAGGAAACAGTTACGTTTTTAATATTGTTCTCCATCGCAAACACCGTTACAGGGAGCTTGATCACCTCTGTAGGTCCGAGTACCCTCGGCAGGGTACCCAGCAGCATCAGCGGCTTCTTCACCGCTACGGCTTTTTCAGCAAAGCCGTAAGCACCGTTGTTTGCAGCCACCACCATGGCCCTTACGGAACCTATATAAGGTGGTAACGTGAAGTCGTGCTTTTGTTGTTGTCCTTTCTTCAGGTGAAAGGGACCTAAATATTTTACAACCGGTTTAAAACGATTCGCCGATTTTTCCTTACCCGGCCCGCTGACTTCCGCATCACCGCCGATGGTCAGAATGCGTTCCAGTCCGCTGCCCCAGGCGCCTATTACATTGTCGAAAAGGTCCCAGCTTTTTACGCCCAGGGCTTCGCGGGCATAAAAAGCACCATGTGGATCCGGGGTTTTAAAACGGGTCAGGTCCAGCAGCCCTTCATCTACGATGGCAATGTTATAGGTCATCGCCCTGCCCGATGTTTCCGACACGGTGATACTAGAAGGCTGTTCCGGACGAAGCACATCCGGCATTTGTATTACGGGTTTCAGTACTGTCGCTTTGTCCTCCACCAGTATGGGTATCACACCATACATCCGGATCGGCAGGTCGTTGATGGTTTGCGAGTGTGGCTGCAGCAGGCTGATGTTTACATAAATGTTGGGCGCCATACCCGCTTCCGCTTTGAAAGTATATACTGTTTGCCCCTGCCGGGTTTCCACCCAGTCTGTTTTCAACACCCTGCTGCCGGACTCAACGCTGATCAATGCACGGCCACCCTGGCTGCTGGGGATGTTCAGAGAGATATCCTCTCCAACCTCAAATTTTTCCTTGTTAGCGGTAAAGGATAACATCGCCGCAGCAGACTGGTCATTGTTATCACGGGTTTGCCACCAGGGATCGTCAAAATAGACTACCTGCCCGGTGGTATGCCCGCTCTGCAGGTCTTTTGCCAATACCAGGAAACGCCCCCATGAGCCACCTGGTGCCTTCAGTTGCCATTTACCCGTGCCATTGGTGATACTGATGGTGTCTTTTTTTACCAGACGGTTATAACGGTCCTGTGAGAAATTACTCAGTCCTTCTCCCGTATCATCCCACCACCAGCTCCAGCTGATACGGTACATTTCAATGGCAATGGATTGCCGGCCGCTCAGCGGTTCACCGGATGCATTTACGTTCACGATGGGTAGCTCATAGTCCTGGTCTGTCATCAGGAATTTCCATGGCTTGAGGCCTTCAGGCATATGGATGCCTACGTAACTTTTATACGGACTGAACGGAAGCACTACATTATCAATGCTGAATGCGCCGCCCGGCTCAAAGACTTTTACCAGCATGCTGGCGCTCAGCATGCCCGGTGCATCATATATATCAAACTTCGCATTTACCGACGCTACCCCTTCTTCATTCAGTGTTCCGTCAAACAGGGTTTTGTTTTCTATCGCATACCGGGTTACCGGGTTATCGAAATGGAATTTGGGATATCTTGAAAATGTTGTTTTACGGGTAAGCAGGTCTGCGTCTACTCTTGCCTTCAGGTTTTTGGCCGGCGCACCAAACAACCATTTTGAGCTGAGTGTTCCGGTAGCGGAACCGGTTGTTCCCAATACGGCATCTTTTCCGAAATCCAGGTCTATCTTCAGGCGGTTAGGCATCACCGTTTCCACCTTTATTCTTTTTTCAAAAACGGCGCCGCCTAATTTCACCCTCGCCAGCCAGTTGCCTGTCACAGCGCCTGCGTCGGTAGCGGTGGTGAAAAGATAAAAACCCTGCTCGTTGCCGGTTTGAACTGCCTTTTTATATACCTGCCCCTGTGGCGTCAGCAGGTTGAATTCTACCGGGTGATCCTTGGGCAGCCTGCCGGTTTTGTCCTCCACTATAAAGTTCAGGTACATGGTATCGCCGGGGCGCCATACGCCCCTTTCCCCATATATGAAGCCTTTCAGACCGTTTTTAACTTCGGCGCCAGACACATCAAAACGGCTCAGCAACAACGATCCGCCGTCGTCGAGCCTCAGGTATCCTTTTTCTTTTCCTTTGGTAGCGATCAGCAGGTAGGGCTTTTTCTTAAGATCGAAAGATGCCCAGCCCTTACTGTCGCTTTTTCCTTTGTACAGCACCTGCTGCTGAAAATCCTGTATTTCCAGGTCCACATCGGCCATAGGCACCGTAGTAAGAATGTCAGTTACTACCACCATCATGCTGTTATCCGTACCGCGTTTGGCTGTCAGCCCTATATTCGAGGCCATGATGTTGCGGCTGGCCCATTTATCCCTGCTATAGTAGGATGGAGAGCATGGATTATTCCGCTGGCGCCAGTTATACCCATACGGGTAATAGCTGTCGTATGCCTTCCAGAATTCCTCATCCGAATCCAGCACATTTTCCTCCCCGCGATACCAGGAATTATAATAATAGTAATCCTCATCTTCCTCTTCTACCTGCTTATCGGATGTGACACATTTGTAGAGGGAATATTCCGGGCGGAACCCTATGACAACATGATAAATAGCGCCTGGCTCCGCCTTCAGGTATTTATCAATATCCAGCGAGAACCGCTGCTTACGATGGAGATCCAGCGTCTTGTCATTGTCCAGGCGCACCGTTTGTTGTACGACCGGGGTGGCTACCCGGCGCAGCTCACTGTTCCCGTTCAATGCATTGTACTGGAGGAACTGCGGGATATTATTCTCGTAGATCTTTATAATGCTGACGTCTACCGCGTTCAAGTTGACCGCCTCAAAAGGCAATATCAGCTTGCCGGCATCCGGCAATATTACCCCCTTACCCTGCATCGTTACCGACGGCAGCCTGTTCTCAAAAAACACGTTGCCGGTGAAAGCTTTTTCCAGCTTTTTCGTCCATACATTCAGGACCCCTTCATTTACAGACACTGTATAATCGCCATCCATCTGGTCTGCTGCAAATATCTTCACCTCGCTGCCGTCTATGCTGTAGCTGATATCCGGCCGGTTGCTGATGGCGATCAGCCCATTCAGTTGCTGGGCGGTAGCTATCGCTTCCGAAAACTGGACCAGCACATAGTTTTCCGCATCCTGCACAGAACGTACTGCCAGCACTTTAAAATCTCCCGTAGCAGGCACCCCGATAGATTTACTGCCTTTTTCCTTTGCACCGAATACAGTTCCGTCCCACCTTAATTCCAGGTGGGAGGCATTGGCTTCTCTTTTAATGTCTGCAATCGTAAACTTATGCCGGCGTGCCGCTTCATCATGCTCCCATTTAACCGGTATCGGCTTTCCTTTGTAAACAGCCGTCAGTATTTTTTCTACCGCAGCGCCATCCTCAATATCCGCCGTTTCGATCAGGCCGGTGTATACCATATTCTCTTTTGAATTACCCACCACTTTTAAACCATAGTCCTGCAGTTGAAAAGCAGGCTTCACCGCCTGTACGTTAAATGTAAAAGTCTTCAGGTCAGCCGGCACATCAGCCACCTTGTCCAGCCGGAAGCTCACCGTGTATAATTGAGTCGGCTTCAGGTCCTCTTCCGGCTTGAATTCTATGGTACGGGCGTCTATCCAGTATGCTTTTCCCTTAACGGAAGGTGAAAAGGAAAACAGCTGCTCCTTCACTGGCTCATTCAGCGTATTCGCGGTGGATACTGCTGCGGACAGCCGCACCCTGATAGACGACCCTTTTGACACGACGCCGGAGGTATAAGATTCTACATATTTACTATACACAGGATCCACAGGAGTAATAGCAGACCTGGTTTTACAGGATGCCCAAAGTAAGGCCAGGGAAACCACATATATACAAAGCCTGGAAACAGGAAGGATCAATGCCCGTGTTGCTCTCATGTTAATATTTTTTAGAACACTTTTTAGCTTGAACGAATATAGAACAATGTGTTATTTCCGCAGATACTACAAATGCAGGGGAAGCTGTTAAATTTCATTTAATACCGCCGATATCTTTGTCTTATTATACCGGCAAGCCATACATGCACAAGCAGCCGGAACTATGACCTGAGCCATACCAGCGTGATCTCCGGGAAATTAACATATGGTAAAACGAACGATACCGGCTGATTCTTATAAAAGCCGCCGCTTATTTCACCTTTTTCGTTGTTAAGATGACCCGTTACCTGCAACCGGATATGCTCGCTGAAATCCACTTCACCCTTACCATACCATTTAAACACTGCTTCCTTCGCGCTCCACAAAGTAGTAAGAGAGCGATAATACGAGGATATTCCGGCCGGCAGATCATCTTTCCTGTATTGCTGTTCCAGGTGTAGCAGTTCTTCAGGGTGCAGGAATTTGTGACGGATCTTCTCCACTTTAAAAGTGGGTATTTCTATGTCAATGCCCACCCTTTCCGTACTGCTCACGATCGCGGCAGCATAGTCGCCGCAGTGCGAAATGGAAAAATGATAGGCATCGTTCGGCAAATAGGGCTTTTTTGTGTCGGCAATAGCGATAAGCTCATAGGGGAACGCAGGGAAAAGCGTTTTCAGCAGGTGCCGCCCGGCAAGATGCTGCAGGCGTTTGTGTGGGTGGGTGATGCTTCGCTGCAGCGGAACTTCTGCCCGGAAAAACGCCTCCGGTTCGGCTATATGCCATATGCCCAGCCGGGTCGTTTCGCTGATATTATGTTGATAAAATAAAGCCATTCGCAAAAGAAATACGATATTCGCAGCCCACCGGAAGAATGCTGCAAATAAACAAATTATATCCGTAATGATACTGTCCGACACCAGAATACTGGAAGAAATAGATAAGGGTACGATTGTTTTGCGTCCCTATAACCGGGAATGCCTCGGCAGTAATTCCTATGACGTTCACCTCGGCAAATGGCTAGCCACCTACCGCAACCATATCCTGGATGCCAAAAAACACAACGAAATAGAATATTTTGAAATTCCGGAAGAAGGTTTTGTACTGTTTCCCCACGTGTTTTACCTGGGTGTAACGCTGGAGTATACCGAAACACATGCCCATGTACCCTTCCTGGAAGGTAAATCATCTACAGGCCGCCTCGGCATAGACATACATGCAACGGCAGGCAAGGGCGATGTGGGCTTCTGTGGTCACTGGACACTGGAGATATCGGTAAAGCAGCCGGTGCGCATCTATAAAGGCATGCCGGTAGGACAACTGATATATTTCCCCGTAGAAGGAGAGATCGCGGTAGCCTACAACCAGAAAAAAAATGCCAAATACAGCGGGCAGCCGGATAAGCCTGTTGAAAGCATGATGTGGAAGAATAAGTTTTAAGCCTTCCTAATACAATCCATAGTAATTAGAAAATATAAATCTGGCTGTGCGCATAATGCCGGGCTGCATGAGCTGCACCAGTGCTGCGAATAACAATGACCGGGTATCCTTTCAACGATTTTTGATATTTACTACTTTATCCCTATCATCCGGGCTTCCGGGGAGGATATTAAATAGCTATCTTACAGCCGTTCTAAAAAGCTCCTAAAACAGATAGCTAACACATATGTTCAGACAACTAAAATTTATTGACGGCACTTCCGATAAGTTCTGGCAGATTGAAACTTCCGGCGATAGTCATACCGTGACCTTTGGCAAAAACGGTACGAACGGGCAAAGCAAAACCAAAAAATTTGACTCGGAAGAAACCTGCCTGAAGGACGCAGAAAAACTCATTGCAGAAAAAATTAAAAAGGGCTATTCCGATAACGGGCTGGGAGAAAAGGTGGCGGCCAACAGCAGCGCTAAAAAAGCAACGGGTGAAAAAGCTGATAAGGAAATCATCATCGCGGAGTACAACGAAATGGTGAGCAAATCCGATATCCGGGCCCTGGTACCCTTCCTGGAAAAATACCTGAAAGGCAACAGCGAGCTGATAAAAAAGGAAATTAAGAAGGCCAAACGATACTGGCTTACCTGGACCGATCTTCGCAACGAGGCGGGTGCCTGGGGCAGGAGGGGCAGCTCCTGGGGTATGCGTGGCAGTGATGCACAGAAAAAGCTGATCAACCTGAGCGCTGTTGCGGCATTCTCCCTGTCGGATACTGTTACATGGACCGATATCATACAATATATCAATACCCCCAACGACCCGGACGTGATGGAAGTGTTGAACTGGGCAAAACCGGATTGGCTGGCAGAATACGTTGCCGCCCAGATGAAAAAGAATGAATGGACATTTGTAGACTATGAGCATATCAGGGCCCTGGAGAGCAGGGGACTGTTTTCCTTTCACCCGGAAGTATATGCGAAAGCTATTTCGGAATACAATGACTGGCGTGCCGGAAAAAATAACGGCGTAATGCACAGGATCACTTATATCACAACGGACCCGGTAGCTTATGAACGCGATGTGCCGCTGGTATTTCAATACGAAACCGGGTTGCAGAACAATTATATTTCCTACAACTACCAGCAGCCTGCAGAGAATAAGCTGCTCTGGGATGCCATTTTCGAAAAACTGCTGGAGGATAACAAAACAGACCGTGGCTTCCTGATCCGGCATATGCTGGAAGTGCAAACCAAGAACTGGAACAATAACTTAAAGAGTTACTTCCGCAAAGTCCTGACAAAGCTGAACCTGACAACAGAAGAGCTCATCCATCACCAGGAATCTGTTTTCCCCCTGTTGCATGCAGAACAAAGCGCCATCGTAAACTATGCGCTGGACATACTGAGACCAGTGCTGGATCATACCGATCTTCAACTGGAAGAATTCCTGAACTGGGTAGAACCCGTATTCATGCGCAGTGATCTGAAGAACGGATTAAAATCACTGATGATCCAGTTTGATAAAATGTCCAGGACAGATACCGCATTGTGCCCCCGCTTCAGCCACCTGGTGGCAGATGCTTTTATGGTCCCCGACCTGCAAATACAGGAACGTGCTGCAAAGTTTCTTGAAAAATACGGGGATAAAAATGATGTATCGCTCAGGGAAAAGCTGGCAATGTATGCGCCGCAGATGATGGGCGACAACAGGACTATGTTAAAATCCTTCCTGGAGGAAGCCGGAGACGATGTTGTTGATCAATTGCTGAAGGATGCACTGACAGCAGCAGAAGCATACGAATACGATCCTTCTGCTTCAGAAAAGCTAACAGAGGAGCAAAAGATACACTATCCGGAAAGCTGGAACGATATCCTGTTCCAGGTAGGGAATGTGATAGGTAATAAAGAACCCATAGACATGGAAATGCTGATGTATACCTGGTTGTGTAAGCGGGATCTTTTTCCGGCAGATTATAAGCAACAGTTGGAGCCCTATATCAAGCAGCTCAAATCCGGGTATACCGAATCCTCGGTCTATAATTTATTCAAAAACATGTTCCTGAACATTCATTTCCGGCCGGGAACCGTACATGGGAATAAGGAAAATTATTACGAACGTTTCCGGTATATGTCCATCTTCAACCAGATGCTGGTCCGTTTCCAGGAGCTGCTGAACAGTGCCGGTTCCCTGCCGATGTTGTGCACGCCAACACATGCGCCTTGCTGGGTGCACCCCGAAGCGCTGACGGAGCGGATACTGGCCTATGAGCAGGCCGGCGCAAAAATAGACCCGCTGGATATGTCGGTTGCCATCAGCAGGATGCCCCGTGAGCAGGTGGAAAAAGCCATTCTGCTGGCGGAAAAGATACAACAGAAACAGGTAAAAGACATCTTACTGTTTGCGCTCGGTGCCACGGATGCGCTTTCCCTTAAAAAGAGCAGCTGGTTCCAGGCGCTTCTCCATAACAAGGAAGAGGTGCTTTGGAAGGGAGCATGGGCCATGGCCGCCAGGACCCATTTCCCGGAAGGCAGGTTCGATGCAATTGACAGCTCGCTGCAAGCCATTCCATTTGCCAGGGAACCGTTCAGACCGGAATTTGGCATGAAGCCATATTATTGTGAACAATGGAACTACCAATCCAGGAAAAAAGAAAAGGTATTTGGCGGTAACAGGCTCACCATTAACTTACCTCCTTTTCAAAATATCCCGCAAACGTTTATATATGCAACGGGTTTGTTTGATACCGGCCAGGAAAATCATTATTACTATTATACTACCAGCGAAAACGACATAAGCTTCTGCTGCAGTCTTGTGCCTCAAAACCCCGAATCACTCGGTCTGCTGCTTACCAAAATGTTTTACACCTCAACAGAAGATTCGTCGAAAGCAGCGGAAGGCATGCTCCGTTTCATGCTCCGGGACTTTGTATTATTCAGTCCGGGTATGAATATCTTTCTTGCCGCCACATTGTTCTCCAAATCAAAAACAACGAGGGCATTGGGTGGGGAAGTAATGATACAGGCCATTAATGACAACCGGTTGCCTGTAACCGAAACAGGTACATTGATCGGGAAACTGATCACCGAAGAGTATGGTCCCAACAACCGTGTGGCAGAAGTATTGGTATCCCTGAAAGATCTGTCCTATAAACATAATGATGCTTTGCTTCAGCTGCTGGATGCAATGATGACGGCTGTCCACCTTAAAGATAAGCTTCCCACTCATTTCAAAAAGTTTATGGAACTGTATTATGACCTGGCAGTAAAGCTCAACAAAGTTCCGGCAACAGCTTTGTCATCCCGATTAGATACATTCGAAAAATTCGGCGCGCTTAAACCTATTGTTACAAAACTCAAAAAAATGAAATAATGGCCGCGACAGATTTAGATATTGCATATGTTTCGAGCTCTGCTTTAACACAGCAAAGCGGCATCCGGCGGCTGGTGCTGGCACACCAGGCAGAAATAGCGGAAGTAAGTAATGTGCCCTGCTTTTTCTGGGGAAGCCTTACCGATCCCCTGCTTACCTCCAAATGCCTGCTGACACTTTCCAAAGTAGTACGTTCCAGTTTCGGCCCCGTGCCGCCCTCGCTCCGCGATCCGATCGTTTCCGCCGGCACGGAACAAATACGTTTTGAAGGATTTTCTTCCTGCAACGGTGTATATGCTCGCCTGGACCTGCTGGAAGACGCTATAGACGGAGAGTTTCTTGCCAGCGGCACCACCAATGTGGATTTTAATGAACCCATGCTGAATGCGCTGAATGCGGTGAAGAAAACAGAAAAAATGGTATTGGGTGTTGGCAGCAGGGAAGTGTCTGTTACCACCGGGCAGGGCAAGGTAGTAGAGAAAAAAGTAAGCCTTCCACTGAGGTGGATCAAAGGGCTCACCAGTGTTCAACTATACCTGGCGGAGATGGAAGAGGTATACCGCCTCAACCGCGTGCAGGTGATCCAGCTTTTTCAGAGCATCCCGAAAGGGAACAGCAGGGGCAGCCACTACCTGGTGCAGCGGGCAAATAAATTCCTGCTTTCTCCGGTGGGTGGAGCGGGCGCCATAATGATCGGTGGGGTACAACGGTTACGCCTGCTGGAAGGACTGCTTCCCTATTGCGATACCATGATCGCATACCAGGCTGCAGGTGGTGAAAGCTGTTGTTTTGTAATGGACTTTGGCAAAATGCGCCTGACCCTGGCGCTGTCTCCCGACAGTTACCGTGGCTTTTCCGGTGAGGGAAATGTACTGGAAAGCATGATCACAGATGTGCCGGATGAATGGGTATACGGCATCAACACATTGATGAAGTCCAATGAAATGTTTGATCCTACCATGTTGTCCATTGAACATGATATTGATTTCGAAACCATGGACGCGTTGACTGCATCGCTGTCTTCGATAGGGTTACTGGGTTATGACCTGCACAATAAGCAGCATTATTACCGCCGGCTGCCATTTAAGATGGAGCGTGTGCTGTCGCTGAATCCCCGCCTGAAGAATGCAAAAAAGCTGGTATCCACCGATGGCGTACAGTTTGTGAAAAAAGAGCCGGGGTATATCGAAGCAAAAGTGGACGGATCGGATGTGAAGCATACCGTTATCATTGAAGGTGAAAATGCCAGGTGCACCTGCAACTGGTTCACCAACCACCAGGGCAAACGTGGCTTGTGCAAGCACATACTCGCAGTGAAGATGTTGAGCTTGTAATGCAGGGAGGACAGGAAACCCGAACTGGTAAGGGTACTATTTGCTGAACATGAGCCAACCGGCAGCAGGAGCAAACCTCAACCTTCCTGCATGGTATATTCATGAGGAAGGAAAAATACCGCCACCACATAATATGCCATCGTCATACAGGGATTCTACTGCTGCAAAACAATAAAATCTTCTACATATCTGTTTTTGATACCAATGAGGTAATTTTGCACCTTGTTTACAAAATCTCTGCAACAGGTATAGGTTATGCACAACAAAGAAAATGAAGAAAAAAGCAAGGTCCCGTTCTACTTTCTCCTGAAAATGGTGGTAGCGGTCAGCTTGTTCTTTTTAGTGCTGAATTTTGATATCGACAATAAACCCTGGCTGTTCCAGTTCATTAAAGGGGCCTGGACTTTTTTACTTCCCAGTATTATAGTGTCTATTGCACGGTTTATTGTTATTTCTTTCTATAACGCCCGTCATACAAAAAAAAATGTCAGGGGCAATTTTGTTTTAGGCATTAACAGGTTGACAGCAGTGCTCAACGCTGCGCTTTTTGGTATAGCAATCATGATTGCTTTTGGTGTCAACCCCAAAGAATTTCTCACCAGCATGACCATTGTTGCAATGGCCATTGCAGTTACTTTCAGGGATTATATCACCAATATGATCAGTGGCTTGCTGATCATGTTTTCCGATCAGCTTTCCGTGGGAGACAGGATACAGGTAAACAATGACAAGGGCAGGATAGAAGATATCACCCTGTCCAATATCGTGTTGAAAAATGAAGAAGATGATATCGTGCTTGTGCCTAATAATATATTTTTTAACCACCCTTTGACCAATCTTTCCGTACATCGCTCCAAATTTTTTACGGTAAAATTTGAGCTGCCTCTTTCGGTTGCCGTTCAGACGGATGCGCTGGAGGAACAGCTGCGGGTGCTTTTTCGCGCACACCCGGAACTGGATATGAAAGAAGACCTGAAGTTAAGGGTGGAGGAAATAGGTAAGGATTTTGTGCGGTTTAAAATAGAGTTGGTGGGTAATACTGCCAGCGACCGGCTGCACAAGGAAATCGAGTACGAAGTACTGAAACAGATACTGGTATTTAAAAGCAAGAATCCATAAGTGGCATTCTGCTGATGCAGATAACACGCATTTTGAAAAGCAATATCTAATAATGGACGGGTATCAAATTAGTTTTTCAGTCAGTGCCCCCACTAACCGTGGCGCACGCCGTGGTTTGTGTCCCCGCAAACCATTTGTTATTGATAACATTTTAATAAAATCAATAACGGATCATTGTAAAGAGTCAGCTACTATTTCTGCGAGAGCAGATTTGAGGGAAAGTCCCTTCATAATCAGGCGATCTATTACCTCTGATATTTCCAGAGGTAATCTATGCCAGTATCTGCGCTGCACGTACAACTTACTGTAAGTTTTATTGAGATAAGTAAATTACCGGCAACAGGTCTGCCCCGGCACAAAGCCATGCTACCAAACCTGCGCCAGTACCAAACATCTGCAAAGGCATATCTGCGCCTATCTGCGGGGAAATTATCTCATCATCATATCATTTCTGCTAATATTTTCCGCAGATATCTATACAGGACATATGCTTCACAAGCAACTGTACTGTAACCCTATTTGAGATAAGTAAATTCCTGGCACAGGTCTGTCCGGTACAAAGCCATGCTACCAAACCTGCGCCAGTACCAAGCATCTGCAAAGGCACATCTGCGCTTATCTGCGGGGAAATTATCTCATCATCATACAATTCATTTCTGCTAATATTTTCCGCAGATACCCATACAGGACATATACTTCACAAATAACTGTACTCTAAATCTATTGAGATAAGTAAATTACCGGCAACAGGTCTGCCCCAACACAAAGCCATGCTACCAAACCTGCGCCAGTACTATTTCTGCGAGATCTGAGAGGGCAAATCTGCACCTATCCGCGGGAAAAATCCCTCACCATCAAAATAAGTTGTTTACCGCTGATGACAGGTGGCCGGTGTATCACAACCTATGCTGCATGCATTACCCAATCCTTAACCCATTGGCTACCGGCTTGTCAGCAGACAATAAGGTTACTTCATCGCCGTTTACGGCACCCAGCACCAGGCACTCACTCCGGATGGTGGCAATTTGTTTGGGTGGAAAGTTTACCACTGCCACCACCTGCTTACCGATGAGTTCTTCCGGTGCATATAACCGGGTAATTTGTGCCGAGCTTTTACGGATACCTAGCGAACCAAAATCAATTACCAGCTTATAAGCCGGCTTGCGGGCTTCCTTAAAAACTTCCGCACTTACAATAGTGCCTACCCGGATATCCACTTTCATAAATTCATCCCAAGTCAACATGCTGCCTGTTATATCCATAATATTCATTTAAAGAAAACAGGTATAAAAGTAAACCTCTTATACCTGCTGATAAATAAAATATACCATAATATTTATCCCAATACCTTATTCATTCGGTCGATGATCACCTTCAATCTTTCTTTATCCCCTCCATTCACCTCCGCAGATGCCCATCCGTTATAACCGATCTTCTCCAGGGATTGCATGATCACCGGCCAGTTATTATCGCCATCCCCTATTTCCACATCAAAGCCTTTCCATAAACCTTCATCATTTTGCTTTTTCCGGCTGTATTCTTTCACATCCAGCTTCATGATCCTTTTGCCGAGAATTTCTATCCATTGCTCCGGCCATCCATAACGCAGGATGTTGCCGATGTCAAAGTACCAGCCCACCCAGGGACTGTTGATCTCATCAACAAACCGGGCAGCCTCCAGCGGACTGATCAGGAAATTATTCCACACATTTTCTATGGCTATCTTAATACCCATTTTCTTTGCATGGGGGATCAGTCTTTTTATTTCAGCAACCGCACGGGGCCATGCGTCGGCATAGCTGATCTGGTCATTGACCACACCCGCTACCAGCAACATGGTAGTGCCGCCGTAGAGCTTACAATCGTTCATCGCCTGTATCGATGCATTATAACATTTTTCCCGCACCGCAGCATCAGGAGAGGTGATGGGCGACTTCCAGTGCTCGGAATTTACCACACCCGGTATTTCCAACCCGGTCTTCGCTTTTGCATCCAGTATTTCCTGGTTATCAAACTGGTGCGGAGAACTGAACTCCACACCATCATAGCCCAGTTCCTTCAGCAGTCTGAATTTATCCAGCAGGGTGTCGCCTGCCTTTACCATTTCTATTTTAAGACTTTTTTTTATCGCCGGTTTTGCGGCTTTAACAGGTGCCTGTGCTGCAAAGCTGCTGCTGCCGAGCGCAGCCGCTGCCATAGCAAGCGAGCTGCTTTTCAGGAACGTTCTTCTCTCCATAAGTAGTATCGTTGATTTCGGGTAGTAAAGTTTATTTAAAAGGCGTGACACCCGGCATGGGAACCGGTGTTACGGCAAGGGTTTGGCTCATATCGTATGCAGTAACATCGGGACCGAGCATTTCTGCAGAATTTACGGCCTCTTCCCAGGTTATTTTTTTACCGGTATAAGCAGCCATTCTTCCCAGTATGGCAATCATAGAGCTGTTGGCGACCTCTTCACCCTGGTTGATAGGTTTTCCTTTACGTATGGCTGCAAACAACTCGTTGTGTTCTGTCTGGTACATGTCGTTCTGTTTGCCGTTATAGGTCCACAGCTTTCCGTTGCTGTTGATCTGGTGTATGGCAGCAGAGCAATCTATCAGTGCGTTGCCTTTGGTACCCCAGGCTTCCACCGCATAGCTGGTGGCACAACCCGGTTGTTGCCTGCTCACATGAAATCCTTTGGCGCCATCGGGGTATTCATAGGTAACGGCAAAATGATCGTATATATTCCCGTTCTGGGGACCTACACGCACCTGCCGTCCTCCCGACGCTGTAGCGCTCACAGGAAGCTTGTCGCCGAATGCCCAGCTCATCATATCTATGCTGTGTACGGCCTGTTCCACAATATGATCGCCGGACAGCCAGGTGAAGAAAGGCCAATTGCGCATCTGCCACTCTACAGATTCGGGGCGTGGGTTTTCTGATTCCCAGGTCCTGTAAGTACCGCCTGTATTATAGGTGTTATACACGGTAGAAACCTTACCGATAGCCCCGGCATTGATCCTGCCGAATGCGGCTCTCTTAGGTTCATGAAACCTCCAGCAAAAGCCGGATATGATATTCAGGTTTTTTTCTTTGGCTTTTTTTGCGGACTCCAGCACCTTACGTATGCCTGGGGCATCCACTGCAACCGGTTTCTCACAAAATACATGTTTACCTGCTTCTACTGCCGCTTCCAGGTGCAGGGGGCGGAATGCAGGGGCCGTACACAATAATATTACATCGGCACCGGAGTCTATTACTTTTTTATACGCATCAAACCCCACATACTGATGCTCGGGGCTTACGGCCGCCTTCTCTCCGTGAAGCTCTTCCAGGTTTTCCAATGACTTTTTCAGCTTGTCTTCAAACAGATCCCCCATAGCATGCAACACCACGTTGGGGTCGGCGCTTAGCGCCTGGTTGGCAGCACCGCTTCCCCTGCCGCCACATCCTACCAATCCTACTTTCAGGGTATCCGCATTTATTTTTCTACCGGGAGATGCTTTGATGATATTAAAGGGTACAACACCGGCTGTAGCGGCCAGTCCGGAAAGCTTTAAAAGCGTCCTCCTTTTTTCATTATGCATGGAAATCAATCTTTTTATGTTTGAGAATAATATGAGCTGTCTGATGCTTCAGGTTTTGCAATTTAAACATTTATTCGCAACAAGAGTGCCCCGGTATTCCAGCCACCCGTTTTTTAATAAGGAGCAATTTCTGCCGGCATGTTTCATTACGACGAAAACAATTATATATAAAAGAAAGAATATAAGCACGGATATTCCTGCAACAGGGGTCGGACAGCCGGATACCGGCGAAAGGAGTGGTATTACGGGTTAAAATTTTAACAGGATGGTTATACCCTGTTAGTTATTTATATTGCACGGAAACTATCGCAAACTTCAAGTTATACAGCCATATGCGAAAAATATTCCTACTGCTTTTTTCTACTGCGATTTCTGTCTGTTCTTTGGCCAAAGACTATAATATCCTGGATTTCGGGGCAAAGCCCGATGGTATCTGTTTGAATACCACGATCATCCAGGGAGCGATCGATTATATCGCAGCACATGACGGAGGACGGTTGGTCTTTCCCGCCGGCAACTGGCTTACGGGTTCCATTTACCTTAAATCAGGTGTAATACTGCACCTGGAGGAAAATGCGGTGTTGCTGGGGTCTACCACCGCATTCGATTATATCAAAGACCCGTATATCGGGTGGATGTCGCTGGTGTTTGCCCTAAAGCAAAAAGATATCGGTATCACGGGGAAGGGTACCATTGATGGCAGAGGGTTTCATACGGCCAACAATATGGTAGCCAATATTCATAAAGGCATCTATAATGATCCGCTCAGGCAGGATCGTCCCAATGAAACCAACCGCCCGCAAAATGTTTATTTCAGGGAATGTGAGAACATCATCATCCGGGGTATCCTGCTAAAAGATCCCGCCAGTTGGAACCAGACTTATGATCAATGCGTAAACCTGTACGTGGACAGCATCCGGGTAGATAGCAAGAACTACTGGAATAATGACGGGATAGATATAGTGGATTGCAAAAATGTAGTCATTAAAAATTCGTATTTCGATGCTGCTGATGATGCCATCTGCTTTAAATCGCACGATCCTGCAAAGATCTGCGAGGACGTAGTAGTGGATAATTGTGTGGGGCGCTCCAGCGCCAATGGCGTAAAATTCGGTACGGTATCCCGTGGCGGCTTCCGGAATTTCAACATTACCAACATTACTATTTTCGATACCTACCGTTCTGCCATCACTTTCGCCGCGGTAGATGGCGCTATCGTGGAGAATATACTGGTAGACGGGGTAAAATCTACCAACACTGGTAATGTGATCTATCTCCGCATAGGAGATCGCTGGAGCGGCGGTAAGCAACCGGAGATGAAAAATATCGTAATAAAGAATGTGTACGCGGAAGTGCCGGTGGGTAAGGCGGATGCCGGTTATCATTACGAAGGCCCCGTAGAAGATCTTCCCAGGAACGTGTCGCCGGCAGGCATAGTAGGATTGCCTGGGCATACCATCAAAAATGTTCTTCTTGAGAATATTAAAATCGTTTATCCCGGAGGCTCCAATCCGCACTATGCCTATCGCGGACTGTCAAAAGCAGACCTGGATAGCATACCGGAAATGCCCATGGCTTATCCCGAGTTTTCACAATTTAAAGAACTGCCTGCGTGGGGCTTTTATCTCCGTCATGCCGAGGATATTACTTTGCGGAATGTGACATTGATCGCAGAAAAAAAGGAGTATCGCCCTGCAATAGTGGCGGATGATGTGAAAAGCCTCCTGCTGGATAAGGTGGACCTGCAGGAACCGGACAGTAAAAAGAAAAAACAGGTATTCTTACATAACAGTACGTACAGAAAAAAATAACCGGCTAAAAACGAGATCATGAAACTATATACATTATTGATAGCTGTTTTATTAACCTCTTTTGGTCTGGAGGCTAAAGATTACAAAGCCAGCCTGTTTGGTGTTAAGTCAGACGGGCTTACAATGAATACACGCTCCATTCAGAAGGGAATAGACTATATCAGTGAGAACGGCGGCGGGCGCCTGGTATTTGAGGTAGGGAGATATCTTACCGGCGCCCTTCAGTTGAAATCGAACGTAACGATCAAGCTGGAAGAAGGAGCGGTACTGGTGGGATCTGCCTCCATTTATGACTATAACAGCGCAGCGGGCATCAAAGCGGTTATTTCTGCCACGGGACAGGAAAATATCGGCATTTCCGGTGAGGGCGTGATAGAGGGCAACGGTGTTTTGCTCCTGAAAAATATGGAAGCCCTACAAGCAAAAGGGTTCCTGCTGGACACTCTCACAGTTCAGCCGGTTTTGATCGGGCTGAAAGATTGTTCAAATATTGCAATTGATTCGGTGATCATGAAAGGTGCCGCCGGTATTGTGCAGGTCTTTGATAAATGTAATCATCTTGTCATTGAATTGGTAACTATAAAAAGTGACTATAGTAACGACGCCGGAATTATTTTT
>Ga0222429_100550_pt1 | contig 24421 bp, 21 predicted proteins | sample 1B50Ametagenome_FD_182475 | JGI IMG/M metagenome (GOLD analysis project Ga0222429, IMG submission 182475) | Enriched microbial communities from leaf-cutter ant dump, University of Wisconsin, Madison, United States - 1B50A (version 2) | ecosystem: Environmental > Terrestrial > Nest > Insects nest...
TATTTCCGGCTACCTCAGCAGTTCGTTGAAAACGCTTCTCTACGGTATTTTCCGCGATCCGGGACTCAGCGTGAACTTCAGTTATACCCGCGCTTCCATTGATCCTACAGGAACCGGCGCCGGCATCGGCAACACGGTCAACCTTACACGGGATAATATCAGCTTCCAGTTCATTAAATCCCTGCTCAACGACAAGCTCGTTATATCCTTTGGCAGCGATTTTAATTTTGTCAGCAGCGGAACACAAACAGCGCTGGGCGGTCAGAATTCAAGCTTTTTGTTTCTGCCGGATGTCACCGCAGAATATAAGATCACTGCCGACGGGAAATTCCGTGTCAGCTTTTTTTACAGGAGTAATTTCGATGCCTTGTCTACTACCGGAAAAAGGAACAGGGCCGGTGGAAGCATTTCTTTCAGAACAGAATTTGACCCGGAATCATTAAAAAGAAAAAGAGAAAGCCAGCGGGTAAAAGATGATGATGACAGGGATGCGAGGGACACCACCATTATAAGCTTCCTGAAATAGCAGCTATGCAGCTACAGGAATTGAATTTCCACTTCTTTTTCCACTTTTATGGCCTCCACCTTCTTTTTATTAGCCTTTTTTACACTCAGTAAAATGGCGAAACTGGCCAGCGTTGTGGAAGCAATGATGGAAATGTGATATATCAGGAGGTTATCTTTAAAGACACCTTTCTCCGGGAATATATAGGAATACAAATAATTAATGATGGAAATGCCGAATTCAAAAAGCAGCGCATAATAAACAAGCTGCTTTGAGCTGCCGATATGGTCTTTATTGGTAGACCCCAGGTACGATATAATGATGGTCAGCAGCAGCATAACGCTCAGCGCCACACCTGTTCCTATTATAACCGGCACGGTTTCATAAAAGCCACCGATCGCAATTGCAAGAAGACTGAGGGTAAGGAAAGAAATAAAAATATAACCGGCGGCGGACTTAACCTTTTTTATGGTCAGCGTCTTGTAGAGAATGAACAATACCAATATTCCATCCACGAAATTGATGATATCAGACATCATAGTAAGATATTGCTTATTTGTTGTCAGCGGGATAATAAAAGCAAGATTTACCAATCCGCTGAAAGCCCAATAGAAAGCAAACCAGGAAAAGAAAGGGTGTTTTTGAAATTTCCTGGATATCAATGCAACGAGAGGTGCAAAGAAAGCAACAGCCGCTATAAAGGTGATAAGGTTATGTATGATAGAATTTTCTTCCAATTTAATCAGTTATTTCGTTTAAGCGGGATTTAAAGAGGTTTTATTGCGGCAAAAAATCAATTCGCGCATTTTTACGTAATAACAATAATGTGGAAAATACTGAAACCTGTGGAGTTGGAATTGAATGTCATGTTGCTATAAGGGTTTTGTGATACAATATCATATATCAAAAAAGTTCTGGCACTGTGACCTGTTATGATCATATTTTTTTAACTGACATATATAAACGAAGCCCTGTGTCATAGCGTAGGGACAGGTGCCGTTAGAAGCAGTTGAACTTATCCGTTACTGTCTGCCCCTGCCTGCTGTCAGGTGGTGCAGGCGAACCAGCGGCGCGCCGGGGTAGACGGCTTTCAAACCTGGTTAATAAAAAATGGGGTCATAGTTTCAAACAGGCTGGCTGCAAATTCCGAATCACCTGTATTCCGCTGCTTGTAGCAGTGCCTCGACAAAAGTGGGTAACCATCTCCGGCATTTGATCGTCGCTTTTTCAGGTATATTTAGCCGGACAATCAACAATATATTCATTTCAGTAAGGCCAGTTCGGTGGCCAGTTGAAAGATCCCTTCCGTTGCAGGCTTTTCGATGGCGGTAATATTTGGAAGCGATGAGCTGTAAGGAATCTTTTTATCCACGATAAATTTAGGAATGGAAACAGGTGCAAAATCTATCAATCCTGCTGCCGGGTATACCACCAGGGATGTGCCTATCACAACAAAGATATCCGCGGTTCCCATTAATGTAATCGCCGGCTCGATCATGGGCACAGGCTCTTCGAACCATACGATATGCGGGCGAAGCTGGGCACCGTCCGGAGCTTTATCACCGAGACGGATATCCGATCTTATTTCATAAACCAGTTCATCGTTTTTTTCACTCCGCATTTTGAATATTTCTCCATGCAGGTGCAGTACGTTTTCCGAACCGGCTCTTTCATGCAGGTCATCGATGTTTTGGGTGATGATCTGTACATCAAAATCGGACTGCAGCGCTGCCAGCTTTGTATGTGCCGCATTTGGCTGTGCTTCCAGCACATTTTTCCGTCTCCTGTTGTAAAACTGCAATACCAGTTCCGGATCTTTTATCCAGGCACGGGGGGTGGCAACCGCTTCAATATGGTATCCCTCCCACAAGCCACCGCTATCCCTGAAAGTTTTTAAACCGCTTTCCGCGCTTATACCTGCTCCGCTAAGGACAACCAGCCTCTTTTTTTGCATAACAGCCAATTTGAAGACAGAAGAATCTGAAAGTTCAAAAATTACAACCCAGGACCTGTTACCCCACACAAGTCACAGGTGCCGGGTAGCAGGAGATCCTTCAACTTTCCTGTATCTTGGATCTCACACCTTGTATCCTTACCACTTCCATCTTACTACTTACTACTTCCCACTCCCCTCCTCTCCCTCTTTCCTGAAGCTCAGCAATGGTATCTCCAGGGCGGTAGCCATCTCTTCCGTTTTGCTGCTCATGAACAGCTTATCCCACATGCTTCTCTCCCTGGTGAACATTACGATCCATTGCGGGTGTGTTTCCATGATAAACTGCCTGATCTGTTTTAGAAGCGTAATGCTGCTATCTGCTTTTTTTACCACCAGTTCCGTTGCCGGATATTTATTTAATAATGGGGATACTTCATCCTGCTTCTTAAAACCATAATCATAATGAAGTATTCTTACCCCCGCATGAAGCGCCTGGCTAAAGGGAAGGATCCGGCTTATTTCAGCATCCGGGTTTTCCAGGTCAGATGCATAGGCAATGCTTTTTATTTCTGAAAACACGTATTCATTCGGAACAGCCAGCACAGGAATGGAAGATTTGGAAATAACGGATGATGTCACCGAGCCAAAAAGGAATTTCTTCAGCCCCGAGGCGCCATGCGTGCCCATTACTATTAAATCAGCACCTTCCTCTTCCGCTGCATAGATGATATTTTCCACTACAATCGGACCAAAATTCACCTTGCAGGTTACCCTGTCTGATGACAGCCCGGCATTTGCCACCTGCATAAGCATCTCCACCTCCTGCTTCAGCTCCTGTGTTTTATCGGTCTCCTCCTTACTGATCACTTCTTTTCTTTTATCTTCCGTTACGGGCGCCGCCATTATTTTAGCTGAAATAGCCAGCGCGTGAAAAACGGTCATTTGTAAACCGGCAGATGCGGCAAGCTTCAGCGCATATACAAGGGTGTTCGATGCATTTTCAGAAAAATCATATGGAACGAAGATCTTTTTCATATAGACATGTATTTAATTTTTGGTATCAACCGGAATGACCAGCAAAGGTATTTTAGTTTGATAAGACATTTGTTTTGTTATGCTGGGTTTAAAAAGGGAAGTCAAAAAGTTCCGCTTATAGGTTAACATCGCCAGCAGGTCTGTGCCACTCCTCGTATATTCTTCCAGCGCAGCAGTGATGCTCCCTCCTTTCAGCGCCATTGTCTGGAGCGTAATATCCGGAAAGGACGATTGAATCTCCTGCCGGCACTTCATCAATTCCCATTCTTGTACCAATGTCAGCATCAGGTCCGGTGAATCTTTTTCGGAAATGGTCGCCAGTTGAACCACCGCGTTGAAGCTATCGGCAATCGTTAGCGCAGGTTTTGCTTTTGCAGTCAGGTTCTCAAAATCCCTGACCGCCAGCAGGATATTTTGTATACCCTGCCATTCCGCCTCCAGTGGAATAACAAATACGGGTACCTGCGTTTGTGAAATAAAAGAGGCTGTTTTACTTCCAAATATTTTCTCTTTCAACCCCGATCCTCCTAATGTGCCCATTACAACGTAACGGATCATTTTATGCTGCACCACTTCATTGATAGAACCGGCAACATCATTGTTGTATATGCCGGTGTATACCGGTATGTTTTCCGTTTCACTAATACTTTCTCTTAAAAGTTTCAGCATGGATTCTGCCTCGGTCTTTATGGTATCATTATAGTGTGCTGTGGTGCCGGTACGGTCGCCCACCAATGTGTCGGCAAGCTCTACAGCATGCACTATATACAGCTCTCCCCCCAGCTGTTTACATAAATGAACAGCATAATCCAGGGCTTTGTTGGCATTTGCCGAAAAATCTGTTGGTACGAGTATTCTGTTCATCTGCAGCTATTTATTGTTTGCGTATTAAGGCATAAAAGCCTGTTGTCAATTTCAGTATTTTTATCTGCCTCCGGGCTGAGTGTTATCACCACTTAATATGATCTTTGCCAGACCACTTTCGACAAAAGTCCTTCTTACTCAAATTCATTTTTCAAAGCCGCATACACGGATCTGTATTTCAGAAAACATTGCATATAAATATTGTGATTGATCCTGTCGGGGATAAATCGCTGGTCGGCAGCAGCCTCTCCGGAAAGTTCCTGCATTCCGTCTGAAATATTGAGGAAGCAGAACCCTATATGCGCCGCTCCTATTGCTGACGCGTCCGCAGCATCTGTAACGACGATCGTTTTATTGAAAATATCGGCGATCACCTGCACCCATAACCTGGATTTAATAAACCCGCCGCTGACATATATTTCCCTGATACTTTTCTCTGAGCCTGCCATCTCGCAAAAGACATCATACAGAGAATAACCTACTCCTTCCAAAACAGCCTTTACCATGTGCCGTTGTTCATGCAGGCTGTTCAATCCAAACAATACTCCCTTGGCACGGGCATTCCATACAGGTGCCCTCTCTCCTTTGAGATAAGGCAAAAAGATCAATCCTTCCGAGCCGGCAGGTATGGAAGCCGCATCATTTAATAAGCCTGCATATACCTCGTTGGAAAGCGGTTGCTTAAAAATGTCTTCTATCAGCCATTGCAGCGTAAATGCGCCATTATTAACAGCGCCTCCTTTTACATACAGGTCTTTTGAAACAGCATAACAAAATAGCGAAGGCTCAGCATTTACATGAGGTAGCTTCAGCGTGGTACGTACGGCGCCGCTGGTGCCAATGGTAAGCGCAGCTTTGGTTTCATCCAACACACCCGTACCGATATTTGCCAGGCAGCCATCGCTGGATCCTATAACAAAAGGTATGTCCTTTGCCAATCCCAGCTCAGTTCTGAACGGCTCAAGCATCACTGTTTCGGCATGTATTGACGGCACAACTTCAGATAGATAACGGCTAGATATACCCGCTGCTTCCAGCGCCTCTTCATCCCAGGTGAGATGATGGATATTCAACATGCCGGTTGCCCCGGCAATGGCATAGTCTACCACATACACCCCAAATAACTTCAGGAATATATATTCCTTCAACGATATGAATTTCTTCGTTTTATCAAATATTTCCGGCCGGTTTCGCTTCAGCCAGATGATCTTGCAGAGTGGCAGGGACGGATGGAGCGGTACACCCGTTCTCTGGTACAGCCTGTCGGCTTCCCCGGACGCTTTCAATTCTTTTTCTTCTCTGTAGCTCCGGGTATCTCCCCACAGAATGGCATGGGTCAGATGATTTCCTTCCCCGTCCATTGCAATAATACTATGCATTGCGGCGCTAAAACTTACCGCCGCTATTTCCCCGGCAGGTATTTGCAAAAAAACTTCCTTCAGCAACTTGTTAACGGAATGTAAAACAGCAACAGGATCCTGCTCAGATAACTCGGGGCGTTCCTGGATCGTTTCACAGGCTATTTCCGCCCTGTAAACCGTATTCCTGCCTGCAGAGCACGCTATCACCTTAATATTCGTCGTTCCGATATCAACGCCAATTACCAGTTTCATATGTCAAATTTAGATTGACGATCATTAGAAAAATCAGGATTTGAATTGAATATACAAAAAGCTGTTTTTGGTTAGGGATAAAATCTTATTTTTAGGCACACTTTTAAAGAACAATCATTCTAATTCTTAAATCATTATGGGAGATTTCCAGATCAAGACCAACCCCACGAAATATGATGTCATTATTGTAGGTTCCGGTGCAGGTGGCGGCATGGCAGCTTATATGCTCGCCAAAGCAGGGGTAAAAGTTTGTTTGCTAGAAGCAGGTCCTTTGTTTGACCCCCAAAAAAATGTAACCCAATTTAAATGGCCATACGAATCTCCAAGGCGTGGCTCCAGTACCAAGTACAGGCCGTTCGGTGATTTCGACGCCTGTTACGGTGGTTGGGATATTGAAGGAGAGCCCTACACCAAAGCCGCCGGAACGGAATGGGACTGGTTCAGGGCCAGGATGATGGGAGGCAGAACAAATCACTGGGGCAGGATTTCCCTGCGTTGGGGACCCAAGGACTTCAAACGTAAAAGCATCGACGGACTGGGTGAAGACTGGCCCATCGGCTACAACGATATGAAACCTTATTATGATCGTGTAGACCAGTTGATAGGCGTATTCGGCACCAACGAGGGACTGGAGGATGAGCCGGATGGCTTTTTTCTTCCGCCACCCAAACCAAGGCTCCATGAGCTGTTCATAAAAAATGCAGCCAGCAAGATCGGCATCCCGGTAATTCCCGGAAGGTTGTCCATGCTTACCAAGCCCATCAACAATGAAAGGGGTACCTGCGTATTCTGCGGGCAATGCGGAAGATCCTGCCAGTTTTACGCGGATTTTACCTCCGGTTCCGTGCTGGTAGAACCTGCGCTGGCGACCGGCAATATAGATGTGATAGCCAATGCAATGGCCAGGGAAGTGCTTACAGATGATAACGGGTTGGCAACAGGCATATCTTATGTGAGCAAGGAGGACATGAACGAGTATGAAGTAAAAGGTAAGGTGGTGATCCTGGCAGCAAGCGCCTGCGAAAGTTCGCGGTTAATGCTCAACTCCAAATCAAAAGCGCATCCCAACGGACTGGCAAATTCCAGCGATGTGGTAGGACGTTATCTCCACGATTCTACCGGCGTCTCCCTGGGAGGATACCTGCCGCAATTGTTTGGCCGTAAAAGGTATAACGAAGACGGAGTAGGCGGTATGCACGTATATACTCCATGGTGGCAGCAGGGCAATAAGAAGTTGAATTTTACAAGAGGTTATCACATTGAATATTGGGGTGGCATGGGAATGCCCGGCTACGGGTTCGGAATGGGAATACAGAATATGAATGGCAGGCACCCTGTTAACGGAACAACGAAGGAATCCGGTGGCTACGGTGCCTCGTTAAAAGAAGATCAGCGGTTCTTTTACGGCGCCAGTGTGGGTATGGGTGGCAGAGGCGAAGCGCTGGCCATGCACGACAACCGTTGTTATATAGACCCGAACGTGGTGGATAAATACGGGATTCCGGTGCTGAAATTTGATGTGAAATGGACAGAGCACGAGATTGCCCAGGCTAAACATATGAAAGAGACCTTCCTGGAGATCATGCATGCCATGGGAGCTGTTGTTACATGGGGCGGAGATGTGGATCCCAAGAACAATTACGGGCTGGAAGCACCGGGAAAGATCATTCATGAAGCCGGAACGGCCAGGATGGGCAACGATCCCAAAACTTCGGCGCTGAATAAATGGAACCAGGCGCACGACTGTAAAAACCTGTTCGTGGTAGACGGAGCTGCCTTTACATCCCAGGCCGACAAAAATATTACCTGGACCATCCTGGCGCTCTCCATGAGAGCATCCGAATATATTATTGACGAGCTGAAAAAGCAAAATCTTTAAATTTTACTACTAACTAATTTTAATAAATAGGTGATATGGACAGAAGAAAATCACTCAAAATAATTGGAGTAGGTTCCCTGGCAACCTCTGTTTTATTTGATGCATGCAAGCCTGCAGATAAAAAAGAAGCGGTAGTTGAAAATAAATCTACAGCCCCGGCAGCGGGTCCCGACCGGCAGCCGGAAGAATTGGAGCATTATAAAAAGGTGACATCCTATGCCTTTTTCACGGCACATGAAATGGCCACTATCGCAATTCTTGCCGACATCATCATTCCGAAAGACGAAGTAAGCGGAAGTGCAACGGATGCCAAAGTGCCGGACTTCATCGAATTCATCGTGAAGGATATGCCGGAACACCAGGTGCCCATGCGTGGCGGACTCCGCTGGCTGGACCGCGAATCACTTCACAGGTTCAACAAGCTTTTCAAAGACGTTTCAGATGCGGAGAGAATACAGATCGTAGACGATATAGCCTATCCCAAAAAGGCAAAACCGGAAATGTCGCAGGGAGTTGCATTCTTTAACAAGATGCGCGATCTTACCTGCACAGGCTTTTATACTTCCAAGATCGGGATTGAAGATATCGGTTATGCAGGTAATCAGCCCAACCAGTGGAACGGAGTACCGGATGATGTGCTGAAGCAATACGGGCTGGCATACACAGAAAAGGAAATGAAAGAGTGTGCAAGTTATTCGTAGATTTGCCTCTCATTAATTTCTAGTATGAAAAAATACCTTTATTATTTTATAGCCGCTTCGCTGGTCGTCGTGGTGGGCTGTTCTTCCCGGTATAATCCTGCTAAAACACCCTTTGCTATTTACAAGCCTATCCCCGAGGATAGTGTTCGTAAGCTGGAAAAGGGTGTAACTACCCGCGAAGAAACATTACAACTATTTGGAGGTGCCCCGGCCAACAGCATCAGCGACCGTGGAGAAAGACTCGTATACGGCTACCTGGGAGATACTTTGCTGGTGAACTTTGATCATAACAATGTTGTGTCAAGCTTTTTATACAGGCCGGACATATTTACGCCTGTTGACGGAAGCTCCGATGATAACCGGAAAAAGATCAATGTAAGCAGGGTGAACAGGATAAGGATCTACGAGCATAACATATTCACCATGGCAGATTGGTTTGGCAGGTACTCCCAGAAAGAGAAAGGGGCGAACAGGAACCGGTATACCTATATCAGGAAAAATGGTACACTGGTAGTATATACCCTGGCAGATATGGAAGAACGAGTGCTGGCATATAGCTTCACTCCTGAAAGCTGATGCTTTTAGTTGATGCTGGCTTACCCCAAGCAGCTCACTATGGTTGCTGTATCTTCAGCTTATATTCTTCCGGAAAATCGTCATTCCTGAGAAAAAGGAACCGCTTGTTTTCGCCGGACCCGATTGGAACAACAGTCTTCGTCTCCCCACTCACCAGTATTCCGGACCGGGCAGGACCTATCCAGCTGAAGTTGCCGCTTCCGTCATTCAGGAGTACATGTCCATAGCTGGCATCCAGCCTTCCGAACTGGGGCAAAAACCCCGCTTTATTTCCACCCGCCAGAATGTCTGCGGCACCATCGTTATTAAGATCAGTAATACATACCGTATTGACACTGGACAACTGTACCATCGGCGGTAACTGTTTTATTGTAAACTTGCCATTGCCTTCATTCACGGCAACACAAGATGCTGAATAATTGAATTCTTTTATTACGGAAGATTGAATAGTCTCAGCCGGAAACAGATCGTCAATAGATTTTTTTGCGTATGCTTCGTGTGTCATGTTTTGCTTTTTCAGGAAAGGGAACTGATCCTCCAGGTCATTTTTTACGAACACGGGTATATCTTTACCTTTTACAGTGTGCGTAATAACCTTATCAATAGCGCCGTTCCTGTCAAAATCATTCACCCACAGCTTTACAGGGTGGTCCTTTTCCGGCTTTAGCCTGAAGTTCGATCCGACATTTCCCAGTATAAGATCCACCTGTCCGTCACCGTTCACATCTCTGGCAGCAACCGTTTGCCACCAGCCAAACATATTCTCCAGGCTGGTCCTGATTTCAGCAAAACCGTTGTTTACAAACGAAAAAATACGTGGCGCCATCCATTCTCCACAAACAACAAGATCTTTCTCTCCATCTCCGTTCATGTCTGCCCATACAGCACCGGTAACCATGCCAAGGACAGCCAGCTCCGGCGCTCTAAACCTGGTTACATCGTCAAAATTTCCCTTACCGTCATTCTCCAGCAAATAGCTCTGTGGAACAGCCCCGTACACAAAAGGAACACTTCTGCCACCTATAAAAAGGTCGAGATCACCGTCTTTATCAAAATCCATAGCAATTACCGTAGAGATATTCATTCCGTTGGCAGGCAGCTGGTTTTCTGCCATAGAAAAAATCCCCTTTCCGTCATTTACATATATTCTGTGTTGCAGGTCCGGGTGACCCTGTTCATGGGAATTGCCTCCTGCACCCAGAAAAAGATCCGCATCCCCGTCGTTGTCACAGTCAAAGAACAACACTGCGGTATCTTCGGGTTTCGCAGACCGATCGAAAACCGGTTGCTGCTTATGAACATACTTTCCATCAGGCCGCTGGAGATAAAGCCGTCCTGCCTGGTTGGCAGCACCTCCAATGAAGATATCCGTTAAGCCATCATTATTCACATCAGCCGTATCTGCTTCCGGACCTTCTCTGGATAACATGACAGGTACATTCAGCTCTTTGTAAAAATCTACGTAATCTTCTTCTTCATGCCTTCCGAATGCAGGTTTCACCGCATCAAACAATGTTGCGGCAGCTTTTTTTACAGCAGCTTTTTCAGTATTAACCGGTTTTCCGATAATATAAACCGTGTCAACAAAATGATCGTAATGCATTGAAAAGCTGCGGTCCGGCCACATTATCATCATGGAATCAATGGCGGTTATCTTCCCCAGTCCTACAATGTTTTTATAATCAACCGATGACTGGAACCCGCGTGTAGGCACCAGCTCCCTGGTAAAAACCTGGTTGCCGGCATATATCCTTATCAAGCTTCCGACAGCAAATTTATTTGCGCCAGGCTGGTCCAGCAATATGCCGATATAGCTGTTTTCATTTTGTTCCCGGCTGTTATTCCGGTAAATAAAAGCCGGTCCATCTATATTGTTCGTGATCAGGTCCAGGTCGCCGTCGTTATCCAGATCAGCGTAGACTGATCCATTTGAAAAAGACTTTTGCGACAATCCCCATTTTTTGGCGACATCCGTAAATGTGAGATCCCCGTTGTTTTTAAAAGCCTTATTTGGCACAGGCACAGAAGGCATCTTGCCCATGACCGACTGTATCTCCTCTTTTTTGCCTGTAAGGGTCATTCGTTGAAAGAGCTCATCGGCAAAGAAGTTGATAAAATCCATGTTCGTCACGTCGTATTTTATGCCGTTGCAAACAAAAATATCGTTCCATCCATCGTTGTCGGCGTCAAAGATGAGTCCGCCCCAGCTCCAGTCTGATGCCGCCACCCCGCTGTAGAAAGCTGTTTCATAGAATTTGCCGGCACCGCTGTTCAGGTGAAGGGTGTTTTGTGTAAACTGTCTGTAAAAACCGGAATCTTCTTTGAAGCGGTACACATCATAGCTGTCAAATGAGGTGGTGGTCTTGACGCGGCCATCTTCCTCGGGAAGCATATCGGTTGTAAATATATCGGGAAATCCATCATTGTTGATATCAGCCATATCCCCACCCATAGAAGAAAGGCTGGTATGTTCCATCCACGCTTCCAGCTGATCCTTAAAAGTGCCGTCTTTCTGATTGATATACAGATAATCTTTTTCAAAAAAGTCGTTGGAAACATAAATATCAGGATACAGGTCGCCGTTCACATCTCCCACTGTTGCGCCTAATCCAAAACTGATAAGGCTCCCGTAGATCCCGGCTGCTTCACTTACATTCACAAATTTGCCATGGTCATTCCTGTACAGGTGATCGCCGCCCCCCTTCAGAAAATCTGCTACCGGCCATTCCGGCGCACGCAGGTTTCTTTTATTGGCATAGTTTAAGGTATTGACGGGAATAAAGCTGTTGTTGATGATAAAACAATCCAGGTCGCCATCCATATCATAATCAAAAAAAGCAGCCTGGGTGGCATAGCCGCCTTTGTTGGTCAACCCGTAATCCACGGCAGCATCTGTAAAGGTCAGGTCCTTGTTATTGATATACAGCCTGCTTTCCGGTAGTTTACCGTCAATATAGCCGGCATTGCAAACATATATGTCCAGCCATCCGTCGTTATTCACATCCACAAAAACAACCCCCGTACTCCATTCCTCCATGTCTTCTATGCCTGCCTGTTGCGAAATATCCACAAAATTCCAGTTCCCTTTATTAAGGAACAGTTTATTGCTGCCCATATTGGCAGTAAAGAACAGATCTGTCAATCCGTCGTTATTGATGTCCCCTGCAGCGACTCCTCCGCCATTATAAAAATTCCGGTAGCTGAAAATGTTGAAATCCCCCGTGTTAACAATTGTATTGGAGAATTCAATGCCTGTTTTTTCCATCAGCGTAAAAAGCGGCTTCGAATACCTGTTGTCCGTATTCTTTTCTCCACAGGAAAAAATAAAAAAAGCTACCATAAGAACCAGCCTGTAAGAAGTAAGATTCAATCCTTTCTACTTTTGTTTGTGCCAACAAATTAACAAGAATCTGGTGAATCCCAAACCGGAAGATTCAAAGATAGAACAGGCGGACTTCACAAGGATTTTGCATGTCCGGAATAGTGAAGGATACTGTTGAATATGGGTAAAAAGGTGATGAGTACCCTGGTATTGAAAGGAAAGATGAGAATAAGCTTTCCTGTATCGGACAATGGCAAAACATCAACCTTCCGGTTCAAAAAAGATAAATAAAAAAAGGGATGTCGTAAACATCCCCTTTATATATAATAAAGCTCTTATTATTATTTCTTTGTAACTGTATAAGTACCTCTGTCGGAAGCGCTCGGTGAGTTACCCCAGGTACCTGCTATTCCATTGGCTGCATCATTAACAGTACCGGATGTGGCAAGGTTAATGGCAGGATAAGCTTCTGTATGATAAGTGAATGTCAACTTTTTGGCATCAGACTGATGTGTAAAGGTCGTTTCTGTTCTGGAAGTCACTTTAGAAGTATCTGTAACGGTTACGCCCGGATCCTCAACGTAGATCCTGGCCGTGCTGTCCGCACGCAGTAAGACTCCAAAGTATCCCTCTTTATTACCATTCTTGGTATCTACATATTTTCCTTCCCAGTATGCGATAACATTCACCGGTTGCGGTTCTGGTTCCGGATCCGGATCATTTTTATCCTTTTTACAGGCGATGAAGGTAATAGCGGCTAAACAGATAACTGATAATGCTTTTTTCATAAAAAATCTGACTTTTAAAAATTCTTAGTTAGTTAATAAGTCTCTAACGAATTAGTTAGCAACTTTAGTGCAAAAATAAGTACTATTTTAAATCAATTTACAAATACATGTTTTTTAACATATCTATTGGGTAGTATTTCTTTGCTAAACTCCCTCTCCAACGCTATTACCCCTGGTTTTTTCCGAGCTGAAATGCAAATTTATATAAGCGTAAACGCCTGTATATTTTTAACGTTTGGCTTATCTGGGACGAGTTGATATTAAAAAAAATAATATAAACTATCCCATTAACGCCTGCACTGTCATTTCAGATTGCTGCTGCAATACCAACCTTTTATCCTCCGTCAACTTTTCAAAAATCTCCTGTGAATAATGCCTGATCGTCAAGAGGCTAAGCCCTTTTTCTATCTGCACATCGAACTCAGCAGCGGCTTCGGCCGCAAAATTGTCTGTCCGGGCGCCTCTGTCATCCACACATACCATTATAGATACGGCTCCCGCCTGGATAAGGTTGGCTCTTTCTTTGTTTTCTTTCAATAAGCGGTACAGCACCGACATTTCCTTTTCTCCTACAAAGGAGAAATCTTTCGACTGCAGGCGCAGCAATACCTGGTCCTGCTTAACTACGATGATCGGGGGAAGGAATTTATCACTTTTGGTATGGATGACCGTTCCCGGCAAAGAAGGATCGAGAAAACACCTTACAAACAGGGGTATACGATTATTGTAAAGCGGTTTGATCGTTTTCGGATGTATTACCTGGGCGCCATAATAGGCCATCTCGATTACTTCCTCATACCCCAGGTGTTCGATCAGCCTGGCGTCGGGGAACAGCCTGGGATCTGCGCTCATTACCCCCGGCACATCTTTCCAGATGGTGACGCTTTCCGCCTGCAGCAGGGATGCCATGATAGCGGCCGTAAAATCACTCCCCTCCCGCCCCAGTGTGGTGGTCTCATTTTCATCAGTAGCACCGATGAAGCCCTGGGTCACTACCATATTACTGTCCTCAAAACACGGTAGTAACAGGGTCGTGATATGTTGCAGGGTAACCGCTTCATCAACCCCGGCTACCCGGAACTTATTGTTGGTTTTCAGGATATCCCTGATATCTACCCAGGTGTTTGTAATACCCTTTTCGTTCAGGAACGCGCTGATAATGGTAGAGGAGAGCAACTCCCCGCAGCAAACGATCTGGTCGTAATAATAATCAAATTCCCTCACCGGCTGGTCGTACAGCGACCATTCCACCTCGGTAAACAGTTGCGACATCTGCTCCAGGGCATCGTTAAAATGCGTTACCAGCAAATATTTTGCAGCCGTCAGGTGATGTTGTTTCACCTGTTCAAACAGTTGCAATGCGTCTTCTTTTCTTTCTTCAAAAAATGCTTCTGCCACTTTTTCCAACGCATTCGTGGTTTTCCCCATTGCCGAAATAACAACCAGCAACCTGTCCTCTTTATATTGTTGTAGTAAACCGGCTACCTGTTGTATCCTTTCAACGGTAGCAATGCTCGCTCCGCCCAGCTTGAAAACCTGCATTGTAAAAATTAATTTTTTTTCGGCTAATGCTGCAAATATAGCATGGCAAACAATGATAATCATTTGATAAGAAGGATATAAAAAGTTTGTCATCAATCTCAACTGGCTTAACTTGCCCGCAATGGAGCAGCCGGTCGTTATCTCTGTAAAGAACTTAACCAAACATTACGGGCATTTTGAAGCAGTGAAGGGCATCAGCTTTGATGTTTTCCAGGGGGAGATTTTCGGGCTGCTCGGTCCAAATGGCGCGGGAAAATCCACCACACTGGAAATTATTGAAACGCTCCGTGACAAAACAGGAGGCGAAATAATGGTGGACGGACTGAATATCGACCGGCAGCCGGATAAGATAAAACAGGTCATCGGGGTACAGTTACAGACCTCAGGATTTTATCCCGGGCTGAACCTTATTGAACTGATCCATTTGTTTGGCGGATTGTATAACCAGCCGGTAGATGCCATAGAACTGCTGCGGATGGTGAACCTGGAGGATAAGGCGCACAGTAAATTCAAAGCCCTGAGCGGGGGACAGAAACAACGTTTTTCCATTGCTACCACGCTGATCAATAAGCCCAGGATCATTTTCCTGGATGAACCCACCACAGGCCTGGACCCTCAGGCCAGGCGTAACCTTTGGGACCTGATCCTGGATATCCGCTCAAAAGGCACCACTGTTATTATCACCACCCACTACATGGACGAAGCCGAGATTCTCTGCGACCGGGTAGCGATCATGGATGAGGGAAAAATAATTGCCCTGCAAACCCCTGATAAGCTGATAGACCAACTGGTGGCAACCGGCTTTGAAAGACCCAAAGAAGTAAAACAAGCCAACCTTGAAGATGTTTTTATTCACCTGACAGGGCGTACCTTGCGGGCGGAATAACCCAACTATAAATTCAACTTAAGATGAAGAAGACACTGATCATTTCTTTCCTTATTACAGTCTCGCTGCATGTATTTGCCCAAACACCGGCTAAAAAACCGGCCGCCGCTGCTAAACCTGCTCAGGCTGCAAAACCCGGAGAAGCACGCCCCCCTGTCCTGAACACGGCGCTGGACAGCTTCAGCTACGCAATAGGTATGATGGACGCAAGCTTTTTTAAATCGCAGGGGGTAACGGAAATAAACTACGCCCTGATGAACCAGGGATTTGACGACTTACTGAAGAATAAAAATACATTACTGAACCAACAACAGGCCGATATGACGATCAGAGAACAATTACAGGCATTCCTGCGGAAGAAATCGCAGGCTACTATCGAAGCGGGAGAAAAATTCCTCGCGGAAAATAAGAAACGCGATGGGGTAAAAGAAACACCCAGCGGACTGCAATACGAAGTGATTACATTGGGCACCGGTCCCAAACCTGCCGATACCAGCCGCGTAAAAGTACATTATGAAGGATTCCTGATCGATGGCAAAAAGTTCGACAGCTCACGTGACCGCGGCGAACCCATCGCATTTGCCTTAAACCAGGTGATTGCCGGCTGGACCGAAGGCGTACAGCTAATGCCGGTAGGCTCACGTTTCAAACTGTACATACCGTATAACCTTGGCTATGGAGAGCAGGGCGCCGGAGGTGGTAATATCCCCGGGGGTGCAGCCCTGGTGTTTGATGTAGAGCTGCTGGGGATAGAGTAACCATATACCCGACTTTCATTCATAATATATGTCAGACCATCATCTGCAGTACCCTATCGGAGCATACGAGCCGCAGGATTTTTCGGAACCTGTAAAGGAAGCATGGCTGGCAGATATACAGTACCTGCCCGGGCTGCTGGAACAGGCGATCAGTAACCTGGACGAAGAACAGCTGAATACACCCTACCGTGAAGGCGGCTGGACTGTTCACCAACTGATACACCATATTGCCGATAGTCATATGAATGCCTATTGCCGGTTTAAGCTGGGGTTAACGGAACATTGTCCCACCATAAAAACCTATGATGAAAAAAGCTGGTCGGCATTATACGACGTAAAGCAGGTGCCGGTAAACATTTCACTGACGCTGCTGCATGCCCTGCACACCCGGTGGTACAGCCTGCTGTGTGCTTTGAGCGATGAAGACTTCCAGCGAAAAGTATTTCATCCGGGATATGGCAGATCCGTGACCTTATGGTTTTTACTGGGCAGCTATGCGTGGCATGGCAGGCACCATGCAACACATATCACTTCCTTAAGGGAAAGGAAAAAATGGTAATAATGAGCCGTTATCTGTTTTATTGAAATGTCATCAATAACAAGTGGTTTGTGTCCCACAAATCACAGTGCGCGCCACAGCCGGTGCCCCCACTGACCGAAAAAAACTAATTTTGATACCTGTTCATTATAAATTGTTCATTCAAGACCCAACAGTTTAATAGATGAAAGACATGAAATGGAAGACCCTGTCTTCTGAATATCTATACAAAGCCAACTGGTTTACAGTCCGTAAGGATAAATGTCAGACGCCTGAAGATAAGATCATTGATCCCTACTATGTATATGAATTCCCTACCTGGGTGGCAGCAGTAGCGCTTACCGAAGATGAGAAAGTGGTGATGGTCCGTCAGTACCGCCATGCTATTGGAGAAACCTCGTTTGAGCTGCCCGGTGGGTGTGTAGACGATACCGATGCCTCTTGGGAAGAAGCGATCGCCCGGGAACTGCTGGAAGAAACAGGGTATGCATTTACCGGCTATGAATACCTGGGTAAAATATCAGCGAACCCTTCTACCAATGATAACCTGATGCATATGTATCTTGCAAAAGGCGGTAAAAAAGTGGCAGAACAGCACCTCGATCCCAATGAAGAAATAGAAGTATATCTTTTTACTATAGACGAAGTGAAGCAATTACTGGCAGACAACCAGTTGCTGCAGGCTATGCACGTTGCCTGCCTTTATTATGCTTTTGCAAAGCTGGGGGTGTTGTAGAAGCAAAGAGTCAGCCCATTCTATGAATACGCAACGACTTAGTATCGTTTCTGCGAATATCCCATTAGTGGCTTCTCAATCATTGAGCTGTGACATGAAAGCGCTTTCTAACAGCGCGTGGGGACACGCACCGTGGTAGCAGCGGCCCGGTTGCGTGTCTCCACGCAACCTTCGTGCACTTGGATATCCCGAAAGCTTCCAAATTTTTGCAGCTTGTTGGTTAACAGCAACTTGAATAATGTGTCATTGGCAGGCAGCATCCGAAACGATATAAATGGAACAAATGCTGCTGCGGGAGAAGCAAATACGGTATTCTTCCTCCCCCACTGCAAGTATGTTATTAAGGGGCTCAATCCGGCATGTGGAGATCCCCCGGGAAAGTGGAAGTGTCCGCATCTTTTATTAACAGGAACCAGATATTGGTTCGTACAAAACACAACACCTGATTTTACAAACCACTAAGAAGTTAAGGATCATTCAGCTTTTCACTTTAACTCATTCTTAATTCCTTAACGGCTATAACGGGAACCAATAATGCTCCCCGGATAATATATGGTTAATAACATGTTGTGCAAGCCTACTTTTTAAAATACCTCCGCGATCATACAACGGACGCTACCACCGCCATTGGTTTCTATAACGGGAACAGGCGAATGGATAATAGTATTATAATGCTCCATTTTTTTAACCTGCTCCCCGGTTAAAGCATCAAATGCCCGGGATGACATCACGAGCAGCTTTTCGCCGTCCGCATTTTGCACCTGCAGCATATTTCCTGCGAAGTTCGTTACCTGTTCCCGTGAAATAGATATGATTTCTTTTCCCGTCTGTTGCAGCTTTTCTATCACATACGGTCTTTCAATATCAAGAATGCATTCCAGGCAAATGACAGCATAACGATCAGCAATGCACATCATTACATTTGTATGATAGATTGCATTGCCAGTGCTATCCAGCGCATGGAACACCACGGAGGTATATTCCATGGCAGCACACCATTCGTCCAGTACCAACCTGTCTGTTCTCGGCGACAGGCAGGCATAGGCGATCCTGTGCTGCCTGTCCAGCACCATGCTGCCCGTTCCTTCCAGGAACCTGTTCTCCTTCTCGTAACGGGTCAGATCCACTATATTTTTAATGCCCGTCTTTTCCTTCAATGCCCGGATCAATCCGGGCTTTCTTTCCAGTCTTCTGTTGGGAGCAAACATGGGGTAAAGGCAAATCGTATGCCCGGCATGGAAAGATATCCAGTTGTTGGGAAAAATGGAATCAGGAGTATGGGGTTCCGGGGTGTCGGATACCACCATCACCTCCACCCCTGCTTTTTGTAAAGCCGCTGCAAGTCCTTCAAATTCCTGTAACGCACTTTCCTGCACATGGCTGCTGTTATCCTTTACCTGGAAGCTGTTATTAACGGCGGTCTGGCTGTTAAACTCAAACCTGGCCGGCCGGATCATCAATACGGTGGAAGTGGTTTGCAATGGGAAAAGTTTAATTGAATTTAATGATCATTCCTGCTAAAATACAAATTGCGAATGTTAAAACTTATTATCTTCGTCGCATGCCAATAGTAGCACCCTCTTTATTAGCCAGTGATTTTTTACGTCTGCAGGAAGAATGCGATATGTTGAATGCCAGTGAAGCTGACTGGTTTCACCTGGATGTGATGGACGGCCGTTTTGTGCCGAATATCAGCTTTGGCTTTCCGGTGATCTCTAAAATAAGGCAGGCTACTACCAAGCCGCTGGATGTTCATTTAATGATCGAGGAGCCCGGCAAATATGCCGCCGATTTCAAGCTGGCGGGCGCAGATCATTTGATCGTGCATATAGAGGCATGCCCACATCTTCACAGGAATATCCAGCAGATCAAAAACCTAGGTATGAAAGCCGGGGTGGCGCTCAATCCACATACGCCGGTGCAGATGCTGCAGGATATATTACCCGACCTGGATATTGTTATCATCATGAGCGTAAACCCCGGATTCGGGGGGCAACAATTCATACCACAATCGCTCGCCCGGATCAATATGTTGCGTCAGCGTATCGACCAGATGGGATTATCTACTATTATAGAAGTAGATGGCGGTGTAACTGAAGCCAATGCCGCCGCTATTGTAGAAGCAGGCGCACACGCTCTTGTGGCAGGCACTACCGTGTTTGCAGCAGCAGATCCTCTTGCTGCCATACATAACTTAAAGCATCTGTAATATACTGCTTTTCAAGGGCGCTTAATCTTTGATAAAAGTTTTCGATTAGCATTCGGTAATCCACGACGGAATTTCGATAAGCGTCATAATAATCGCAACACAGCCCCCGTTTAATGTATGATAATCCAAAATTTTATCGAATTTTAATTTCTACCCCCGTGAAAAAAATCTCATTAATCGAACCCCAAACAATGGAGAAAGTTATTTCCATCTGTCAGCAGTACTCAGCATTAGATGAGGATAGCCAGAAAGCTTTAGAAAGCGTTATTACATTGAAGGAATTCAAAAAGAACGAACACGTCTTTGAGCAAGGTGAATTTTGCGGCGACATTTTTGTGATTGTAAAAGGTTCTTACAGGCTTTTCCACAAAGCAACGCAAAAAGAACATACCACCTGGCTGGGATATGATGATCATATCATTTCTTCCCTGCACAGCATTTTGTTTAATACGCCTGCAAAAGAGACTATGCACATTCTCGAAGAATCGGTAATAGGGGTTATTCCTTATAACGCCTTGCTGGATCTCAGCCGCCAGTATGCCGATATCGACAAGCTGCATCGTACCATCATGAGCACCTTTATCATGGAAATGCAGGAGAACCTGTTCGCTACCCGTTTCATGGAAGCTGCGGACAGGTATCATTATTTTACACAAAAGCAACCGGAGGCCTTACAAAGGATACCTTTGACCTACCTGGCTTCTTTCCTGGGTATCACCAAAGAAAGCCTGAGCAGGATACGTTCCGGTTTCAGGAACAGGGACAACAGTTTCGGTTTGAATAACTCCTACTTACGCACTGCGTCATAACATTACATGAAATTTCTCTGAAAAGCCGGTGTATGCCGGCTTTTTTATTTTTCCACCTTCTATCACCGCTATACAGCAGTCCTGCCATACGGAAATCTCCGACTCCGTATTTACTATGTTCTCCCGGGACTCCGGTCCCGGCGCCATAACTTAGTGACAGTATCTCGTGATTTTATATACGCTGTTTTCTTCCCTGCCTCCAACAAAGTTTTACGAGCCCGTTGTAAACGGGAAAGAATATAGTGGATCCTAATCTGCAGACTTGGATAGCATAGAGTTCCGTCATCCCGAAGAAGCAGACGGATGTCTGCGCCTGAGAAATCTTTCGAATAGGTACGGATTTTGTTTACGAAAGAACCGTTTATGGTAGTGAGACCTATCCTGTGTCGAGGTGACGGTCAAGGAGGTGACGTTATTTCGATGTATCCTTTAGCAATAACAGCATGGCAAAAGATTTTACCTTACCCGGCGAAATAACCATGACGATAAATTGTATATTTGTGATTTAACGCGTATTATTTGCAGCAACATGTTTTCAATATCATAGAATACACCAGGCGGAATGTTTTTCTGACAGGCAAGGCGGGCACCGGTAAAACCACTTTCCTGAATGATTTCACCAGGAAAACAACAAAGAAGTATATCATTGTTGCACCCACCGGTATTGCAGCTATCAATGCCGGCGGCGTCACCATTCATTCCATGTTCGGCTTACCGTTAACAACTTTTGTCCCGACATATGAATCAGTAGACCTGAATGAATGCATCAACATACCACACCTGCTACCCCATTTCAAATACAGGAGAGACAAGCTTAAGCTGCTGTTAAACCTCGAGATCCTCATCATAGATGAGGTATCCATGCTTCGTGCCGACCTGCTAGACATGGTTGACCTGGCATTAAAATCCGCCCGGCGTTCTTCTCTTCCTTTCGGTGGTGTGCAGCTCCTGATGGTGGGAGACCTGTATCAACTGCCGCCGGTGGTAAAACCCGCTGCAGAACGTATATTGGGCGACTACTATGCCTCTCCCTACTTCTTTGAATCGAAAGCATTGAACAGCACGGATTTCATAACGGTGGAGCTGAAAACAGTATACAGGCAAACAGATGAGCGATTCATCTCGCTGCTGAATGCCATCCGCAACGGCGATAAGAACAATATTGATTTTGAGCTGCTGCACAGCCGGTACCAGCCTGATTTTGAACCGCAGGACGATTATATATACCTGGTGACCCATAATCACCTGGCAGACACCATCAACTCCCGGAAGCTGGCTGCCTTACGGGGCAAAGGCTCCACCCTGAAAGCCATTGTATCCGGGGATTTTAAGGAACACCTTTTCCCTAACGATCCTGCGCTTTTACTGAAGCCGGACGCCCAGGTGATGTTCATCCGCAACGACACAGCCGAGGAAAAACGATATTATAACGGGATGCTGGCAAAAGTGCTCCGGCTCTCTGAATCCACTGTTACTGTACGCATTACGGAATCACAGCAAGAGCTTACGGTAGAAAGAGAGGTATGGGAAAACAAAAAATACTTCCTGGATGAGAACCGGGAGATAAAAATGGAGGTGGCCGGCAGCTATGAGCAATTCCCGTTTCGGTTAGCCTGGGCCGTTACTATCCATAAAAGCCAGGGGCTCACCTTTGACCGGGTGATCATTGATGCGGGACAATCTTTTACCAGTGGGCAGGTATACGTGGCCTTAAGCCGTTGCCGCACACTCGAAGGCATTGTGCTGAAATCCTCCATCTGGGCCGGCAATATATTGAGAGACAACCGGATCAATGATTTTCACCACAGAACCGATGCCGCTTTGCTTCTTGAAGATATATATGAAACGGAAAAAAATGATTTTGCCATAGTAAAACTGCTGCAGCAGATCAGTATTTCCGCACTGGCTTCCGAAATGGAGGCCTGGCTGGCAGAAGGAAATAAAAGCAGTGTCATCAGCAATGAAGAGGTGCTGAAAACAGCCGGTCCCATGCGTACCTCCTTAGCGGGTCTTGAGCAGACCTATGCCAAATTTGAAAGATTTGCACAACAGGCGAATGACTGGACATTGATAGAAACCAAAAGCGCCGGGGCAGTGCATTACTTTTTCGACCAGGTCAATACACAATTATATACCCCTTTGTCCGGATTTTACAGTACAACCAAAGGCGTAAAGGGTCTAAAAGGCCACAACAGCGCAACCCGGGCTTTCCTGGACGAAATAAAAGCATACCTGGAAAATATCCAGTCTGCCCGGCTGCTCGAAAAAAAGCTGTTTTCCGGTAAAAAAGAGATCATACTGCCGAAGGAAATTCCGGCCAAAGCCTCCCACCTGATGAGTGTTGATATGCTAGAAGAGGGAAAAACACCGGAGGAGATTGCCGCAGAGCGGAGACTGACGGTCGGTACGGTATACGGGCACTTCTCCAAAGCAGCTACCCAGGGTAAGCTGGATATTCATAAAGTGTTTTCGGAAGAACAGATAAAAACATTCCGGCAAAAGCAGGAAGCAGCTCAATGGAACAGCCTGGGAGAGGCAAAATCTGCCTTACCCGGTTTCGAATTCCACGAGCTCAGGGTATTGATGAGCTATTATGCGCAGGCGACAAAAAACACTGACTGATACTATTGTCAGGACTTTATGCCTGAGCATTAACAAAACCTTACAGGAGAATTTTTGGAAATCTGAATGGTTGTATTTTGTTTCGAACCTGATCAAACTCACCCTGAAATACCCTGCTGCCAGGAAAGAAACACATCTGTTTTTACCGTAAATTCGCGGATCAAAGGAGTTTTCACCACATGAAGAAGACACATATCATTGCCCTGATCTTGATTGCCGGTGCAATCGCTTATATGTTGGCAACCCTGTCCAAAGATCTGACCACATACGATACGATAGCCTCTGCCCAGCAGAAGCAGGGAAAGTATATACACCTGATAGCGCAGCTGGACCGCACGAAAGATATCTCCTATGATCCTGTTAAGGATCCCAATTACCTCGAATTTTTTGCTGTAGACTCCCTGGGCGGAAAAACCAAAGTGGTATATCACAATACCAAGCCGCCAGAGCTGGAAATGAGCGAAAGGATCGTATTAAAAGGAAAAATGAATGGTGACGTATTTGAGTGTAAGGAAATTCTGCTAAAATGTCCTTCCAAGTACAAGGATGATCCTTCACAACAAGGAAAGGAATTTGAAAACAAAACGCAGGATTAAGTCATGGATTATCAGGGAGAACATTTGCTCGTAGGCCAACTGGGCCATTTCAGTGCTGTTTTATCTTTTGTCGCCTCGCTTGTCGCTACTTTCGCCTATTTTAAAGCCACGCAAACCGCTGCCATAGCCGAAGCGCATGCTGCCTGGAAAAAGCTGGCAAGAACTGCTTTCATTATAGAAACCGTTGCAGTGGTCTCTATAATGATCCTTCTGTATACCATTCTTTATAACCATTATTTTGAATACCGCTTTGCCTATCAGCACTCCAATCGCACCCTGCCGGTAGGTTATCTTATCAGCAGCTTCTGGGAAGGACAGGAGGGCAGCTTCATGCTCTGGAATCTATGGCATTGCATTATAGGACTCGTATTGATCAAAACCGGCAGGATCTGGGAAGCGCCGGTGATGACCATACTTTCCGTTGCCCAGATCTTTATGTCGACCTTCCTGCTGGGCATTTACTTCTTTGATATTAAAGTTGGCAGCAGTCCGTTTGTATTGATGCG
>Ga0222429_100552_pt1 | contig 24242 bp, 13 predicted proteins | sample 1B50Ametagenome_FD_182475 | JGI IMG/M metagenome (GOLD analysis project Ga0222429, IMG submission 182475) | Enriched microbial communities from leaf-cutter ant dump, University of Wisconsin, Madison, United States - 1B50A (version 2) | ecosystem: Environmental > Terrestrial > Nest > Insects nest...
ACCCAAATACACCCCTGAAAGTATCACCAACCTTGGTAATGCATATTTGATTAACTTTACCAGAGGCAACAAGCTCTTTGAGATAAATAATCACCTGGGCAATGTCATGGCCACGGTCTCCGACCGGGTACTACCCGAAGCCGTCACCGGAACGCCTACGGCAGTACGGGGTTACACCGCCGACATCGTAACGACATCGGACTATTATCCCTTCGGGATGGTATCCCGCGCTTTCAACTCGCCTTCTGTTAACTATCGTTATGGTTTTAACGGTAAGGAAGTAGACAACGAAATGTTCGGCATCGGCAACGAGCTGGACTACGGCATGCGGGTATATGACCCGAGGGTGGGAAGGTTTTTGAGTGTGGATCCATTGACAAGAGATTACCCATGGTATACGCCGTATCAGTTCGCAGGGAATAAAACAATCAATAGCATTGATTTGGATGGCGCCGAGGAATTGGAAATACACAGAATGAATCTTTTGCGGGAACAGGCCAGATTACAAGTTCCTGTAAAAGAAGAAGTTCTAAAGATGCCAGAAAGGCATATCATGATGAGTAATGGATTAGGTACAAATTACATTGGACCTGAAAGTGTAGTTCGAGAAAATGTAGCCATTTCTCGCAAAAGGTATGGTGATGCTGTTTTGGATAATATTCGTGGAGGATTGGGAGGAACTATTGGTTACTGGGTGGATGGTGAGAGGGGAACATTTATTGGTGCTGCCGCAGATCAAGTACTGTTTTCTCTTTCAGGGCTTCCAGGAGATTCTAGAGTTTTATCACGACCACAAACTCCACAAACTAATAAAAGAGTTCCGACCACAGAATCTCCTATAGTTAATCAAAGTGGCGGGGCATATAGAGCTTCTAAATTTGCAAATGACTGGAGTGGAGGAAGCCTTAATGAAACAATGAAGAATTTTGGAGTCAACCCAATAGGAGTAAGAACTGAATCGGGTAAGACCATTTACACTAATGCTGAAACTGGTATTCAGATAATTTATGATCAAGGCGGGAATTATTTTAGAATTAACAATACCAATATACTTGGTAAGCGCTCTTATTTAAGTTTGGATGGCAGCAACCCTACAAATAAAATAGAAAACGGAAGAACATCAGGGAGGACTCAAGATGAGTATAACCAGGTAACACATTTTAATAATACCGATGGGAAAAATACCAACTAAAATGAAACAGAGGGTAATTGTTGTACCAAAGGACAAAGTTGCGCAAGAATTATTAGACCGCGATGAGGCAACAGACCAACAATTATTGGAGTTATACTTGAGTAATGAGGAATTTTACTTTTTGTACAAAAAAGGCATTTTTGAATTGATTAATCAAATAACCGGTTCCTTAATCGACGACTTTGAAAATGACTCGGTATTAGAGAAAGAAAAAATATTAAAAATTATTGAATCTTTAAATGCTCAAAGGGTAATGTTTACGAATGAATGGTTAGTAATTATTCAGAAAATAGTTAACCTTTTTGAAGAGGCTTTAAAAAGAGGTACGGGAGTTCATTTTTATTTTTAGCGCTTTCTATCATAGCAAAAACTAGTAAAGAAAAGCAAGCAAAAAATAGCTGGTAGTAAAAAGTACAAAGCCGCTACAAATTTGTAGCGGCTTTTTTATTGCATTAATGCTTGTAATTATGCTTAGCGAAAAACGCGTCCATGGTAGCAAAGAGGTGAGAACGTTCTTCTTTGGTAAGCTTTTCAATGAGCTTTAAGCGGTTGAGGGCTTCGTTATCAATATTCTGGTATTCAGCAGTGTGAACGCTGCCAGCCAGAGTACGCTTGAGATTAGCGAGCATTACGTACACAAGTCTGGTTACGCACTGTGTTTTGCTGTCAGACTTGTCCCGGCGATATAGGAAACGTCATCGCGATCCCGACCACAGGTTGCCCGAGTCATCTCATGGTGCTGCAGCTAGTTCGCGCTGAGCCTCTGAACATTATTTAAAGATGTCATCGCTTATATAACCCGCATTTGTATAGGGACGTAAATAAACAGTATCCTTATTCATATAGGTCATCCAGAGCTCGTTATCATCTAATTCTTCCGGGGGGTATTGAGATACATTACAGCGCATAGCCTCTCTTGCAATCCTGTTTTCCTGTTCGCTGCACCAGATGCGGACAGGTAAATATTTTTTTTGTACCGGCTTATATTGCCGGTGATAACTGGTCTGTGGTTCGGATGTATAGGGAGGCTGGTCTCTCCAGTGCTCTGTGGGAACGGCGGTGTAGAACAGTTTTCCAAAAGCAGGTGACTGCCCGGCCTGGAAGATCTCCGTAACAACGGCCCCGACCATCCTGTGATCAGGGTGACCGGAACCGCCTTCCGCCCCCCATGTAATAACGACATCCGGCTTATAGATAGCGAAAACACTGTCCAGCTTTCTTCTTAACATAGAAAGGGCGTCCCAGTTACTTAATCTGCCGTCTCCCATTCCCAGCATAACCGGAGGATTTATACCCAGTGTCTTGCATGTACATGCTGTTTCCCGCGCCCTTACATGAGCAAGGGAATCTCCGGCCGGAATATTGGCATGTTCCCGGATGCCCATATCCCCATTGGTAGCGATGGTCAGGTATACCTTATGCCCCTGTGATGCAAGCCTGGTCAGTAATGGGCTTACATCCAGCTCATCATCAGGATGAGCAAATACGGCCATCACCGTTTTGGGTGTATCGGTGGTTTCTGTTTTCTTTTCTGCAGATGATTGTTGTTTGTTGCCGCAGCTAAAAAGCAGGATGCATGCTGCATACAGGTAATAATTTTTCATTTGTTTTAGTTATTATAAGATGTCTCTCTACATTTTACACACAGATTCCTCCAAAATCGGGATGACAAGCTGTGGTGTTACTATGACCGGTAATAAAGAAGTTCTGCAATATTATCTTACTGAGCATTCTGACGCAGCTCAATCATCATGTTACTGTTTGTCGCCCCGACCTTAGATAATCATTTGCGGGTATCCATAATACCGGTATAATATTCTTTCGCTTGCTGATAGTGCTCCCTTACCTTATCGAGCGTTTCCGGGAAAAACTTTCTCCACTTTCCATCGTCGCTTATATTGGTTAATATATTATCTATCCACCGTACAAAATACAATGCGTCTTCTTTATCCGCCATAATATTTTCGCCCCTGATATACACGTATACGGGAGAGGTATGCACATGGTATTCGTCGCCGCTTATCCTTCTTGCTGCAATCCAGGAGCTTTTATCTAACACAAGGTCTGTTTTCAATACGAGGGGTTTGCCGGGAGTAGCTGTTCCGCCCATAGCAGCCACCACCTTTCCATTGCACAATATTTCAATTTCCCCTTTTGCCTCACTGTCTGCATTCCAGGTGACTTCAATATTTACTTTTTGTGCCTCCTGAAATTTAATGGAGGCGCCGGGCATTTGGTCACTGTTCACTTTAATATCCAGGAACTCTTTATTACCCAATCTTGATATGACGGTTTTTCCTTCCCGTATAGCTTCGATCCAGTTGTTGTAAGAAAGACCTGTATTTATATGGGCATAAGTGCGTACGGTACCAGGCGGCTCAGAATTGTTACAGGGAAAATCCGTTCCGGCGGCAAGCGGTAACTGAATACCGCAGTTCAGCATTTTGTAATATACATCAAGCGACTGTTTGCCGAAATAGGATCCGTAACCCGGAGAATAGGATCCGAAAACATCTGTTGAAACAAAGTCAATGTTTTTTAATGCTGCTTCTACAGGCAGGTCAATAGGAATGCAGCAGTTGAGCTTGTTTGGTATGTTTTCATTTAAATATTCCAGGTGCGCAAAGCCGCTTACCGCGTGTTGCTTTTTAGCCCATTCCAGTATTTTGTATGGAGACTCCGCCCACATTTGTTCCGCATTGCTTAACCCTAACAATACGAGATGCCCGCCCAGTGCCTGTCTGGCAAAATTTGTATAGGTTGCATCCCAGTGCCACTCTGCATCCCAGCGGATGATAGCACCAGGAGTGGATTCAGCTGCATCTTTGCCCGTTACCAGCTTCAGGTCTGTTTCGGCATTATATACTTCTCCGTTCCCCATGTCTGCCAGCATGGAAATGACAGACAGCCCGTTTTTTTTCATGGCAGTTGCCAGGGTGTCTACGGAGTAAACGGGCGTGCCTTCCCCGCAATTACGGTGCACATGTATATCGCCTGCATACCACCCTTTGCGTTTCAGGTTATCGTTTAATGCACCTGCTTTGGTATTGATGCCGGTGTTAACAATAATGGTATATATACAATTTGCCGGAACTTCAATTTTCAGCTTACCTCTTTTATCAGGGAGGTATGTCTTTTGCGTTTCCAGGTTATGGAGACTATCCGTAAAGACCAGTTGCGCAGAGGTAATAAAAGGAATGTTATCGAGCGATAGCTCCATCTTCACAGGCTTATTATAGGGATTGAGTCCTGTTATCACGGGGGCATTTCTTTCCGGGTTGAAAAAAGCCAGCGCCCTGGCGTTGTTGTCGCTGCTTTGTAATTCAAGCAGCCACGAACCGGGCGTTACATATTTCGATACCTGCGAGATGGCGTAGAAATGCTTTCGCGGAGCATAGGTTTTATTTGCTGCATTGTATTCCAGTATTCCCCAGTAGCTGAACAGGCTGGGTGCATGATGATCATAATAGCTGTCATATCCTTCCCATACCATTGCCCCCGCAGCCCCGTTTTTCAGCAGGTCCAGCAAATGATCTATGCAATGCGCTGCGAACTCATAGTTGTAATTTGTCTTAATGCCGTCATCCAGGCCATCCCGCCATGCATTCCACTCGGTTACCCAGAATTTCCGGTCGGGAAACGGGGAATGTTTGATGAGCGAGTCAACAGGCGCATAATAACCGCTATAACTATGCACGGCAAAATGGGTGATGCCGGACATGATAAGCGAATCATTCATCATGGCCGGTATATAGCGGCTGACACTATTGTCCATTCCCGCCGCGTCCGGACCAACAAAACGGATATCATTCATTCCGCTTTGCTTAACGCGCGTCATAATTTTTTTCAGGATCGCTACATACCGGGATTCATTCAGCCTGGGACCTTCCTTTTGAATGTCAGGTTCGTTAAACGGCGCTACCAGTCCGAATTTCAACTGTTGCTTATACCTGGCATACTGTAAAAAGGAAACAAACATTTCCGCAAACTCGTCTTCCAATAACGGATCAACGGTTTCTCCCCCCATCCATACCGGCAGGTAACCCATCAGGTTGATCATTATGTTCTGAGAGATGCCTTTCTTATTAAGGTACGCGATGGTTTTCCATACGCTGGTGAATTTTGGTGTGGCGTACAGGCTGTCGTAATATTTCCAGTTGTATACGAAGGGGTCATCATTGTCATTCACATCTTCCCATTCCTTCGGGGTTTCCACGATCACCCGGTAAAATTTCGCCTGCATGGAATCTGCCAGCAGGTCTATGGCCGGTTTCAGCTCATCGTCTTTCCAGCTCCTTGTATTGATGTTAACGCCGATCCCATCTATGGTCTGCAGCCGGTTGAGGCCATTCACGGATATTTTAATGTTTTGTTGCGGGTAGGCATATATACCGGAGACCAAGCAGGCAATCCATAAAAGAAATTTTACACGCATACAAAAAAAGGTTTGATCAATTCAAATTTCCCTTGTGATAAACGGAAAGGTATAAGCGCAGCAAACCTTGGCAAATACTTTGCTCCCCGTTCAAAATTAAAGGTATGCCTATACCGGGAATTCATCAATTTGGACAAAGTATTAACCTATCTTGTCTTAAATACAGGGGCTACTGATCCTGCCGACGGGCAATGATTGTATTGCTCCTCCATCATTCTTTCGTTCATCATCCTGATCGTTCGAAGGATCTGTCCTGGCATAGTTACACACAAGAATAGATGCTTACTCCGTCAGCATGGCAAAGCCGTGGGTATATACGATAAACGATTTTGTTTCCGTCGGGTATTGATTCCCGTGCTCCTCCATCATTCTTTCGCTTGTCATCCTGAGCTCGCGAAGGATCTGCCCTGTAATAATAAACAGTTGGTGCAACCCGTTTGCTTTGAAAATGCCATCATCTTATAACGTCATCCTGATCCCAACCATAGAGCGGGAGATATCTCATAAAGCTGTAACAGGTCTCTCTTCCGAACGTTCGGAACCACTTCGTTCCATTTGAGATGACGATTGACTATCAGTTTGTCGCAAACATGTAATTGGCAAATACGAGGCATTTATAATGGACGAAGACAGGCGCTTCCTTCGTTTGTGTGACAAAATCGGGAAGTCTAATAAAAAACATTGTAAAGCAAAATAAGATAATGAATAGCCGGAATAGGATAAAAACCGTTTTAGCATTCAGGATATATTTGATGGCTTTCAACCACGGAAATACGATGAACATGGAGTGGTATAGGCAAAGATTTAACCCCGGCTGCTTACAAAAGAAATCGTAATTTCATATTGGTTTGATATGAACGCTTCGTATGTATCCCATAACGACAAAAAGCTGCTTGAAGCCTCAAAAAAAGGGGATGAGGCGGCTTTTGGCCAGTTGTTCAAAAAGTACTGGGACGATCTTTTCAGAATTGCTTACCGGCGCCTGCAATCGGCAGAAGATGCCAAGGATATGGTGCAGGACGTATTTCTTTCTTTGTGGTCAAATATAGATCACATTTCGGTAGAGGATTCTCTCGGCGCTTACTTGTATACGGCACTGCGGAACAAGATCTTCAACCATCTTGGAAAAAATAATAACAGGCTCTCCATATTGATGCAGCAGCCTTTTGTTACCGGCGAACAGGAAGAGTCAATCTTTGATAATTACTGTACCAAGGAGCTGCAACATATCATCTCCCGCCAGGTAGCAGCGATGCCTGAAAAAATGCGACAGATATATCTCTTAAGCAAAGAGGAGCACCTGACTAACGGGGAGATCGCCACACTGCTGAGCCTTTCTGCCCAAACGATCAGGAACCAGCTTTATAACGCGTTGAGCCGTTTGAAAAAAAATCTTATCAATACCCATATTACGATATATGTTGTTTGCGTAAATGTTTTTCTTTAACTGATTTCCTGCACTAAAGTTTATTCGTACGGTTTTATTCTACCACCATTTGCCCGGCTTGTACCCGGTTGATCGTTACGGCGTAGTCTCCGTTTTCCAGGGGTCTTATTGAATAACCATTCTTTTTGTTGTGCAGGGAAACCGTTTTTCCATTCAGTGAAATTTTTGCAGGCTTGAACGACAACCGCAGGAATTCCGTACCCTTTTCATCTGTAGCAGTATAACGGATCCTGTTGGTTTCATACCGAACATTTGTCAATACCCCCTGTGAATACAGGATATGATCTTCACGTGGCGGAGCCCATTCGGGAATAGCTGCTAATGCATGATAAAACATTCTTGGTCCTTCTCCGTAACAATCAGACCACCAGCTCGATACGCCCTTGCTTACCGGGCTTTCAAATGCAAGCCCGGTGGAATCGCTGCAATACGTTACCCAGTTGAGGGAGCGGTAAGCTTTCTCTTTGTACATGGGGTCTCCGGAAACAGCATACCATTTGGCGCATTCGGCGGCATACCTGGCGGTTTGGTAATCCATCTTGGGTAAAAAATCATCCTGCTCGCCTACCAGGTTAGCGCCCCATTGTGTTGCGGGTTCGTCTTCGTTGCAACGGGTTACAAAATTTGTTTCGGTCCATTGTATCAGCTGAGGTATACGTGTTTTCCATTCTGGGTCAAAGGAGGGATTGTCCAGCAGGTATAAAGCTGTATTGCTTTTGCCCATATTGCTTTTATAGGTATTGCTTTTAACATCTGTGTCGGTATGCCCGTCTGCCCAGTAACCGGTTTGCATCGGATACCGCAGCATAAAATCTCTCACCTTCTCCATGGCGCTTTGGTACGCGCTTACATTACCGGTTTTTGCATTCACCAGGTGTTCCAGCAGGGAATACGCACCTATCCAGTTAGCGCCATATGGCGCTGTTACCTCGCCGGTATTCATCACCACGCGATAAGGCCAGACCGATCTCTCTGCGTTTCCTGTTTGTGCTTTCGCTGCCAGTGTATTGGCAATGCCGATCGCTGCCGTTTTAAATTTTTCTTTGCCAGTGTAGAGGTACAGCCGGTAAAATGCCAATCCGATATCACCTGCATGATCTACCTGCACTTCATGCAATACAAAACGCCGGGCGGCATCAAAACCTTTAAACTCCATATCCCCGGGATTGGTTGTCGTGTAAGGAAAATTCGGCCAGTCAAATGTCGCAGGGGTCATGCCATGATCTATCGCGTACGCTGCGAGCTTTTCGACAATATGCATGACGGTTGTATCTCCGGTGTACGCATAATACAGCCGTGCAGATTCGAACCAGTTGGGAATCTTTTCACCAATATCATTCATCCATGCATCAGGCTCCTGTAATATTTTCCCGTCTTTTACCTTGTAGGCACAATAGAAATAGTATTGCGGGTACTGCGATCTTGGCGCCGGTCCGGGGCTGTAGGGAACGGATGTTTTTATAAAATTCCACCGTTGCCTGAGAAAAATATCATAGGCACGCGATTGTGGCTGTATCCACGACATGAGTTTCGACTGGTTGTCTAACACAACTTTATGTGTCGCTATGGAATCGGGCCTGTCTGAATAACGGTTTGACGGATGCTGGGCACACAATGATGTTGCCATTAAACAACTGATTGCAAGAAGTATGGTTTTACTCATCGAAACAAACATATTGTAATTCGTTGTTTTTTTTCTACCCGATTTAGCAAAATCAGTAGCTTATTTTGTACCGGCTGATGGTTGTTTGGAGGTAGGTTATTTAAGGAGGCATCAGCTGCTGAACACTAGCCATTACACCGGCTGATACTGTGATATTCGCTGGTAGTTCATCCGGTAGGTCTTGGGCTGACAGTCCTTGAATTTTTTGAACTGCCTGTAGAAAAAAGGAATGCTTTCAAATCCCGATGCGTAACATATTTCGCTTATCTGCTTGTCTGTTTCAATAAGCAGCTTACAAGCCCTGTTGATCTTGTATTCATTCAGGAATTCGAAGAAAGGTTTTTTCATGGTTTTGCTGAAATACCTGGAAAAATATTCCTCACTCATATTCAGCCTCGAAGCAACATCTGCCAGTGATATCTGGCGCTGATAATTTTTCTGGATATAATCATACACGCTGTTGATCCTTGTTTTGTCCGTATCATCAAGATCGCAGGAGAATTCCTGTTCGCACAAGAACTTGTATTCCTGGTTGTGAGAGAGAAATTCAAGCACCTGCAGCAGGATCATCAGTTTTTCAAACGGGGTTCCGTTCAGCAGGTCAAAAAACTTTTGCTTAAGCCCCAGCGCTACCTGTTTATTTACTTTTATACCCTTGCTCATCATGGCAGACAGGTTCCTTATACCTTCGAATTCTATGCTGTGCATCCAGTTTTTATCAAAGAAATCTTCTTTCAGGTATACTACGATCGCTGTTACCGGCTGGTGCTGGTCCATGGTTGTATTCCAGGTATGTGGCAGGTTGGAGCCGAGTAAAACCAACTCATCCTCATAGAAGTTTTCAATAGAATTTCCTACATATCGCACACCCTGCCCGCTTAATATATAAGTCAGCTCCAGCTCTGCATGATAGTGCCAGGGATAATAAAACTCTTTTCCGGTTTTTTGAAACTCAACTTTAAACAATTTAGACTCTGACGGGATGGGTTTATAATGCGGCTTCATTACCTAAATATACGCGAATATTAATTTATTTATATCCTTATTTATGGTGAATGATACAAAATCGTATATAAAATATGCAAAATAGGGTAATCGGCTCTGTAGCTGTTACAAGATAGGATAATAATTAAGCAAGATTGTTTAAAAATATTACAGGCTATAAAAATAGTTTTGTTGACAGGTTAAAACAGTCAACTCATCTTAAAACTCAAATTAAGCTAAACGCACAAAACTATTGCTATGAAGCTAAAAATCTTACAATCTCCTATTCCGGGAAAAGCATTTTTTTTGCTGTTTGTCTTTCTCTTTTCAGTTGGTGGTGTTTTTTCGCAGTCGGATTTTACACTTACGGGTAAGATCACTGACGGAGAAAATCCCCTGGCAGATGTTTCCGTTATTGTCAGGGAAACGCAGCAGGGTACTACCACCAATGCAACCGGCGAATTTTCTTTACGTGTTTCGCGCGGACAAACACTTATTATTTCCCACACCGGTTTTGAAACCCAGACCGTAAGGGTGGGCAGCAGGGACCAGATTACCATTTCCCTTACACCCTCTGCAGGCAATGTATTGAGTGATATTGTGGTGGTTGGATATGGCACGCAGAAAAAAACATCCCTGACAGCAGCGGTGTCGACCATGAAGGGAAAGGAGATCGCTTCCGTTCCCGTTGCCAATCTGAGCAATGGCTTGGGTGGAAGGGTATCGGGTGTCATATTCAAGCAGGGATCCGGCGAACCGGGATATGACGGTTCCAATATTTATATCAGGGGCTTATCTTCCACCGGCGCCAATCAGCCGCTGTTGATCGTGGATGGTATTCCCAGGGGGTTTCAACACCTTGACCCTAATACGATAGAAACATTTACCGTATTAAAGGATGCTGCTGCTGTGGCGCCTTACGGTGTTGCAGGGGCTAATGGTGTAATACTGGTTACTACCAAAAAAGGTAAGAGCGGTGCACCATCGCTTACCTATAACGGTTATGTCGGATTTCAGAACCCGGTAGTATTGCCCGATTTTGTGAATTCATACCAGTATGCAACGTTAAGAAATGCGGCAGCGGTAAACGAAGGATTGCCGGAACCTTATACTGCTGAAGAGTTGCAGAAGTTCCAGGATGGATCAGACCCTGATGCCTATCCTACATTTAAAGATATATGGGGCACCATTACCAATAAAAATGCATTGATCACACAGCATAATATTGAAGTTTCAGGTGGCGCAGAAAGGATAAAGTATTACGCGTCGCTTGGGTACATGCAGCAGGCGGGAATGTGGCAGGCAACCGATACACGCCGCTTTAATATTACACTGAACCTGGATGCACAGGTAACACCCACTACCAATGTTTCATTTAACCTGAACGGACGTAATCAAAACAGCAAGTATCCGGCTGTTTCTACCGGGCGTATTTTTGAGCTGATCGGTTATCTGCATCCGTTATACGGACCTCTGCGTTTCAGCAATGGCATGCCCGGAACTTTCCTTACCGGCAGCCTGTTCAACAGCGGGTACGAAAAGTATGGTATCAACGCGCTGTATTCGCAATTATCCGTGGAGCAGAAGATACCCTTTATTCCCGGTCTGAAATTAAGGGGAACCATTGCATATGACCCTACCTACACCATGCATAAATTATGGACCCTGCCCGTGCATAAAGCAAGTCTCGATAAGTCGCAGACACCTTATGTCATTACGGATGGTATCTGGGGACAAACCAAACCTTCTCTCCGGCAGGATATAGATTTTGCTAAACAGCTTACTTACCAGGCCGGGTTGAATTATGACGGCTCCTTTGGTAATCATAATGTGGCAGTACTGGGCTTGTTTGAAGCAAAAGCCAATGACCTGGTAAGCCTCATGGCAACAAGAAGGAATTTTAATTTAACGGTAGATGAGATCAACCTGGGTAGCTCCAGCGCTGCTGATATGTCTACAGGTGGCGCTTCCAGCGCTGCAAGACAGGCCGGTCTGGTATACAGGGTGGCTTATAATTATGCGCAAAAATATCTCGTGGAAGCAAGCGGTCGCTATGACGGCAGCTATTATTTTGCTCCCGACAAACGCTGGGGCTTCTTCCCTGCATTTTCTGTGGGCTGGCGCCTGTCGGAAGAAAATTTCCTGAAGGATAAGATCACCTGGCTGGACAACCTGAAGCTGAGGGCATCTTATGGAGAGGTTGGGGCATTGGCCGGCAGTCCTTTCCAGTATATGAGCACATATGATGTGTTGGGAACAAACTATGTATTAGGAGGTAGCGCCGTACAGGGTATACGCGAGCGGGCCGAGCCCAATCCCTATATTACCTGGGAGAGAGCAAAGAAAACAGATATAGGTCTGGAAGCCGCCTTATGGAAAGGGCTGTTGAATTTTGAAGTGGATTATTTCTATGAAAAGCGGTCTAACATGCTCATGAGCCCGGATGTGATCATACCGGACGAATATGGTGTCGGGTTGAGCCAGGTGAATGCGGGTATCATGTCGAACCGGGGATTTGATTTAACCGTGAGATCGGTGTATGATTTCTCCAGGGATCTGCAGGTATCCCTGTCAGCCAATATGACCTATGCCAAGAACAAGCTGTTGCAGGTGTTTGAAGGACCTACCACATACAACAACCCTAACAGGAGAATAACCGGCAGGCCGCTGGGAACACAATTTGGTTTTCATGCTTTAGGTTATTTCCAGGCGGAAGATTTTGAAGCAGACGGCTCATTAAAATCCGGCATAGCTACCCAACCCTGGGGAGCGGTTCAGCCGGGTGATATCAGGTATGAGGATCTGAACAAGGATGGAAAGATCAACAATGATGACCTGACGGTAATAGGTGATCCAACAGCTGTGCCCAGAATTATTTACGGATTTGCTCCTGCAGTCCGGTACAAAGAATTCGGGCTGGAATTATTGTTCCAGGGCGCTGCTAAAGTTGACTGGTACTATCATGGTTCTGCAATCATGCCTTTCTGGGAAACTATGTTGCCTTATACACAGAACTTTGATTACTGGACGCCGGAAAATACGAATGCAAAATTTCCAAGGCTGACATCTTCTCCCACTGTAAACAACTCTCAAACATCCTCTTTTTGGATGGGAGATGCCAGTTACCTGAGATTAAAGAGCGCTACCTTGTCTTATACCATACCTTCTTCGGTGATGAACCGGATCAGGTTACAATCTGCAAGAATTTATTTGTCGGGTCAGAATATTTTAACATGGACCAAGCTCATCAACTACGATCCCGAGATCGGTCCTAACAATTCATGGATACCGAACGGAAGCTGGGGTTATCCTAACCAGAAAGCGTTTTCTGTGGGCTTGAATATTACTTTTTAACCGGCAAAATCGAAAATGTATGAAAAAGCAATTTGTTAAAATATCATTCAGTACGATCATAATTTTTTCCATCTCATTCTCTATTACTTCCTGTAAAAAATTCCTGGAGGTAGTACCCAAGCAGCAGGTGTCAGATATTACTTTGTGGGCAACCAAGGATAACGCGGACCTGTTCCTGAACAATATTTACGCGTCTGTACCTACACTGGATGTGGGGGATCCCTGGGAGAATTTCTCTGATAATTCTTTGAATGGTCAAGCGGGTCGTGTGAGTACGAACGTATATGGTCCCGGCATCTACACGCCTGCCAATACGCCTAACAGATGGGGGCAGTACACCAATATCCGCAAATGTAATTTGTTTATAGACAGGGTTACGGCGTCGGATCTGCCGGAGGACTGGAAGAAAGTAAGACTGGCGGAAGCTCGTTTCTTAAGAGCATATTTTTATTCCATATTGTGGACCTACCATGGCGGGGTACCGATCATTACCGATGTGCTTAATATCAATGAGCAGGGGGATGCGGTGTTCCGTGCAAGAAATACCTCTGAAGAAACGGCGAATTTTATCATCTCCGAATGTGGGGCTATAGAAGAAGATCTGCCGGTCAACGCCCAGTCCGGAAGGGCAACCAGAGGCGCTGCGCTTGCGCTGAAGGGATACACCGAGCTGTTCAATGCCGGTCCGTTGAAAAATCCTTCCAATGATCTTTCACGTTGGGAACAGGCGGCAACTACCTATAAAAAGGTGATAGACCTGAACAAGTACAGCTTATTCCCTGACTATACCACGCTGTTCTACGAAGACAATAATAACAACGCGGAAGTAATATTCAGTCGCCAGCATCTCGGCGGCACTTCCCTGGCAAATTATATCGGACAGATTGGTCCGCGTTTTGTAAACGGCTCTCTTACCGGCTGGGGACATGTGGATCCCACACAAGACCTGGTGGATGAATATGCGATGGCGAACGGGCTGCCTATTACAGATCCTGCATCGGGGTATAATGCACAGAATCCTTATGCAAACCGCGAGAAGAGATTTTATCAATCCATCATTTATGATGAATCGGTATGGTTGGGCGCTACCATGGTCATGAAGCAGGGAGTGGGCAGCCTGAATGCGACCGATCTGAATAACAGCAGTATTTCAACAAGAACAGGATACTATGTGATCAAAGGCGTAAATCCTAAATATGCAGGCGCACAGGACAATGGTAACAGCGCCAACTGGATCATTTACCGTTATGCAGAAATATTGCTGGGCTATGCGGAAGCAAGAAATGAAGCAACAGGACCCGATCAGTCGGTATACGATGCCGTTAACGCAGTAAGAAACAGGTCTGATCTGCCGGATCTTCCTGCCGGGCTGAACCAGGCGGATATGCGCAAGGCAATAGCACGGGAGAGAAGGGTAGAGCTGGCGTTTGAAGAAAAAAGATTACCTGATCTGCTCAGGCTGCGGTTGGCAGAGACCAAGCTGAACGGTACCGTACATGCGATCAAAATAGATGTAGTAGGTGGAAATACCGTATATACCGTGGTACCTGCCGGTGGCGGCGCCAAAGTCTTTGATCCTGCAAAGAATTATGTATTGCCTATTCCGCAATCGGCAATTGATAAAAATCCAAACCTGGAACAAAATCCGAATTATGAATAGAAACAGGCGTAGATTCGGTGGCATTTAAAATTGTCGTGCTGAAAGCGGGCGGTGAGCACCCTCCACGGCGCACACCCTGGTGGTGTCTTTCCCAACCGGCGATAATTTTAATGATGAATAGAAACAGTACAGACTGGTAGAAAATTTCTTAATTTTTATTTTGACTTTGGCGTATAGAACATTATGAACAGGATATTACATTTTCAGTTGGTGTCGATTACTATACTGGGTCTGGCAGGCGGGATAACCTTATCCCGTCCTGCTTCAGCCCAGGTACAGACGGGAGACAGGGGCAACGTACAGGTAAAAGTTTCTTTTGGTCACAAGGCGCCTGCACGCAATGCCCGTTTCGTTCAGCTCGCGGGAGGTTCTGCCGGTGTCAGCATAGTGAACCTGCAGGGCAGGCAAACAGAAAGGAACGACCGGGTGAGCCCGGCTTCGTCTGTGCTTACCTGTGGGGCAGGTGATGTGGATGAACTGGTAGCGGACATCAGCTATACAAAACCCAGCGCTCCTTTAAGAAAGCTCGCTGGGCACAAAGATGCCTATACCCTGAAGGATGACGCGATGTGGGGATACCTGATGGAAAACGGCTCTCCCGGACAATCCGCCCGGTTGAAGGATGATTCCTGGTACAAGCCGGATGCGCCGCTGCTCACCATCCGCCTGAATGAGGAAGGTACAAATGGATTTACCATTGCATTGGAGCAATTGCAGAAGCATGGGGCTATGTGGCTACCGGAGCAGGATGCATATATTACCCTGGCGGATAAGCCTGTTGATTTCAAACAGCATCTTGCCTCTTTGAGTGGAACAAGAGTGCTGGATGAAGTGGCGCAGCAACCCGATGCGTCGCTGGAAACATTTCACAAGCTGTGGAAGGATATTGGAAATCCCAATGAGTGGGATGCTTCCTGGCAAACCCGGTGGATGGGTACTACCGGTCATCTTACGGTAACGGCTGCTGCGCATGGTTCCGTATATAAGTTCGCGGTGGACCGCTGGGGGAATGTACGACCTGATTTTGCCTCTCCGCATAAGTTCAGGCTTGACCTGCAATGGGGGGAGAGTACCTGGAAACGACAGAAAATCGATCACGGATTGCCTGTTATTATTACCAGCCTTGAAAAAAACGGGCAGCTTGCCACCATAGAGCAATTTGCTTCACCACTGGTGGATCTGTCAACAACCATACGCGGGTATATACCCAGCGTCATGTTCAGCAAAGTGAATATATCCGGAAAAAGCGGAGCCTTTAGCTTTGGAATAACATTACATAACGAATTAAAAGACCATGGGCTTGAAGCCATTCAGCAACAGGACAGGTGGATCATTACCGATAAGCAGACCGGGAATATTTTCCTGATGGTGGAAGCAGCAAAAGACATTTCAGTTACAGCCGGAGATCCCGTACCCAATAAAAACGGACAGCAATTAACATGCACCATTTCTGGTGTACTTACAGAAGGAGGAAGCCGGGAGTTTGTAGTAAAGCTACCTTCTCCCGCTATCGTCCCTGCTGAGTTAACAAGGCTCAGTAACCTGCAATATGCCGTTGAAATAAAAAAAACAGTGGATTACTGGGAGGGATGGCTGGCAAAAGGGGCATCATTCCGTGTGCCGGAGCAGGCTGTTAATGAATTATACCGCGCCAATCTCTGGCATTCGCTTATACTGCCCCGTCACACGTTGGATATTGATGGAAAAGATCATATGGACCTGCCTTATGCCAATACTGCCTATGGACAGAGAAATGCGGATTGGCCCATTAACCAGTCTGTGTATGTAGATTATATGATCTATGGCTTGCGTGGCTACGATAAAGTAGCGCAGGATGAGTATACCGCCATGTTCAAGAGCCAACTGCAGCCCGATGGCAGGATAGGAGGTTTTGCCAACTGGGGTGTGTATTCACCCGGGCAACTGTATGCCATTGCCCAAAACTTTTTGTTATCCGGCAACAGGGAACAATTTGAGCAACTGCTTCCCAACTCCCTTAAAATGCTCGACTGGTGCCTGGCGCAGGTAGCGAAATCAAATGAAGGAACCAATAAAACAGGACTGATCCTGGGACCACTCAATGATCTTACCAATGCAGAAAGAGAGTGGGCTTTTAACCAGGCATATTATGTGGGCGGACTGGAAGTGTTTGCCAGGGCATTATCTGCGATCAACCATCCCCGTGCAGAGGAAGTAAGGAACATAGCATCAAAAATGAAAACAGATGTGGTGAACGAATTTGCCTGCGGCAGTGTGAAATCACCTGTTGTACAGCTGGAGGATGGCACGTGGATCAACTATGTTCCAACCGATGCTATGACACCCCGCCGTATGATGGAACAATGGTATCCGACGGATGTGGATACGGGTCCTTTACATCTTACCCGGCTGGGCGTTATTGATGCGCATAGCTGGTTGACCGATGCTATGCTGCACGATCATGAAGATAATTTGTTCCTGAAAAATCAGGGGGCTGCCAATGAGCCGGTATATGTGCAACAGGCCACTCCCTATTTTTTGAGGGATAATGTGAAAGCAGTGATCCGTGCTTTTTACAGCCTGATGGCCTGCGGATTTTCACATGAGCAATATACGCCGCTGGAGCACCGTTGGGCATGGGGGCAATATTATGGTCCCCCCAGCACCGATGGCGCCTGGTTTGAGATCTACCGGAAAATGTTGGTGAACGAAATAGGACAGGATACATTAATGATCGGGCAGGCCATACCGCAAAGCTGGCTGGAGGAAGGAAAGAAGATCGAAGTAAAAGACGCGCCTACCTATTTCGGGAAAACATCTTTTTCCATAGAGGGGCTGAACAGTAACAATGAAATTAAAGCGACTGTTGAAGTGCCGGACCGCACTACTCCCCGGCAGCTGCTGGTAAGGTTTCGCCACCCTTCGGGTAAACAAATCAGGTCAGTAACGGTAAACGGAAAGCGCTGGACAAATTTTAACGCCCGGAAGGCATACATCAGTTTACCTTCACCATCGGGAAAATATAATATATCGGCGAAGTATTAAGCGGTGTCACCACATTAAAGTACATTGTTAAGTAACATAACTTAAATTATTATTACTACTTCACATGGACAGAAGAAATTTCCTGAAGTTTACCTCTGTTGGTTCTGTAGGCATTACCACCGGGCAATGGTGGCACGAAGATGGAAATACTATCAATGCTGTGCAGGCTTCCGATGTGATGATTGATCCGATCGTTCCCGTAAGGTTTTATACCAACCGTAAGGATAAAATGCTTCAGCAACTGGTAGAGCTGAGGAAGACCTATGGCTTAAAGCGGTTCCTTATTGTTGCACCCATGGAAGATATTAAGCTAACAGGTTTTCCCAAGCCGGAAGTATACCGGCGGATCGGGGAAACAATATCGGAAGTGCAGCAGGCGCTCCGGCCGCATGACATTCGTATCGGCTGGTGGTGCGCTCCTTCTCTCCGTTCAGGGTATGATAGCCGGTTTCAATATATAACGGATCTGACCGGGTTTGTGGCTAGCCATTCACCTTGTCCGCTTGATCCTGCATTCAGCGAGGAATTTAGTGATAACGTTGCATCAGTTGTAAGAATCGCCAGGCCGTTTGCCGTGCAGTTCGAGGATGATTTTGAACTGAGCTGGCAACCGAACTGGCGCCCCCCTCATGTAAATTTCGGCTGCTTCTGCCCGCTTCACCTGGCTGAATTTTCTAAACGCCAGGGTCGGGAATTTAAGCGGGAGGAATTATTGGAATTGTTTAAGCAAAGCGATGCGCCAACAATAGCGCTTCGCAGGAGCTGGGCGGAGTTGAGCCGCGACAGCCTGGCAGGATTTGCAAAGCTGATAAGAGAAAAGGTAGATAAGGTAGCGCCTGAAACCCGGATATCTCTTTGCCAGGCCGGGGTTTCCGATTTTGACGGAGACTTTACCGAGGCTGTTACCCGGGCTTTTGCAGGGAACAGCAGGCCCATGGTAAGGCTCTATGGATCGAGCTATTCTTCAGATGAGCCGGTTTCATTGCCTGAAAGCATTTTTCATGCATTATACAGCCGCCAGCACCTGCCGGCAGATATAGAATGCCTGCATGAATCCGATACGTATCCCCACACGCGTTTTTATATGTCGGCCGCTAAGCTGCGAAGTTTCATGACGGCTGCATTTACCTATGGGTTTAACGACTCTTTGCTATATGTAACCCAGTACCTGGATAATTTACTGGAAGAACGCGGTTACCTGGAAATGTTTAAACGGGAAGTAAAACGTTTTTCAAAGATCAGGGAAGAGGTGGTGAATGCACCATTAGCCGGATGCGAGATACAACATCTTCCTTTTGCTCATACAGGCGTGCCTTACAACGGCGGAACGCCGGAGGCGCCCCACAATCCATGGGTGGGCGTACTGGGTCGGTTTGGAATACCGTATACCTCGAAGAATGGAAAAGTTAAAGTGGTATCCGGCGCTTGTTTGAAGATCATGGGCGATGAAGAGATCAAATCACTGCTTCGTTCTGCAGTTCTGATGGATGGCTACGCGGCGTATATACTTTCGCAAAAGGGATATGCTGATTTAATAGGAGCAGCGGTAACGCCCGGGAAAGCGCCCAACTTCTGTTTTGAAGGAATAAGGAATGCCGGCAGCTACAAACGCCTGAAAGGAGCGTTGATATACAACCTCATTTTTGCTCCGGGAAGCAGCAGTGAAGGGGGAAGCTTTTATGAAATGAAGCCCCATCCCCGGACAGAAATAATTACAGATTTTTTAGACCCGGAAGAAAAGCCGGTAATTCCGGGCTTTACCCGTTTCGAAAATGAATGGGGAGGCAGGGTAGCTATTACGGCTTTTGATTTGCATCGGAACATGTCTTCTGCCGTTTACAACTACAAGAAAAAAGAGCTGCTGCGGGAAACCATAGAATGGTTGGGAAAAGAACAATTGCCGGTATTTATTAATGATCAACCCAATGTTTTTTGTATCTGTAATAAAAGTGTTACGGGAAAATACCTGGTCGTTACGGCCATTAATCTGAGTTCTGATGAAAGCAATATTTTATCTGTTGATATACCGGCGGGATGGGAAAAGGCTGCTGTCTTTCAACTGCACTCCGAAGGGAATTGGACACTATTGCCTGTAAAACGGTCAGGCAATACAATAACATTAAATACTGCTTTTAAGCTGATGGAACCTGTGGTGCTTAAAATAAAATTATAATACTGGCGATATAAAAATATTATGATGAAAATAGGTTCCTTTCTTTTATCGGTTTGCTTTTTTGCCGCGCTGTCTGTACAGGCGCAGGTTACTAATGTAAAAGTTGACTTCGGCAAAGAGCTGGGTCCCATGAAAATGGAGCAGATGGCATTGGGGCAGGGCGGGCTTTCCGAAGAGCCCATGCTGGCAAGCCGGATAACGGAAATAAAGGCGCTTCATCCCGGTATCATCCGGCTTTTTGTAAGTGAATATTATGATGTGATCCCCGAGCCGGGTAAATATCATTTTGCAACGCTCGATAGTACGGTTTCAAATATCCTGCAAACAGGCGCCAAACCTTTTATGAGCTTTTGCCTGAAGCCCAAACAGTTTTTCCCGGTGGTAGACCATGATATCGTGGAGCCGAACGACTATGCAGGCTGGGAACAATTCGTATACGACGTGGTAAAACATTATGTAGACAAAGGCGCCGGCATTACCTACTGGGAAGTGGGCAATGAAGTGGATATTGGTGAAGACGGCGGTACGCCTTACCGTTTTAAGCCGGAGAGTTATGCGAGATATTACAAGCATACAGCAGCGGCCATCCTGCGGGCTGATCCCAATGCAAAAGTAGGCGGCCCGGCGCTGGCATATTACAAGTCTCCTATCTTACCGGAATTGTTACGGGTTTGCTCAGCCGAAAAAATACCCCTGCATTTTGTTTCTTTTCATAATTATAATAATAGTCCCACAGCTATCCGCGGGCAGATCGCTTATGTAAAAGACCTTGTAGCGCAGCATCCTGACCTGAAGTGTGAAGTGATCATGAACGAATGGAATATGGATCTGTTCAATCCACCACTGGATCCACGGTTCCAGCCCTGTTATATAGCGGAAACCATCTGGCAAATGAAAGATGTGGGGCTGGACTGGTCCTGTTATTACCATATCCGCGACTGGTATGTTTCGTTTGAAACATTTTCAAGATTCTTTTCGCCTCATGGCACCGCGTTTATGACCAGGTGGTGGAACCGCCAGGCACAGTTCAGCGGGCTGATAGATTACCAGAACCAGTTGCGTCCGGCCTACTATACTTTTAAATTGTTATCAAGACTTGCGGGCAATAAGCTGGCTGTTACATCCAATAATGATAAAGTGCATGGCTTTGCAGCACATGATACCAAAATGCTGATGCATAATATGGTATTATGGAATTTTTCGGACAAACCTGTAACGGTTAAGATTGACCTGTTTGATCTTCCGAAAGATATGCAGGTGCGCCATATTGTGCTGGATGCTACCGGGTCCGGATTGGAAGAAAACCAGCGCCTGCGCCCGGATCCTTTTATTAAAATAAAAAAAGGCACACAGTCCATCAACCTGAAGCTGGAGCCCTGGGGGGTACATTACTGGTCGTTTGAGTAGGGGGCTGGTTACAAAATTGACTAAATTGAAAGGTAATTATGATCATAGATATACATACACATGTTTTTGATGCCGCCCGGCATTTTGGTCCGAAGCTCAATGCAGACCTGGTGCGGTGCGGTGTTGATCCTGCTGTATGGGGGAATGTGGAAGAAAGACACCTGGAAACTACAAAGGCTGCTGATGTAGCAGTAGTGTTTGGCTTGCAGGCATCGGCCACAGGCTGGAACATTCCCAATGAAACCGTAGCGGCGCATGTGGCAAAAGCGCAGGAACGATTGTTGTTCTTTGCTTCCATTGATCCGCTGCAGCAGGATTATATGGAAGAGCTGGAAAAATGTCACCGCCAGTTAGGCGCCGTTGGTGTGAAGCTGTCGCCGCTATACCAGGATGCGCATCCGCAGGATAAAAGATATTATGATATATACCGCTATTGCCAGGCGAATGGATTGCCCATACTGTTTCATGCCGGCACATCTTTCGTAAGTGGTACGCCGTTGGATTATTCGCGTCCTGTACATTTTGATGCGGTGGCGGTTGATTTTCCCGAACTACGCATGGTGCTTGCACACTTAGGGCATCCCTGGGAGGGGGAGACCATCGCAGTGATACGCAGGCATGCACATGTATATGCAGATATTTCCGCGCTCTATTACCGCCCCTGGCAATTTTATAATTCCATGCGGCTGCTGGTAGAGTATAAAGCGCAGCATAAAGTATTGTTTGGTTCCGATTTTCCATTTACCACCACGGGTGATTCCATAAAAAATGTACGGGCATTAAATAGTGTAACAGGTTCCAGTGGTTTGCCGGAGGTGCCTGCCGAAGTAATAGAAGAAATTATTCATCGCGATGCGCTGAGCCTGCTTAACCTGCCAAACCCTTTACAAAAGTGATCACCATTCCACCATACATGCAGGCGCTGCAGTTGCAGGGAATAGAACAACTGGTTCAGGTAACATTACCCGTACCGGCACCTGCAGATAATGAAGTGCTGATACAAACAAAGGCGGCAACTATATGTACATCTGATCTGCACGATATCAGGAGCAATCCTTTTGGAATACAGTATCCCCGTGTAATGGGGCATGAAGGCGCAGGCGTAGTTGTTCAGTGTGGCGCTGATGTTAAGGATGTAAAACCTGGGGACAGGGTGGCGGCTCACCCTGTTGTTCCCTGTGGTGTTTGTGAAGAATGTATGCGCGGACTGGAACATTTATGCTCAAACATGGGGCATTCCGGTATTGATCGCGATGGCTGCTTTGCGGAATATTTTCTGCAGCGCGCAGACAGGGTACGGAAAATTCCCGCTGATATTTCTTTTGCTACGGGGGCGCTGTTGGAACCCGTATCAGTTTGCCTGGAAGCGGTTTCACGTGCCGGAGATATTAAAGGTAAGAGCGTGCTTGTAGTAGGCGACGGGCCTTTCGGCAATATGATCGCCCGGCTGGCTCAGAAACAGGGCGCCGGCCGTGTGATGGTATATGGACGGACACCGTTCCGGCTGGGAATGATACCGGGTGCGGAAATACCGGACACCGTTCCGGAAAGATCGGTTGATGTCGCGATTCTGGCTGTCGGTAATGCGGAAGCAGCGGAGAATTGTATCAAAGCGTTACGTCCCCGTGGCAGGATGGTGGTATTCAGCGCAGCGCATCAGCCTGTTTTGGTGGACCTGTTCAGCGTCCATGTGCTGGAGCTGGAAATAGCCGGCGCCTGCAATGATGAAGATAAAATAGAAGAAGCATTGGCATGCCTTGGTGACAGAGCATTGTCATTGGAAAATATAATAACACACCAGTTGCCTTTTGATAACTGGAAAGAAGCGTTTGAGCTTGCCCGTAACAGGCACGACCGGGCGTTAAAGGTGGCCCTGGTGTTTGAGTGATCAGCTCCTACAGGTGGGTGTCTTCACCCGCCTGCATTAAGGCTGGCTTTTCGGTAGGTGGGGACACCTACCGATAGATAAAAGTTCTGATCGTCCCTGCGATCCCGCCTGTAGGTGGGTTTGAGTTGAATAAATATTGTGGCGGAAGAAGTAGTCTCACAGTTTGCGTTGAGATCGCTTCTTGCCCCGCGATGACGGTGAGGTGAATAAAAAATAAACAAAAAGCATGAAGATAACCAACGTAGAAGCATTTATCCTGGAGTCACCGTTTGAAATAACCAACCCGGCGGGAAGCGAAGAAGCGCGGGGGGTAAAACATTGCCTGCTGATAAAGGTAAGTACTGATGAAGGTATTACCGGCTGGTCGGATGTGGAAACCTCACCACATGTAGGTGAAGCCGTTGTGAACGCACCTGAAAGCGGCGCTGGCATGTTCGAAGGGTTAAGAGAGCTGGCAATAGGTGAAGATCCTTTTGACGTGGAACGCCTGTGGGATAAGATATACCGGGGTACTATTTATTTTGGAAGAAGGGGGGCGGCCATGCAGGTATTATCCGGCTTTGATATTGCCTGTCATGATATTATCGGCAAAGCTATCAATCGTCCGGTGCATAAAATACTGGGCGGTGCCAGAAGGGATAAGGTACAGGCGTATGCCTCTACGCTTTTCCGTCCAACTACTGATGCGATCAGGCATGCCTGTGAATTCTATATGCAGCGCGGGTTCAGGGCGGTGAAATTCGGATGGGGTGTGTTCGGACAGGATATGAAACAGGACATCCGGCTGGTGGAAACTGCGAGAAAAACATTAGGTCCCGATATTGCCCTGATGGTAGACCCGGGATGGATGGTGAAACGCAGCGCGTACGATGCCATCGAGTTATGCCGTTTGCTGGAGCCCTACAATATATACTGGCTCGAAGATTTTTTGCATCCCGAATTGTATCCGGGATACCGTAAAGTAAAGGAAGCCGGTGTAAAAACACGCATTGCTGCGGGTGAGCAGGAAGCAACG
>Ga0222429_100553_pt1 | contig 24134 bp, 18 predicted proteins | sample 1B50Ametagenome_FD_182475 | JGI IMG/M metagenome (GOLD analysis project Ga0222429, IMG submission 182475) | Enriched microbial communities from leaf-cutter ant dump, University of Wisconsin, Madison, United States - 1B50A (version 2) | ecosystem: Environmental > Terrestrial > Nest > Insects nest...
ATGCAAAATATTTACCTGATATTTTACCTTCTGTTTATACCATTCATAAAGGAGGAATATGGTCACCGCTGGATAACAATAAAAAGCTATATAAGCAAATAGAAACCTTTGAAGTCATAAAAGAAAATATTCCTTATCGTTTGAAAAGGGAAGTCAATAAGACCTTATTTAACTTATACTTTATCAGATTTAATACGGAGAGGAATTCACGATCGAAATTCAAAAATGTATTGGACCTGCTTATGTTGTTCAAAAAATATCCTTTTTTATTGATAAAAGAGGTGCTGAATAAAGCCTTAAAGTAATTGCCTCTTAATTTAAAAAAACCGAGAGGCGACATGTTCCTGTATTTATTGACATGCTCTAACAGCTGTTATGAGAATAGTAACTTCTGAAAATTACGCTAACAAAAGGAAAATTATTTTTCATTATGTCAAAAATCTTCAGCAAGTTTTGTATTACCTTCTTTTGTTTCTTATACATTACGCAGATCGTTGCACAAAATGTGTCGCTTAAGACAAAGGGCAACACTATTGAAATAAAGAACGGTTTACTGGGGGTTATTATTCCGGCGGAGAGCACATTCAAGAAGGGGCAGCTCTCTCCTGCTCCCATCCAGGCCTTTATTTATAATAATGGTGCCTATTCAAATGAAAAACTGAATGAACTAAAGAGCCCTACTTCTGCTATTGCAATGAAGGTGGCGGTTGTTGTTAATACCTCGAAACAGGTCAGTGTAAGAATTACATATACCTTTCAAAAAAGCGAATTTCAATTCAATAAGTCTACATATAAGGGTGGGGAAGCGGGTCCCGGTTTTTATACCTGTACAATTACGGTAAACAAGGGAGAGCGATCAGTTCTTGTGGAAGAAGACACGGATTATGATATACGTTATAGTATTCGCCTTGGCAGTTGGTTTCTTCCGGATAAGGCACGGTACAGAGGTTGGTCTTCGGCGAATATAGGTCTTGGTTATGAACCTTCAGGAGAAAAATACAGGTCAGAAGATGAACGAAAATATCCGCTGGATGCAACAATAGATATTGATTATTCCATGTCAAGAAGCTATCGGCCACTTATATTATGGGAGCCTGCGGGTGGAGAAGTTAACTCAGGCAGATACTGGCAGGTGTATGACAGTAGGGGTAATAATACTTCCCCTTTGATTGGTTTTTTTCAGGGTAAGCCCAGCCGACTCATCGGCGCGACGAGCATGGGCGTCAGGCTTGAGACTTTTCCTGAAAATAGAGAGCAGCAGCAACAAAAGGAGGTGGCATTCACTGTTGAAATTAATAGACGAGGTCCGGATAATTCCTGGTATCCCCGCAAGCGTTTCCAGTGGGGGCTTTTCATCAGTACGAAAGCGGACCTGTTTGCCCCCGAAAACACACAACCTATTGCAAAAGAGATGAATAGAGTTGCCGGATTGGGTAATAAAATAAAAGCCCACGCAGAAACATCGGTTAAGATAGTACCCGCTTTTTATGAGGGCGCTATCTATATGCCGGCTGGTGGCATCCAATATCTCCGGAAAAAAATAAAAAAAGAAGCAGCTTTTTACAGCCAGATGTGCCAGCTGGACGGAGGATACAAAGCTATCTGGGATGCCTGGCGTTATCCGGACTCTGCTGCCTCGCTAAAAAGACGTTTGCTGAACTTTAAAAAAGACCTTGAAACCACATATACTGACGGAGAAGCGAGTTATGCCCGTGAGTTTCGATATTGGAAAGGCAGTAATCTTTTTAAGAACCAGGCGCTATTGGTTTCGGCGCTACTTGCAGATACCGAAGGAATGATAACCTCCGGCGAAAAGAGAACGCTTGAGCAACTTATTGCGCTGATGGCGCATATTCTTTGGGACGATAATAATGTGCCCTTTATTGACAGTGCCGGCGTTAACTACGGGCCGGCTAACATGCGATTAATGTATAATAATACCCGGATTTTTTTTGCATTGTTGTTGGCTGATGATCCGGAGTTCAAGCGACGTGCACAGCAGGCTGTGTTGGAAGTCCGCAAGGATATCAACAAAGCGATTTATGAAAACGGCGCCGCGATAGGATCGCCCCATTATATCCAGCCAGCTGTTGAGCCTATTCTGTTTTCTATGCTGCAGATACGCCAGTCTGGGATAGAAGACCTTTTCGAAACGGAGTTAAGAATTGAACGGTTTGCACGGTTTTATTTATCATTACTTACGCCGCCTTCAGTTCGATTTAATAATAACAGGAAGTTAATTGCCTTTGGAGATGGGTCGGAGGAAAGCGCTTCGACATTCGCATTGCTAGCAACGGGCTTTGGATCTAAGAATAAGGCGTTGACGGAGGAGTTGTATGCTGCATATTGTAACGGACCAATGAGGGCTTCAGCATTTGGCTCGGTAGGCTTATCAGTTAATTTTTCGCAGGATCCGTCAAAAATATTTACGATCACAACATCTAATTATTCCGGGTATCATTCTCATTTCAGGTCGGGAATTAATACAATAAATGAAACTGCATTATGGGTGTTGAATGGCAATAAATTATACGATCACCGTAATGATGACGCAGGGGAGCCAGCTATTTATGCCTTAAAAGCTCCTTTGTCTTTAAGCCATAGCTCCTTCTATGAACCCTCTGCAACTGATGCCAGGATCAGGTCAGTAGTGGTACCTGAAAAAATGTTCCCCGAATGGAACCAATCACAACAACCTATTGCCGTCCGGTCGCTTACTAATCGAACCTGGCCTTCATCAGAACTACTTGAGTTTGCTCACCTGGGCTATAGCGCTACCAGTAATACTAAAATGGGCATGAAAAATGGAGCAACCTGGCATCGAAAAATCAATATGATTACGCTGCATGAGGAGGCACCCATTATTATTTTTTATGATAGCCTTTCTGGTAGTGAGGCAAATATATGGAGTATGTTAATGATGTCGGAAGGGGATGTTCAAACACCTGTAGGGTCGATTGCTCCCGTAAAAAGGATATACAATAATAAAAACAGGAAAGAGATGCCTGAGGCATCCCCAGTAAAAAGACTTTCACCAGGTTTGAATCGTTTTGTGTTTAACGGGCAGCAATGGCCGGCACACCCTGCAAATGGGATCAATTGGGAACTGTATACTTTGTCTCCATCTGACTTGCAATTTACATTGGCGGAATGGGGTACAACCTGGCAAAACACTATTGAGGTGAATGAGTTTAAAACTACAAACAAACGTGCCTATTTAGAAGAACAGCAAATTATAAGATTAAACAGTGACAAACCCTTTTTTAATATTTTATTACCTTATGTAAAAGGGCAAAATCCCTATCAGGATAAAGTAAAGTTTCTTTCGTCGCATAGTGCTCTGGTTGAACAACAGGGAAATGACATTGTCGTTGGCCCTGATTACTATGCGGTAAAAACAAAAAACGGATTTTGTGGGGGGCTTTTATCTTCGTCCGCACAACTTTCTTATAATGATATTACAATAACAGGAGGGTATACGGAGCTGGAATATGATTCCCGAACAGTAAAAGTAAGGGTGCACGGCAACACAGGAAACAGAAGAATCAGATTGCCATTTTTATTACAGACAACAGGTACTCTTACTGGCGTCAAAATAGAGCAAATGAGAGGTAATACAGTACTGACAATAGATTATTGGTCAATGGGAAATGATTTGCCGAATGGCGAGAAAGGATACACTGAATTTGTTTTTGATAGAAATTAAAAAAGTAATCGTTTTGAAACCAGGATTATTAATTTAAAGTTTAATAAGTTGAGGAAACATACTGTCTCTGTTATTATTCCTTGCTATAATTCCGCAGAATGGATAGGAACTGCTGTTGAAAGCTGCATACACCAGGGAAGCAGTATAAAGGAGATTATTGTAGTGGATGATCATTCAACTGACAATAGCATGGATATTTTAGATAAGCTAAGGAAAAAATATGATGGTATTATTGTAGTATTAAACCCTTTAAAAGGAGGCAATAATGCACGTAATTATGGATTTTCCATATCGTCTGGAGATTTCATCCAATGGTTAGACGCAGACGATGCTTTATTGGGGGGTAAATTAGATACGCAACTGCTTTTTATGATAAACAATCCCTCCGTTGATATTGCTTATTCTGACTGGCGATTGGATACATATAACGAAAGTAGAATATTATGTCAGTCAGAGTATAAGCAACTAACTAATTATAGTGATTATTTGGAGGAATTGCTAAAAGACAATTGGGCTCCTCCACATGTTTATTTACTAAAAAGAGAAGCTGCTCAGCGGGCAATTAATATAAATGGGTGGGACTCAGCAACCAGGGTTGCCCAAGACAGGGAATTCTTTACAAAGGTTGCTTTAACCGGAGCTACATTCGGATACGCCAAAGGAACTTTTGCTGTTTACAACAGAAGACTAAATATGCAATCTGTTTCTCGCTCTATGAGTGCCGAAAGTAAAGCAAGGCATATTATTCAAATGTTAAATTGCTTTCTGGAATTGCTGGAACGGCAGGACTGGATAAGTGACATAGCTAAAAACAAGTACAAAAGGATACTAATTACCCAGATACTATATTACGTAAGTATTTACAACATCCAGGAAGTTAATAGTGAATTTTCATTTAAAAATACAAATTGGAGCCAAATTAAGGGATATAGATCTAAATTAAAAATGCTGGTATGGTTGCTGACTAATAAACAATAAAAGCCGGAATTACTTTTATCTGCTGCGTTAAAACTCTTATTAGCTTACAGAAGCAAACAAGGAAAAAATAGAATAAGATTTTGAATAAGAGTATATACTAATCTTTCAAAAAGCAACAATTATATAATAATGAAGATATCCCTGTGTATCCCTCAATATAATCGTATTGCCTTTTTATTAAAAGGCTTATCAATAATCGAAAAACAGCAATATGAACATATTGAAATTGTAATCAGTGACGATTGTTCAACGGATAATACAGAATCAGAAATAAGATCACTTATCCCCATCTACAAATATCCGATCATATACCACCGAAATTTAACAAACCAGGGATATGACCGGAATTTCCGTAAATCAATTGAATTAGCAACAGGCGAATATGTGATTGTTCTTGGGAATGATGATACTCTCAACCCTGATTTCGATATTACCGATCTTGTAAATTTTCTTATTCATCATAACTATCCTGAAATTGGTTTTTCTAATTTTTTGGAGGAGAGTTCCGGAAATACTTTTGTAGAAAGAGCCAAAAAAACTGCAGTTCTTGGAACGGGTCATGTTGTAGCAATGAAATACTATTCTTGTTTTAGTTTTGTCGGCGGCCTGATTTATCAAAAGAAGGCTTTTGAAAGATATAATTCGGATAAACATGACGGGAGCATTTATGCTCAAATTTATTTGGCTTGTCTGATGATAGCCAGCGGTTGCAGGTTGTTCTCTCTCCATGAACCATATATTATAAAGGATGTCGTTCTTTCTGATGTGAAGAGGAATAGTTATAAAGATGTGCTGGTCAGGAAGTGGAAAGACTATAAGGTACTCGACGGAGGCCTCCCTTCCGTAATTAATGTGCTGCTCGATGCGTTTAAGGAGGCCAACATACTTACTCAGTCTTTAAGTTATTCAATATTTAAGCGTATATACACCATAACATATCCTTTCTGGATTATTGACTATAAGGGTAACCAGGCCTTACCCGCTGCAGTAGGATTGATACAAGGACTCAACCCTTCAAGAAATATTAATTTTGACAGACTCAATTACTTTAACAAAGCTCGTATATGGGGGTACTATATTCTCTGCAGCATAGCAGGACTCCTGATGCCTGTAGGTTTTTTTAACCGGATCAAAAACTGGTTATATAAAAAAATAAAAGGATGATATACAACTAATTATTTTAAAATTTGATATACCCAAATCAATTTATCAGTTGAAAAATAACAGTTCAAACTTTGATTGAAAATTTAAAATCAATATTTATCTATGGATCAAATCATGTGAGTGCGTTGGAACATATTTACCTAAAGCATTTATCTGATTCGGGCTTTAATGTTACATTGTTCCCCGCGCAAGATAAATTTCTTGATTATTATACCAGCTCTATCAGAAACAAGATTACTTTTCGACTTGGCTTTTCTTCCATTTATGTATTAATTGACAAAGAATTTCGGGAGGCCGTAACTGAGTTCAAGCCTCAAATAGTATGGGTTTTTAAAGGCATGGAGTTGTTTCCCAAAACGATAAGCTGGCTAAAGAAACTGGGTATAAAGGTTGTAAACTATAACCCCGACAACCCTTACGTTTTTTCTGGCAGGGGTAGTGGCAACAAGAACGTGACGAAAGGAATGAAGCTATTTGACCTTTACATGACCTATGATCTGAAGATATTAGAGAGATTAAAGAAAGATAAAATTAATGCAGCGCTTATTCCTTTTGGATTTGATATCCCCGACGGAGTTTTGGAAAAGGCTGTAAGTGTACCTGAAGTTGTAAGGGCGTGTTTTGTAGGAGGAGCTGATATCAATAGAGTGAAATTTCTGAATGAACTTTCTACCAGAGGCGTCCCTCTTGACATTTATGGGGAGGGGTGGAAGAAGTTTAAGCTAAACCCAACCATTCGGGTATATCCTGCAGTGTACGAGCATGATTTTTGGATAACGCTGCGAAAATACAGGGTTCAGATTAATATGTTGCGGGTGCATAATTTCACTTCTCATAACATGAGAACTTTTGATATCCCTGGAATAGGGGGAATTGAAGTGGCTCCGTATACAAATGACCATGATAGCTTTTTTAAAGATGGAGAGGAGATTTTTTTATATAAGGATGTTGAATATTGTGTAACTATTATTAATAATCTTTTATCACGTTCTGCAGAGGACACATTACTGAATAGAAAAGCTGCCCGGGCAGCTTCGATAGAAAGAAAATATAGCTATAAAGACAGAACAGAACAGGTAATTAAATTATTTAATGATCTGTAAATATTTCTTCTTTAAAAACCTTGTCCTGATTGAAAATTAATGAATAAAAGTAGGATAAGGAATAATTTGGATTTAAGATTTCACCCATATATGAGATTGTAGTCAAATTGTTCTTTGATTAATAGATATTTCAAATGAAGAAGCTCGCAATAGTTCATTTTCATGCGTTAGAACAATATCCACCTGTTACTAATCTTATTAAATATATAGAAGTTCATAATTCTGCAAATGTTGAAGTTGAAGTATTTACTGCCTCCCCTGTTTTAAATCAAACAAGATTCCATAGCCCGGCCGTAACAATAAGGCGGTGGACCCCTCCGGGGGAATCAAAAACTGTTGTGTCCAGGTTTTATAGGTACCTGGTATTTTATTCACAGATCTTTTTTGCCCTTTTAAAATACCGCCCGACAGAAGTATTATATTTTGAGACACTTTCCTTTTTGCCAGTGTATGTATACAGGTTATTTATGAAGCCATTGGGAAAAAGCCCACGCATATTTTGCCATTATCATGAATACATGAGTACTGATGAATATGAAAATGGCATGTTTCTAACACGGTTCATCAACAAACTTGAAAAACGTAATTATACTCATATGGAGTGGATTTCCCATACTAATGAGGATAGAATGCGTCTTTTTAAGATGGATAATAAAGATTTCGATTTTGGTAATGCCTATATTTTACCTAATTACCCTCCGTCAAACTGGCAAAATACAAATAAGAATAGTGAAAGCGTTTTACCTATTCGAATTGTATTGGTTGGATCAATAGGAATGGAAACTATGTATATAAAGGAATTTGCACAATGGGTTGAAAGCGAAAACGGGCGGGTTGTTTGGGATATATATTCGTTTCAAAAGCCTGATGCAATCCTGGAATACCTGTCGACAATCAATAGCAAGTATATTTATTTCAAGGGACCTGTAAACTATTATGATTTGCCGGAAGTTTTAAAACAGTATCAGGTAGGGGTTATTTTATATAAAGGACATATTCCCAATTGTGTTTATATCGCACCTAACAAACTATTCGAATATTATGCCTGTGGGTTGGATACCTGGTTTCCTGTGGAAATGGAAACAAGCAAGGATTATGTTACCAACAACGTTTACCCCAGAATAGTAGCCGTTGATTTTCGGAACATGGAAAAAATTGATATTACCCGGATCACAGAGCATTCAAACTTGAATTTTCAGAAGTCAACTTATTATTGTGAAAAGGTTTTAGACCCATTGTGGAAAAAACTATCAATGACCTAAAGAGATTATTATATGGATGCATTTTTGAGGAATTTGCCAATCTTTAGAGGTAAAGCCCGTTTGGCAAAATTACTTTTTAGGAATAGCTTGTTAAAACGAGAGAATTTATTAATAGAAGGAAAGTATGGCTGTTCGTACTTGTTACCCAATCTGAGTGAAACCATTAGTTTTGATTTATTTATTAATGGAGTTTATGAGCCCGAGACAATCGCGTTTTTGAGTAAAAAACTGCCATATGGAGCAACTCTTCTCGATCTTGGCGCTAATATCGGTGCAATAACCATACCTCTGGCGAAACAAAGACAGGACCTAAAGATAGTTTGCGTAGAAGCTGCGCCATGGATTGCAAATTATCTAAAAGAAAATCTGGCAAACAATAAACTTTCCGCAATACCAATTGTAAATAAGGCGCTTTACAATGTAAACGATTTGGAGTTGAACTTTTATTCGCCAAAAGGAAAATTTGGTAAGGGGTCTTTGTCGCCTGTCTTCACAGATGATGCAGTAAAAGTGAAAACAATTACCTTGGATACTTTGGTATCTGACCTGGATATAGACAAGGTTAATTTAATTAAAATTGATGTGGAGGGATACGAAAGGAATGTTTTCACAGGAGGGGCAAAATTACTGACATCGGAGAAAGCGCCCGGTATACTATTTGAATTTGTAGATTGGGCCGAGAAACATGCTGGTTTTGCCCCGGGTGACGCACAGTCTTTATTGCTAGAATGGGGATATACTTTGTACAAGATAAACTCAAAGGGTGAAATGTATCCTTTACCTGCTATTATGACGGAAGGAAGCGGATTGTTATTCGCATCAAAGAATCAATAAGCACTAAAGCCTATTACTTGAAAAACAGAAGCTATTTTTTTTCTTATTTGCAGTGTCTTGTTTTTATTTTATCATTGCTCACTGACTGGAATGAGTTTCTTGTCATTGGTTTGTTTATAATAATAGTTATAGCTACCCTTGATAAGTTGGGTAAGGGAATTGTACTGCGGGAAATAATAGCTGTGCATACAGTATTCGTTTGCTTGATAGCTCCGCTTTGGGGGTATCGTGCTTTTACTGTAGATAACGCTTTGTCGCGTTTATGGGTAAAATACATGCCTGTACCGGAGGCACAGTATTTTGGTTATGCGCTTCCGGCAATAGCTGTATTTGTTTTATTTCTAACCTGGCCTTTGCAGGGTGATAATAGCGATACGGGAAGACGCTTAAAGAGAATTCTTATTTTGGCACGATCAATTTTAGTCAGACACCCCCGTATAGGACTTAATTTAATTATTATTGGACTGATATCTTCTGTAGTTAACAATTTTTTGCCGAATAGCCTTCAGTTCGTAGTATATCTTTTTTATGTAGCCGGATTTACAGGGTTTCTATACCTGTATTATGCTCCCCGTTCTTCTTATCGGCTTCCGGGTTTAATTACTTTCGGTGCTTTTGTGATGATTGAAGCCATAAGGGGAGGAATGTTTACTGTTGTTGTGTACATGGGACTCACAATGTTTTCTTTCTTTTTTCTGGGCAGGCAGATGAAGCTCTGGAAAAAAACCTTTTGGCTTACTGTCGGGGTGTTTGCCTTATTGATACTGCAGTTGGCAAAGCCGGCATACAGGCAAATGACCTGGAGAGAAGAATACACAGGCAACAAAGGTGTATTACTGGGTGAGCTGTTTCTTGACCAGCTGTCTTCGTTGAATTTTAAATCTTCTGATGCTTTATTCCCGATATATACCAGAACCAATCAGGGATTCAATGTGGCACTTGTTATGAAAAGAATTCCTCAAACACAGGAATATGATTATGGGGACAGGCTTTTTTTGACCTGTATATCTGCTTTTGTTCCTCGTGTGGTGTGGCCGGATAAGCCTGAAGCCGGTGGAAAATTTAATATGCAATACTACACAGGTTATATAATCAGGGGATGGTCTACTAATGTTGGTCCACTTGGTGAAGCATATGGTAGTTTTGGTCCTAAAATCGGAATAGTGTATATGTTGTTATTGGGTATTTTCATCAGGTGGGCATATGCTTATGTATTCCGGCTATCCCGGAAGGCTTCACCTTTACTCATTTTCTGGATACCGGTACTGTTTTATCAGATTACTTACTCTGCTGAGACGGATACACTCCAAATTATGAACTCCTTAATCAAGTCTGCCTTCTTTATCTGGGTGCTATATAAGCTGTTTCCTGCATGGTTTGGAAAATCCGGGAAACAAACAACAAAAATAAAATACCCGCCAAAGCATATTGTTACCAGGCATGCATCACCCACTTCTTTTGAAAACAGAATATAAACATAATACCTGTAACAGGTAAAAAGTTGAAATGAACGTACAATTTTTTAGTAGGAAAAAGAACCCGGCTTTTTTCAGTATAGAGGAACTTTTTGAGACTATACAGCAGAGTCTGGCTCCCTATCTGTCATTTCAGAACCATATCATGCCTTATGAGAGTACAGGTATAAAAAACAGATGGCTAAACGGATTATTTGCAAAGAAGCATAAGGGAGAAATTAATCATATTACAGGAGATGTTCATTACCTCGCTCTTTTTTTGCCACGCCGTAATACAATACTTACGATCCACGATTGTGGTGAGTTAGATAAGCAAAAAGGTATAAAAAAAATCATCTTATGGTTCTTCTGGTTTTATTGGCCTGTGAAGCGGTTACGGTATATTACCACAATTTCTGAGGCGACAAGAATACATCTGCTGCAGTACGTAAAGATTGATCCAGGTAAAATAATCGTTATCCCTAACTGCTTAATTGGAAAATATCCTGTGTCTGAAAGACCTTTTAATGTAGATAAACCTGCTATCCTGTTGGTAGGAGTCACTCCAAATAAAAATACAGAGAGAATAGCAGCAGCTTTGCAAAACATTCCCTGTACGGTAATGATAATAGGAACGCCTAATGAAGTCCAAATAGGGTTTCTGAATCGGTATAAAATTGAATTCCGGTATAAGAGTGGGTTGTCCCGGCAGGAAATAATATCAGTGTATGCAGTGTGTGATATGCTTGTTTTTCCATCTTTGCTGGAAGGTTTTGGTTTACCGATCATTGAAGCCCAGGCTTCTGGTAAGCCTGTCGTAACCAGTAATATTAATCCTATGTTATCAACTGCAGGTAAAGGTGCCTGCCTTGTTGATCCTTATAGCGTAGATGATATCAGAAAAGGGATTCTAAGAGTTATTCAGGATGCAGATTATCGAAAGCATATTATTGATAAGGGGATTGAAAATTCAAAAAGATTTGGTCCGGATCAAGTTGCAGAGCAATATATAGAAGTATATAAAAAGATTGTAAAGGATAACCGTTCTAATTATTTATAAGCATATGTGCGGTATAGCGGGAATTTTGGATTTTAAGGGGCGTAATAGTGAGTCTGCAGTTATAAAAATGACCCAGGCTCTTTCCCATCGGGGCCCCGACGCCGAAGGCATTTTTTCAGAAGAAGGGGTTGGATTGGGCCACCGGCGGCTGTCAATTATAGATCTTTCTTCAGCGGCAAATCAGCCGTTTTCAGATGCTACAGGGAGGTTTGTAACGGTGTACAATGGCGAGATATATAACTTTAATGATATCAGGCAGAAGCTGAAGGATTATCCCTTTAGAACTATTAGCGATACGGAGACGATGCTGGCGGCCTATGCCTGTTGGGGGATCGGAGCGCTTGAATTGTTTAAAGGGATGTTTGCTTTTGCAATTTGGGACCGGCAGGAAAAGGAACTTATGCTTGTACGGGACAGGATGGGAGTAAAACCATTATACTACTATTGTGATGAAGAAAAGCTTCTGTTTGCTTCAGAGATAAGAGCCATTCTGGCGAGTGGGTTGGTACCCCGGAAAATAAACAAAAATGGAATTTATGAATACCTGTCCTACCAATCGGTTTCCTATCCTTTAACGCTGGTAGAGGGGATATATCAATTGGAGGCCGGATCTTATTTGAAGGTGAGAAACGGAGAAATTGAAAAGAAGACTTACTGGAAAATTCCGGGATGCGCTTCTTCGTTTTCTTATGAACATGAGGAGGTGGTTAAGACCAGTATCAGGAAATTGCTGGTAACTTCTGTAGAGCGGAGGTTGGTCAGTGATGTTCCGGTAGGAGCCTTTTTGTCCGGCGGTATTGATTCCAGTACAGTAGTGGGCATTATGGCGCAGGACTGCGGTGTGAAGCCCGATACATTTAATATTTCATTTTCTGAGAAGGAATTTGATGAGTCGGCTTATGCCAATATCATTGCACAGAAGTTTAAAACCAATCACACAACTATACGCCTGTCTCCGGAAATTATGCTGGAAGAACTGGAGAATGCTTTATCTGCGTTAGATACCCCTTCCGGGGACGGAGTCAACAGTTTTGTAGTCTCAAAGGCGATAAAAAAGGCCGGTATTTCCGTGGCATTGTCAGGTATTGGCGGCGATGAGCTGTTTGCCGGATACCCGATCTTTTCGCAGTTTCAACGGTTAAATAGAATGAGCAACCGATGGCAAATGTTGAAGCCTTTCAGATTGGCGGGAAGTAAGCTCCTGTTTCCGGGAAAATTTGATAATAAAAAGTACCGTTTAGCAGATTTGCTGAAATGCAGGACCCCGGATATCGAACATGTGTACCCGGTATTGCGTAATTTACTCTCCGGCGAAATGCTAAAAATGCTTACAGGAGTTAAGCCACATATGACCGCCCTGGAAGAGTATTTGTTAGAAAACAAGGCTATGTTGGGTCAACTTCCTGTTTTGAGCCAGGTAAGCGCTGCAGAGTATATGGGATATACGCAACATACATTGCTGAAGGATACGGATCAGATGAGTATGGCAGTAGCGTTGGAGGTACGGGAACCTTTTTTTGACACCGACCTGATAGAGTATGTACTGGGTATTCCTGATAAAATAAAACAGCCTCTATACCCCAAAAGCTTACTGGTAGAGTCTATAAAACCCTTACTGCCGGACGGGATAGTTCACCGGAAGAAACAGGGGTTTGTTTTTCCCTGGAGTACCTGGATGAAAAATGACCTGCGAGCTTTTTGCGATCAATATCTGAAACGGCTTGGCGAGAGGGAATTTATTAATGGTAAGGAATTAAGCCATTATTGGAGCAATTTTTTAAAGGGAGATAAAAGGATCAGATGGATGGATATCTGGGTTTTTGTAGTGTTGGAATACTGGCTGGAGAAAAACGGTATGAATGCGTAAAAAATGTATCCTCGTTTTTTCTGACTGGTATGCGCCCGGTTATAAAGCCGGTGGCCCTATTCGTTCATGCGTCAACTTCGCGCAGCAAATGAGAGATACCTATGATATCTACATATTTACCAGTGACAGGGATCTCGGAGATAAATTTTCTTATGAAGGTATTACCACAGATAAATGGATAAACGGGGATGGCATTAAGATATTCTATGCTTCACCGGAAAATGTTAGCTGGAAGAAAGTGCTCAGGCAACTAAAATTAATAACTCCCGATTTTATTTATCTGAATAGTATGTTTTCCCGCTATTACAGTCTTTATCCATTGTTGATGAAGCGATTAGGTTATACTACTGCAAGCGTTGTTTTGGCTCCCCGGGGTATGCTAAAGAGCACCGCAATTCAATATAAAACTATTAAAAAAAGCTTTTTCTTAAAAGCTTTGAAAGCAATTGGGGTTCCGGAATTGGTATGCTTTCATGCTACTGATGAGAAGGAAGTTGAAGATATATTTCAATGGTTTGGGGTAAATGTAAAAGTACAGCTTATCAGTAATTTTGCGGCAGGACAGTCAGGGTTTGAGCCAATAAATAAACCCACGGGACATTTGCGGCTGATTTTTGTTGGCAGGGTACATCCTATAAAAAATCTTCTATTTTTACTTCAAATATTGCGGGAAACAAATTGTGAAATACATTTGACCATTGTTGCAGCAATAGAAGATAAAAACTATTGGGAGCAATGTCAAAGCGTTATCAACGCTTTTCCTGAGAGGATAAAGACGATTTTAATGGAGGATGTTCCTCATTCAAAGATCGAATGTTTAATAAAGGAGCACCATTTATTTGTCTTGCCTACCTTGGGCGAAAATTTCGGTCATGCTATATTTGAAGCATTGGCGGCTGGAAGGCCGGTGTTGATCAGCGATCAAACTCCATGGAAGGGCCTGGCTTTACAATGTGCAGGTTGGGATATACCTTTGAACGAGGCTAATACATTTAAAGATGTTATAGAAGAAGTGGCAGCGATGGATAGCATGGAATTTTTGAACTGGTGTAAAGGAGCCTGGCAACTGGCAAATGATTGTATAACAAGATCTGATCTTAAAAATCAGTATTTAAAATTATTTAGTTAGGATGTATATTTTAGGACTTAATGCATACCATGCAGACTCTTCAGCAGCTATTTTTAAGGATGGCCGGATGGTGGCTGCGACGGAGGAAGAAAGATTTACCAGGGTAAAACATTGGGCTGGCTTTCCGGCGCTGGCAATTCAATTTTGCCTGAAAGAAGCAGGGGTAACTTTAAGAGAAGTAGACTATATAACGATCGGTAGGGATACCAATGCGAAACTTATAAAAAAGATGGGGTATCTTTTGAGCAACCCGTCGCTTGTAAGCGGCGCCATTAAAAGGTATCGGAATGCCAGAGATATTACGAGCCTGGAAGATGAGTTTAAAAAAATTGATCCTTCTCTTGATTACAAATCGCTTAAAAAGAAAATAAAATATATAGAACATCACCGGAGTCATTTGGCATCTGCTTTTTTTGCTTCACCGTTTGAGGAAGCAGCGCTGCTTTCCATTGATGGCTCCGGAGATTTTACCACCACGATGATTGGTATAGGAAAAGGTACTCAAATAGAAGTTCTTGACAGCGTTGATTTCCCTGTTTCCTGCGGACTGTTTTATACGGCTTTTACTCAATTTTTGGGATTTCCTTATTATGGAGATGAATACAAGGTAATGGGATTGGCTCCCTATGGCGAACCAAAGTATATTGATAAGGTTAAAGAAGTACTTACATTCCTGCCAAATGGCTTGTATACCTGGAAACCGGAATACTTTGTTGCTCCAACAAAGGCCGGTTTTAAGTATGAAAACAACATACCTCATGTTGGTAATCTTTTTTCAGAAAAGTTTATTGATTTTTTTGGACAACCTCGTAAAAAGGATGAGGAATTAACTCAATATCATAAAGACCTTGCTACTTCAGTTCAACGTGTTACAGAAGAGCTGATATTTCATATTCTGAAAAAATTAAAGGAAAGAACCGGATTGGAGAATGTTTGTATAGCCGGTGGCGTAGCGCAAAATTCAGTTGCGAATGGTAAAATAGCTGAGATGACCGGCTTTAAAAATGTGTATATACCTTCAGCCGGGCATGATGCAGGCATATCTATGGGATCTGCATTATACCAATATAATCATGCTTTGGATAATCCCCGGGCTAAGCCTATCTGGTCGGCATATACCGGAAGCTGCTTTACCAATGATGAGATAGAGCAATTTCTCCAGACAAGAGATATCACCTATAGAAAATTACCGGATGATGAATTGTTCGATTTGGTTACTGAAAAGCTGATTGAACCTGGCGTTGTAGGCTGGTTTAATGGAAGAGCTGAGTTTGGTCCTCGGGCTCTCGGTGGACGCTCAATTATTGCAGACCCGAGAAACGCTAAGGCAAAGGATCTGTTGAACCTTAAGATAAAAAGAAGGGAAAGTTTCAGACCTTTTGCACCGTCGATCCTGAAAGAATATGTTGGTGAATACTTTACAAAAGTTGATGAAGTGCCTTTTATGGAAAAAGTATTTCCTATCAGGCCCGAAAAATACAATCTCATACCTGCAGTTACCCATGTTGACGGAACAGGCCGGTTACAAACTGTAGATAAAGAAATTTCACCAAGATATTACGGTCTTATAGACACTTTTAGAAGAAAGACTGGGATACCGATTTTGCTGAATACATCGTTTAACGAAAATGAACCGATTGTAAATACACCTGCAGAAGCACTCGATTGTTTTTTAAGGACAAGAATGGATATGCTGGTGTTGGAAAACTGTGTGATAGTAAGGAATGAATAATCAATGAAAATTTCCATAATTACAGCTACATACAACAGTGCGGAAACGATCAGGGATACCCTCACCTGCATTCAGCAACAGGATCATACCGATATAGAGCATATCATTATCGACGGAGGATCCGTGGATGGTACGCTTTCTATTGTTAAAGAATTTCCGCATGTAGCAAGGGTCGTTTCTGAAAAGGACAGGGGTATTTACGATGCCATGAATAAAGGCATTGGCTATGCAACGGGAGAGGTGATCGGTATCCTGAATTCCGATGATATATATGCCTCGCGGGATGTCCTTTCGGGGATCGCATTGGTGTTTGACAAACCGGAGGTACAGGCAAGTTACGCTGATCTGCAGTTTGTTTTAAGAGACGATCTGGATAAAGTTGTTCGAACCTGGACAGCCGGAGGGTATCGAAAATCCAGCTTCTATTATGGTTGGATGCCTCCACATCCTACTTTTTTTGTCCGGAAAGAGGTATACGATAAAGTAGGCTTGTTCAATATGGAACTGGGGTCTGCAGCAGATTATGAACTGATGCTGCGGATTTTGCTGAAGCATAATGTACCTGCCGTATACATACGCAAAACCATTGTAAAGATGAGAGTGGGGGGCGTGAGCACAAGCACGCTGACCAACAGGATCAAAGCCAATAAAAAGGACCGGCTTGCCTGGAAAGTGAATGGTCTCGACCCATACTTCTTTACGCTTTACTTAAAGCCCGTCAGAAAACTAGGACAGTTTTTGAAAAGGAAATAAGTTTGCCGGATTAAAACGGGTGTATTTACCTTCGCTGAGAACTAATCTTATGGTGGCAAAATCGGGAATAAACAAATGCCGCAATAAAAGTTCAAATTTTCGTTTATACAAATTTTCTGATTGGTGAGGGACCGGCAGCGGACTCTACAGGTAGGCGTCACCACTCGCCGGCGAAGGTTTGAATTACACCAATTAAAATTAATTCAATATAATGTCAAAGACTGCGCTTATTACGGGTATTACCGGCCAGGACGGAGCTTATCTTGCAGAGCTATTGTTGTCTAAAGGATATGAGGTACACGGCATCAAGCGCCGGAGCTCCTTATTCAACACAGAACGGATTGATCACCTGTACGAAGATCCGCATGAGCCTGATGTTAGGATGAAGCTGCACTACGGCGATCTGACGGATTCGTCTAACCTTATCCGTATTGTACAGGAAACCCAGCCGGACGAAATTTATAACCTGGCTGCTATGAGTCATGTGCATGTGAGCTTTGAAATGCCGGAGTATACGGCTAATGCCGATGGAATAGGAGCACTGCGACTTCTGGAAGCGATCCGCTTTTTGGGATTGACCCAAAAGACCAAACTCTATCAGGCATCTACCTCTGAGTTGTACGGGCTTGTACAGGCTGTACCGCAATCAGAGACAACACCTTTTTATCCCAGGTCTCCATATGCGGTGGCTAAATTATATGCATACTGGATCACCGTGAATTACCGGGAGGCATATAATATGTTTGCGGTAAACGGTATTCTGTTTAACCATGAGTCGCCACTACGGGGTGAAACTTTTGTAACACGGAAAATAACCAGGGCGGTTGCTAAAATAGCGTTGGGTTTGCAAAAGAAATTATACCTCGGTAACCTGAATGCCCGGCGTGACTGGGGACATGCAAAGGACTATGTGGATGCCATGTGGCGCATACTGCAGCAGGAACAACCGGAGGATTATGTAATAGCTACAGGTATTACTACGCCTGTAAGAGAATTTGCCCGGATGGCCTTTGCCGAAGCAGGGATAGAAATAGCATTTTCCGGTGAGGAAGAAAAGGAAAGAGCGGTAGTGGTATCCTGCAGCAATCCTGAGTTCCAGGTAGCGGAAGGAACGGAAGTGCTCGCTGTTGATCCGTATTATTACAGGCCCACAGAAGTAGACTTACTGATAGGAGATCCTACCAAGGCAAAGCAGAAATTAGGTTGGGAACCTAAATATGACCTGAAGGCGCTGGTGAAAGAAATGGTGGCGGCAGATATTCTGTTATTCAAAAAAGAAAAGCTTTTAAAAGAAAAAGGATTTAATATAAAAAACCAGTTCGAGTAAGGATGAATAAAGCAGATAAGATATATGTGGCAGGCCACAAAGGCATGGTAGGGTCAGCAATTGTAAGAAAACTGGAAGCGGAAGGGTTTTCTAATATTGTATACCGGGCATCTTCAGAACTGGATCTTAGAAAACAGCAGGAGGTTGACCTTTTCTTTGAAGCTGAAAAGCCAAAGTTTGTTTTCCTGGCTGCGGCCAAAGTAGGAGGAATCCTGGCCAACAACCAATATCGCGGTGAGTTTCTGTACGATAACCTGATGATCCAGAACAATGTGATCCACGCGGCATATGAGAATAAAGTAGAAAAACTTTTGTTCCTGGGTTCATCCTGCATATATCCTAAGCTGGCTCCGCAACCCTTAAAAGAAGATTATCTGTTGACAGGACTGCTTGAGCCAACCAATGAGCCCTATGCGATCGCGAAAATTGCCGGTATAAAAATGTGTGATGCCTACAGGAGTCAGTATGGTTGTAATTTTATTTCAGCTATGCCTACTAACCTGTATGGTCCTAACGACAACTATGATTTGAGTAACTCCCACGTTTTACCTGCCTTGATCAGGAAATTTCATGAAGCTAAAACCCGGGGATTGGATGAGGTGATCATCTGGGGAACAGGAACACCGCTCAGGGAATTCATGCATGTGAGTGATCTGGCTGATGCCTGTTTCTTTCTCATGCAGGGCTACAATGAGCCGGGATTCGTCAACATTGGAGTGGGGGAAGACATTTCGATCAAAGACCTTGCTTTGATGATAAAGGATATTGTTGGGTTTGAAGGTGTTATAAGGCATGATACGTCAAAGCCGGATGGAACACCCCGTAAACTGATGGATGTAAGTCGCCTGCATGCGCTGGGGTGGCGGAACAGGATTGGTCTCAGAGAAGGCATACAAAGTGTCTATGGAGAGTTTAAGGAGAAATATTCCGGTTGAAAAAGCGTTATCCAATAACTTATTGTTTGAAATCATTCCCATGTTTTCCTTCTTTAAAAAGAAAAAGCCCCTTCCCCAAGCGCATGACCTGAGCGTGTTGAAATGTGATATGCATTCGCACCTGGTACCGGGGATAGACGACGGGTCACCTGATGTGGAGACTTCTGTGGTGTTGATCGAAGGACTGATGAAGCTGGGGTATAAGAAGATAATCACTACACCGCATCTGATGGCGGATCTATATCCCAATAACCGGACCACAATCATGAATGGCTATGATAAGCTGGTGAGGGAGTTGGAGAGAAGAAATATCAGGATTCCTGTGCGGGCAGCCGCAGAGTATTTTTTAGACGATCATTTTGACAGCCTGTTGGATAAAAATGAACCGCTTCTAACAATAAAGGATAACCTGGTGCTGGTAGAATTTTCTTTTGCCAGTATCCCGATTGATTATAAGCAAAAGATTTTCAACCTGCAAATGAAGGGCTACAAACCCGTTCTTGCACACCCTGAGCGATATGCTTATCTGCACAATAAGCCGGAAGTATACGAAGAGTTGAGAGACGCAGGTTGCTTACTGCAGGTCAATCTTCTGTCCCTGATCGGTTACTATGGAAAAAGTATTGCCTTGGCAGCAGAGAAGCTGTACAAAATGCGTTGCATTGACCTGTTGGGTACAGACATGCACCATGCGCGTCACCTGGAGAACCTGAATGTTACATTACTTCATCAAAAAGTAAAGGACATCTCGGATAATCTTACTTTATTAAATGATAGCTTATAAAAAAGCGTTACCGTTTATCGGTAACGCTTTTTTATAAATCATATTCCTGCCTTAATCCTGTCCCCCCTTTCTGTTTGCCATACGTTGTGCCGGCCATTGACCGGGACTTCCGTCCTGGGTAGATGGCAATACCATTTTTTCCCTCGATGTTTTTGCAGGATCTTCACTGGCCATGTAAGCTAAAACAGCAGTTAAGATCGCATTGTTCCTCACGTCATCAAAGACAACCTTGTCATAGGTGTCTTTGTTGGTATGCCAGGTATAAGTGCCGTAAGACCAACTCAGTGAGCTCAGCGAGAAAGCCGGGGCTCCTACTGCTACGAAGGAGGCAAAGTCTGATCCGCCGCTGCCGGGCACACCGGGAAAGCTGGTTTCAATATGTTTTTTGATATCCTGTGGAACTGCTGATAACCATCTTGTAATGTATTCATAAGCGTGCAGGAAACCCTGCCCCTGGATATTGACCACCCTGCCTGTACCATTGTCCTGGTTAAACATCGCCTGCAGGTTAGCGACAATTTCCGGATGATCTTCCACAAAAGCGCGGGACCCGTTTAGTCCCTGTTCTTCACTTCCCCATAACCCTACCAGGATAGTTCTTTTCGGATTGGGATATAATTTTTTAAGCAACCTCGCTGCTTCCATCATCACCAATGTGCCGGTTCCGTTATCCGTAGCGCCGCTGCCGCCATCCCAGGAATCAAAATGTGCAGAGAGAATTACATATTCTTCCGGCTTTTCAGTTCCCTTTATTTCTGCCATCACATTAAAGGTGGGAACAACGCCCAGTTCTTTTGAATCTGCCTTTACGCTCACCCTGGGTTTGTGACCCGAAGCGGTAAGGCGGTATAGTAATCCGTAATCCTCTAAAGCAAGATCCAGGGTCGGGATCTTTTTTGCATATGCACCAAAGATCTTATTGGCGCCAAACGCTTTTGACCAATAGGAGCTGAATATGCCTGCAGCGCCTGCCTTTTCCAGCGCTTCTGCCAGTGTTTTCGGGGATACACCGATTTTGCTAAGTCTTTCAGCCCATTCATCCGTTGCTTTGTCTCTTTCGGCTCTTATTTTTTCAATGGATTCCTTCGTGCCGAATTCATCCCAGTTATAATCCGGTCTGCCGGTAGGTTGCAATACGGACACCAGCACAAATTTACCTTTTACGGATGGAAGCCATTTTGCGAAGGCTGTTGCATCCGGAAGGTCTGCCATTATAATGGTTTCAGCGGTAACGGTTTTGCCGCCTGTGTTCCCACTCCAGGCCAATTGTGTAGCCTCCAGTGTCCTTGTGCGTGGATGTATCAGGTCTACATGTGTGACTCCTCTTTCCCACCCTCTCCAGGTACCCCAGTTCTCTGTGTGAGCCGGGATACCCCATGTGCCAAACTTGGCTATAGCCCAGTCTGCTGCCGTTTTCATTTGTGGTGTACCTACCAGCCGCGGACCGATCACATCCAGCAGTTCGTGCGCCAGCGACTCCAGTTGTGAATTGTTGTTCGCTTCAGCAACGATTTTTTGTATCAGTACAGTATCTGGTCTTTGAGCCTTTACTACCGTTGAAGACCATATCAATACCACCAGGCTGAAAAGGGTTAATTTGTTGAACCGTGTTAAATTTACGCTCATGATGATTGTATTTGGACAGGGCGGAAGTTAGCGAATATTTGACAACCGGGTAAATGATTTGTAAGATGGGGAAGTGATAAGATAAAGGAGGCTGTAATGGAGTGGAACCACAAGATCGTAATAGTAAAACAGGAAAAGGGGGGGAGGTATGTCACTGTAAGATTAAATTTTGTCTCTACAGAAGTTTTACTGCAATAATTTACAGGAGAGTGTTTAATTTTCATATTTTTGCCCAGCCTCTTTTAACAGTAATACCTATAATATGTCTGTTTTAGTAAACAAAGACTCAAAAGTAATTGTTCAGGGATTTACAGGATCGGAAGGAACTTTTCACGCCACGCAGATGATTGAATATGGCACAAACGTAGTAGGAGGCGTTACCCCTAACAAGGGAGGTCAAAAACACCTGGATCGTCCGGTATTCAACACCGTAGCAGATGCCGTAAATGCAACAGGAGCTAACGTAAGCATTATTTTTGTACCGCCGGCCTTTGCTGCAGATGCTATTATGGAAGCGGCAGAAGCGGGTGTGGGTCTGATTATTTGCATCACGGAGGGAATACCCGTACAGGATATGATAAAAGCAAAACATTATCTTGCCGGTACCCGTTCAAGACTGATAGGACCCAACTGTCCGGGAGTGATCACGGCGGATGAATGTAAAGTGGGGATTATGCCCGGGTTTATATTTAAAAAGGGCAAAATCGGGATCGTTTCGAAATCAGGTACGCTTACTTATGAAGCGGCAGACCAGGTAGCGAAAGCAGGATTAGGAATATCTACAGCTATTGGTATTGGCGGCGACCCTATAATCGGTACCACTACACGGGAAGCGGTGGAGCTTTTTATGAAGGATGACCAAACAGAAGGTATTGTAATGATAGGGGAGATAGGAGGCGGAATGGAAGCGGAAGCGGCCAGGTGGATAAAGGAGCATGGAACAAAACCCGTTGTTGGCTTTATTGCGGGGCAAACCGCTCCTCCCGGCAGAAGGATGGGGCATGCCGGAGCCATTGTGGGAGGGGCAGATGATACCGCTGCTGCCAAAATGAAGATCATGCGGGAGTGTGGGATCAATGTAGTGGATAGTCCTGCCGATATCGGCAAGGTGATGGCGGAGGTGATTGCTAAAAAAGCTTTCAAACAACCAGAGAAAATATAAGGAACTGAATTTTATACACAACATTTTTATCCGGCGCAGGCATCTTGTCTGCGTCTTTTGCTTTTAAAGGGACTGCTGCCGCAAGCTTCTCCAGGTCATACGATTTTTCTCCCGCTGATCTACGCAGATATTTCCGCTGATGCCGCTGATTTTGGAAAGTAATACCTGAAGGGGGGCAAGGGTTCTTTCTGCGAAAATCTGCGTACAGAATCAGCGCTTATCTGCGGGCAAACTTCTCCATGATCATACAATTTTTCTCCCGCTGATCTACGCTAGATATCCTCCGCTGATATCGCTGATTTTGGAAAGCAATACCTGAGGGGTAACAATTCTTTCTGCGAAGGTCTGCGTATAGTACCAGCGCTTATCTGCGGGGAATCTTCTTCATGACCATACAAGCATGGCTAACCGGGGAGTCCAACTTTATAAAAACGCCGCCCAAATTTTGAGACGGCGTTTACTTATGGCAAGTAACAGATTATTTTATTGAAAATTCGAAAAGGCTGTCATCCTCTATAAACCCTTCCAGCTCATCACCCACTACACATTCACTAACGCCTGCCGGGGTACCCGTAAAGATCACATCCCCGATATTGAGCGAAAAATAATTTGAGATATAGGAGACGAGGTAATCAAATCCGAAGATCATATCCCCCGAATTACCTTGCTGAACAAGCTCTTTATTTTTATATAAGCAAAAATTAATATCCTGCTTCTTAATGTCCGGGCTAATATCGATCCATTTCCCGATAACTGCGGAACTATCCCAGGCTTTTGCTTTTTCCCAGGGTAAGCCTTTGGCTTTCAGCTCATCCTGGATGTCCCTTGCGGTGAAATCGATGCCCACGCTGATACCATTATAATATTTGTTTGCATGCTTCTCCTGGATATATTTACCGTTTTTACTGATCCTCAGCACCAATTCTGCTTCTGCATGTAATTCATTGGTAAATTCCGGGTAATAGAACGGAGTATGTGATTGCAATAATGCACTTTTGGGTTTCATGAAAATGACAGGCTCAACCGGAATTTCGTTCCCCAATTCCTTCGCATGATCCACATAGTTACGGCCAATACAAAATATCTTCATAATAAAATATTAGTTCGAAGTTTTTCACAGGGTCAACAAAATCACGAAAGAAAACAGTTTACATTTTGCAAGTGGGGCTGTCAATAGGAAGATGGATAATGTACAAGTAAGACGCTAATTTACTGTAAACAAACTGAATCTAAAATAGTTGTAAAAATTATTTACCGA
>Ga0222429_100555_pt1 | contig 23668 bp, 21 predicted proteins | sample 1B50Ametagenome_FD_182475 | JGI IMG/M metagenome (GOLD analysis project Ga0222429, IMG submission 182475) | Enriched microbial communities from leaf-cutter ant dump, University of Wisconsin, Madison, United States - 1B50A (version 2) | ecosystem: Environmental > Terrestrial > Nest > Insects nest...
CACAGTTTTTGCCGGGTTTGCAGCCCAATAGCCGAGCTATTGGGCAAAAAGACGGTAAAAAATGGGCCGCTGCGGCCATTTTGCAGCCGCCGATTCCCAAGTCCGACAGGCTCCTAGGACTCCATGGCGGCACTGGCGGGCGCCGGGTCTTTGGGCCGGAAGCGTGATGTCCAGGCGAAAAAAAACCCCGCACGGGTGTGCGGGGTTTGACCTCTTGGCGGGCCCCGGCGCCGGGGCGTCAGGCCTGCCGGGCAAGCGGCTTGCGCCGCCAGCCATTAGAAGTTGTGGCGGATGCCCAGGGCGAACGAGCTGAAGTCGGTGCCGGCGGCGCCCGTCATGTAGGAAGCGCCAGCGTCGTTGTTCACCTTGGTGTAGAAGGCGTAGACCTTGGTGCGCTTGCTCAGGTTGTAGTTGTAGGCCACGGTGTACTGGGTAGCGGCGCTGTTGGCCACGTTTTCCCACTTGGCGGCACGGCCCACGTTCAGGTGGAACTCGGATGCGCCCAGGGCGTACATGCCGGACAGGCGGAAGTTGTTGCGCGTGCCGAGCACGGCTTCGTCGTTGCGCTGGTAGTAGCCGCCAACGACGAAGGAGCCGAAGGAGTACAGGGCGCGCAGGGCGAGTTGCTTGTCGTCGTCCACTTGGCTGTAGCCGGCGCCCAGGTGCAGCGAACCCAGGTCGTAGTTGGCAGCCAGGTCGTAGCCGTTCTTGCCGCCGCTGGTCTGCTCGTGCAGCGAAGCTGCGGCTTCCAGCACCAGGCCGCCCAGGTTGGGGCTGGTGTAGCCGATCTTGTTGCCGGTGCCCAGGGCGCCGAACCAGACGGGATCCTGGTAGAAGGCATCAGCCGACGTGCCGGTTTCGTGGTTGTGCATGCCGACGTAGTCGGACGTTGCGTAGTACGAAGCCGGGAAGTAGTTGCCCAGGCGCACGGTACCGAAACCGCCCGACAGGTTCACTTCGCTCTGGCGGCCGAAGAAGGTCGAGGCCGATTGGCCGGTGGAGGAATCAAAGCCGCTTTCCAGTACGAAGCCGGCCTTCATGCCGCCGCCCAGGTCTTCCGAACCACGGAAGCCGAAACGGGAAGAGTTGTTCTGCAGCACGGTGCTGCTGACGTCGCCGGTCTTCTGGTGTTCCACGGAGGTGTTCACGCGGCCATACAGAGTCACGCTGCTTTGAGCGAAGGCGGCGGAGGTGCCCAGCAGGGCCAGGGTTGCGAGTAGCAAGCGGCTAGGTTTTTGCATTTGGTTTCCTTGAATGCTTATATCCATCGGATTGGTGTAGGCACTTCGACCGCCGCGTGTGGGCAGCGGCCGCGTGCAGCTACTGGGCGTCAATTCTAGGTGCCCGCCCACGCTTACCACAGCGAAATGTCGCCCTCGAAACAGACTTGATGTTTTATCGCCACATTTTCACAAAACGGAATAATACGGAATGAAAACCACTCCGTTTATCCGCCTGGCGCATCGCTAATCGTTGGCGTAAATATCGACGTCCTTGGTCTCGCGCACGAACAGCGTTCCGACCACGGCGGTCATGCCGGCGATGACGATGGGGTACCACAGCCCGCTGTACATGTTGCCGGCCGACGCCACCAGGGCGAACGACGTGGTGGGCAGCAGGCCGCCGAACCAGCCGTTGCCGATGTGGTACGGCAGGCTCATGGAGGTGTAGCGGATGCGCGTCGGGAACAGTTCCACCAGCATGGCGGCGATGGGGCCGTAGACCATGGTCACCAGAATCACCAGGTACACCAGGATGGCGATGATGAGGGCCAGGTTCATCTTGGCGGGGTCGGCCGTATCCGGATAGCCGGCCTGCCTGAGGTCGGCGGCCATTTCCTTCTTGAAGGTGGCGATGGCCTTGACGCTGGCTTCATCGAACCGGTGGTTGGCCACGGTGCCCGACGGGGCGATGATGATCTTGTCGCCGATCTTGACGATGGCGGACGACCCTGCCGAACCGGCGATGTTCTCGTAGCTGACCGAGTTCTGCACCAGGTAGCGCTTGGCGATGTCGCAGGAGCTCTTGAAGTCGATCTCGCGCGCCACCGGGTTGCCCTGGAACGAGCAGGTGGCCGGGTCGGCCGTCACGGTGACGCCGGCCGTGGCCTGGGCGCGCGCCAGGTCGGGGTTGGCGGCGCTGGTCAGCAGCTTGAACGCCGGGAAGTACGTCAGCGCGGCCAGCACGCAGCCCAGCATGATGATGGGCTTGCGGCCGATGCGGTCGGACAGCGCGCCGAAGACCACGAAGAACGGCGTGCCCAGCAGCAGCGCGGCGGCGATCATCAGGTTGGCCGCGACCAGATCCACGTGCAGCTGCTTGGTCAGGAAGAACAGCGCGTAGAACTGCCCCGTGTACCACACCACGGCCTGGCCGGCGGTCAGGCCCAGCAGCGCCAGGATGACGATCTTCAGGTTCTTCCAGTGGGCGAACGACTCGGCCAGCGGCGCCTTGGAGGTGCGCCCTGCAGCCTTCATCTTGCGGAACGCCGGCGATTCGGCCAGCGACAGCCGGATCCACACCGAAACGCCGAGCAGCACGATGGACAGCAGGAAGGGAATGCGCCAGCCCCAGTCGTTGAACACCTCTTCGCCCATCAGCGTGCGCGTGCCCAGGATCACCAGCAGCGACAGGAACAGCCCGAGCGTGGCCGTGGTCTGGATCCACGAGGTATAGGCGCCGCGCCGGCCCTGGGGCGCGTGCTCGGCCACGTAGGTGGCGGCGCCGCCGTATTCGCCGCCCAGCGCCAGGCCCTGCAGCATGCGCAGGGCGATCAGGATGACCGGCGCGGCCATGCCGATGCTGGCGTACGAGGGCAGGATGCCGACGACGAAGGTCGAGCAGCCCATGATCAGGATGGTGATCAGAAAGGTGTACTTGCGCCCGATCATGTCGCCCAGGCGGCCGAACACCAGCGCCCCGAAGGGCCGCACCAGAAAGCCGGCGGCAAACGCCAGCAGCGCGAAGATGAACGCCGCGCCGGCGTCCAGCCCGCTGAAGAACTGCTTGGCGACGATGGCCGCCAGGGAACCGTAGAGGTAGAAGTCGTACCACTCGAAAACCGTGCCGAGCGACGAGGCAAAGATCACCTTGCGCTCCTCCGCCGTCATGCGCCGCTGCGCCGCAGGTCTGCGGGCAGCCGGCTGCGCTGTGCTGCTAGCCATAAGTTTGTCTCCTCGATTTATTTTGTCGCAGGTATTTCCCGATCCTGCCCGGTCAATATCAGTCCGTTTCCTGACGTATTCCTTACCAGAACATAACGGCGGCTTACGGCGCGCTGAATGTTTTCTTACGGCATTGGCATTAACCCTGATGTGTTTTTTCCAGGGATGAAAAGAAGCCATTCATTTTTCAGGAAACGCCTGCGCGGCGTAAGCCGCCGGTCAGAACCCATTCGCAGAATCCGCCCCGTTCGAACAGCGCCGCAAGGCGCACGCCAGCATTTCGAGTCCCAGAGGAGACACCTATGAACGATCCGGTGATTGAAAGAATTCAACGCCACCCGCAGTACCTGCAATTGCGCGCCAAGCGCAATCGCCTGGGTATTTTCCTGACGTTTCTGATGATGGTCGTGTATTACGGCTACATTGGCCTGATTGCCTTCGACAAGGCATTTCTGGCGCAGCCGGTGGGCGCTGGGGTTACCTCGCTGGGTATTCCGATCGGCATGGGGGTGATTATCTTCACCATCATCATCACCGTGATTTACGTGCGCCGCGCCAATAGCGAATACGACGCCATGACCCAGGCCATTCTGAAGGACGCGCACCAATGAACCGCACCCGCACTTTCATCGGCGCAGCCCTGGCGCTGGCCGGGCTGGGCCTGGCAGGCGCCGCGCAGGCGGCCGGCCCGGACATGGGCAACGTGGCCCAGCAGGCCACCAACTGGACGGCCATCGGCATGTTCGGCTTCTTTGTGCTGGTCACGCTGTGGATCACCAAGTGGGCCGCGGCCAAGACGCGCTCGGCGTCCGACTTCTACACCGCCGGCGGCGGCATCACGGGCTTCCAGAACGGCCTGGCGATCGCCGGCGACTACATGTCGGCGGCGTCCTTCCTGGGTATTTCGGCGGCCGTCATGGCGTCGGGCTACGACGGGCTGATCTACTCCATCGGCTTCCTGGTGGGCTGGCCCATCCTGACCTTTCTGATGGCCGACCGGCTGCGCAACCTGGGCAAGTTCACCTTTGCCGACGTGGCCGGCTACCGCTTCGAGCAGGGTCCGATCCGGCTGTTCGCCGCGTCCGGCACGCTGATCGTGGTGGCCTTCTACCTGATCGCGCAGATGGTGGGCGCGGGCCAGCTGATCAAGCTGCTGTTCGGCCTGGAGTACTGGGTGGCGGTGGTCATCGTCGGCGCGCTGATGATGGTCTACGTGCTGTTCGGCGGCATGACGGCCACCACCTGGGTGCAGATCATCAAGGCCGTGCTGCTGCTGTGCGGCGTGAGCTTCATGGCCTTCATGGTGCTGCAGCACTACGGCTTCAGCCCCGAGGCGCTGTTCGCCCACGGCGTGGAGGTGCGCACGCAGCTCGCCAGCAACGCCGGCAAGAGCGCCGAGGAGGCCGCCCGCGCCGGCCTGTCCATCATGGGCCCGGGCGGCTTCATCAAGGACCCGATTTCGGCCATCTCGTTCGGCATGGCGCTGATGTTCGGCACCGCCGGGCTGCCGCACATCCTGATGCGCTTCTTCACCGTGCCCAACGCCCGCGAGGCGCGCAAGTCGGTGGGCTGGGCCACGGTGTGGATCGGCTACTTCTACGTGCTGATCTTCATCATCGGCTTTGGCGCCATCACCATGGTGCTGACCAACCCCGAGCTGGCCGACACGGTCAAGGGCGTGATCAAGGGCGGCGCCGGCACCTCCAACATGGCAGCCGTGCTGGTGGCCAAGAGCGTGGGCGGCAACGTGTTCTTCGGCTTCATCTCGGCCGTGGCGTTCGCCACCATCCTGGCCGTGGTGGCGGGCCTGACGCTGTCGGGCGCGTCGGCCGTGTCGCACGACCTGTACGCCACCATGATCAAGAAGGGCCAGGCCGACAGCGCCGCCGAGCTGAAGGTATCGCGCATCACCACGCTGGCCCTGGGCCTGGTGGCCGTGGTGCTGGGCATCGCCTTCGAGAAGCAGAACATCGCCTTCATGGTCTCGCTGGCGTTCGCGGTCGCCGCCTCGGCCAACTTCCCGGCGCTGTTCCTGTCGATTCTGTGGAAGGACTGCACCACGCGCGGCGCGGTGGTGGGCGGCTTCCTGGGGCTGATCGCCTCGGTCGGGCTGACCATCGTCTCGCCCTCGGTCTGGGAGGCCACGCTGGGCCACCCCGCCGGCTCGGCGCTGTTCCCATACTCGTCGCCGGCCCTGTTCTCGATGACCATCGGCTTCCTGGGCGTGTGGTTCTTCTCGGTCACCGACAAGAGCGCCCGCGCCGCCAAGGACCGCGCCGCGTTCCCGGCGCAGCAGGTGCGCTCGGAAACCGGCCTGGGCGCTGCCGCCGCATCGGCGCACTGAGAACGTGTGAGCATCCCCCTGGCACGGCGCCGCGTCTGGCATCGTGCTTTTTCAACGGGCCTGCGGGCCCGTTTTTTTTGCCGCTTTTCCCTTACTCCAGGCCGTGCGCCACACGCGCCGCGCCGTCCCAGTGCGCGTCGAACCAGGCGTCGCCGTCCAGATAGGCGCGCAGCATGGGCAGGCTGTCCAGGCCCCAGAACAGGCGGCCGTCCACCTCGCACATCGGCACGCCGAACACGCCCAGCGCGGCGGCGGCGTCGGTGTTCTCGCGCAGCAGGCGCTTGGCGTCGTCCTCGGCGGCCCCGTCCTGGCGCAGCTGCGGCGCCAGCTGCGTGCGCAGCGCGTCCAGCCGCGCGGGGTCCAGCGCGTCGTGCCCGCCCTGCCAGACGTGGCGCAGCACAGCGCCGGCCACGAAGCGGTTGATGCACCCGTCATGGCTGGTCTGCAGCGCCAGGCGCAACAGTGGCAGCGGGTGGAACGGGTGGCGCGCCGGCATGTCCAGGCCCACGCCCAGGCTGTGGCCCAGCCAGGTAGCGTGGCGGTAGGTCCAGTCGCGCTTGGGAGCGATGCCCGCCGGGCCGGGGTTGCCGTGCGCCTTGAGCAGCGCGCCCAGCAGCACCGGGCGGTAGGCCAGGCGGTAGGACAGGCCCGCCAGCTGCTCGGGCAGGCGCTCGAACGCCAGCCAGGCGTAGGGCGAGACGAAGTCCAGGTACAGGGTGATGGTTTTCATGGCCGGGCCGTCCACGGATGCAAGGCGAAGGAATGCGCGATGTTCACGCCGGCGTCGTCGGCGCCAGCGGCGCCGGCGGCTCCACGCCGGCGCGCGCCAGCAGCCTGGCCCAGATGGCGCGCCGGCTGGCGCTGTCCGCCGTGGACCAGGCGCGGATTTCGTCGATGGTGCGAAAACACCCCTCGCAGTGGCTGCGGTCGGGCGTCATGCGGCAAACCGACACACAGGGCGAGGGAACGGCCTCGATATTTGAATCAAAAAGGCCGTTTGCGCTTATTTCACGGGCGCGGTCAGCTATTGTTTCTACAGTATTCACGCCGCCTGCACCACGTCTTCCAGGGGCGCGCCGCCCGTCAGGCGCGGCAAGTCCTGCGGCTGCAGCTGGAACACGCCGTGCGGGTGGCCGGCCGCTGCCCAGACCACGGCAAAGCGCAGCAGCTCGCGGTCGATCAGCGTCACCGGCGGCGTGGCGTGCGCCAGCGGCGACACGCCGCCGATGGCGAAGCCGGTCCTGGCCTTGACGAAGTCGGCGTCGGCGCGGCCGATGCGGCCGACCAGCGCGGCCACCTTCTTCTCGTCGACCCGCCGGTCGCCCGAGGTGACGACCAGCACCGCGGCGTCGTCCTCCTTGCGGCGAAAGACGATGCTCTTGGCAATCTGGCCGACGGCGATGCCCAGCACATCGGCCGCCTGCTGCGCGGTGCGGCAGGCGTCGTCCAGCATCACGGGCGCATGCGGGTGGCCGTGCGCCGCCAGCGCGGCGGCCACGCGCTGCACGCCTTCGGGCAACAGGGGGGATGCAGTGGTGTTGTCCATCTCAGCCCGCTTTTTTATTAAGCAGTGCGACGGCCACGCGCGATCCGCTCTTGCGGCCCAAAAAATCGCTGATGTAGGCGCCAGCGTCCACCAGCGCGTCCAGGTCGATGCCGGTGGCGATGCCCATGCCGTGCAGCAGGTAGACCAGGTCCTCGGTGGCCACGTTGCCCGTCGCCCCCTTGGCGTAGGGGCAGCCGCCCAGGCCGGAGACGCTGGACTGGAAGTTCCACACTCCCAGCTCCAGCGCCGCCAGCGTGTTGGACAGCGCCTGGCCGTAGGTGTCGTGGAAATGGCCCGAGACTTCGTCCAGCGCGTAATGCTGCAGCGCCGCCTCGATGGCGCGCCGCACCTTGATGGGCGTGCCCACGCCGATGGTGTCGGCCACGTCCACGCGCTGCACGCCTATGCCCTTCATCAGCCCGGCCAGGTAGGCCACCCGCTCGGGTGCGATGTCGCCCTCGTAGGGGCAGCCCACGGTGCAGCTCATCGCGCCGCGCACCGCCACGCCGGCGGCGCGCGCGGCGGCCACCACGGGGGCGAAGCGCTCGATGCTCTCGGCAATGCTGCAATTGATGTTCTTCTGGCTGAAGGCCTCGCTGGCGGCGCCGAAGACGACGATCTCGTCCGGCCTGTCGGCCACGGCCGCCTCCCAGCCCTTCAGGTTGGGCGTGAGCACGCTGAACCGCACGCCCGGCTGGCGCGCGATGCCGGCCATGACCTGGTGGTTGTCGGCCATCTGCGGCACCCACTTGGGGCTGACGTAGCTGGTGACCTCGATCTCCTGCAGGCCGGCTTGCTGCAGGCGCTGCACCAGCGCGATCTTGACTTCGGCGGGAACCGGGGTTTTCTCGTTCTGCAGGCCGTCGCGCGGGCCTACGTCGATGATGCGGACGCGGGATGGGTACTTCATGCCATGGTTCCTCGGGTACAGGTGCGCGGGGCGCGGATCAATAACCCCGCACGGGATCGACGATACCGCTGATGGCGCCGCCCTGCTCCAGCAGGCGGATTTTGCCGGCGATCTGGGCCACGCTCTCGTCGCGCAGCGTGCGCGCCGAGGTATGCGGGGTCAGCGTGATGGCGGGGTGGTGCCAGAACGGGTGATCGGCGGGCAGCGGCTCGGTGCGGAACACGTCGAGCGTGGCGCCGGCCACGTGGCCGCTGGCGATCAGGTCGAGCAGATCCTGCTCCACCAGGTGCGCGCCGCGCGCCACGTTGACCACGTAGCAGCCCGGCTGCAGGCGCGCGAGCGTGTCGCGGTTCAGGATGTCCTGCGTCTCGGGCGTGAGCGGCAGCAGGTTCACCAGCACCCGGCTGGCGGCCAGGAAGCCATGCAGCTGCGCGGCGCCGCTGTAGCCGGTGACGCCCGCGATGCGCTGCTTGGGCGTGCGGCTCCAGCCGTTGACCGGGAACTCGAACTGCGCCAGCGCCGTGGCCACGCGCGTGCCCAGCACCCCCATGCCGAACACGCCGACCGGAAAGTCGCCGCGCAGCCGTGGCCGGCGGAACTGCCAGCGGCCGGCGCGCATGTCGGCCTCGTAGGCGTCGAACTCGCGGAAGTGCCGGATCACGGCCTGGCACACGTATTCGGCCATCTGCACCGACATGCCGGCGTCGTCCAGGCGCACCACCAGGGCCTGCGGCGGCAGGCGCAGCCCGATCAGCGCATCGACCCCGGCGCCGATGTTGAACATGGCCTTCAGGCCCGGCTGCTCGTCGCACAGCTGCTGGGGTGGCTTCCAGACCACGGCGTAGTCGGCCTGCGGCGCGCCCGGCCGCCATTCGGAAACGTCGGCGCCCGGGAGCGCGGCGGCCAGCCCCTGGCACCAGGGCTCGGCCTTGTTGTCGGTACAGCAAACGGTGATCTTCATGGGGCCGTAGCGTAGCGCCTGCGCGGCAGCGGCGCCGTCACGCGGCGGCGAGCTTGAGCAGTTCGGCCCCTTCGGCCACCTGGTCGCCGGGGGCGTAGAGCAGCTCGGCCACCACGCCGTCGGCCGGCGCGGCGATGGTGTGCTCCATCTTCATCGCCTCCATCACCGCCAGCGGCTGGCCCTTGGCCACCGTGTCGCCGGCCTTGACGGCGAACGACACCACCTTGCCCGGCATCGGCGCGGTCAGGCGCCCGCCCTCGGCGGTGCTGGCGCCGGCGTGCGCCAGCAAATCGACGGTGGCGATGCGCGCCGCGCCGCGCGGCGTGAAGACGTGCACCACGCCGCCCAGCAGGTAGACGTGTGCCTGCGCGCGCTGGCCGGCAAACTGCACGTCCAGCGCGCCGTCGCCGCCGGCGGCGGCGCATTGCAGCGCGCCCTGCACGGGCGCGTCCGGCGCGTCCACCTCCAGGTGCAGGTCGCCGTGCTTGCCGTAGGTCAGCCAGGCGTCCACCGGCTTGCCGTCGGCCTCGAAGGCGAAGCGGCGCCGGTTCAGCCCGTGCGAGCGCCAGCCGTCGCGCTGGCTGAAGGGGTCGGCGCCCGCGCTGGCGCGCTCGCCGCGCAGCACGTGCGCCACGGCGGCGGCCACCGTCAGCGGCAGGCCCACGCGGTCTTGCTGGAACAGCACGGCCCGCTCGCGCTCGATCAGCGCGGTGTCGAGCTGCGCCTTGGCGAACGCGCCGCTTTGCACCACGTAGCGCAGGAACTGCACGTTGCTGGCCAGCCCCACCACGTGCGTTTGCGCCAGCGCCGCGTCCAGCCGCGCCAGCGCCTCGCCGCGCGTCGCGCCGTGCACGATGAGCTTGGCCACCATCGAGTCGTAGAACGGGCTGATCGCGTCGCCCTCGCGCACGCCGTCGTCAAAGCGCAGCTCGCTGCGCGCAAAAGCGCTGTGCGCGGGCTTGCGGTAGACGTGCAGGGCGCCGGTGGCGGGCAGAAACTGGTTGTCCGGGTTTTCGGCGCAGATGCGCGCCTCGATGGCGTGGCCGACGATCTTGAGTTCGTCCTGGCGCTTGGGCAGCGGCTGGCCGCTGGCCACGCGCAGCTGCCATTCCACCAGGTCTTCGCCGGTGATGGCCTCGGTCACCGGGTGCTCGACCTGCAGGCGCGTGTTCATCTCCATGAAGTAGAACTTCATCTGCTCGGGCGCGTCGTAGCCGCCCGGCTGCTCGACGATGAATTCGACCGTGCCCGCGCCGACATAGCCCACGGCCTGGGCGGCGGCCACCGCCGCCTGGCCCATCTGCTGGCGCAGCGCGGGCGGCATGCCGGGCGCGGGGGCTTCTTCCAGCACCTTCTGGTGGCGCCGCTGCACGGAGCAGTCGCGCTCGAACAGGTACACGCAGTTGCCGTGCGTGTCGCCAAACACCTGGATCTCGATATGGCGCGGGCGCAGCACGTATTTCTCGACCAGCACCGCGTCGTTGCCAAAGCTGTTGATGGCCTCGCGCTTGCACGACTGCAGCGCCGCGGCGAAATCCGCGCTTTGCTCGACCAGGCGCATGCCCTTGCCGCCGCCGCCGGCGCTGGCCTTGATCAGCACGGGATAGCCGATGGCGTCGGCCTCGCGCTGCAGCAAGGCGGGATCTTGGTCCTCGCCCTGGTAGCCGGGCACCAGCGGCACGCCGGCCTTGGCCATCAGGCGCTTGGACTCGGCCTTCAGCCCCATGGCCGAAATGGCGGAGGCGGGCGGGCCGATGAAGACCAGGCCGGCCGCCTGGCAGGCGTTGGCGAAGTCCTCGTTCTCGCTCAGGAAACCATAGCCGGGGTGGATGGCCTGCGCGCCGGTGGCCTTGGCGGCCTCGATGATGCGCTCCCAGCGCAGATAGCTGTCCTTGGGCGCGCTAGCGCCGATGTGCACGGCCTCGTCGCAGGCGGCGACGTGCTTGGCCTGCGCGTCGGCGTCGGAGTACACGGCGACGGTCTGCACGCCCATGCGCCTGGCCGTTGCCGCGACCCGGCAGGCGATCTCCCCACGGTTTGCAATCAGGATTTTTTGGAACATTCAGGCCACCTTGGCAGAAGCAGAAAACACAGAGGAAACACGCCGCAGCACGGCGCGCAGGAATTTGAACAGCACCACCAGCAGCAGCGCCGACACCAGCAGCGCCAGCACCAGCGCAATGCCGAACGCCAGCGGATGCTGCGTGGCCAGCCACACCACGGCGACGACCAGGCCGTCCTCCAGGAACGACAGGCCCCAGTTGGAAAACGGCTCGGGCGAGGTGTTGGCCGCCGCGCGCGCCGTCATCTTGGTGGCCAGCGCCGTGGCCGACAGCGTGCCGCCCAGCAGGCCGGCCACCACGGCCATGCTGGCGTTGTCGGCGCCGAACACGCCGGCCGCCAGCAGCGCGCCGGCCGGCACGCGGATGAAGGCGTGCAGGCCGTCCCAGAGCGAATCGAGCCAGGGCAGCTTGTCGGCAAAGAACTCGACCAGCAGCATGAAGCCGCTGGCGACGAGCACCACCGGGCTTTGCAGCACCGCCAGGCCCGGCGGCAGCGCGATCCAGCCGGCCGCGCCCATGCCCCCGACCAGGAACACCACCGCGTACAGGCGAAAGCCGCTGGCCCAGCCCAGCGCGGCGGCCAGCGCCAGCAGGCCGGGCATGTCCAGTTGCCCCGCGGCGCGCGCCGCACCCTCGGCCACGGCGTGCGCCTGGCTGGCGTCAACGTGCAGGCCCAGCGACTGGAACCACTGCACGATCTGGGGCCAGAGAGCGTCCATGGTCACCTTCAGGCCAGCCAGGCGGGTTTGCGTTTTTGCAGGAACGATTGCACGCCTTCCCTGCCCTCGTCGCTGGCGCGGATGTCGGCGATGCCTTCCACGGTGGCGGCGATCAGCGCGGCGTTGATCTCGCGCTCGGCCACGTCGATGACCAGCTTCTTGCAGGCGCGCACGGCATTCGGGCTGGCAGTGGTCAGGGCCTTGAGCAGTTCGTCGACCTTGACGTCCAGCTGGCCGGCGCCCGCCACCGCATGCACGAAGCCGATGCGCAGCGCTTCAAGGGCGTCGAAGCGCTCGGCCGTCAGGAAGTAGCGGTGCGCGGCGCGCGCGCCCATGGCGCGGATGACGTAGGGGCTGATGGTGGCCGGAATCAGGCCCAGCTTGACCTCGCTCAGGCAAAAGCCCGCCGTGTCCACCGCCACCGCCATGTCGCACGCGGCCACCAGGCCCATGCCGCCGGCGTACACGTCGCCCTGCACGCGGGCGATGGTGGGCTTGGGGCATGCGTAGATCACGCGCAGCATCTCGGCGAGCTTGGCGGCGTCCGCCAGGTTCTCGCCCCGCGTGTAGTCGGCCATGCGGCGCATCCAGTTCAGGTTGGCGCCGGCGCAGAAGGCCGGGCCCTCGGCCGCCAGCACCACGGCGCGCACGTCGGCGCGCGCGCCGACCTCGGTGAAGGCGGCGGTGATCTCGGCGATGACCTCGTCGCTGAAAGCGTTGCGCACCTCGGGCTGGGTCAGGGTGATGCGCGCGACCGCGCCGGCTTGGGTGATGGAAAGGCTGTTGCTCATGGCTGCGACGGGTTTTGAAGGTAATAGACGAAGTCCAGCTGCGGGCACGGCCGGCCCAGCGCGGTGAGGGCTGCCGTGATCTGGCCGCGATGGTGCGTCCCGTGGTTGAACACATGCGCCAGCGTCGCGGCGAAAGGCAGAGAGGCCGCCGCGCCGCGCATGGTCGTGTAATCCAGCGTACCGCCCCAGCGCGGCGCCGCGAAGCCGGCGATCAGCGGCTCCCAGCGCGCTGCGCCTTCGCGCAGGCGGGCGTCGAGCCGGGCTCGGTCGGGCTCCAGTTCGGCGTCCAGCGCCACGCGCGGCGACGTGCCTTCGGCAAACCGCACGTACCACAGGCAGTGCTCGCCCACCAGCAGATGGTTCAACGTGCCATGGATGCTCTTGAAGAACAGACCCACGTCGCGCCTGTAATCCGCCTCTGGAAGGGCCGCCACGGCGGCGAGCACGCGCGCCGTGGCCCACGCGTTGTAGCGGGCCAGTTGCTGAAAATGCGCGACGGGGTCCATGGCCTCACATGCGGAACACGCCGAACTTCACGTCCGGCACCGGCGCGTGGCGCGCGGCGGCCAGGCCCAGCGCCAGCACGCGGCGCGTGTCGGCCGGGTCGATGATGCCGTCGTCCCACAGGCGGGCGGTGGCGTAGTAGGGGTGGCCCTGCTTTTCGTACTGCTGGCGGATCGGGGCCTTGAAGGCTTCCTCCTCCTCGGCGCTCCACTGGCCGCCCTTGCGCTCGATGCCGTCGCGCTTGACGGTGGCGAGCACGCTGGCGGCCTGCTCGCCGCCCATCACGCTGATGCGCGCGTTGGGCCACATCCAGAGGAAGCGGGGCGAATACGCGCGCCCGCACATGCCGTAGTTGCCGGCGCCGAAGCTGCCGCCGATGATGATGGTGAACTTGGGCACGTTGGCCGTGGCCACGGCCGTGACCATCTTGGCGCCGTGGCGGGCGATGCCCTCGTTCTCGTACTTGCGCCCGACCATGAAGCCGGTGATGTTCTGCAGGAACACCAGCGGTATCTTGCGCTGGCAGCACAGCTCGATGAAGTGCGCGCCCTTCTGCGCCGACTCGGAAAACAGGATGCCGTTGTTGGCGACGATGCCCACGGCCATGCCTTCGATGCGCGCGAAGCCGCACACCAGGGTGTTGCCGTAGCGCGCCTTGAATTCGTCGAACGCGCTGTCGTCGACGATGCGGGCGATGATCTCGCGCACGTCGAAGGGCTTGCGCGTGTCGGTGGGGATCACGCCATAGAGCTCTTTCGCTTCGTATTTAGGAGCTTTTGGCGCAGTATCCACGGGCGCCAGAGGCTGATTTTTATTCAAATTACTTACGGCGGCGCGCGCCAGCGCCAGCGCGTGCAGGTCGTTGTGCGCCAGGTGGTCGGCCACGCCCGACAGGCGCGTGTGCACGTCGCCGCCGCCCAGGTCCTCGGCGGTGACTTCCTCGCCCGTGGCGGCCTTGACCAGCGGCGGGCCGCCCAGAAAGATGGTGCCCTGGTTCTTGACGATGATGGTCTCGTCGCTCATGGCCGGCACGTAGGCGCCGCCGGCGGTGCAGCTGCCCATCACGACGGCGATCTGCGCGATGCCCTGCGCGCTCATGTTGGCCTGGTTGTAGAAGATGCGGCCGAAGTGGTCGCGGTCGGGGAAGACCTCGTCCTGGTTGGGCAGGTTGGCGCCGCCCGAATCGACCAGGTAGATGCAGGGCAGGCGGTTCTGCTCGGCGATCTCCTGCGCGCGCAGATGCTTCTTGACGGTGGCCGGGTAGTAGGTGCCGCCCTTCACGGTGGCGTCGTTGCACACGATCATGCAGTCCACGCCCGAGACGCGGCCGATGCCGGCGATCAGCCCGGCGCCGGGCGCGTCGTCGTGGTACATGTGCAGCGCGGCCAGGGGCGCCACTTCCAGGAAGGGCGTGCCGGGGTCGAGCAGCATGGCCACGCGCTCGCGCGGCAGCAGCTTGCCGCGCGCCACGTGCTTGGCGCGCGCGGCCTCGTCGCCGCCCTGGGCGATTTTTTCGACCTGCGCGGCCAGGTCGTCCACCAGCGCCTGCATGGCCGCGGCGTTGGCCTGGAAGTCGGCCGAGCGCGGGTTGAGTTGGGATTCGAGAATCATGCTGTCTTACCTTCCTGCAGGCCGAGCTCGTCCTTCATGGCGTCCCGGATCTTGAATTTCTGGATCTTGCCCGTCACCGTCATCGGGAAGCCCGTGACGAAGCGGATGTAGCGCGGCACCTTGTAGTGCGCGATCTGGCCCTTGCAGAAGGCGCGGATGTCGTCCTCGGTCGGGTTGGTGCCGGGCTTGGCGATGATCCAGGCGCACAGCTCCTCGCCGTATTTCTCGTCGGGCACGCCGACGATCTGCACGTCCTGCACCTGCGGGTGGCGGTACAGGAATTCCTCGATCTCGCGCGGGTAGAGGTTCTCGCCGCCGCGTATCACCATGTCCTTGATGCGCCCGACGATGTTCACGTAGCCCTCGTCGTCCATCGTGGCCAGGTCGCCGGTGTGCATCCAGCCATCAAGGTCGATGGCTTCGCGCGTTTTTTCCTCGTCGCCCCAGTAGCCGTGCATGACCGAGTAGCCCTTGGTGCAGAACTCGCCGCGCTCGCCGCGCGGCACGGTCAGGCCAGTGTCGGGGTCGACGATCTTCACCTCCAGGTGCGGCTGCACGCGGCCCACGGTGGAGACGCGCTTTTGCAGCGGCGTGTCGGCGTCGCTCTGGCAGCTGACGGGGCTGGTCTCGGTCATGCCGTAGGCGATGGTCACCTCGCCCATGTGCATGTCGGCCTGCACGCGCTTCATGACCTCGATCGGGCAGGGGCTGCCGGCCATGATGCCGGTGCGCAGGCTCGACAGGTCGAACTCGGCGAAGCGCGGGTGGTCCAGCTCGGCGATGAACATGGTGGGCACGCCGTGCAGGCCGGTGCATTTTTCGTCCTGCACGGTCTGCAGCACCGACAGCGGCTCGAACCCGTCGTTGGGGTAGACGATGGTGCTGCCGTGCGTGATGCAGGCCAGGTTGCCCAGCACCATGCCGAAGCAGTGGTACAGCGGCACGGGGATGCACAGCCGGTCGGCGGGCGTGAGGTTCATGCACTCGCCGATGAAGAAGCCGTTGTTCAGGATGTTGCGGTGCGTCAGCGTCGCGCCCTTCGGGAACCCGGTGGTGCCGCTGGTGAACTGGATGTTGATCGGGTCGCCCGCGCCCAGCCCGGCGGCGATGGCGTCGATGCGCGCGTCCTGCGCGTCGCCCGCCGCCAGCAGGCTGGAGAAGCGCTGCATGCCCGGCTGCTCGCCGCCCTGGCCGGCCACGTCGATCCAGACCACGTGGCGCAGCTGCGGCAGGCGCCTGGCCGCCAGCTTGCCCGGCAGGCACAGCGCCAGCTCGGGCGCCAGCTCGCGCAGCATGGCCAGGTAGTCGCTGGTCTTGAACTGTGCCATGCTCACCAGCGCCTTGCAGCCGACCTTGTTGAGCGCGTATTCCAGCTCGGCCGTGCGGTACGCCGGGTTGATGTTGACCAGCACCAGCCCGACCTGCGCCGTGGCCAGCTGCATCAGCACCCATTCGGCGTTGTTGTGCGACCAGATGCCGACGCGGTCGCCCGGCGCCAGCCCCAGGCCCAGCAGCGCGCTGGCCAGGCGGCGCGTGGCCTGGTGCAGCTCGGCGTAGCTGTAGCGCAGCCCCTGGTGGCGGCTGACCAGGGCTTCGCGCGGGCCCTGGCGCGCGGCCATGGCGGCGAAGAAGTCGCCCAGCGTCTGCTCGATGAGCGGCTGGTCGGTGCGGCCTGCCGCGTGGCTGGGCGCGTGGCTAGGCGCGGGCGTATCGGTCTGGACGGGCATGCGTGTCTCCTTTGGGCGCCAGCATAAGCCGCATGGGTTTTCATTGCAGGCCATCGAGGTTGCAATAATTGCCAGCATGTACACCCCGACGCTGCTGCCCACGCCGCTCGCCCAGGCCGCCGCCCGGCAGCATCCGGCGCTGACGCCGATGGCGTTCGTGCAGGCCATCATGCAGGCCTACGCGCAGCGCGGCATGAGCCCCGCCGCGGCGCTGCAAAAGGCACAAATCACGCCAGATGCGGCGGCCGACGCCAGCCAGCGCATCACCGCCCTGCAGTTCGAGGCGCTGTCGCACGCCGCCATGCGCGAGCTGGACGACGAAGGCCTGGGCTGGTTTGCGCGCCGCCTGCCCTGGGGCAGCTACGGCATGCTGGCGCGCGCCAGCATCAGCAGCGCCACACTGGGCCTGGCGCTGGCGCGCTGGTGCCGCCACCACGGCCTGCTGGTGGACGACCTGCGGCTGACGCTGACGGCGCAGGGCAGCACCGCCTGCCTGGCCGTGCACGAGGTGCGGGAGCTGGGCGCGCAGGGCGCGCTGCGCGAGTTCTGCCTGGTTTCGCTCCTGCGCAACATCCACGGCGTGGCCAGCTGGCTCATCGACGAGCCGCTGGCGCTGGCCGGCGCGCGGTTTCCGTTTGCCGCGCCGGCGCACGCCGACGTGTACCGCGTGCTGTTCCCCGGCCCGGTGGCGTTCGGCGCGCCGCAGGCCTGCTTGCTGCTGCCCGCGCATTACCTGAGCGTGCCGCTGGCGCGCGACGAGGCGGCGCTGCAGCAGATGCTGGAGCGCGCCCTGCCCATCCAGGTGCGCCCCTACCGGCGCGAGCGCCGCCTGGCGCAGCGCGTGCGCCAGCTGCTGGCGGCCGACTGCCGGCACACGGCCGAGACGCTGGCGCAGCAGCTGCTGCTGTCCACGCGCAGCCTGCACCGGCAGCTGCACGACGAGGGGTACGGCCTGCAGCAGATCAAGGACGAGGTGCGGCGCGAGCACGCCATTGCGCTGCTGCTGCGCACCAACCGCCCGGTCAAGCGCGTGGCGCAGGCCTGCGGCTACCACAGCGACAAGAGCTTCACGCGCGCCTTCCGCCTGTGGACGGGCATGTCGCCGGCGCAGTTCCGGGTCGATGCGAGAGGGGTGGTTTCCAAATAAAACAATAGCTGTTTGCTCTTGATACAAGCCAATTTCAAATATAAAAATATTTGAAATCCTTTTATTACAAGCGCAAGCAGCTATTGTTTTATCAGCCCAGGCAATTCCCCCATGTCGTCGAACACGTGCTGCGCCCCGGCCTCGTGCAGCATCTGCGGCGTGCTGTGCGCGCCCTGGCGCGGGCAGTAGCCCCACACGGTGGCGCCGGCCGCCACGCCCGCGGCGACGCCGGTGGCGGAGTCCTCGACCACCAGGCAGCGCGCGGGCGGTGCGCCCACGGCGGCGGCGGCGGCCAGGTACACGTCGGGCCAGGGCTTGGTGCGCGGCAGGTCGTGGCCGCTGTAGACGTGCGCGCCGAAGAACGGCGCCAGGCCCACCTTGTCCAGCTGCATCAGCACCTTGGGCTTGTCGGCGCCCGAGGCCACGGCCATGCGCCCGGCGAACCCGCCCGCGTGCAGCGCGCACACGGCGGCCACGGCGCCGTCGATGGCCACCAGGCCGGCGGCCAGCGCCGCGTTGCGCCGCGCGTAGAAGGCGTCCATCCAGGCGTCGGTCAGCGCGGCGCCGGTGTGCGCCTCGATCAGCGCGGCCTGGCTGCGCACCGTGCGGCCGATGAACAGGCGCACGCAGTCGGCGGCGGACAGGGCCCAGCCGGCTTCATTGAGCATCTGGCAGAGCACGCCGTTGGTGATGGCTTCGCTGTCGACGAGCACGCCGTCGCAGTCGAACAGAAGGGCCTGGAACGTCATGGGCCGGGGGCGAACAGGCTGTCGGGCGGGTCGTGCAGCACCTGGTCGCAGTCGGCGCAGAAGTCGGCGACCTGGTCGCGCCCGCGATGCTTGGCGCAGTACAGCGCGGTGTCGGCCTGCTGGAACAGCTTTTGCGCCACGTCCACGCCGCTGCGCGGCTGGCCCGTGATCGGCCCCTGCCGCGCGGGGTGCAGGCTGGCCACGCCGACGCTGATGCTGACCACGCCGCAGGCGCAGCCGTGCTCGTGCTCGATGCCCAGCTCGCGCACGGCCTGGCACAGGCGCTCGGCAGCGGCGCGGGCCTGGTCGAGGTCGGCGCCGGGCAGCAGCATGGCGAATTCCTCGCCGCCGTAGCGCGCCAGCATGTCGCCGGCGCGCCCGGTCTGCCCGACCAGCGCGCGCGCCACGGCCTGCAGGCAGATGTCGCCGGCCATGTGGCCGTAGTGGTCGTTGAAGGCCTTGAAGTGGTCCACGTCCACCATCAGCAGCGCCAGCGCGTCGCCCGAGCGCTCGGCGCGCGCCCATTCCTGGGCCACCACTTCGTCGAGCGCCAGGCGGTTGGCCACCTGGGTCAGCGGGTCGATGCGCACGCGCGCCTCCAGCGCCGCGCGGTAGCTCTCCAGCTGCTCCTCGACCTGCTTGCGCTCGGTGATGTCCTGCACCGTGCCGGTCATGCGCGCCGGCTGCGCGCCGTAGGCGGTGTCGTACTCGCCCCAGACCTCGATCCAGCGCACCTGCTGGTCGCTGGCGCGGCGGATGCGGTACTGCAGGCGCAGCGCCCGGCGCTCGTCCATGGCCTTGCCGTGCACCGCCAGCACGTGTTCGCGCTCGTCCTCGTGCAGCATCGCGATCCAGGCGGGCAGGGCCAGCGAGCCGGCGTCGGGCCGGCCGAAGATGACGTTGGCCATGCGCGACATGGTGAACTTGCGCCGCTCGCCGTCGTAGGCGAAGTAGCCGACCGCCGCCGCCTTCTGCGCCGCGTCCAGCCAGCGCATGTTGCGCTGCAGCGTTTCCTTGAGCGTGCGCTCGCGACGCCACGCGCGCCACTGCCACAGCACCACCATGCAGCCCGCGGCCATCAGCCCCAGGCTGACCAGCAGGCCCAGCGACAGCCATTCGCGCCGCTGCGCGTCGGAGAAGACCTCGGCGCGGTCGATCTTGGAGACCAGCAGCCAGTCGCTGTCGGGCACGGCGCTGACGGTGGCCAGCACCGGGTGGCCCAGGTAGTCCGTGCCGTACACCGCGCCGCGCACGCCGGCGATGGCCTGCAGCGCCGGGCTGTGCTCCTGCTGCCCGGCGGGCACGCGCAGCGTCAGCGGCTCGTCGCCGCGGTGGCGCAGCGGGCTCAGGTACAGCGCGCCGCCGCCCTCGCGCTGCACCAGCAGCGATTCGGCCGTGGCGCTGTTGTTCGGCCAGGTCTGCAGCAGCGGGTACAGGCTGGTGCGCGCGTCCACCACCAGCCAGATGGCGCCCACGGGCGTGCTGCCGTCGTACAGCGGCGCCAGCACGCTGTAGAAGACGAAGGAAAACGCCGGGTCGCGGCGCAGCCCCACCACGGCCGGCTGCGCGTTGTCGAGGGCGCTGGCCAGCGCCGCCTGCTCGGCCACGGGCAGCGCGCCGTACGCAGGGCCGGCCGCGCTCATCAGCAGGCGCCCGCCGGGGTCGACCAGCTGGGCGCTGCTGTACTGCATGTGCTCGACCAGCGAGCGCAAGCGCTCGTGCACGGTTTCGTCGAGCGGCGCGGCGGCCCCGCTGCCGGCGGCGCGCCAGCGCGCCACGGCCCGGGCGTAGGGTGCGTCGTCCATCAGGGCCATGGCCTCGCCCAGGCGGCGCTGGCGCCAGTCGGCCAGGCCCTCGGCCTGCAGCTGGTTGATGGCGCCCAGGCCGCCCTCGATCTGGTGGGCGAAGCGCAGTTCGCGCTCCTGGTAGAAGCGCCACATGCCCCAGCCCATGGCCACGAACAGCCCGAGCACCAGCAGCGGCAGCAGCCACCAGGCGCGCCGCGTGCGCGAGCCTGATTTGCGAAGAGCCGGTGCGTGAGGCATGGACGGGCAGTGGTATTTGGTATGGCGCAAAAGGGGCGAGCGTGGATACTATGTCACAACTTGCAGCATTTTCACGGCCATGACTCCATCCGCCCCTATTTTCCCGCCTGCGCCCATGACCCGGCGCACCTGCCTGGCCAGCGCCCTGGCGCTGGGGGCCAGCGGCATCGCCAGGGCCCAGGACCACGCCGCCCGGCGGCACGTCGAGATCAATCTTTCGCTGGGCCCGGACAGCCTCGACCCGACCACGGCGCCCTCCGCCTCGATCGGCGAGGTGGTGCACTACAACATCCTGGAAGGGCTCACCAAGATCGAGGAAAGCGGCAGCGTCTCGCCCCTGCTCGCCACCGCGTGGGAGCACGACGCGGACGGCCGCAGCTACAGCCTGCGCCTGCGCGAAGGCGTGCGCTTTCATGACGGCAAGCCCTTCGACAGCGCCGCCGTGCGGTTCAGCTTCGAGCGCGCCGCGGCCGCCGGCTCGAAGAACAAGTCGCGCCGCACCCTGTTCGACAACATCGCGCACATCGCCACCCCGGACGCCTACCGCGTGGTGCTGCAGCTGCACCACGCGGACGCCAACCTGCCGTTTCGCCTGGGGGAGAACCCCGCCGTCATCCTGCACCCGGACAGCGCCGGGCAGGCCTCCAGGAATCCCGTCGGCACCGGGCCGTACCAGCTCGACCAGTGGCTGCCCGGCGAGCGCATCGCCCTGCGCCGCGCCGCACGCTACCGCGGCGCCGCGCAGCTGCGCATGCACAGCGCCACCTACCGTTTCATCAGCACCCCCGAGGCGCAGGAGAAAGCCTTGCAGGACGGCGAGGTCGACCTGCTATACCAGTTCGCCACGCGCACCGTGCGGCGCTTTCAGGACGACAACCGCTACCAGATCCTGGTGGGCGCGTCCGGCGGCAAGTGCATGGTGGCGCTGAACAACCGGCGCGCGCCCCTGAACGACGTGCGCGTGCGCCGCGCCATCAGCCACGCCATCGACCGCGAGGGCTTCATCCGCCGCGCCATGGACGGGCGCGGCACGGCCATCGGCAGCCACTTCGCCCCCACCGACGCGGGCTACATCAACCTGACCAGCGTCTACCCCTACGATCCGGATCGCGCCCGCGCGCTGCTCAAGGAGGCAGGAGTCGCGTCGCCGCTACGGCTGCGGCTGGCGATTCCCCCCACGCCATACGCCTTGATCGGCGGGCCGGTGATCGCCGAATACCTGGGCAAGGTCGGCATCGACTGCCAGCTGGAGAACATGTCGTGGACCGAATGGCTGGCCGGCCCGTTCGCGGGCAAGTTCGACATGACGCTGATCAACCACGTCGAGCCGCTCGACTACGCGATCTACACCGATCCGTCGTACTACTTCGGCTACGACAGCGCCGTCTTCCGCGACCTGGTGCAGCGCCACGCCCTGGCCACCAATGCCCGCGAACGCCAGCAGCTGTTCGTCCAGATGCAGCGCCAGCTGGCATATGACGCCGTGAACGCCTGGCTCTATACGCCGCAGATCGGCATTGTGCTGCGCAAGGGCCTGCGCGGCACCTGGATGAACTACCCGATCTTCGCCCACGACATCGCAGCCATGTGGTGGGAATGAGCGGCTATGCGGGCGGCGATCCGCCCGCGTCCGGCGGCGCCTGCGGCGCGTCAGCGCCATCGCCCTGCTGCGCGCGCAACTGCTGCAGCGCGTCCAGGCAGTAGTGCGTGAACCACAGGCAGGAAAGGGCGAACACCAGCGTATAGATCCAGATGGCCAGGGGCACCAGCACGAAAAAGGCCGCCACGAACACCACGCCGGACACCCAGACGATGGCCGGCGCGGCACCGGCAAAGCCGCACAGCACGCCCATCAGCAGCAGCCGCACGTAATGGCGCTTGTAGATGTCCTGGCGTTCGGCCCGGCTGGCATGCTCCGCCAGGGCGTCGAATGCCATCACGCGGTAGGTCAGCCAGCCCCAGATCAGCGGCGGCAGCACCAGCACCAGCGGGGGAATCAGCCACAGCGGCATGGACAGCACGAGCGCCAGCAGCGCCGCCAGCGTACTGCCCAGCGACCACGCCAGGCTGGCCGCGAACGAGCCGCCATGCTTGCGCTGCAGCATGGGAAAACGCCGCTGCGCGACCAGATCGACCACGGCGGGGGTCATCAGCAGCGCCACGGACAGCACGCAGACGAGCACGATCACAGGCAGTGTTCCGGCGATCAGCAGCAACGGAGCGAGCGTGTCCGGCACGTGCTCCATGCCCCAGCGCCCCAGCCACTGCCACAGCACTCCCAGCCACGATGCCTGCTCCAGCGCGGCCTGCAGCCAGGCGACGGCGGAATCCCAGAAGACATACCACCCTGCTGCGGCCGCTAGCGAAATCAATAGCAATGGCAGCAGGGACAGCGCAATGATGCGCGGCATCAGGCAATATGCGGCCGCGCGCCAGAAGGAGTCGAGCAAGAGGTTCATGAGCCCCCGAGCATAACGCCCGTCCGGCGCGGCTCCCAGCCGGCCTTCATGCGCCGCGCAGCAGCTCCAGCTGCTGCGCTGCCAGCCAGCGCCACTGCCCGGGGGCAAGATCCTCGGGCAGCGCCAAGCCGCCGATCCGATGACGGTGCAGCGCCAGCACACGGTTGCCGGCGGCTGCGATCATGCGCTTGACTTGGTGGTACTTGCCCTCGGTCAGGGTCAGGTCGAGGGTATGCGCATCGATCCGCTCGCACGCGGCAGCACGCACCGGCCGGGGTTCGTCGTCCAATTGCACGCCAGCGAGCAACGCCTGCACCTGCGCCGCGCTCACCTCATGCTTGGCCGTTATCCGATACACCTTGGGAACGTGTTTCTTCGGGGAACTCATGCGATGGATGAACTGGCCATCGTCGCTCAACAGCAGCAGCCCCGTCGTGTCCTGATCCAGGCGCCCCACCGCCTGCACGCCGCTGACCGCGCTCTTGGACGGCCGCTGGCGCAGCGGCGCCGGCAGCAAGGTGTACACGCTGGGATACGCGGAGGGTTTTTGCGAGCATTCCACGCCGGCCGGCTTGTGGAGCATCAGATACGCCTTGGCTTGGTACTGCCAGTCGACGCCTTGCACGCGAAAACGCAAACCTTCCGGCTCCAGTTCCTGGCTTGCATCCAGGCACACCGTCCAATCGCCTGCCGCGACCTCGCATACAGCCACCATGCCTTGCTGCACAAGGCCAGCACAAACGCGGCGCGTGCCGAAGCCCTGCGAATAGAGAATTTCCTGAATCTGCATGGACTGATTGGAAAGTAAGCGGTAGGTTTCCCCAAAGCCGAAGCCCCTCGCCTAGGAGATCTAGGGAGGGGCTTGGGGGTTATAAGAGCCTGACGATGACCTACTTTCACACGGGAACCCGCACTATCATCGGCGCGA
>Ga0222429_100558_pt1 | contig 23475 bp, 21 predicted proteins | sample 1B50Ametagenome_FD_182475 | JGI IMG/M metagenome (GOLD analysis project Ga0222429, IMG submission 182475) | Enriched microbial communities from leaf-cutter ant dump, University of Wisconsin, Madison, United States - 1B50A (version 2) | ecosystem: Environmental > Terrestrial > Nest > Insects nest...
AGTCTGGAGCGGCCCTGCCAATGCGCGGCGCATACTGCCTGCGCGCGCCATGGACAACCCCGCGCTGCGGCGGCGGCATTCCCGCCCATTCGCCCCGCAAAAAACACGAAAGCCCGCGAAAGCGGGCTTTTCCTTGTTCAGCGCAATCCGGCCGTCAAATCGCGAATTTCTCGCGATCGGCGTTCTGGATCCATTTGGGCGCCTTGCCGCGGCCGGTCCAGGTCTGGCCGGTGGCCGGGTCGCGGTACTTGGGCGCCACCTTCACGCCGGCCGTGGCCGAACCGCGGCTGCCGCGCGCGGGCGGGAAAACGTCTTCCTGGCTCAGGCCATATTCGGCCACCAGGCCGCGCACCTGGGAAATGGCCGCAGCCAGTTCGTTGCGGCGCGCCTGCGCGATTTGCAAATCGAGGGCTTCACGCTGTTTCAGCAGTTCTTTGTAGCTGGAGTCCATGATGGTAGTTTCGAATATCAAAGGGTTAATCGGCGTGCTGGATTATAAATACCAAAAATCCGCAATCCAACAAGAAACGAAAAAAATACATACCGCCGCCTCAAAAACCATGCACGCGCAACCGGCGGGCCATGGATAAAGAGCGCCCCTTTGCCATGGTGCACCACTGCCATGCGGGACAATACGCAGCCTACGCACGCTTGCGTGTGGTTTATCGGGAAACTCTGCATGGCTCTATATTGCATCGGCGATATCCAGGGGTGCGGCGCGGCATTTGCGCGCCTGCTCGACCTGATCGATTTCTCTCCCAGCCGCGACCGGCTCTACCTGCTGGGCGACCTGGTCAACCGCGGCCCCGACTCGGCCGCCGTGCTGCGCCGCTGCATGGCCCTGCAGGGCAGCGCGCACGCGCTGCTGGGCAACCACGACCTGCACCTGCTGGCCACCGCCCACGGCGTGCGCGCGCCGTCGCGGCGCGACACGCTGCAGGGCATTCTGCAGGCGCCCGACCGGCAGGCGCTGCTCGACTGGCTGCGCCAGCAGCCCCTGGCGCGGCGCGAACGCCACGGCGGGCAGGACTTGCTGATGGTGCACGCCGGCGTGCTGCCGCAGTGGAGCGCGGACGACGCGCTGGCCTGCGCCGACGAGGTGCACGCCGTGCTGCGCGGCCCCGACCTGCCGGGCTTTCTGCGCCAGATGTACGGCAACGCGCCGGACGGCTGGAGCGGCGAGCTGGCCGGCGCCGACCGGCTGCGCGTCATCGTCAACGCGCTGACGCGGCTGCGCTTTTGCACGCCCGAGGGACGCATGGACTTCGCCAGCTCGGAGAGCGCCAGCCAGGCGCCGGCCGGCCTGCTGCCGTGGTTCGACGTGCCGGGACGGCGCACCAGCGGCACGCTGGTCGCCTTTGGCCACTGGTCCACGCTGGGCTGGCTCGACCGCCCCGACCTGCTGGGGCTGGACACCGGCTGCGTCTGGGGCGGCGCCCTGAGCGCGGTGCGCTTCGGCGCCACGCTGGCCGAGCGCGAGCACCTGCAGGTCGATTGCCCGCAGGCGCAGCAGCCAGGCGGGTACGGATAAAACAATAGCTGTTTACGCTTTTCAGCAAACGATTTCAGATATTAATCTATCTGAAACCAGCTACCAATAAGCGCAACCAGCTATGTTTTTTAAGATATGGCCAGCGCCGCAGCCATGCCGGGCGACAGCCAGCGCGTACCGTCGGCGCTGGCCGCCAGCAGCTCGACGCCGGCCTGGCGGCCATGCCAGTCGGCCGCCCGGGCGGCGCCCTGCACCATCAGCGCCGTGCCCCAGCCGTTGACCTGATCGACGTTGCGCGCCAGCAGCGCCACGCCGGGCACGCCCTGGGTGGGCCAGCCGGTGTGCGGGTCGAGCACGTGGTGCAGGCGCCGCCCCAGGGCCGTGAAGCCGCGCTCGTAATCGCCCGAGGACGCGACCACCGCCTGGCCGGCAAGCGCCAGCACGCCCAGCAATTGCTGTGGCCGCTGCGGGTCGCGCACGCCCACGCGCCAGGCGCGCCCGTGCTGGCGGCCGGCCGCGAGCACGTCGCCGCCGCCGTTGAGCAGCGCGTCGCACACGCCGGCTGCGGCCAGCACCCGCATGCCCGCCTGCAGGATCGGCAGCTTGGCCACGCCGCCCAGGTCCAGCGCCATGCCGGGGTGCGCCAGGTAGGCCGTGCCGGCGCGCGCGTCGAGCACCAGCGCGCCGCCATCGACCAGCGCCAGCGCCTGCGCGATCTGCGCGGCCGTGGGCGCGGCCTCGTGGCCGGGCTCGAAGTGCCAGCCGCGCAGCGCGCCCACGGTGGCGTCGAACGCGCCGCCGCTGGCCGCGTACAGGCGCTGCGCCGTTTGCAGCACGGCCAGCGTCTCGGGCGCCACGGGCACCGCGCGGCGCCCGGCAGCCGCGCCGATGCGCGCCACGTCGCTGTCGGGGCGGTAGCGCGTCATCAGCGCCTCCAGGCGCTGCATCTCGGCAAAGGCCTGCGCCATGGCGTGCCGCAGCGCCGCCTCGTCCATGCCCTGCCCGGCGGGCAGGGCCATGTCCACGCGCGTGCCCATCAGCACGCGGCTGGCACGCAGCAAAGGCTGCGCCGGCGCCGGCGCGCCGCTGGCGGCCCGCGCCAGCGATGGCAACGCGCCGAGCAGCGGCAGCGCCAGGGCAAAGCGGCGGCGCGACAGCCGGGGGCCCGCCGCCTGCTGAAAGTGCTCGGTCTGCATTGCCGCCCCCATCGTCAGGCCGACTTGTCGGCCATGTAGTCCACGGCGGCCTTGACCTCGTCGTCGCTCAGCGCGCCGTTGCCGCCGCGCGCCGGCATCGCGCCCTTGTTGCCGGTAAAGCCTTCCATCGCGTGCTTGTACAGCGTCTCCTTGCCCTGGGCGATGCGCGGGCCCCAGTCGGCCTTGTCGCCCGGCTTGGGCGCGCCGGCCACGCCGGCGCTGTGGCACAGCGCGCAGGTCTTGTTGTACACGCCCTTGCCGACGGTGTTTTCCGCGACTGGCGCAGGCGCAGGCGCCGCAGGAGCGGCGGCTGGCGCGGCGGCGGGGGCGGCTGCCTGGGGTTCGCCCTTGCCGCAGGCGGTCAGCATCAGGGCGGCGGCGGCCAGGGCCAGCGCGAGGGAGGTCTTCTTCATGGGTGTCTCTTTCGGTGGTTGAACAAAAAGCCGTTGGGGCGGCTGCAGGCATGCCTGCGGCCGCACACCTGTCGATCGGCAGGTGCCAGAGCGCAGTGTGGGGGTTTTCCGGGGTTTCTTATTGATCTCAATCAATGTTCAAAAAAACATTTGCCGCGAACATTTCGCCATACCACCCATACGGCGACATTTGCCGGCAACCACTCGCACCATCCATGACTTTTCGTAACTACCTGCACCGCTTGCACTGGCTCGTCATGGCGTGCTTTTTCCTGAGCCTGGGCAGCGCCCTGGCCGCCCCACTGGTCAAGCCCCGCGCCATGGACCTGGTGTGCACCGGCAGCGGCGCGACCGTGCTGGTGCACGTGGACGGCGACGGCGCGGGCACCAGCGCGATGGACGCCGACTGCCTGCTGTGCCTGGTCGGCGCGGCCCCGCCCGCCGGTGCGCCCGCCGTCGTTGCCGCATCCCCCTGCTACGCCTCGCAGCCGGCCACGCCGGCCGCGGAGCAAGTCATCGCCCGGGCGGCGTCGCCGCCGCCGGCACGCGCCCCACCGTTTTGCGTTTTCCCATCCTAAAGAGGACATCATGAGCGTCAAAAAAGAGAGCATCACCCCCGAAGCCGTCGGCATGGGCCGCCGCCGCTTCATCAACACCGCCGCGCTCGCCGGCCTGACCGTGGGCGTTGCCGCGTGCAACGACAAGCCCGCCGCGTCCGCCGCGCCAGCCGCGTCGGGCTCGGCCGCGCACGAGGCCCCTGAAGTGGGCAAGTACGAAGTGGCCCCGGGCCAGCTCGACGAGTACTACTCGTTCTCCTCGGGCGGCCACTCGGGCGAGATGCGCATCTACGGCCTGCCGTCCGGGCGCCTGTTCAAGCGCATCCCCGTCTTCAACATGGACTGCCTGGTGGGCTGGGGCATCACCAACGAGTCCAAGAAGATCATCGGCACCAAGCCCGACGGCAGCCTGAAGTACCACACGGGCGACACCCACCACGTGCACCCCTCGTACAAGGACGGCACCTACGACGGGCGCTACATCTTCGTCAACGACAAGATCCACGGCCGCCTGGCGCGCATCCGCATGGACACGATGGAGACCGACAAGATCACCGAGCTGCCGCTGGTGCAGGGTTTCCACGGCGTGTTCCCCGACAAGTGCGACCCGGTGGATCCGGCCATCAACTACACGACGCGCGTGTTCTGCGGCGCCGAGTTCAGCATTCCGCTGGACAACAACGGCAAGAACATGGATGCGCTGCAGGACTACCGCTCGATCTTCAGCTGCGTCGATGCCGAGACCATGCAGGTGCGCTGGCAGGTGCTGATCGACGGCAACTGCGACCTGGTGGCCACCTCGTACGACGGCAAGCTCGCCTGCACCAACCAGTACAACATGGAAATGGGCGCGCATTACGAGGACATGATGGCCGCCGAGCGCGACTCGTGCGTGTTCTTCAACGTCGCCCGCATCGAGGAAGCCGTCAAGGCCGGCAAGTTCAAGACCTACGCCGGCTCCAAGGTGCCGGTGGTGGACGGCACCAAGGCCGCCAACGCCGACCCGAAGACCGCGCTGACCTGCTACGTGCCGGTGCCCAAGAACCCGCACGGCGTGAACGCCAGCCCGGACGGCAAGTACTACGCCTGCTCGGGCAAGCTCTCGCCGACGGCGACGCTGATCGCGCACGAACTGGTGCTCAAGTGGTTCGGCGGCGAACTCAAGGAGCCGCGCGACACCGTGGTGGCCGAGCCCGAGATCGGCCTGGGCCCGCTGCACACCGGCTTCGACGGCCGCGGCAACGCCTACACCACGCTGTTCCTGGACAGCCAGATCGTCAAGTGGAACGTGGAGGCGGCCATCAAGTCCTACCAGGGCGACAAGACGGCCAACCCGGTGGTGGACCGCATCGACGTGATGTACCAGCCCGGCCACGGCTTTACCTCGATGGGCGAGACCAAGGACGCCGACGGCAAGTACTTCCTGTCGGACAACAAGTTCTCCAAGGACCGCTTCCTGCCCGTAGGCCCGCTGCACCCCGAGACGGCGCAGCTGATCGACATCAGCGGCGACAAGATGAAGCTGGTGGCCGACCACGCGGTGTACTCCGAGCCGCACGACTCCATCATCATCCCGCGCAGCCTGGTGCGCACGCGCCAGGTGTACGACATCAACGACTTCCCGAACGCCGTCAAGGACGCCAAGGACTGCCGCGTCGAGCGCAACGGCAAGAAGGTCACCGTGTACCTGACGTCCCAGGCGCCGGCCTTCGGCCTGCGCGAGTGGACCGTCAAGCGCGGCGACGAGGTGACCATCATCCTGACCAACCTCGACAAGGTGGAGGACTTGACGCACGGCCTGGCGATTCCGAAGTACGACATCCAGTTCATCGTGAATCCGCAGGAGACCAAGTCGGTGACCTTCATCGCCGACAAGCCCGGCGTGTACTGGTGCTACTGCACCAACTTCTGCCACGCGCTGCACTTGGAGATGCGCTCGCGCATGCTGGTGGAGGCATAAAAGCATCCCCCTGAGGCGCTGCGCGCCTTCCCCCTTCTCTCGTAGCGCTGCGCGCTACGGGAAGGGGGACACCGCCCGTGCTGCGGGGCGGCCCTTGCACGGCGGTTCACGCCTAGGTTCCGCCAGTTGCTCAGGGTACGCCCTGATTTATAGAGAGAAATTGGCCTTTAGCGCTTTACTGGAAAGCGCTGATAGCTAGCAAAACAAAAGCACCATGATGTCCATCGGCCCACGGTTCACCGCATTTCTTCTGGCCCTGCTGCTGGCCGTTTCGTGGGCGCCCCGCGCCGATGCGGGCACCTACGAAGCCGAGCTGCCGGCCAACCTGGCGACGGCGCCCGACCTGTGCGCGCTGCTGCCCTGCAAGGACGTGTTTCCCGGTGCGGCGCGCTTCTCGCAGCGCAAGGGCCAGCCGCCTTACGTAGAGGCCTACGACGCTGCCGACAAGCTGCTGGGCTACGTGATGCTGTCCACCGACATCACCGACACGCCGGCGTATTCCGGCAAGCCGGTGGTCACGCTGATCGGCATGGACAAGGACGGCACGTTCGTCGGCGTCAAGGTGCTCAAGCATTCCGAGCCGATCCTGCTGCTGGGCATTCCCGAGAAAGCGCTGATCGACTTCAACAACCAGTACGTCGGCAAGTCGGTGGCCGACACCATCGAGGTCGGCCCCTCGCGTCCCGACGAGAACGTAGTCGGCGTGGACGCCATCTCGGGCGCCACCGTCACCGTGGTGGCGCAGAACCAGGTCGTGATGGCGTCGGGCCAGGCCGTCGCGCGCCAGGCCGGCATCATCGCGCCCACGGTGCGCGAGCCGGCCCGGTTCGTCGCCACCGGCCAGAAGTACGACTGGGCGCAGCTCGTCAAGATGGGCGCGGTGCAGCAGTTGCTCGTCAGGCCCGAGCAGGTCGGCCTGCCGCGCGGGCCCGAGCCGTTCATCGAGCTGTGGTTCGGCGACCTGAACCAGCCCGACGTGGGGCTCAGCCTGCTGGGCAAGTACGGCTACCAGGGCCTGCGCGCGCGCCTCAAGTCCGGCGAGAACGCGTTCTTCATCGTCAAGACGGCGGGGGCCGAATCGTTCAAGGGCTCGGGCTTCGTGCGCGGCGGCATCTTCGACCGCGTGCAGGTCAAGCAGGGCGCCGACTCGTTCACCTTCCGCGACCTGGACCTGGTCAACCTCTACGGCCTGGAGGCCGCGGGCGCGCCGCGCTACACCGAATCGGCCATCTTCGTCATCCGCTCGCCGTCGTTCTCTGCCGCCTACCCGTGGAAGCTGGCCTTCCTGGGCAACCGCGTGGACCGGGCCACGGGCCACCGCAGCTTTGCCGTGTTCGAGTCCAGGCTCTGGCTGCCCGCCAGCGTACTCGAAGGCGGGCGCCCCAAGGTCGAGGAGCCGGCCGCCCCCTGGGTGCGCATCTGGAAGTCGCAGGCGCTGCCGATCGCCCTGTTCGCGCTGCTGCTGGTCGCCGTGGCAGTGGTCTACGCCTTGCGCGAAAAGCTCACGCGGCTGTCCACGCACAAGAACAAGTGGCCGGTCAACGGCTTCAAGTACACCTTCTGGGCCATCAGCATCTTCTGGGTGGGCTTTGGCTACATGGCGCAGCCGTCCATCACCCAGGTGCTGACGTGGTTCCATGCGCTGCTGTTCCAGTGGACCTGGTCGCTGTTCCTGTCCGACCCGTTCATCTTCCTGTTCTGGATCTTCATCATCGTTACCGTGTTCCTGTTCGGGCGCGGGCTGTTCTGCGGCTGGATGTGCCCGTTCGGCTCGCTGCAGGAGTCGATCTACAAGATCGCGCGCGCCGTCGGCCTGGGGCGCTTTCAGACCAAGCTGCCGCAGAAGTGGCACGACCGCCTGAAGTGGCTCAAGTACGCGGTGTTCTTCTTCCTGCTGGCGGTGTCGATGTTCTCGATGGGCCTGGCCGAAAAGCTGGCCGAGGTCGAGCCGTTCAAGACCACCTTCCTGGTCGGCGTGCTGAACCGCGCCTGGCCCTACGGCCTGTTCGTGGCGGCCATCCTGGGCGTGTCCATCTTCATCGAGCGGCCTTACTGCAAGTACATCTGCCCGCTGGGCGCGTCGCTGGCCATGCCCAGCACGTTCCGCTGGTTTGGCTTGAAGCGCAAGCAGGACTGCAACAGCTGCAAGGCCTGTGCCGTGGGCTGCGGCGCGCAGGCCATCGACGCCGACGGCCGCATCGACCACCGCGAATGCCTGCACTGCCTGGACTGCATGATTCTGTACACCGACGTGAAGGCCTGCCCGCCGTTGGTCAAGGAGCGCAAGCGCCGCGAGAACGGCGGGTTCTCCATCACCAAGATCGCCGCCAACGGCTACTACGTGCCGCTTCCCCCGGCCACGTTCCAGGAGCAGATCTCGCCGCGCGCGGCCAAGGGCGTCGATCCGCGCATGCCCACCGACCGCACCCTGCCCGCGCACAAGGAAGACGTGGGCCTGGCCGAGTGGCTGTGGCTGGAGCTGCGCGACCACCTGTGGCCCTGGAGCCGCCAGGGCTGGCGCAACCGCCGCGCGCTGCAGGTCGCCGGCCTGGCGCTGGCCGTGGCGGCCACCATCGCCTGGGTGCAGGCGGCCCTGGGGCACCTGTCGTCGGGCGCCATCATCGGCTGGTGGTTCGGCTGGAGCGTGTACGAGGTGCTGATCCGCCTGTCGGGCCGGCGCTACGTCAAGGACGGCCCGTGGTGGCGCGACCAGTACCGCGTGGCTGGCGTGATGGACATGATGAGCTACGTGGGCTTCAAGAACCTGATGATCGGCGCCGCGCTGTTCCTGGCGCTCAAGTCCCTGGGCTGGTTCATCGCATGACGGCCCTGCCCCGCCCCATCCTGGCCCTGGCGCTGTGCCTCGCCAGTGCCTGCCAGGCGGCCACCTGGAGCGTGCGCCCCGGCGACGACCTGGCCGCCGCCGTGGCCCGGGCGCAGCCGGGCGACGTGATCGAGCTGGCGCGCGGCCAGTACCGCGCCAACCTGCTGATCGACAAGCCGCTGACGCTGCGCGGCATCGACCGCCCCACCATCAGCGGCGGCAACCAGGGCGACACCATCCGCGTGACGGCGCCGGACGTGGTGCTCGAAGGCCTGATCGTGCGCGACTCGGGCGACAACCTGACCGACCAGAACGCTGGCATCTACCTCTACCCCGGCGCGCACCGCGCCGTGGTGCGCCGCTGCGACCTGGCGTACAACCTGTTCGGCCTGTGGATCGAGAAGGCCAACGACGTGCGCATCGAGCACAACAACATCACCGGCAAGCGCGACTACGCATCGGCCCAGCGCGGCAACGGCGTGCAGCTCTACAACACCCGGGGCGCGCGCATCATCGGCAACGAGATCAGCTTCGTGCGCGACGCGCTGTACGTCGATGTATCGCACCACGCCGTGTTCCAGGGCAACCGGCTGCACCACAGCCGCTACGGCACGCACTACATGAACTCCTACTACAACCTGTGGGAGGACAACGACAGCTACCGCAACCGCGGCGGCCTGGCGCTGATGGAGGTGCGCGACCAGGTGGTGCGCAACAACCGCGCCTGGGGCAACTCCGATCACGGCATCATGCTGCGCACGATGCAGGACTCGGTCATCGAGGGCAACGTGGTGGCGGGCAACAGCCGGGGCTTCTTCATCTACGACGTGGAATACATCAAGCTCCAGGACAACCTGGTGGTGGACAACACCGTGGGCGTGCACCTGTCTGCAGGCTCGAAGAACAACGCGGTCGAGGGCAACGACTTCGTCGCCAACCGCGAGCAGGTGCGCTACGTGGGCACGCGCGACGAGCGCTGGGGCACGCAGCGGGGCAATTACTGGAGCAACTACCTGGGCTGGGACCGCGACGACGACGGCCTGGGCGACGTGCCCTACGAAGCCAACGACATGGTCGACCGCCTGACCTGGCGCTACCCCGCCATCAAGCTGCTGCTGGCCAGCCCCGCCGTACAAGCCCTGCGCCTGGTAGGCCAGCAGTTTCCCGTGTTGCGCGTGCCCTCGGTGGTCGACCCCCACCCGCGCATGCGCCCCCAGCATCAAGATTGGAGTCAATGGCGTGGCAAGCACTTTCCCAACCAGTGAGCAAACGGCCATCGCCCTGCGCGGCGTGCACAAGCGCTTTGGCGCGCTGCACGCCGTCGATGGGGTGGACCTGGACATCCCCCCCGGCGAAATCTTCGGCCTGATCGGCCACAACGGCGCGGGCAAGAGCACGCTGTTCAAGATGATGCTGGGCCTGCTGGCGCCCACCGCGGGCAGCATCGAAGTGGCTGGCGCGGCCGTGGGCGGGCGGCATTTTCGCGCCGCGCGCAGGCAGCTGGGCTACCTGCCCGAGAACGTGGTGCTGTACGACAACCTGGACGGGCTGGAGACGCTGCGCTTCTTCGCGCGCCTGAAGGGTGCGCCGCTGCAAGACTGCCCGGCCATGCTGGAGCAAGTAGGCCTGGCGCACGCCGGCAAACGCCCGGTGCGCGAATACTCCAAGGGCATGCGCCAGCGCCTGGGCTTTGCACAGGCGCTGCTGGGCCAGCCACGCGTGCTGTTCCTCGACGAGCCGACCAACGGCCTCGACCCCCAGGCCATCCGCGACTTCTACGCCACGCTGCGCGAGCTGCAGTCGGGCGGGGTCACGATCGTCATCACCTCGCACATCCTGGCCGAGCTGCAGGAGCGCGTGGACCGCCTGGCGATCATGGCGTCGGGCCGGCTGCAGGCCGTGGGCAGCGTGCAGGCGCTGCGCGAGCGCACCGCGCTGCCGCTGGTGGCCGAGATCGACCTGGCCGAGGCCGACCGCGCCGGCGCCGCCCAGGCGCTGGGCGCGGCGGTGGGCGTGCCGGCCGAGCCCCGCCCCGCCGGCCTGCGCCTGGCGCTGCCGCGCGAACGCAAGATGGCCCTGCTGGCCGCGCTGGCCCCGCTGGGCGCCAGCGTGCAGGACGTGCGCCTGCAGGAGCCATCCTTGGAAGACATGTTCTTCGGCTTGTCCCAATAGCCGCCCCACGCACGCACCACCGAACAAACACCATGGAATTGACACCCATCCTCACCGTCGCCGCCAAGGAGCTGCGCGACCGCCTGCGCAACCGCTGGGTGCTGGCCGTCGCGCTCGTCTTCGCCGTGTTCTCGCTCGTCATCGCCTACTTCGGCGGCGCGCAGCAGGGGCATGTCGGCTTTCGCTCCATCGAGTTCACCATCGCCAGCCTGGTCAGCCTGGTGATCTACCTGATCCCGCTGATCGCGCTGCTGCTGGGCTTCGACGCCATCGTCGGCGAGCGCGAGCGCGGCTCGCTGGACCTGCTGCTGGCCCTGCCGATCACGCGCCTGGAACTGCTGCTGGGCAAATACCTGGGGCTGGCGCTGGCGCTGGCGCTCTCCACCCTGGCCGGGTTCGGCCTGGTGGCGCTGGTGCTGTGGCGCCACATGGACGCCGGCGCGCTGTTTCACTTCGGCGGCTTCATCCTCTCCTCGACGCTGCTGGGCCTGGCCTTTCTGAGCCTGGCGGTGCTGCTGTCGGTGCTGGCGCGCGAGCGCACGCGCGCCTCGGGCCTGGCGATCGCCGCCTGGTTCTTCTTCGTGCTGGTGTTCGACCTGCTGCTGCTGGGCCTGCTGGTGACCACCGGCGGCAAGTACGCCGGCGACACGTTCGCCTGGCTGCTGCTGCTGAACCCCGCGGACGTGTTCCGCATCCTCAACGTGTTCTCGCTCGACGACGTGCGCACCATGTACGGGCTGGCCAGCATCGTGCCCGGCACCCTGGGCAACCCGCTCGCCATGGGCGCCGTGATGCTTGCCTGGATAGCCCTCCCACTGGCCCTGGCGCACTGGAGATTCAAATGACCTGTTCCTGCCACAACACCCTGCACCCCACCCGCCGCCGCGCCCTGGGCCTGGTGGCGCTGGCCGCCCTGCCCGCCGCCGCGCTGCTGTCCGCCTGCGGCGAAGCCGCCGACCAGGCGCAATCCCTCGCCCCGGTGGAGATCGACCGCACCACCAGCTGCGAGCTCGACGGCATGCTGCTGGCCGACTACCCCGGCCCCAAGGCGCAGATCCACTACGCCGGGCAGGACCGGCCCGCGTTCTTCTGCGACATGATGGAACTGTTCAACACCCTGCTGGCGGGCGAGCAGGTGCGCGCCGTGCGCGCCGCCTACGTGCAGGACATGGGCCAGGCCAGCTGGGACGCGCCCCAGGGCCACTGGATCGACGCCAAGACCGCCTTCTACGTGCTGGGCAGCAAGCGCCACGGCTCCATGGGGCCGACCATTGCCAGCTTCGCGCAGCAAGCCGACGCCGCCAAATTCAGCGCCGAATACAGCGGCAAGGTGCTGCGCTTTGCCGACATCAAGCCGGACATGGTCGACCTGAGCGGCGGCGCGCTGCACGACACGCGCATGTAAATGCCCGCCACCGCTGCCCCCAACCCTGCCCAGGCCGCGCGCCATACCGCGCGCCGCGCCCTGCTGGCCGCCGGCCTGGGCGCGCTGGCTCTGGCCGGCGGGCTGTGGGCCGCGCCAGCCGTGCGCGGCGCCTGGCCGCGCCCCAAGGCGCCGGCGCTGGAGCCCGACGTTTGCCTGGTGGCGCCGCCCAGCGCCTACGACCCGGCCAGCGGCCTGCCGCCCGAGGCGGCGCGCGCCGTGCCACCTGGCGCACGCTGCCCGGTCTGCGGCATGTACCCGGCGCGCGCGCCGCAGTGGGCGGCGCAGCTGATCTTTCGCAACGGCGACGCGCATTTCTTCGACTCCCCGCTGTCGCTGTTCATGTACCTGCACGACATGGCGCGCTACAGCCCCGGGCGCAGCGCCGGCGACGTGGCCGCGCTGTACGTGACCGACAGCGCCCAGCCGGCCACGCCCGCCTGGACGCCCGCGCGCCAGGCCTTCTACGTGCACGGCTCGAACGCCGTCGGCCCGATGCGCGCCGGCAACCTGCCGGGCTTTGCCGACCGCGGCGCCGCCCAACGGTTCGCCGCGCAGCGCGGCGGCCAGGTGCTGGAATTCGCCCGGATCGACGCCGCCCTGGTGGCTGCGCTGGCCGGGCACGGGGGGCATGCGGGGCATTGAAGGCACCCCAGCGGGCGCTCATCCTCCAGCCACTGGCAGAAAATCCTGCCCCTCGCTCAGGGGCACGAACCGGTAGCTGGCCGGCGTGCGGCCGAGCTTCACGGGCGCGCCCAGGCCCTGGTAGCCGCCGTCCATGCGCACCACCATTTCGCGGTGGAGGGTGTGCGGGTGCTGCAGGGCCTGCGCCACGTCCAGCACCGGGGCGGCGGGCACGCCGATGGCCATCAGCGCATCGGCCAGCGGCACGCCGTCATGGGCCGCGAACGCCTGCTCGAGCAGGGGCTTGAGCGCGGCGCGGTGCACCGACCGCTGGCCCGCCGTGGCGAAGCGCCCGTCGCCCGCCAGCGCGCCCTGGCCGATGTGCTCGCACAGCAGCCGGAACTGCCGGTCGTTGCCCACGGCCAGGAAAATGGGCGCGCCGCCCGTGCGGATCACGTCGTAGGGGTAGATGTTGGGGTGGGCATTGCCCGTGCGCTCCGGGACCTTGCCGCTCATGAACCAGTTGGCCGCGTGCGGGTGCAGCAGCGACAGGCCGGAGTCGTACAGCGACGCATCCACCAGCTGCCCCAGGCCGCTCCTGGCGCGCTCGTGCAGCGCCAGCAGCACGCCGATCACGGCGTTCAGGCCCGTCACCATGTCCACCACTGGCAGGCCCACGCGCAGCGGGTCGCCGCTGGCTTCGCCATTGATGCTCATGAGCCCGGCCATGGCCTGGATGGCGGCGTCGTAGCCCGGCAGGCCGCCCAGCGGGCCATCGGTGCCGAAGCCCGTCACCCGGCACCAGACCAGGTGCGGAAAGGCATCCCGCATCTGCTCGTAGCCGATGCCCCACTTCTCCATGGTGCCGGCCTTGAAGTTCTCCACCACCACGTCGGCCCGGGCCATGAGCCCGCGCACGCGCTGCTGGCCGTCTGGCGCGCTCAGATCGAGGAACTGGATGCGCTTGTTGCGGTTCAGGCCGAAGTAGTACGACGCCACGCCGTCCTGGAACGGCGGGCCCCAGGCGCGCGTGTCGTCGCCCTGCGGGGGCTCCACCTTGAGCACGTCGGCGCCGTGGTCGCCGAGGATCTGGCCGCACAGCGGCCCGCCCAGGATGCGCGACAGGTCGAGCACCCTGATGCCCGCGAGCGCGCCCGCCTTGGCCTTGGTTTGCATGCCGGCCTCCCGATCAATCCAGGCTCACGTTGGACTGCTGGACCACCTTGGCCCAGGCGTCGGTTTGCCCGCTGATGAACTGGCCGAGGTAGGCCGGCGAGTGGTCGGGCGCCGACTCCAGGCCCTGCGACGCAAACGTGGTCTTTACCTTGGGCGCGGCCAGCGCGCGCACGAACGCCTCGTTGAGCACCTGGATGCAATCGGGCGGCGTGCCCTTGGGGGCGACCACGCCAAAGAACACGCTCACGTCGAAGTCCTTGAGGCCTTGCTCGGCCAGAGTGGGAATATCGGGCATGGCCTTGGAACGCTGGGCCGTGGTCATGCCCAGGGCCTTGAACTTGCCGGACTTGATGTAGGGCATGGCGGTGAGGATGTCGGTGAAGGTCATGTCCACCTGGCCGGCCAGCAAGGCATTGAGCGCCGGCCCCGTGCCTTTGAAGGGCACGTGCACCAGCCGGGTGCCAGCCATGTCGTTGAACAGCACGCCGGCCAGGTGTGAGGAGGCGCCGTTGCCCGACGAGGCGTAGTTGAGCTTGCCCGGGTTGGCCTTGTCCTTGGCGATCAGCTCCTGCATGCTGGCGGCGCCCAGGTCAGGGCGCACCACCAGCACATTGGGCAGGTAGCCCACGTAGATGACGGGGTCGAAGCTGGTGCGCGGGTCGTAGCGGATTTTCTTGTACAGGCTGTGGTTGATGGCCAGCGGCCCCGAGGTGCCGAACAGGATGGTGTAACCGTCGGGTTTGGCGTGCGCCACCGCCTCGGCACCAATGTTGCCGCCAGCGCCGGCCTTGTTGTCCACCACCACGCTCTGGCCCAGCTCACGGGTCAGCTCGGCCGCCAGCAGGCGCGCCATGGCGTCGGTGGGGCCGCCCGGTGAAAAGGGCACCACGAAGGTGACGGGGTGATCGGGAAATTTCTCTTGCGCCTGGGCGGGCAGGGCAGCCAGCAGGGCGGCACCGGCGACGAGGCCAAGCAAATGGCGTTTGGGCATGTTCATGGTATGTCTCCTGGTATTGAATTGATAGCCATATGCGCCTTATCTACGTGGATTAGCGCTTGTTTTTATGAATCACCCGGCGAGCAAGGTGCCTGGCTGCTTACGGCAGCCAGCCGGCCGGCACGGCCGACTCGGCTAGTGGGTCGCGCGGCAGCACGCGGTGCAGCAGCGCCAGCTGCGACAGGCGCAGGCGCTCGGCCGAGCCGGTCTTACCCGCCTCCCAGGCCATGGCGATGGCCGTGGCGCAGTGGTACAGGCCGCTGGCCGCCTGGCGCGCCAGCCTTTCGCCGCCCTCGGCGGCGGCGCGCCCGGCCAGCCGGGCGGCGCGCTCCAGCGCGTCCGCCAGCGCCTGGCGGTAGGCGGGGGCCAGCGGGGTGTCTTGCAGCAGGCCCTGCAGGTGCTGCTGGAGCACGGGCAGCGAGCCTTCGCGCTTGATGGCGCGCACCACGTCCAGCGCCACGATGTTGCTGGTGCCCTCCCAGATCGAGCCCAGGTGCGCATCGCGCACCAGACGCGGGTCGCTCCACTCCTCGATGTAGCCGCAGCCGCCGCGCACCTCCATGGCGTCGCCCGTGACCTTGCGCGCGTCGCGGCAGGCGCGGAACTTGAGCAGCGGCGTGAGGATGCGCAGCAGCGCGTAGGCGTCCTTGTCGCCCGCGTCGGAGCGCGCCAGCGTCTGCGCCGTCTGGAGCACCATGGTGCGCGCCTGTTCGGCGGGCACACGCAGCTTGTCGAGCTGCACGCGCATCAGCGGCAGGTCCTGCAGGCGGTGGCCGAAGGCGCGGCGCTCGCGGGCGATGAACTCGGCCTCGGCCACGGCGCGGCGCATCATGCCGGCCGAGCGCATGCCGTTGGACAGGCGCGAGTTGTTCACCATGTCAGCCATCTGCACGAAGCCCCGGCCCTGCTCGCCCACCAGGTAGGCCACGGCGCCCTCCAGGCGGATCTCGCCGCTGGCCATGGAGCGTGTGCCCATCTTGTCCTTCAGGCGCACGATGTGGTAGCGGTTGGCGCTGCCGTCGTCCAGATGGCGCGGCAGCAGGAACAGCGAGATGCCCTTCATGCCCGGCGGCCCGCCCTCGACGCGCGCCAGCACCATCGCGAAGCCCGCATCGGGGTTGGAGCAGAACCACTTCTCGCCATACAGGCGCCAGCTGCCGTCTTCCTGCGGGCAGGCCATGGTCAGCGTGTTGGCGATGTCCGAGCCTGCGGCCTGCTCGGTCATGAACATCGCGCCCTGGACGCTGGCGTCGAAGTCCATGGCCAGCAGCGTGGGCAGGTATTTGTCGACCAGCCTCTGCTCGCCGTACTTCTTGAGCGTGCGCGTGAGCGAGTCCGTCATCGATAGCGGGCAGCACAGGCCGAACTCCGACTGCACGAACAGGTAGGTCAGCGCGTACTTGACGATGGGCGGCATCCTGCCCTTCCAGCCCAGCATGTCCTCGCGGTGCGAGATCGCGGCCAGGCCGAACTGCTGGTAGGCGACCTTCTCCATCTCCACGTAGGCCGGGTGCTTGACGATGCGCTGCTGCTCCCTGCCGGAGCGGCTGCGCATCTCCAGCTCGGGCGGGTGGCGGTCGGCCTCGCGCGCCCAGTCGTCCACCGCGCCCCCGGCCAGCTCGCCCATGCGCTCGAAATAAGGCTGCAAGTGGGCATGCAGGTCGGCCGGCAGGTACAGCGCCAGCAGCTGCTGCAGTTCCTGGTCCTCGGCGTAAGCGTTCACGTGGCCGCGGTCGGGCACGGGGTGGGCGGTGGCGCTGGCCTGGGCCAGGGCGGTCATCTGGGTCGGGGCGTTGGCGGACATGGAGGTCTCCCGTGCATCGTCGTCCGCGCCATTGCACCAGCCCTATATATTCGTGTCCAATATCATTAAACACTTCTTCAATATTTAACTCGAATTCTCATGGCCCTGGAGCTGCGGCTGCTGCACTACTTCGTGACCCTGGCCGAGGAGCTGCACTTCAGCCGCGCGGCCCAGCGGCTGTGCATCACCCAGCCGCCGCTGAGCGTGGCCATCAAGCAGCTGGAGGACGGGCTGCAGGCCCAGCTGTTCGAGCGCAGCAGCAAGGGCGTGCGGCTCACGCCGGCCGGCGAACACCTGCTGGGCAAGGCGCGCCAGCTGCTGGCCCTGAGCGACCAGGCGGCCCTGGAAACGCGCGACGTGGCCCGGGGCACGCGCGGCCACCTGCGCCTGGGCTTCGTGGGCTCCAGCCTGTACCGCGGCCTGCCCCAGGCGCTGGCGCAACTGCAGCAGTCGCACCCCCAGGTGCGCGTGGACATGCTGGAGGCCAACAGCGCCGAGCAGATCCAGGGCCTGCTGCAGATGCGGCTGGACGTGGCGCTGGTGCATTCCATCCAGCCGCCCGAGGGCATCGCCAGCCAGTTGATCGTGGAAGAGCCCTTCGTGGCCTGCCTGCCCGAGGGGCACCCGCTGTGCGCATGTGAGGCCATCGACCTGTCGGCGCTGCAGGGCGACCGGCTGATCCTGTTTTCCAACCTGGTCTCGCCCACCTACCACCAGCGCATCTACGAGATGTGCCTGGCCCACGGCTTCGCGCCCGAGGTGCGGCACGAGGTGCGCCACTGGCTGTCGGTGATCTCGATGGTCTCGCTGGGCCAGGGCGTGGCGCTGGTGCCCGCCGCGCTGGAGCGCGTGGGCCTGCCGCGCCTGGCGTTCCGGCCGCTGCGGGGCGCGCACCCCTCGTCCGAAATGCTGGCCATGTGGCGCCGCGCGCCCGCCAACCCGCTGGTGCAGGCGCTCCTGGCCCACCTGCGCGCGGCCGCGGGCACCATGGCCGCTGCCGCCTAGCAGGCCGTTTCACGCGGCGGCGTGGCGCACGCCCCGCACCGGCGGCCGGGTGGCGCGCAGGCCCATCCACTGCAGCTCGGCCAGCACCACGACCACCACGGCCTGCAGCGCCAGCCAGGCCATGCCCGCCGCCGTGAGCGGCAGCGCCCCGCTGAACGCCAGCGCGCCACAGGCCAGCGCCCAGCCGAAGTTGCCCAGCACCACCAGGCCGATCAGCGTGCGCGGCACGGGGCGGCGCAGCGCCATCCAGGCGGCGGCCAGTGCGTAGGCGGCCAGGAACGCGCCCGAGCCCAGCAGCAGCGGCGCGGGCAGCCCGGTCAGCGCGGCCAGGGGCCCGGCGCAGGCCAGCTGCAGCGCGCCCGTGCCGGCGCAGGACGCGGCGTCCGCCGCCATCACGCGGGGCAGGAAACGGGGAGAGGTGAAGATCGACATGGTGCAGCTCCTTGGCTGGGGTGGTTGATGGGCCCGATCCTCGGCCCGCGGCGTCATCGCGTCGATGACCTTGCAGGTCATGTTGCGCGCCCCGCCCCGCCGCTACCATGCCCCACATGGACACGCCCACCGCCCGCTCGCCCATCGGCGAGCACCTGCGCCACTGGCGCCAGCACCGCCGCCTGAGCCAGCAGGACCTGGCCCTGGAAGCGGCCGTCTCCACGCGCCACCTGAGCTGCATGGAAACCGGCCGCGCCCAGCCCAGTCGCGAGATGGTGCTGCGCCTGGCCGACCGGCTGGACGTGCCGCTGCGCGAGCGCAACGCGCTGCTGGTGGCCGCGGGCTTCGCACCCATGTACCAGGCACGCGCGCTGGACCACCCCGACCTGGCAGCGGCTCGCCGGGCCGTGGACCTGGTGCTCAAGGGCCACGAGCCCAACCCCGCGCTGGCCGTGGACCGACACTGGAACCTGGTGGCGGCCAACGCCGCCGTGCCGCCGCTGCTCGCCGGCGTGGCGCCGCACCTGCTCGCGCCGCCCGTGAACGTGCTGCGCCTGAGCCTGCACCCCGAAGGCCTGGGCCCGCGCATCGCCAACGCGGGCCAGTGGCGCGCCCACCTGCTGCACCGCCTGCAGCAGCAGATCGCCGCCACGGCCGACGGCGGGCTGCAGGCCCTGCACGACGAGCTCGCCGCCTACCCCATCGCCCCCGGTACAGCCGAGGCGCCCGCAGGCCACGGCGCGGCCGTGGCGGACATCGTCGTCCCCTTCCAGCTGCGCACGCCGCAGGGGCTGCTGAGCTTCATCAGCACCGTGACCATCTTCGGCACGCCCGTGGACGTGACCCTGCAGGAGCTGGCGGTGGAATCGTTCTTTCCAGCGGATCCGGCCACGCAGGCGGCGCTGGCGGCCATGCAAGACAGCGGTTTGCTATCGAAATGATGACTTATTGCGCCTGCCCCGCAAGGGCTGGAGCCCAAAAACGCCATAAAAAGAAAAAGCCCCCGCCGGCTTGCACCAGCGGGGGCGTTGTTCAGGCTCCAGGCTTAACTCAAGCCGCCACGCCCTTGGCCACTTCAGCGTATTCCTCGATCTGGTCGAAGTTCATGTAGCGGTACACGCTGGCCTTGTCCTGGTCGATCACACCCATTTCCTTCAGGTACTCGGCCGGCGTGGGCAGGCGGCCCAGGCGCGATGCGATGGCCGTCAGCTCCGCCGAGCCCAGGAACACGTTGGTGTTCTTGCCCAGGCGGTTGGGGAAGTTGCGCGTGCTGGTGGAGATCACCGTCGCGCCTTCGCGCACCTGCGCCTGGTTGCCCATGCACAGGCTGCAGCCGGGCATTTCGGTGCGTGCGCCCGAGGTGCCGAACGCCGCGTAGTGGCCTTCCTTGATCAGCTCGTTCTGATCCATCTTGGTCGGCGGCGCGACCCACAGCTTGACCGGGATGTCGCGCTGGCCGCCGAGCAGCTTGGCGGCTGCGCGGAAGTGGCCGATGTTGGTCATGCACGAGCCGATGAAGGCTTCGTCGATGGCGGTGCCGGCCACTTCGGACAGGAACTTGGCGTCGTCCGGGTCGTTCGGGCAGCAGACGATGGGCTCCTTGATGTCGGCCAGGTCGATGTCGATCACGGCGGCGTATTCGGCGTCCTTGTCGGCTTCGAGCAGCTCGGGCTTGGCCAGCCAGGCCTCGACCTTCTCGATGCGGCGCTGCAGCGTCTTCGCGTCCTGGTAGCCGTCGGCGATCATGTTCTTCATCAGCACGATGTTGCTGGTGAGGTATTCCTTGATCGGCTCGGGGTTGAGCTTGATGGTACAGCCGGCGGCACTGCGCTCGGCGGAGGCGTCCGACAGTTCAAAGGCTTGCTCGACCTTCAGATTCGGCAGGCCTTCGATCTCCAGGATCTTGCCCGAGAAGATGTTCTTCTTGCCCGCCTTGGCAACGGTCAGCAGCCCAGCCTTGATGGCGTACAGCGGAATCGCGTGCACCAGGTCGCGCAGCGTCACGCCGGGCTGCAGCTCGCCACGGAAGCGCACCAGCACCGATTCGGGCATGTCCAGCGGCATCACGCCCGTGGCGGCACCGAAGGCCACCAGGCCGGAACCTGCGGGGAAGCTGATGCCGATCGGGAAGCGCGTGTGCGAGTCGCCGCCCGTGCCCACGGTGTCGGGCAGCAGCAGGCGGTTGAGCCAGCTGTGGATCACGCCGTCGCCGGGGCGCAGCGCCACGCCGCCGCGGTTGCTGATGAAGTTGGGCAGCTCGCGATGGGTCTTCACGTCCACGGGCTTGGGGTAGGCGGCGGTGTGGCAGAAGGACTGCATGACCATGTCGGCACTGAAGCCCAGGCAGGCCAGGTCCTTGAGCTCGTCGCGCGTCATCGGGCCGGTGGTGTCCTGGCTGCCGACGGTGGTCATCTTGGGCTCGCAGTAGGTGCCGGGGCGGATGCCCTGGCCTTCGGGCAGGCCGCAGGCGCGGCCGACCATCTTCTGCGCCAGCGTGAAGCCCGCCTTCGATTCAGCCGGCGCCTGGGGCAGGCGGAAGGCCGTCGAGGCGCCCAATCCCAGGGCTTCGCGCGCCTTGGCGGTCAGCGCGCGGCCGATGATCAGGTTGATGCGGCCGCCGGCCTGCACTTCGTCGAGCAGCACCTGGCTCTTGAGTTCGAAGTCGGCGATCTTTGCGCCGGCTTTCTCGATCTTGCCCTGGTACGGGAAGATGTCGATCACGTCGCCCATCTCCATCTTGGACACGTCCACCTCGATCGGCAGCGAGCCGGAGTCCTCTTGCGTGTTGAAGAAGATCGGGGCGATCTTGCCGCCCAGCGTGACGCCGCCAAAGCGCTTGTTGGGCACGAAGGGGATGTCGTCGCCCGTGGCCCAGATGACGCTGTTGGTGGCCGACTTGCGGCTCGAACCCGTGCCCACCACGTCGCCCACGTAGGCGACGACGTGGCCCTTTTTCTTCAGGTCATCGATGAACTGCATCGGGCCGCGCACGCCGTCCTGCTCGGGCTTGAAGGCCGCGTCGGGACGGGTGTTCTTGAGCATCGCCAGGTAGTGCATGGGGATGTCGGGGCGCGTGGTCGCGTCGGGCGCGGGCGACAGGTCGTCGGTGTTGGTCTCGCCCGGCACCTTGAAGACGGTGACGGTGATCTTCTCGGCCACCTTGGGGCGGCTGGTGAACCACTCGGCGTCGGCCCAGCTCTGCATCACTTCCTTGGCGCGGGCGTTGCTGGCCTTGGCCTTGTCGGCCACGTCGTTGAAGTAGTCGAACATCAGCAGCGTCTTCTTCAGCGCGTCCGCCGCCACCTGGGCCACTTCGGCGTCGTCGAGCAGCTCGATCAGCGGGTGCACGTTGTAGCCGCCCACCATGGTGCCCAGCAGCTCGGTGGCGCGGGCCTTGCTGATCAGCGCGACCTGGATGTCGCCGTGCGCCACGGCGGCCAGGAACGACGCCTTGACCTTGGCCGCGTCGTCCACGCCCGGGGGCACGCGATGGGTCAGCAGGTCGAGCAGGTATTCGGCCTCACCGGCGGGCGGGTTCTTGATCAGCTCGATCAGCTCGGCCACCTGCTGGGCGGACAGCGCCAGCGGGGGGATGCCCAGTGCGGCGCGCTCGGCCACATGGTCGCGGTAGGCTTTCAACATGTCTTCTTTCTCCGAAAGGGTCGTGGTTTCAAAGTGGGGCGGGCCGCGCGCGGGCGGCCGCGCGAATGGTTATTTACCGACGTCTGCCAGCAGGCTCTTGGGCGGGTTGGTCTTCATCGACTGGGCCACGGCCTGCTGCTCGGGGCCCATGCACTCGTCGGCCATGCGCTGGCCCAGCTTCTGGTTCATGAGCATGGACTTGTTGGCGATCTGCAGCCACACGGCGCCGGCCTGCTGGTCTTCCAGGCGCACCGCGCCGGTGCTGGTGGCCACCGGGCGCATGTGGTACTTGAAGCCCTTGCCTTCGATGTAGAAGCGCCCGGGCGCGCCGGCGTCGGCCTGCACGTTGACGAAGGCGCCCAGCTCGCAGGCGATGCGGCCGGTGTAGACCTGCTGCGCCACCTGCAGCTCCTGCTCGGTCAGCGGTGCGTCGCTGGCCGCCGCCGCAGCCAGCGCGGCCGCTGCTGCAGCCGCAGCAGTGCCCGGCTTGGCCTTGGCCGTGGTGCCGGCGTGCGCCTTGGCCACCACGGTCTTGTGCTGCACGGCCGGCTTGGCTGCCTTGGCCTGCTTGGCCGCGGGGCTTTTGTGCGCGGCGGCGTTCTTGGCGGCGGGGCTTTTGGCCGCCGTGCCCGTCTGGGCCAGTGCCAGCGCCGGGGCCAGCGCGATCAGGGTCGAGGCGATGACTGCCTTCATGGTGTCTCCTTGGGCAAAAAAGCAAGGCCGGTTGCGGGGGGTATGGAGCATGGCGGCCTCGGTGTCAATGCACGGTTGCGGCTGGTTTCACAAACCAGCCGCGCGCTGCCTCGGGCAGGGGGCGGCCGGTCTGGTGGGCGCGTTCGAGCACCTGCCAGAAGTAGCGGTAGCTGGCGCGGTCGTGCAGCACGCCGCCTTCGCTGATGGGCGCCCAGCCGGCGGCCTGCGCGGCGGCGACGATGCGCGCGGCGCGCTCGACCTCGGCGGCGTCGGGCGCCAGCGCGGCCAGGATGGGGCGGATCTGCGCCGGGTGGATGCTCCACATGCGCGTGTAGCCCAGCTCGCGCGCGGCGCGGCCGGCGGCGGCCTGCAGCGCGCCGGCGTCGGTGAATTCGGTGACCACGCAGTGCGCCGGCACCTTGCCGTGCGCGTGGCAGGCGCTGGCGATTTCCAGCTTGGCGCGCAGCACCAGCGGGTGCGTGAACTGCCCGGCGGATGTCATGGCCGACGCGGGGATGGCGCCGCCGTGCGCCGAGACGAAGTCCATCAGGCCGAAGCTCAGGCTCTGCACGCGCGGGTGCGCGGCGATCTCGAAGGCGCGCTGCACGGCGGCGGGCGATTCGATCAGCGCGTGCAGCGGCAGGTGGCCGGCGCCGGCCGCGGCCAGCGCACGCTCGGCGTGCAGCACGTCGTCCACGCTCTCGACCTTGGGCAGCATGACGTGGCACAGGCGCGCGCCGGCCTGGCCGGCGATGATGTCCACGTCGGCGGCGAACGCCGGGTGATCGACGGTGTGCACGCGCGCCGCCACGCGCGCGGCGGGCGCGGCGGCCAACGCCAGTTGCGCCACCAGTTCGGCGTGCTCGCGCTCGCGCCCGACGGGGGCGCCGTCCTCGCAGTCGAGGGTGACGTCGAACACGCAGTGGCCGAACTCGGCCGTCAGTTCGGCCTGCAGCTGCAGGCTTTTGCGCATGCGCGCCTCCACCCCGCTGTAGTGGTCGCATACCGGCAGCGCGCAGACGGCGGCCTGCGCGCCCAGCAGCAGGTCTCGGGGGTGGGGTGCGG
>Ga0222429_100565_pt1 | contig 22537 bp, 22 predicted proteins | sample 1B50Ametagenome_FD_182475 | JGI IMG/M metagenome (GOLD analysis project Ga0222429, IMG submission 182475) | Enriched microbial communities from leaf-cutter ant dump, University of Wisconsin, Madison, United States - 1B50A (version 2) | ecosystem: Environmental > Terrestrial > Nest > Insects nest...
AATCCAGAAGATGGTGAAGGACGCCGAGCTCAACGCCGCCGACGACAAGAAGAAGCTGGAGCTGGTGCAGGCACGCAACCAGGGCGAAGCCGCCGTGCACAGCGTGACCAAGAGCCTGGCCGAGCACGGCGACAAGCTCGACGCGGCTGAAAAGACCGCCATCGAAGACGCCGTGAAGGCGCTGGAAGAAGCCCTCAAGGGCGACGACAAGGCCGCCATCGACGCCAAGACCGAAGCCCTGATGGCCGCCAGCCAGAAGCTCGGCGAGAAGATGTACGCCGACGCCCAGGCCGCGCAAGCCGCCGCCGGCGCTGCCCAGGGCGCCGACGCGCAGTCCGCCGAAGCAGCCCAGCCGGCCGACGACAACGTGGTCGACGCCGAAGTCAAGGAAGTCAAGAAGGGCTGATACAGCGCTATCGCTGACCGCCGCGCCGGCCGCCCTGCACCCCGCAGGGGCTGCCCGCGCGGCGTTTCTCTTGCCAGGAGCTCAAGCAAAGCATGTCAAAGAAAGACTTTTACGAAGTCCTGGGAGTTGCCAAGAACGCCTCGGACGACGACATCAAGAAGGCCTATCGCAAGCTGGCGATGAAGCACCACCCTGACCGCAACCAGGGTGACGCGGCCAAGCCCGCCGAAGAAAAGTTCAAGGAGGCCAAGGAGGCCTACGAAATCCTGTCCGACGCGCAAAAGCGCGCCGCCTACGACCAGTACGGCCACGCCGGGGTCGACCCCAACATGCGCGGGCCGGGCGGCGCCGGCGCCGAAGGCTTCGGCGGCTTTGCCGAGGCCTTTGGCGACATCTTCGGCGACATGTTCGGCGGCCAGCGCGGCGGCCGCGGCGGGCGCCAGGTGTACCGGGGCAGCGACCTGTCGTACGCGATGGACATCACGCTCGAAGAAGCCGCCCACGGCAAGGACGCGCAGATCCGCATCCCCAGCTGGGAGGCCTGCGACACCTGCCACGGCAGCGGCGCCAAGCCCGGCACCAGCGCCAAGACCTGCGCCACCTGCAACGGCGCCGGCGCGGTGCAGATGCGCCAGGGTTTCTTCAGCGTGCAGCAGACCTGCCCGCACTGCCGCGGCACCGGCAAGATCATCCCCGAGCCCTGCACCAGCTGCCACGGCCAGGGCAAGATCAAGCGCCAGAAGACGCTGGAGGTGAAGATCCCTGCCGGCATCGACGACGGCATGCGCATCCGCTCCACCGGCAACGGCGAGCCGGGCACCAACGGCGGGCCGCCGGGCGACCTGTACATCGAGATCCGCGTCAAGAAGCACGACATCTTCGAGCGCGACGGCGACGACCTGCACTGCCAGGTGCCGGTCAGCTTCATCACCGCCGCGCTGGGCGGCGAGATCGAGGTGCCCACACTCGCGGGCAAGGCTGCCATCGACATCCCCGAAGGCACGCAGGCCGGCAAGCAGTTCCGCCTGCGCGGCAAGGGCATCAAGGGCGTACGCGCCAGCTACCCCGGCGACCTGTACTGCCACATCGCGGTCGAGACACCCGTCAAGCTGACCGAGTACCAAAGGAAGCTCTTGCGCGAGCTGGACGAATCGCTGAAAAAAGGCGGCGCCAAGCACTCGCCCAGCACCGAGAGCTGGACCGACAAGCTCAAGGGCTTCTTCAGCTGACGGCGCCCACCTCCCCACCCACGGCGGCATGTTTTCATGCCGCCGTTTTTTTTGCGCCGCTGCGCCGCCTGCGCAGGCGACAAGTTCCCCGGCCCTTGACAAAAATCAGGTCAAGGTCTTTGCCCAAGGCCTAAGGTAGGCGGCCTACGCGGGGCCAGAGGGCGCCGCGTTTCGCCTGCAAGAAAGCCCACGTGTCCGCCACCGCCTCCCCCCCCTCCCCGGCCCCCGCCAAGGCGCCGGAACTGGTCTGCCCTGCCGGCAGCCTGCCCGCGCTGAAGAACGCCATCGACGGCGGCGCCGACTGCGTCTACCTGGGCCTGCGCGACGCCACCAACGCGCGCAACTTCGCCGGCCTGAACTTCGACGAAGCCGCCATCCAGACCGGTATTGCCTACGCCCACAGTCGGGGCCGCAAGGTGCTGATGGCGCTCAACACCTACCCGCAGGCCAGCAACCCCGCGCCCTGGCGCGCGGCGCTCGACCGCGCCAGCGCCTGGGGCATTGACGCCGTGATCCTGGCCGACCCGGGGCTGATGCGCTACGCCTGCGAGCGCCACCCCGGCCTGCGCCTGCACCTGTCGGTGCAGGGCTCGGCCACCAACCACGACGCGATCAACCTCTACCAGTCGCAGTTCAACATTCAGCGCGCGGTGCTGCCGCGCGTGCTGTCGATCGAGCAGGTGCGCCAGGTGATCGACCGCACCAGCGTCGAGATCGAGGTCTTCGGCTTCGGCAGCCTGTGCGTGATGGTCGAGGGGCGCTGCGCGCTGTCGTCCTACGCCACGGGCGAGTCGCCGAACACGCACGGCGTGTGCTCGCCGGCCAAGTTCGTGCGCTGGAAGGAAACGCCTGCCGGCGTCGAGTCGCGGCTGAACGGCGTGCTGATCGACAAATACGGCCCGGGCGAGAACGCCGGCTACCCCACGCTGTGCAAGGGGCGCTTCGACGTGGGCGACGAGAGCAACTACTACGCGCTGGAGGAGCCCACCAGCCTGAACACGCTGGAACTGCTGCCCCAGCTCGTCAAGCTGGGCGTGCGCGCCTTCAAGATCGAAGGGCGCCAGCGAAGCCCCGCCTACGTGGCCCAGGTCACCAAGGTCTGGCGCGAGGCGATCGACCACTGCATGGCGCAAGGCCATTTGTATACGCCCAAGACGGCCTGGATGGCCAGCCTGGATCAGGTGGCCGAGGGCCAGCAGCACACGCTGGGGGCCTACCACCGGCCGTGGAAATGAAACACAACCCCCTGAGCCGCTGCGCGGCGGCCCTTGCTCGGCTGCCCTCGCCTGGGGCGCGCCGGTTTCATGCGATGGGGTCGGCGCTTGGCGCCATGAAAAACTGAGAGTACCGAGATGAAATTAGCCCTAGGCCCGCTGCAGTACTACTGGCACCGCGACACCGTGTTCGAGTTCTACCAGGCCGTCGCCCGGATGCCGGTGGACATCGTCTACCTGGGCGAAGTCGTCTGCTCGCGCCGCCACGAGCTGCGCCAAAGCGACTGGCAGGACATTGCGCGCATGCTGCACGATGCCGGCAAGGAGGCGGTGATGTCCACCATGGTGCTGCTCGAATCGGCGGTCGACGTGACCGACATGCGCAAGATCGCCCGGGACGATGAATTCCTCGTCGAGGCCAACGACATGGGCGCGGTGCACAACCTGGCGGGCAAGCGCGCCTTCGTCGCCGGGCCGCAGCTCAACGTCTTCAACGCCGATACGCTGGCCTGGATGGCCAGCCTGGGCGCCACGCGCTGGGTCATGCCGCTGGAGATGAAGCACGCCGACCTGGCCGCCCTGCTGCAGGGCAGGCCCGCCGGGCTGCAGACCGAGGTGTTTGCCTACGGGCGCATGCCGCTGGCGTTCTCGGCACGCTGCTTTACCGCGCGCCACTACAACCTGCCCAAGGACGACTGCGGCTTTCGCTGCATCGAGCACCCGGACGGCCAGCTGCTGCAAACGCGCGAGAAAGAGGCCTTTCTGGTCATCAACGGCATCCAGACCCAGTCGGCCAAGATCCACAACCTGATCGGCGACCTGCCCACGCTGCGCGCCGCCGGCGTGGACATTCTGCGCATCTCGCCGCAGGCGCAGCACACCGACGCCATCGTTGCCGCCTTCGACGCCGCCCGCCGCGCCGACCGGCCCGACCGGGCGGCGCTGGAGCAAATGCGCCCCCTGATGCCCGAGGCGCCCTGCAACGGCTACTGGCACGGCAAGCCAGGGCTGGATTTGATTGAAACCGTGGCCTGATTTTTTGCAAGGACGGATCGCATGCACACTCCCCCTCCCGCCCCCTTCACCCTGCCGCGCCCAGTGGGCGCGCTGCTGGCGCGCCTGCCCGCCTACCCGGGCTCGATGCTGCTGGTGGCCGCCATCAACTTTGCCCTGGCCAAACAGCTGCCCCAGGACGTCAAGGACATTCTGCGGGGCAAGCGCCTGGCGATCCGCGTGCGCGACGCGCGCGTGGGCTTCGATTTTTCGTGGTCCGGCGAGCGCTTCGTGCCCAGCAGCCCGCAGGCCGAGACCGACCTGGCCATCAGCGCCAACGCGCAGGACTTTCTGCTGCTGGCGCAGCGCCGCCAGGACCCGGACACGCTGTTCTTCAACCGCCGCCTGGTGATGGAGGGCGACACGGAGCTGGGCCTGGTGGTCAAGAACGCGCTGGACGCGCTGGAGCTGCCCGTGCTCGACCCCGCGCACTGGAGCCCGCGCGCCGTGCTGGAGCGCCGCGCGCCGCACCTGGCGCGGCAGCTGCCGCCCCTGCCGTCCTTTCTTGGAGGCCGCCCATGACCGATCCCGAACCCGAACCCGGCCCGGACCTGCCCCTGGTCTATTCCTGCTCCGGCTGCTCCAGCGCCGCGCAGCTGGCCAACCATATCGCCGTGCAAATGGACAGGCGCGGCCTGGCCGAGATGTCGTGCATCGCCGGCGTGGGCGGCGACGTGCCCAAGCTGGTCAGGCTAGCCAAGAGCGGGCGCCCCATCGTCGCGCTGGACGGCTGCCCGCTGGTCTGCGTCCACAGCTCGCTGTCGCGCCACGGCATCGTGCCGGCGCGCCATTACCAGCTGCACGAATACGGCGTGAAGAAGCGCAACCACCAGGACTTCGACCCCGCCCAGGCCGCCGAGGTGCTGGGCCGCATCGCGGCCGATCTGCACGACCAGCCGCTGAGCTGGGCCGCTGCATGAGCGCAGCGCCGGGCCGCCCCAAGCCAAGCGCGCTCCCGCTTGGCGGGACAGGCCGCAGGCCGAAGGGTGCGCCAGTGCGCGCAGCGCCCGGCCCGCACGGCGCTGGCGGCAGGCGGCGCATCATCGTCGGCATCTCCGGCGCCAGCGGCGCGGTCTACGGCGTGCGCCTGCTGCAGGCGCTGCGCCAGATCGGCGGCGTCGAGTCGCATCTGGTCGTCTCCAGCGCCGGCTGGCACACCCTGCGCCACGAGCTGGACATGGAGCGCCCGGCGGTCGAGGCCCTGGCCGACGTGGCGCACGACCTGGCCAACGTCGGCGCCAGCATCGCCAGCGGGTCGTTCGCTGCCTCAGGCATGGTGGTCGCGCCCTGCTCGATGCGCACGCTGGCAGCCATGGCCCACGGCCTGGCCGACAACCTGCTGACGCGCGCCGCCGACGTGATGCTCAAGGAGCGCCGCCGCCTGGTGCTGATGGTGCGCGAAACACCGCTACACCTGGTGCACCTGCACAACATGGCCACGGTGACCGAGATGGGCGCCGTCTGCTGCCCACCGGTGCCGGCCTTCTACCAAAAGCCGCAGACGGTCGATGACATCGTGCAGCACAGCGTGGCGCGCGCGCTGGACCTGCTGGGGCTGGAACACGACCTGGCGCCGCGCTGGCAGGGCTTGCCGCAAGACTCCTGAATACATAGCTATCAGCGCTTTATGGATAAGCGTTACAGCCCAATTTTTCTTGTATATGCACTACCGCGACCTGCGCGACTTCATGGCCCAGCTGGAGGCCGCCGGCGAGCTGCGCCGCGTCCAGGCGCCCGTCTCGCCGCACCTGGAGATGACGGCGCTGGCCGACCGCGTGCTGCGCGCCGGTGGCCCGGCCCTGCTGTTTGAAAACCCCACCGGCCACCGCATGCCGGTACTGGCCAACCTGTTCGGCACGCCTGGCCGCGTGGCGCGCGCGCTGGGCGTGGCGGGCCTGCACGAGATCCGCGCGTTTGGCGAGGTGCTGGCGCAGCTCAAAGAGCCCGAGCCGCCGCGCGGCATGAAGGACCTGTGGGGCCGGCGCGACCTGCTCAAAACGCTGTGGAGCATGGCGCCCGCCCAGGTGCGCCGCCCGCCCTGCCAGCAGGTCGTGTGGGAAGGCAGCGACGTGGACTTGGGCCAATTGCCGATCCAGCACTGCTGGCCCGGCGACGTGGCGCCGCTCGTCACCTGGGGGCTGACCATCACGCGCGGGCCGCACAAGGCGCGGCAGAACCTGGGCATCTACCGCCAGCAGGTCATTGGCAAGAACCAGCTCATCATGCGCTGGCTGTCGCACCGCGGCGGCGCGCTGGACTTTGCCGAACACTGCCGGCACAACCCCGGCCAGCCCTACCCGGTGGCCGTGGCCATCGGCGCCGACCCGGCAACCATCCTGGGCGCCGTCACACCCGTGCCCGATACGCTGTCGGAATACCAGTTCGCCGGCCTGCTGCGCGGCACCCGCACCGAGGTGGCCGACGCGCTGGGCGTGCCGCTCTCGGTGCCGGCCCAGGCCGAGATCGTGCTCGAAGGCCACATCCTCCCCGACGCCAGCCACAAGAGCGGCTGGCAGCACGCGCTGGAAGGCCCGTACGGCGACCACACCGGCTACTACAACGAATGCGCCGAGTTCCCGGTGTTCACGGTGGAGCGCATCACCCAGCGCGAGGACGCGATCTACCACAGCACCTACACCGGCAAGCCGCCGGACGAGCCGGCCATGCTGGGCCTGGCGCTCAACGAGCTGTTCGTGCCGCTCTTGCAGCGGGCGTTTCCCGAGATCATCGACTTCTACCTGCCGCCCGAGGCCTGCAGCTACCGCATGGCGGTGGTGCGCATCAAGAAGGCCTACGCCGGCCACGCGCGACGCGTGATGATGGGCGTGTGGAGCCACCTGCGCCAGTTTCTGTACACCAAGTTCGTCGTCGTGGTGGACGAGGACATCGACGTGCGCGACTGGAAAGAGGTGGTGTGGGCCATGACCACGCGCATGGACCCGGTGCGCGACACCATGCTGATCGAGAACACCCCCATCGACTACCTCGACTTTGCTTCCCCCGTGGCCGGCCTGGGCAGCAAGATGGGCATGGACGCGACCAACAAATGGCCCGGCGAGACCCAGCGCGAATGGGGCCGCCCCATGGCCATGGACGCCGCCGTCAAGGCGCGCATGGACCAGCTAGCCGACGACCTGGGGCTTTGATATGGAACAACCCCCTGTGCGGCTTACGCCGCTTCCCCCTTCTCTCGGCTTACGCCGGGAAGGGGGACGACGCCAGCGCGGCGGGGCGGCCCTTGCGCGGCGTCCCACGCCTGGCTCGTGCCAGTTGCATGCGTCGCGGGTGAGGCACAGCGCAATGGATAACTGACATCGTCAAGGAGATCACTGTGACCACGACCACCCCGCCGCAATGGAACCCCGACGCCCCCGAAGTGCAGGCCGATCAGCGCGCCGCCTACGACGGCCTGCGCGAGCGCTGCCCGCTGGCGCACAGCGATACCCAGCACTGGTCGGTGCTGCGCCACGCTGAGGTCATGCAGGTGCTGACCGACCACGCCAGCTACAGCAGCGCCGTATCCGCCCACCCCGCCGTGCCCAACGGCTACGACCAGCCGCAACACACGCAGTACCGCCGCGCGCTCGACCCCTTCTTCGCGCCCGAGCGCATGGCGCGCTTCGAGCCCGTGTGCCGCGCGCTTTGCGCCGCCACCGTGCAAGAGGCGCTGACGCTGGGCGGCGACCTGGAGATCACGCAGGAATTCGCCCTGCCCTTTGCCGTGCGCGTGCAGTCTGCCTTTCTGGGCTGGCCCGCGCTGCTGCAGGACGAGCTGCTGCAGTGGCTGCGCCGCAGCCAGGCGGCCACGCGCTCTGGCGACCGCGCGCAGACGGCCGCCGTGGCGCGCGAGTTCGAGGATTTGGTGGAGCGCGTGCGCCAGGCGCGCCGCGACGCGCCGCCCGGGCAGGACGTGAGCAGCGAGCTGATGCACACCCGCGTCGATGGCCGCCTGCTGGATCTGCGCGAGCTGGCCAGCGTGCTGCGCAACTGGACGGTGGGCGAGGTCGGCACGATTGCCGCGTCCATCGGCATCGTGCTGCACTGGCTGGCCAGCCACCCCGACTGGCAGCAGCGCCTGCGCGGCGAGCCCGCGCTGCTGCCCATGGCCATCGACGAGGTGCTGCGCATCGACGGCCCGCTGGTGGCCAACCGCCGCATCACCACCCGGCCGGTGGAGCTGGGCGGCTGCCCGCTGCCGGCCGGCAGCCGCCTGTCGGTCAACTGGATTGCCGCCAACCGGGATCCGCGCGCGTTCGGCGACCCGGATGAATTCCGCATGGACCGCGATCCGCAGCTCAACCTGCTGTACGGCGCCGGCATCCACGTCTGCCCCGGCGCGCCGCTGGCGCGGCTGGAGCTGCGCGTGCTGCTGGAAGAACTGCTGGCCCGCACCCGCGGCATCACGCTGGCCGCCGGCCACAGCCCCACCCGCGCCGTGGCGCCGGACGCCGGCTACGCCACGCTGCGCATGCGGCTGGCGTAGCCGGGCGGGTTGCACAAAGCAGCCCTATTCTTAAAGCAAAATCGGCCTCAAACGCTTACCCATAAAGCGCAAGCAGCTATCAAAAGGTAAGTTTCCCTCAATCCACCTGCGACGGCGTTCTCGCACAGCCAAACCGGTGCCAGGCGCGGCGCAGTTGGGTGTCGGACGAGAACCCCGCCACCGCCGCCGCCTGCGTCACGCTGGCGCCGGACTGCAGCGCGGCCTCGGCGGCGGCCAGGCGGATGCGCCGCAGGTACTGCAGCGGCGCGATGCCCGCGTGCTCGTCGAACAGCCGCGCCAGGTGCCGGGGCGACACATGCGCCAGCCGCGCCATGGCGGCCAGGTTCCAGTCCTGCGCCGGCTGCTGGGCCACGGCGTCCTGCACGCGGTGCACGCCGGCGTGCAGGTGCTCGCGGTACTGCAGAAACGGCGACTGCTGCGGGTCGTGCGGCCCGCGGCGCAGCGGCATGACCAGCGCCTGCGCCACCTGGGCCGCCAACGCCGGGCCGCAGACCTCGGCCACGCGGTGCAGCAGCAGGTCGATGCCAGTGGTCACGCCGGCGCTGCTGTAGAGCGGCCCGTCGGCCACGAAGACGCGGTTGGCCACCACGTCGCAGCGCGGCTCGGCCGCCGCCAGCTGCTGCAGATGGTGGTGGTGCGTGGTCGCGCGCCGCCCCGCCAGCAGGCCGGCGTGCGCGGCCAGCAGCGTGCCGGCGCACACCGTCACCAACTCCAGCCGCTGGCGCTGCAGGCGCAGGCCGCGCAGCCAGTGCAGCAGGGCCTGGGTGTGCGGGCGCTGCACGTCCACGCGCTGCCCAGCCAGCCCCACCAGCACCAGCCAGCACGGCTCGGGCAGCACGCCGGGCAGCGGCTCGACGCCCGCCAGCGCCAGGCCCACCGAGCTTTGCAGCTGCGGCGCCGGCCCGACGAAGTGCAGCGCGAAAGGCGCCGCCCGCCCCTGCGCCGCGCACAGCTGGTTGGCAATGCGCAGCGCCTCGGCCGGGCCGGCCCAGTCCAGCGCCAGGCTGTCGGGCAGCAACGCGAACAGCACGTGGATGGGCACGGCGCCGGCGCCTTGCGCGGGGGGCGTGGCGGCGTTCATGGCTGGCTGCGGGCGCGGTTCAGGCGCCGGCGCGCGCCAGCGCCTCGTCCACCGTGCACAGCGTGGCAAAGCGGTGCGCCAGCACGGTGGCGGTGCGATCCTTGATCTGCTGCGCCGAGAGCAGTTGGCCGTCCGGCTGCACCATGTCGAAGGTCAGCGTGGCGTCGGTCACGAAGTCCACCGCCCAGCCCAGGTCGGACGCATGGCGCGTGGTGGTTTCGCAGCATTGCTCGGTGCGGATGCCGCTGACGATGATGCGGCCGATGCCGCTCTGCGTAAGCCAGACATCGAGCCCCGTGCCCACCAGCGCGCTGTGCCGCCGCTTGACGAAGCTGGCCGCCGCGTCGAACGCCGCCAGCCCGTCGAGCGCCCGCACATGGCCCGACGCCATGGCGAACGGGTTCGCCGCGTCCTCCGGACCGTCGCTGTGCAGCACGCGCACGATGGGCACGCCCAGCCGCTGGCAGCCGGCGATCAGCGCGTTCTGCGCCGCCAGGTAGGCGCCCAGGTGCGCGTCGGAAAAGAACGGGCGGTGCCGGAAGGACTCTTGCACATCGATCACTACGAGACAGTTTTTCATGCTTTCTCCTTGGTGGTTGGATAGGCAAATTCTGGCAATCTACGTGCGCTGCATCCATACGATGGATGACCATTATCGGTCGAATTCGGACATTTTTTCTGACCTATCCAGCCCGCCGAACAGATTGCTTACAAAAAACCATAGCGCCATTCTTTGAAATTAATGATAATCATTATCATTTCATTGGAAGACAGCCATCCCGCAATCCCGGATGGCTCGGACAAGGCCTCTCGCACCAGCAAGTACGTATGACATATTGCGAAAAAGACGATGTGCTGCAGGAACACAGCGTGCTCCTGCGCCAGTACGGCGCGATCCAGCAGCGGTACTCGGCCCAGGCCCAATGCCTGAGTCAGGAGATCGAGCAGCTGCAGGCGCAGCTCATCCGCACGCATGCCAAGGCCATCGTGCGCGTCAGCGCGCTGGCCTGGGAGCGCGAGGACCGCCGGCGGCTTGCACGCGCCGCAATGGACGCGCCGACGCGCGGCGCCGGCGCGCGCGCGGCGCACTACCCTGCGGCGCAGCCGCCGGCGCCGGGCCTCGCGTCCGTCGCTACCACGCTGGCGCAGCCCGACGACGCCGATCCCGAACAGCTGGAGCGCAGCCTGCGCAGCGCCGACCTGGTCATCTGCCAGACCGGGTGCGTGAGCCACGGCTCGTTCTGGCGCGTGGCCGATCACTGCAAGCGCACGGGCAAGACCTGCGTGCTGGTGGAGCAGCCCGGCGCCCTGACCATCGTGCGCCTGCGCCCAGGCGACCAGGCCGAACCCTCCATCCCCTCCCTCGTGCACGCCAAGGGCACCCTATGACGCAGACCACCACGCACGGCGCACACGGCGCGCAGCCGTTTCCCCTGCTCGACGAATGGCAGAAGCTGACCCGCGCCGGCCTGGCCGCCAGCCAGGCGTGCTGCGCCGCGCACGCGCTGACCTGGCACGCCCGCGCCCTGCAGGTGGCCCACCAGTTGCTGGCGGGGCTGGAGGACGGGGTCGAGGACGACGACCGGATCGCCGCCTTCGTGGTCTCGCACCTGAACATCGCGGACTGCTATGCCGAGATGGATCAGCCCGCCAGGGCTGCCGAATGCCTGTGCTGCGCCCACCACAAGCTGATGGCGCTGCTGGACGGCGACGCCGTGCCGCAGTCGCTGCAGATCATCGCCAGCCGGCAATTGCGCCAGACCTACGCGGCCATGAGCGAGTACCGCGCCAGGCATGGCGCGCACCCGCAGATCGAGCAGGCGCTGCGCGCCTGCCACGCGCACATCCCGGCGCCTGGCGCCTGGCTGCATTGACGGGCGTACGCCGCACGCCACTTTTGCCACCGAACCAACGAACAGGAGCTCAACCATGTCCCACACGCTGCCCAAGCTTGGCTACGCCTACGACGCACTGGCGCCGCACATCGACGCGCAGACGATGGAGATCCATTACTCCAAGCACCACCAGGCCTATGTGAACAACCTCAACGCGGCGCTGGAAGGCACCGAATACGCGCAGCTGCCGATCGACGCCCTGATCGCCCAGGTGCAGTCGCTGCCCGAAAAACTCCGCCTGCCGGTGCGCAACAACGGCGGCGGGCACGCCAACCACAGCCTGTTCTGGCAAGTCATGTCGCCCCAGGGCGGCAGCGCGCCCGGCGGCGCGCTGGCCCACGCCATCGACGCCGACCTGGGCGGCTTCGACGCCTTCAAGGCCGCTTTCACCCAGGCCGCGCTGAGCCGCTTCGGCAGCGGCTGGGCCTGGCTCACGGTGGACCCGCAAGGCAGGCTGGCGGTGGAAAGCAGCGCCAACCAGGACAACCCGGCCATGCAGGGCGTGGGCTCGGGCAACACCGCCATCCTGGGGCTGGACGTGTGGGAGCACGCCTACTACCTCCAGTACCAGAACCGCCGCCCCGAGTACATCGCCGCGTTCTACAACGTGATCGACTGGCCCGAGGTGGCCCGCCGCCACGCAGCCGCGCTGCCGCGCTGAACCCGGCGCCATACCCGCAGGCGGCAACCCGTATGTCCACCAAAGATCGTTCCTCTCCCGCAGCGCAGCCGCTGCGCCTGCAGACGCTGGTCGGGCTGGCCATCTGCGCCACCGGCCTGCTGGCCTTGTGCCTGCAGATGTGGGATGCGCTGCAGAGCCAGCCCTCGGCCCAGGCCGCCCTGCTGGGTGGCAGCGTCGCGGCGCTGGCCACCGCGCTGGGCACGCTGCCCGTGCTGCTGACGCAGCAGCCGTCCGAGCGCGTGCAGGATACGCTGTTCGGCTTTGGCGCGGGGGTGATGCTCGCGGCCAGCGCGTTCTCGCTGGTGATACCCGGGCTGGACGCGGCGCGCAGCGCCGCTCTGTTCGGCGGCAGCAGTTGGGCGGCGGGCGGCATCGTGGGCGCCGCCATCCTGATGGGCGGCCTGGCCCTGCTGGCCATGGACCACCTGCTGCCGCACGAGCACTTCATCAAGGGCCGCGAAGGCAGCGACGCGAAGCAGCTGCGCCGCACCTGGCTGTTCGTCTTTGCCATCGTGCTGCACAACCTGCCCGAAGGCCTGGCCATCGGCGTGGGCTACGCCGGCAACGAGGGCGTGCGCGCCAACGCGCTGGCGATCGGCATCGCCATACAGGACGTGCCCGAGGGCTTCGTCGTGGCCGCGGCCCTGCTGGCGGCCGGATACCGGCGCGGCTTCGCCATCGCGCTGGGCATGGCATCCGGCCTGGTCGAGCCGCTGGGCGCGGTGCTGGGCGCCGCCGTCATCGGCCAATCGGCGCTGCTGCTGCCCTGGGGGCTGGGCTTTGCCGCCGGCGCCATGCTGTTCGTGATCAGCCACGAGATCATCCCCGAGTCCCACCGCAAGGGCCACGAGGCCTTTGCCACGGCCGGGCTGATGCTGGGCTTCGTGCTGATGATGGTGCTGGATACGGCGCTGGCGTAGGGCCGTGGCCGCGCGGCGCCCCTTGCGCAGCCGGGCACGGCGGCAGCGCTGAAAGCGCGCCGTCTGCAGCCCCGCTCTGGCTATGGAACGATCGGCACCTGGGAGCCCCGTGCCGCGAGCACGACACTGCGGTGGAGCCGATCAGCGGCGGGGTGCACGAGCGGCGTGACCGCCATCCGCGCCATGCGGGCAATGCCGTCCTGGAACAGACACACACAGCCGTGGTACGGATGCTGCGCGGAGGCATACAGCACGCCGTGCGCATCGAGCCGCCTGCACTCCGCCGCGAACGCCTGGGTCGAGTCGTAGCGCAGCGACTGCAGCACGGGGAAGCGCTCTTCCAGCCCGCGCAGATCCACCAGGCGAAGCCGGCGGGTGGTGCGAAAGCTCACCAAGGCGCGCACCTTCAGCCGGTCGAGGGCGCAACTGCGCGCCTCGCGGCGAAACAGCGATTCGTACAGCGCCGTCAACTCGCTGTCGGCGAGATAAGCGGTCGCCTCGTCCTTCAGGTCGAAGCGCCCGGACAAGGTGCCAGCGGGAGCCAGGATGAAGCCCCGCGAACGCACGCTGCCGGAAAGCGCCTTCACGCGCTGGATGCGGTGCCAGACCTGCTGCTCAGGCAGTTCGATGAACGGCGGATTGAGATCGTTGAGGTGCATGCGACGAGGTCAATGGGCCTCCGCCGTTGCCAGTGCCAGGATGCGCGCGCCGGGCACGCCTTGTTCGAGCGCCGCGCGTGGCGTCTGTCCGTCGAGCGCCATCGAGGGCGTCTCCAGGAAGGACAGCAACTGCCAGCCGTCGCTGGTGCCCAGGCTCTTGGCCAAGGGCTGCAGCAGCGGCCAGACGGTGGGCTCGAACTGCCAGCGCGGCAGCTTGAAGCCACGACGCAGATTCGACACGCCGATGCAGCGCCCCGCCTTGATCCAGGCATTGATCGTGACGCGGCTGGTGCCGGCCAGATCGGCGGCTTCGTCCGTGGTGATCATGTCGGCGGCCTCCATGCGATCGCGGCGGTACTGCGCACCCGAACGCAGCAGCACAGCCGACTGGGCCGCGGGAGCGTAAGGGTCGGCAGGCGTATCGCGTCGGTCATGGGCATTGCCGGGGGCATACGGGGAGGTGATGGAAAGAGTGTTCATTGGTCTTCGACCCTGGCGCGCTCAAGGCGCATTGCGCGGATGCAGCGTCGCCGCCGACACCCCGCTGCGCATGAGAAAGTTCAACGGCACTCTACGCCATACCGTTAATTTCGTCAATTTCGTTAAGTTGACGAGCCACGCAAGGATGGCGCCCGGGCCAATGCTGCGGGCGCGCTCCTGAACTTCGTGATCCGGTTCCGGCGGCCTTCAGGCCGGACGCGGGTGTCTGCTGCGACTTCTGGGCAAAGCCGTGCGCGTCCAACACTCCCACGGCGGGAACAAAAAACAAAACGCGCTAGGCCTTTAATAGCACTAGCGCGTTTATTTATTTGGGGTGGCTGATGGGACTCGAACCCACGACGACAGGAATCACAATCCTGGACTCTACCAACTGAGCTACAGCCACCGTAGCCTTGCATTATAGCCTGTTCGTGGCCGCTGCCACGGCATTGGCGTCAATTTTCGTCAGCGGGCTCCGTTGTCGGGCGCGGCGCCTTGATCTCGACCTTGAAGCGCTGCTTGAGCAGTTCGTAGTAGGCCAGCGCCTGGGCCGAGGACCAGGTCTGCAGGTATTGGTCGTGCTCGGCATTGGCGCGCTCCTGCGCAACGGCTTCGCGCGCCACGATGCGGTTGACCTTGACCACGGCGTAGCCTTGCGCGCCCAGATCCACGCCCGTCCAGGCAGGCAGGTGGTCGACCGGCGACTGCAGCGCGGCGTCCACCACCTGGCGCTCCTGGCCCTGGGGCTGGTCGCGCGCCACCACGGCGGCGGCCGACAGGCCGCTGGCGCCGCCGGCAGGGTCTGCCTGCCAGGCCTTGAGCTTGGCCTGGCCGGCCTGGCGCGCCAGCTCTGCTGCCTGGTGCGCCACGTACAGCGTGCGCGCCTGGTCGCGGGCCTTGTCCAGCGGCACCGTCATGGCCGGCTGGTAGGCCGTGACGCGGCCCGCGACCATCTGGTTCGGGCCTACTTCGATGGCCTCGGTGTTGTGCTTCTTCTCCAGCGTGTCGGGCAGGAACAGGGCTTCGAGGAAGCGCGGGCTGGCCAGCGCCCCGGTGGCCTGGGGGCCGGGCTGGCGCGCCACGCCGGTGGCGGTCTGGATCTTCAGCTTGAGCTTGTCGGCCACGGGCTGCAGGCTGTCGGCCTGCTCGTACACGGTGTTGGTGAACGACTCGGCCACCTCGGCGAACTTGCGGCGCGCCTGCTGCAGTTTGAGGTCTTCTTCCAGCTTGGGGCGCAGCTCCTCGAAGCTGGGCTGGCGCGGCGCCTTGATGTCGGTCAGGCGGATGATGTGGTAGCCGAAGTCGGTGGCGACCACGTCGCTGATCTCGCCCTTCTTCAAGGCAAAAACGGCGTCCTCAAAGGGCTTGACCATGGCGCCGTGGCCGAAGAAGCCCAGGTCGCCGCCGCTGGCCGCGGAACCCTTGTCCTGCGAATACTTCTTGGCCAGTTCGGCGAAGCTGTCGGGGTTCTTGCGCAGCTGCGCCAGCAGTTCCTCGGCCTGGGCCTTGGCCTTGTCGCGCTCGGCGGCCGGCGCGTCCTTGGCGGCGTTGATCAGGATGTGGCTGGCGCGGCGCTCTTCCTGGCCGGACAGGCGGGCCAGGTTTTCCTTGTAGTAGGTGCGCAGGTCGTCTTCGTTGGGCGTGATGCCGGCCTTGACGGCGTCCAGGTCGAGCACCACGTACTCCACGCTGGCCTGCTCGGCCTGCTGGAACTGCGCCGGGTTGGCCTTGTAGTAGGCCTCGATATCGGCGTCCGACGCCTTGACCTGGGCGGCGAAGTCGGCCGCCTTGAAGTGCGCGACCTGGATTTCGCGGCGCTGGAACAGCGCGTCGAGCGCCAGGCCGGCCTCGGCCGGGACGGCGATGGCGCTGCCCGTGACGCTGCCCATGACCTGGCCGACCGACAGCTGGTGGCGCAGGTTGGCCTCGAAGCCCTCGGGCGTCAGCCCCTGGGCGCCGACCAGCGCGCGGTACGCGGCCACGTCGAGCGTGCCGTCGGCGTGCTTGAGCGCGGCGATCTGCGGGATGCTGTGCAGCTCGTGCGCCAGGCGCGCGTCGCTGGCCAGCATGTGCATTTTCTGCGCCGCCACCTGCAGCAGGTGGTCGCGCACCAGGCGCTCCAGCGAGGCGTAGCGCGCCTGCGGCGAGTCGAGCAGCTTGCCGTCTATGCCCGGGTTCTGGGCGCGGATGCGGTCGCTTTCCATGCGGTGGGCGTTGTCCCAGTCGTTCTGCGTGATGTCCTTGCCATCGACGCGGGCGACCGTGGGGCTGCCGCCTGTGAAATAGTTGCTGTCGATGCCCACGAGGACGAACGAGGGGATGATCAACAGAAACAGCAAGCCCATCACCCATTTGGTGTGCTTGCGTATGGACTCCAGCATGGTCAGTCTTTCTTCGGCTGCAAAAGAAAAGGCGAACTCGCGTTCGCCTTTGTCTGGGATGGTGGATGTGGGGGTGGTGGGTGCTAACGGGGTCGAACCGCTGACCTACGCCTTGTAAGGGCGCCGCTCTACCAACTGAGCTAAGCACCCCCCATGATTCACACAATCAGTTCAGGGCGTCCTTCAACGCCTTGCCTGGACGGAACTTCGGCACTTTAGCAGCCTTGATTTTAATCGTGGCACCGGTACGGGGATTGCGGCCGGTGCGCGCGGCGCGCTTGCCCACGGCAAAGGTGCCGAAACCGACCAGGGACACGGTGCCGCCCTTCTTCAGAGTTTTCTTGACCGCCTCGATCGTGGATTCAAGGGCGCGCGCGGCGGCAGCCTTGGAGATGTCGGCATTGTTGGCAATGTGCTCAATCAGTTCGGTTTTGTTCACAAGAAGCCTCTCGAAGTAGGAAGGGATGGAGTGTCTTTTGCAAATCTGCCCCCGTGCGGCGGGGCGCACGAAGGTGCTGGAGCAGCGGCAGAGATGCTGCCACAGATTACAGCCAGCACCTTGTGGCGTGTCAACAAGACAAACCGCATGGCGACTGGCGCGATGGCGGATTCTAGTCGCAATTGCGCCAGGCGCCGGGGCGTGCGTGACGATTTGTAGCGTAAATGCCGGCTGCGCGGGCGATCTAGGCGCAACCCGTATTGACAGGCCCGCGCGCTCACTTGGCGACGCGCGCGCGGATCTCGGGCAGCGCCTTTTGCAGGTAGTACACCATGGACCAGACGGTGAGCACCGCCGCCGCCCAGATCAGCCAGGTACCCCACACGCCAGTGTCGATGCCGCCGGGCAGCCGCCCGTCGTAGAGCAGGAAGGGGATGGCCACCATCTGCGCCGTGGTCTTGAGCTTGCCCAGCATGTGCACGGCCACGCTCTTGCTCGCGCCGATCTGCGCCATCCACTCGCGCAGCGCGCTGATGGCGATCTCGCGCCCGATGATGATCAGCGCCACGAACACGTCGGCGCGCTGCAGGTGCACCAGCACCAGCAGCGACGCGCACACCAGGAACTTGTCGGCCACCGGGTCGAGGAAGGCGCCGAACGCCGATGTCTGGTTGAGCCTGCGCGCCAGGAAGCCGTCGAGCCAGTCGGTGGCGGCGAACGCGATGAACATCAGCGTGGCGATGAGGTTGCGCGTGGCCGGCTCCAGCGGCGCGTAGAACACGCCCACGATCAGCGGAATCGCGACGATGCGCGTCCAGGTCATCAGGGTGGGGATCGTCCAGAACATGGCGCCGATTGTGGCACGCGCTGCGCGCCGCGTTCAGCGCAGCGCGCGGTAGATGTCCTCGGCCAGCTGCAGCGAGATGCCTTCCACCGTGGCCAGGTCCTGCACGCTGGCGTCCTGCACGCCGCGCACGCCGCCAAAGCGCTGCAGCAGCCGCGCGCGCTTCCTGGGGCCGACGCCGGGGATGTCCTCCAGGCGGCTCGCGCCCACGCGCACCTTGGCGCGCGCCGCGCGCATGCCGGTGATGGCGAAGCGGTGCGCCTCGTCGCGGATCTGCGCCACCAGCATCAGCGCGGCCGAGTCGCACCCCAGGTAGACCTTGGGGCGGCCGTCGGCAAACACCAGCTCTTCCAGCCCGACCTTGCGGCCCTCGCCCTTTTCCACGCCGACGATGCGCGCGATGTCCAGCCCCAGCTCGGTGAACACCTCGCGCGCCATGCTGACCTGGCCGCGCCCGCCGTCGACCAGCACCAGGTCGGGCAGGCGGGGTTTGCCCGCCGCCGGCTCGGCGCCGCCGGCCTCGCGCAGCGCCTCGGCCACCGGGCGGTAGCGGCGCGTGAGCACCTGGCGCATGGCGGCGTAGTCGTCGCCGCCGGTGATGCCCTCGATCTTGAAGCGCCGGTACTCGCTGCCCTGCATCTTGTGGTGGTGGAACACCACGCACGAGGCCTGCGTGGCCTCGCCCGCGGTGTGCGAGATGTCGAAGCACTCGATGGCCAGGCCGTCCAGCTCGGCCAGCTCCAGGTCCAGCGCCTCGGCCAGCGCGCGCGTGCGCGCCTGCTGCGAGCCCTCCTCGGCCAGCAGGCGGGCGAGCTGCAGCTCGGCGTTGTGCTCGGCCATCTCCAGCCAGGCGCGGCGCTGCTCGCGCGGCTGGTGCACGGCGGCAACGCGCACGCCGGCCTGCTCGGCCAGCGCGTCCAGCAGCTCCGGCTCGACCGGTTCGCTGACGATCAAGGTGGGCGGCACGGCCACGCCCAGGTAGTGCTGGGCGATGAAGGCGGCCAGCACCTGGCCGGGCAGCGACGGGGCGGCCGCGCCCTCCTGCTCGCTGTGGAACACGGCGGCCGCGTCCTCCAGCTGCGAGGGGAAGTAGGCCCGGTCGCCCAGGTGGCGCCCGCCGCGCACCATGGCCAGGTTGACGCAGGCCCTGCCGCCCTGCACGCGCACGGCCAGGATGTCCACGTCCTTGTCGGACGCCGTCTCCACCGCCTGCTGGTGCAGCACGCGCGCCAGCGCCTGGATCTGGTTGCGCAGCTCGGCCGCCTGCTCGAACTCCAGCTTGTCGGAGTGCGCCAGCATGCGCGCTTCGAGCTGCTCCAGCAGTTCCTGCGTCTCGCCGCGCAGCAGCGCCTCGGCGCCCTGCACGTCGCGCGCGTAGTCCTCGGGCGCGATGTAGCCGACGCACGGCGCGGTGCAGCGCTTGATCTGGTAGAGCAGGCAGGGCCGCGTGCGGTTGGCGAACACCGTGTCCTCGCAGGTGCGCAGGCGAAACACCTTCTGCAGCAGCTCGATGGTCTGCTTGACGGCCCAGGCGCTGGGGTACGGCCCGAAGTAGCGGTGGCGCTTGTCCACGCCGCCGCGGTAGTAGGCGATGCGCGCAAAGCGCTGGCCCGGCGCGTCGCCCTGCCCGTCCCTGGCGGCCACGCCGGTCACCTTCAGGTAGGGGTAGCTCTTGTCGTCGCGGAACAGGATGTTGTACTTGGGGTGCAGCTGCTTGATGAGGTTGTTCTCCAGCAGCAGCGCCTCGGCCTCGGAGCGCACCACCGTCGTCTCCAGCCGCGCGATCTTGCCCACCATGTGGCCGATGCGCGTGCCGCCGTGCTGCTTGGTGAAGTAGCTGGAGACGCGCTTCTTCAGGTTGCGCGCCTTGCCCACGTAGAGCAGCGTGCCGGCGGCGTCGAAATAGCGGTACACCCCCGGCAGCGGCGGCAGCGCCGCGACCTGGGCCAGCAGTTCGTCGGAATGGTTGGAGGGCATGGGGCGGTGGTGGTTTCTATTTTTTAATAGCTGTTTGCGCTTGTCAAAAGCCAATGTCAGATACAAACATATTTGAATATGGCTTGAAGCAAGCGCAAGCAGCTATGGTTTGTTGTTATGGTGTGTTGTATTACTGGATCACGCCCCGGCTGCGCAGCAGCGCGATCTGCGCGGCCGTCAACCCTGCCTCGGCCAGCACCGCGTCGGTATCGTCGCCCAGGCGCGGCGCGCTGGTGCGCACGCTGCCCGGCGTGGCCGACAGCTTGGGGCAGATGCCCGGCACGGTGATGTCGTCGCCGTCGCGCGTGCGCTGGGTCAGCAGCATGCCGCGCGCCTGGTAGTGCGGGTCCTCGGCGATGTCGCGGGCGGTGTACACCTTGCCCGCCGGCACGCGCGCGGCGGCCAGCGTCTGCAGCACCTGCGCCACCTGCTGCGGCGCCGCCCAGGCGCCGATGGCGGCGTCGATCTCGGCCACGCGCGCCACGCGCCCGGCGTTGTCGGCCAGCTGCGCGTCCTGCGCCAGGTCATCGCGGCCAATGGCCGCCATCAGGCGCTTGAAGATGCTGTCGCCGTTGCCGGCCACCAGCACCCAGCCGTCCTGGCAGGCGTAGGCGTTGGACGGCGCAATGCCCGGCAGCGCGCTGCCCGCCGGCTGGCGCACCGCGCCAAAGGCGCTGTACTCGGGGATCAGGCTCTCCATGCAGTTGAACACCGCCTCGTGCAGCGCCACGTCGATCACCTGCCCCGGCCCGCCGTGCGCCTTGCGGTGGTACAGCGCCAGCAGCACGCCCAGCGCGCCGTGCAGCGCCGCCAGCGTGTCGCCGATCGACACGCCCACGCGCACCGGCACGCGCCCGGGCTCGGCCGTCAGGTGGCGCAGGCCGCCCATGGCCTCGCCCACCACGCCAAAGCCCGGCAGGTCGCGGTACGGCCCGCTCTGGCCGTAGCCCGAGATGCGCAGAATGATCAGCCCGGGGTTGATCGCGTGCAGCTGCTCGGGCGCCATGCCCCAGCCCTCCAGCGTGCCGGGGCGAAAGTTCTCGACCAGCACGTCGGCCTCGGCGATCAGCCGGCGCGCCACCTCCTGCGCCTCGGCCTGGCGCAGGTCCAGCGCCACCGAGCGCTTGTTGCGCGACTGCACCTGCCACCACACCGAGGTGCCGTGCTTGAGCAGGCGCCAGCCGCGCAGCGGGTCGCCGCTGCCGGGCGGCTCGATCTTGATCACCTCGGCGCCAAACTCGCCCAGCGTCTTGGCGCAGAACGGCCCGGCGATCAGCTGCCCCATCTCGACCACGCGCACCCCGGCGAGCGCGGCCGGCGCCGCCGCTCCGGTGGTTGCTTCCTGCTTGTGCGTTGCACTGTTCATTGGCTGCTCCTTTCAAGGCGGCAATCATCGCTTAGGAGCCTATCGGACTCGGGGTACTACCATCGCCCACCATGCAATTCGATCTGCTATGCCGCGTCATCGACAACTTTGGCGACATCGGCGTGTGCTGGCGCCTGGCCGCCGGCCTGGCCGCGCGCGGCCACGCCGTGCGCCTGTGGACGGACGACGCCAGCGCGCTGGCCTGGATGGCGCCGCAGGGCGCGCCCGGCGTCAGCGTGCACCGCTGGCCCGAGGCCGCGCCGCAAGGCGGCACCGGCGACGTGGTCATCGAAGCCTTTGGCTGCGACATTCCCGAAGCCTTCCAGGCCGCCATCGCCCAGGCCGACGCGCGGGCGCAGGCCGCCCGCGCGCCGCGCCCGGTGTGGCTCAACCTGGAATACCTGTCGGCCGAAAACTATGTGCAGCGCTGCCACCGCCTGCCCTCGCCCGTGATGAGCGGGCCGGCGCGCGGGCTCACGCGCTGGTTCTTCTACCCGGGCTTCACCCCCGCCACCGGCGGCCTGCTGCGCGAGGCCGACCTGGCCCAGCGCCAGCACGCCTTCGACCGCCACGCCTGGCGCGCGCGCCACGGCGTGGCGCCGGGTGCGCTGGCCATCGCGCTGTTCTGCTACGAGCCGCCGGCGCTGGGATCATTGCTGGCGCAACTAGCCCCGCGCGCCGACGCGCACCTGCTCGTCACGCCCGGGCGCGCCGCGGCAGCGGTTTTGAAAGAAATCAGCCTGCAGCCCTTATGGGAACAGCGCAAGCAGCTATCAATAACATATCTACAGCCCTGCCCCCAGGGCGCTTTCGACGAGATGCTGTGGGCCGCCGACCTGAACCTGGTGCGCGGCGAGGATTCGCTGGTGCGCGCGCTGTGGGCCGGCCAGCCCCTGGTGTGGCACATCTACCCGCAGCACGACGACGCGCACCACGCCAAGCTGCAGGCGTTTCTGGACTGGCTGCAGGCGCCCGCGTCGCTGCGGCGTTTTCACCTGCTGTGGAACGGCGTGGAGCGCACCGGCGCGCTGCCCGCCATCGACGCCGCGACGCTGGCCGAATGGCGCGACTGCACGCTGGCGGCGCGCGCGCGGCTGCTGGCGCAGGACGATTTATTGACCCAGCTCGAAGGGTTCATCCGCGAACACCGTTAAAATCTATGGTTTTGCGCCAAACGCGCGGCACCTGCGTGCCCAGCCGGCGCCCCCGCCGCCGAGCATGCGCCGGGGTGGCAAGGCAGCCCCAGCGGCACCGCCCTCCCGCCCCGATCTGTGGAGCGGTAACCTCTTCACTCTCTCAGGCAAGCCATGAAAATCGCTCAAGAAATCCGCGCCGGCAACGTCATCATGCACGGCAAGGACCCCATGGTGGTCCTGAAGACCGAATACGCCCGCGGCGGCCGTGGCG
>Ga0222429_100567_pt1 | contig 22509 bp, 20 predicted proteins | sample 1B50Ametagenome_FD_182475 | JGI IMG/M metagenome (GOLD analysis project Ga0222429, IMG submission 182475) | Enriched microbial communities from leaf-cutter ant dump, University of Wisconsin, Madison, United States - 1B50A (version 2) | ecosystem: Environmental > Terrestrial > Nest > Insects nest...
TTTGTTTCAGGGCGCTTCAGGTGGTGAGCTTTTTGTGCAGACAGAATCCGGTACCATTGGTAACTATTTACAGTATACGTTCGATAATCGCTGGACGATTGATAACCCCAGCTCGGTACACCCGCGTACTGTAGACAGGAATAATCAATATTTCTCAAACCGCAACAGCTATTACATGATGAACACAGATTATGTGCGTTTGAAAAATCTGGAGATCGGTTATAATTTACCCGAAAATATTTTGAAAAAAGTTGGCATAAGCAATTTGAGAGTATACTTAAATGGACTTAACCTGATAACCTGGGCAAAGCAGGATATAGTTGACCCCGAGTCTTTAAATAGTAGCTTACAGTACTATCCTCAATCAAGAATTATTAATACCGGAGTTGCAGTAACTTTTTAAATTGATTATGATCATGAAAAAAATAATGTATAATTTCTTGTCAATAGTAGCCGCAGGTTTACTGTTTGCTTCTTGTAAAAAAGATTTTTTAAATACATTGCCACTTGATAAGCCGCCTGCTGACGTTGTATGGGGTGATGGTGCATTGGCGGAAGCATTTGTGAACGATATATACAATGTTTACCGTGACGGCATTTTAAATCAGCAAAGCATGGATTGTATTAGTGATAATGCTTTATACAACTTTGGAAGAGCTGATATTATGGAGGGTAATATTAGTCCCTCTGCTCCGGGATGGGTAAATAATACTTACGAATGGGGTGAAATGTATTTTCGTATCAGAGCAACTAATCTGGCTCTTGAAAAGCTGGCAACCGTAACATTTGATCCTGTACTTGCAGATAGATTGAAAGGTGAAGTGTATTTTTTGAGAGCTCATTGTTATAACCAGTTACTACGTTATTATGGCGGAGTGCCATTGATTAAAAGTACTTACGAACTTACATCTACTGATTTTACCATTCCAAGAAATACATATGAGGAATGTGTAAATTCAATAGTTAGTGATTTGGATTCTTCAGCATTGTTGCTGGATGGTAAAAGTATGGACTTAGGCAGGGCTACCAAGGGTGCTGCATTAGCTTTAAAGGCTAGAGTATTAACGTACGCCGCAAGCGATCTGCATGATGCAACAAAAGCTAAAGCTAAATCTACACTGCTTGCCGGCTTCGATAATTTTGAATTGTTGGGATATACCAGTGGTAGTCAAAGTGAACGTTGGGAAAAAGCAAGAGATGCGGCTAAGGCTGTGATTGATCTTGGTATATATGGATTTAAATTAGATTTAATAGCTCCGTCTTCTTCAGAGCAGGCAATTAAAGATTATACTGATGTTTCTCTTTCAAGAAATGGAGGTGAGAACGAAACAATATTGGCTAAGTATTATGTGAATGCATCTGCTGACGACTGGGGAGCATGGTATCCCAGAAATAATACTACCAATGGGTATCATGGCTGGACATCAAGTGAACCGACTCAGAACCTGGTAGATAATTATGAAATGATGGATGGTAGCAAGTTCAACTGGAGTAATTCGACACATGCAGCAGCTCCTTATGAAAACAGGGAGCCAAGGTTTTATGCCTCTGTATTTTATGATGGGGCCAAATGGAAACCCAGAACTACTGATGGAGCCGGAATTGATCCATATGGAGAAATACAATTTGGTACATATGAAGTGGGCACCGCAGGTTCTGCCACAACTTATTTTGGTCTGGATACCAGGAACAGTTCTATTGAGAACTGGAACGGTACACGCACAGGTTATTCCATCAGGCGCTTTACGAACGACGATGTGAATATAATTGATATGAACCAAAGGCAGGAAATTCCATCTATACAAATAAGATATACTGAAGTTTTGTTTAATTACATAGAAGCTTTGTTGGAACTGGGTGATGAAGCAACAGCTAAAGAATGGTTACAAAAAATACGATTCCGCGCAGGTTTGCCAGCGTTTACAGAAACTGGTTCAGCATTGATAGATAGATACAGGAATGAAAGAAATATTGAAATGTTATTTGAGGAGCAGCGCTTTTATGATGCCCGCCGTTGGATGATTGCTCCTACTACGCTGGGACAGAAGGTTAGAATTATGGTAATAACCGGAAAGCTTAAACCCGGGAAAACGGTCGCTATTTACAGGTATAATAAAGACAATTACAATTATACGTATAATGTTCAAAATATTGAGGCAGGGGTAGAGAATAGGGCATGGGATGATAAATTATATTTTCCGCCAATTAAACTGGATGAAATGAATAGAAATAATAAGCTTATCCAGAATCCAGGTTACTAAATTGGATATCTTTACCTGTTATTTGATCTGTGCCGGTGATTATCACCGGCACGGATTTTTTATCTTAGCGATAATGTATTTGTAACGTTTTTAATTCTCTGATCCTTGCATCCAAATAAATTATCCGTATCGTTTTGCCTGGTCGTATACCTGTTTATCGCGGCAATAATAAGCTGCTCGGATAATCCGTCGTCAGAACGAGCGATTTCCTCCGGACATGCAGATCCGCTATTCACATTACTACTCCCCGATCAAACACACATCAGTTTTCAGAACACACTTACTGAAACGATTAATGCTAACGTACTGATGTATGAATATATTTATAATGGCGGTGGTGTGGCTGTTGCAGATGTAAATGGAGATGGGCTGCAGGATATTTATTTTGTTGGAAATATGACTTCAAACAAACTGTACCTGAATAAAGGAAAAATGCAGTTTGAGGATATTACTGATGCTGCAGGCGTTGCAGGGAGACCGGGTCCGTGGAAAACCGGGGTGACGATGGTTGATATCAATGGAGATGGCAAAGAGGATATATATGTTTGTTATTCAGGAAAACTGACCGGCCCACAGAGAGTAAACCAGCTATTCATTAACGAGGGTAATGATGCTTCGGGTATTCCGCACTTTTCCGAGCAGGCGGAAAAATATGGATTGGCTGATTCTGCTTACAGTAACCAGGCTGTTTTTTTTGACTATGACAGGGATGGCGATCTTGATATGTTCTTATTGAACCATTACCCGAAATCATTGCCGGTACTGGATGAAGCTGCTACCGCCGAAGTGCTGAGAAGGGTTAACCCCATGACGGGGGTGCGGTTGTACAGGAATGACGGGGGGCGTTTTGCCGATATCACCGAAAAAACCGGCATCAGCAGCTCTGACCTTACTTATGGATTAGGCGCGGGCGTCATGGATCTGGATGGTGATGGATGGACGGATATATATGTGTCTAACGATTACGGAGTGCCGGATTATTTATACATAAATAACAGGGATGGCACATTTACGGACAGGCTTCAGCAGCAACTGGGGCATTTCTCCAATTTTTCCATGGGAAATGATATTGCCGATATAAATAATGATGGACTGCCAGATATCATTACACTGGATATGTTGCCCGAGGATGACAGGCGACAAAAGCTGCTTTTTACACCGGACAGCTATGAAAAATTTGATTTGGCGCTTCGGTCAGGTTTTTATTATAATTATATGCGCAATATGCTTCAATACAATAACGGCAACGGCACATTCAGTGAGATAGGCCAGCTTGCCGGCATATCAAATACAGATTGGAGTTGGGCGCCGCTTGCTGCGGACTATGATAATGACGGATGGAAAGATTTATTTATTACAAATGGTTTTGTCCGGGACTTTACCGATATGGATTTTCTGAAGCTGATGGGCGGTTTTTTGAAAGACAGGAAAGTGATGAGACAGGACTTGTTTGACCTGGTGCAAAAAATACCTTCATCCGATGTGGTGAACTATATCTTTAAAAACAATGGCAACCTTACATTTTCGAACATGCAGCAGGCTTGGGGCATCAACTCACCTTCCAACAGCAATGGCGCTGCATACGCTGATCTGGATAATGATGGTGACCTCGACCTGGTAATAAATAATATTAATCTGCCTGCATTTGTTTATGAGAACAATGCCGGCAAAAAAGCGGATAATCATTATTTACAAATAAAACTGCAGGGGGATGGACTGAATACAAATGGCATAGGCGCCAAAGTGACGTTATTCAGCAAGGGAAAACAGCAATATATTGAACAGATACCGGCAAGAGGTTATCAATCATCTGTATCACCAATATTACATTTTGGCTTGGGCAAAGATGATGTTATTGACTCACTATCGGTAATTTGGCTGAGCGGCAAAGCGCAATATCTTACCAACCTACAAGGCAACCGGTTGATTACATTAAAGGAAAGTGATGCAGACAATAAATACACTGCACCTAAAAGACCGCTGGCAATATTTGAAGAAACCAGGTCGCCTATTGCTTTTACACATTCTCCCAATAATATCAACGATTTTAAGCGTCAGCCCTTAATGGTAAATCCAATGTCGTTTTTTGGCCCCTGCCTCATCAGTGGCGATGTAAACGGGGATGGCAGGGAAGATATATTTGCCGGTGGCGCTACCGGGCAACCAGCTCAATTGTGGCTGCAAAAAGCAAACGGTGGGTTTGAAATGTCGGCACAGGCTGCTTTTGAAGCGGATAATATATATGAGGATACGGATGCTGTTTTTTTTGATGCAGATGGCGATGGCGATGCTGATCTGTATGTGGTCAGTGGGGGATATCACGGGTTTACAGATAATGATAACAGGCTGCAGGACAGGCTTTACCTGAACGATGGAAAAGGCAGGTTTATTAAAGCCGATAATGCCTTACCACAAATGTATGTCAGCAAAAGCTGTGTGCGTGCCGGCGATTTTGACGGCGATGGTGATATGGACCTGTTTGTTGGCGGACGGGTAATTCCCGGGCGTTACCCCGAGACCCCGGAGAGCTTTTTGCTGGTCAATGACGGGACGGGAAAGTTTGAAAATAAAATCCCGTCTCTTGCACCTGCTCTTCAAAAGGCCGGCATGGTAACGGATGCAGCATGGCACGACCTGAACGACGATGGAAAACCGGACCTGATCGTAGTAGGGGAGTGGATGCCGGCGCATATTTTTATGAATGAAGATGGAAAGCTGACAGATCAGTCCGGCAGGTATTTCGATAAGACGTATAACGGCTGGTGGAACAGGATACTGTTGCATGATCTGAACGGCGATGGAAAAAAGGACCTGGTATTGGGTAACATGGGCTTGAATACCCAATGCCGTGCTTCGGATAAGGAACCTGCTGAAATGTTCTTTAAAGACTTCGATGCGAACGGATCGGTTGATCCTATGCTTACTTTTTACATCCAGGGCAGGTCTTATCCATATGTTACCCGGGACGAATTGCTGGATCAGATAACAACTATGCGTAGCCGTTATACCAGCTATAAGGATTATGCCGGTCAGACATTGGCGGATATTTTTAAGAACGGTGAATTAAAAGATGCCGGTTATCTGACCGCCAACCATCTTGAAACCAGTTATTTTGAATGGGGAACTGATAATAAGTTTCATCTCCGGGATCTTCCATTGGAGGTACAGATGTCGCCGGTGTTTACGATAACACCGTTGGATTATAATAAAGACGGTAACATTGATTTGCTGTTGTGTGGTAATATAGACAGGGCAAGGATCCGGTTTGGACGATATGATGCGAATTACGGGATCCTGCTCAAAGGAGACGGGAAGGGAAAATTTGAATATGTTCCCCAGTGGCAATCCGGATTTTCTATTACCGGGGATGTCCGGTCGGTGGTGGTAACCCCCGGAGGGTTACTTTTTGGCATGAACCGATTACCGGTTAAAATGTATCGTTTGAGATAGCGGTAGCAGGTAGCGCCAGCATGCCGAAAGACTATCAGTACCGTTCCAGGCCAAATCCATGTGCCTTGTATAATTCAGTCATTCGAATCGTACCCCCCGTACTGAAAGAAAAAGCAGAACCAGCATCTGTACTTTTATGGATCCGCTTCAAAATTCTCTATTGCAAATCGGTTGTTTCCAGTGAGGGGGAAGATGACTTCGTTCCGGATGAATGTCCGGGTTGCTCCAGCTCTTTAAAATATTCTTTTTTTACGATGTCCGCGGTTTTATGGTCACCTGTGTGGCTCCACCCGGGAGGCATTATGATGTACAGGAGCTTGTTTTTTAACCCGGGGGCTTTAACGATGTCTTTCCATAATGCACCTATTTCTCCAAAGTTGACATCAACAAAGCTGTTGGGGTTCATTTCCCGCGTGATGCCGTATTGTATCGGTACTTTTTTATCTTCTTCCACGTAAGTTTTAAAAACTTTGTCCCATATGTTTAGCAGGTTACAAAAATTAGTATCCATGTACAATGGGTTTTTAGCATGGTGTACCCTGTGGTGCGAGGGGGTTAAGATGATCTTGTTGAGAAAGCCCATCCTTCCGTCTTTCATGATGTTTTCCCCGACATGTATAAAAGCACCCCAGGTACCGTCTATGAACATGATAAAAAACAGGAGCGCCGGGTTTACACCGGCTAAAATGCAGATGGTGGTCCTTATTACATCTGCATAAGGCGCCTCCAAAAAGAAATGGGTATACGTAACCGACAGGTTCATGGTTTGTGGTGCATGGTGCGTGGAATGCAGGCACCACAGTATCCTTACTTTATGTGCGAGGAAGTGATAAATAAAATGAGAAAACTCCCATATGATGTAACCATATATGAGCCAGTACCAGGTAAATGAGGTTTTAAAAATAGCAAAGGGCTCAAATAAGCCGATGCAGAAGGTGACTGCCGCTATAGATATGAATCTTGATACAAAGCGGTTGAACACATAAATTAAAAACGGGATTTTGTAATCCTCAACCTTGAATTTTTTATAAGCCAGGCTCCGGAATATCTCAATGACCAGTAACAGGGGGATAAAAGGGGATAACGCCCGCAACATGCCGTTAAAGGTTAGTAATGAACTATAATCCCCGGACTTGAAAATATCTATCCATAGTCCCAGTCCGAAAAAGTCAATTATTTCCTGAAAAATGTGCTCAATAAATTCCACGGTTGAATATGAGTTGTAATGAAAAACAGATTATGATAAATATATGAAACTAAGCCGGTTAATCAATTGCCTGTACCGAGCCGCTGCCGGTGATCTTTGAGTTGACAGTACCGCCTCCCATATATTTAATGCTGCCGCTGCCGGTGATGTTGGCATCTACTTTCCGGCTTGCGTATACGCTGATGTCTCCACTGCCCGATGTCCGGGCCTTGGCATTTTCGGACTTCAGGTCTGTAGCTTTGATCGTGCCGCTGCCGGTGGTGCTGCAGTCTATATCGCGGGTGGTGCCGCTTAATTTGATATCTCCGGAACCCGTTACGCCGGCCCGCACTTCGGGTGCATCCAGCTCCAGCTCAATATCTCCCGAACCGGTTACCTGCACTTTTACCCGGTCATCCGAGCTGAACAGGCTTTCGCCTTTTATATCCCCCGATCCGGTTACCACAGCCTCGGTCAGTTCGGGTAACCCTACCCGTACCGTTACATCCCGGCTGGTCCATACGGAGAAATGATCTTTATATTTTATCCTCAGCTTGCTGTCTTCTACATAAGTTTCTACCAGCTCCAGGATATTATCGTCACCTTCCAGTTCCACCGTGTTTTTATCTGATTTTGTAAGGATCACATTCATGGATCCGGACAACTGAACAGCTGTAAAGTTACCCACATCCCGGGTCTCGGTTTTTATATTCCCGCTTCCCCTGACCTGTTCTCCGTCGCAGGCAGCCAGTGATAGGGTGAGGGCGAGTAAACATATAACTCTGTACATACATTCAGATTTTAAGGGTGATGAAGTAGATGAAGTATTATGATACCAGCAGCGATTTGGCAATGGCGCTAATGGTTTTTCCGTCTGCCTGGCCAGCCAGTTGTTTGGTAGCTGCCGCCATCACTTTACCTATATCAGCGGCAGAAGAAGCGCCTGTTTCCTGAATGATCTTTCCGATGATCTCTTTCAGCTCTGCTTCTCCCAGTTGCTTGGGCAGGAACGTTTCTATAACGGATATTTCCTCCTGCTCTTTCTGCGCCAGGTCTTCCCGGTTTTGTTTCTGGTAAATTTCCAGTGAGTCTTTCCTGGACTTTACCAGCTTTTGCAGCAGCTTCACCTCATCGGCTGCTGACAGTGCTCCGCCACCGCCTTCCGAGGTTTTTGCCAGCAGAACGGCCGCTTTAATGGCTCTCAGTCCCCGCAGCTTTACCTGGTCTTTTGCCAGCATGGCCGCCTTTATAGCATCGTTAATAGTTTGTTCCAAAGCCATATGGTATTGTTTTAATTGAGTTTATATTATTGTTTCTCCAATAACTCTCTTGATTTTTTATAAAACTCGAGGGCAAATTTTTTCATATCCTCTGCCAGCTCTTTTTGTTGGGTGGCCCGTCCATAGGACTCTGCCATCACCATCATGGTTTGATAAAAAAAATCTCCCATCTCATCTATCATCATATCTTTTGTCCACAGATCGATCCGCATGGCAGACTTTTCCTGCCCGTCCCAGAAAGAAAGGATCATTGCCTTGGCTGCCTGATCTGCATCTGCAGTACTATCCGTCGCTTTCCAGCGGATACTGCTGATCATTTTCTGCGGATCACGGCTGACATCTATTTTAATTGTTGATTGCTGCATGTACGAAAAAATTCTGCCAAAGGTACAAAATAGTCTCTTTTAGCATCATATTCCGGTGGGGTGATTCCCTGATTACGGACCAGCCGGATATAAAAATAGATGATCCCTGCCGTGTATCATTGGCTTTGGTCATTGAACATTCTCCTTTAACAAACAGCCGGCAGGTCTGGGGATCATTCAGTAAACTGTCAAAAATGGCTGTTGCTTACGTTGGCCGGGCATTTATGTGGTATATTAGCATAAATAAAATTACCGGTATGAAAAAACTGTTCTTGGTCGTTGCAGGATTGTTGTTGTTCAGCTTATTGTATGCGCAGGAGGAAATATTTGACTCGCTGCATATCGTTGCTCCCGGCGCTGTTCTGAAAGAGATCGGTAACCAGTTTTCTTTTACGGAAGGTCCGGCTGCCGACAAAAAAGGGAATATTTACTTCACAGATCAGCCTAACAATACGATCTGGAAGTATGATGTAAATGGAAAGCTGGAATTGTTTATGGACAAGGCAGGGCGTGCTAACGGGTTGTATTTCGATAAAAAAGGAAATATCATTGCCTGCGCAGATGAAAATAATGAGCTTTGGCAGATTTCCCCGGATAAAAAGGTTACCGTGCTGCTGAAGGGAGTACCTGGCAAAAGACATAATGGCCCTAACGACTTATGGATAGATGCGGTAGGTGGCATTTATTTTACCGATCCGTTGTATGTCCGTCCTTATTGGGATAGAAAGGAAAAGGAAATAGAAGGGGAGAAAGTGTATTACCTGGCCAGGGGAACAGAGACGCCGCTGGTGGTAACTGATCAGATCAAAAAACCGAATGGCATCATCGGTACGCCCGACGGGAAGTATTTGTATGTTGCTGATATTGGTGATAGTAAGACATACCGCTTCACTATTGAGGAGGCAGGGAAGCTGAGTGAGCGGAAGCTGATCGCTGAAATGGGATCTGACGGTATAACACTGGATACAGAAGGTAATATTTATCTGACCGGACAGGGGGTTACGGTATTCAATAAATCAGGGGTCAGGATTGCTCATATCCCGGTACCCTCCGGGTGGGTGGGTAACGTGACTTTTGGTGGTAAAAAAAGAAATATATTATTCATTACCGCCAGCAAATCTGTTTTTACGCTGGATATGGAGACGAAAGGAGCGCAATAGTCATGGTTTTCAGGGTTTGCTTCACCCTGCCTTCGGTCGGTCTCGCAAAGACGGTGTTTCGTCCCTGCGATACCGCATCCGGAATGATGTAGGTTGAATGAAATGCTTTAGCGGTAGAAGCAGTCTCCACGGTACATCCGTTAAATCAGCAATCATCCATCTTACAATCCGCAATCCGTCAGAGTTTGCTTCACCCTCCCTTCGGTCGGTCTCGCAAAGACAGTGTTTTTCTGTATAAATTTTGCTTAGTTTTAAAGATAAAACAACCTCTAATAATGCTAAACTATGATTGCCAAAGGCGGATATGTATATATCATAACAAACAAGAGGTTCACAGTATTATATACCGGGGTGACTTCCAATCTGCAAGTAAGAATTCAACAGCATAGGGAAAAGTATTTCCCGGGATCGTTTACTGCCAGATATAACTGTATGATCCTTGTTTTCTACCGTTTTTTTGATACCATCGTGGAAGCGATTGAAGAAGAAAAAAGAATCAAGGGAGGAAGTCGTGCACAAAAAATAAAACTTGTCAATTCCATTAACCCCGATTGGTTTGATCTATGGGAAGATGTAAAGAATTGGTAAAGTCATGGCTTTAAGGGTTTGCTTCGTCCTTCCTTCGGTCGGTCTCGCAATTACGGTGTTTTTCTCGTCCGTCACTGCGATACTGCATACAGGATGATGTAGGTGGAAGAAATACTATAGCGATAGAAGCAGTCGCAACGGTACGGGTCGTTAAATCAGCAATCATACATCTCACGATCAGCAATTCATCAGGGTTTGCTTCGTCCTTCCTTCGGTCGGTCTCGCAATTGCGGTGTTTTTCTCGTCCGTCCCTGCGATACCACATACAGGATGATGTAGGTGGAATGAAATACTATAGCGGTAGAAGCAGTCGCAACGGTAGGGGTCATTAAATCAGCAATCATACATCCCACAATCAGCAATTTGTGAGGGACCCTCCCCCCGGTCGGCCCCGCAAAGAAGTTTTTTTACATCACTGCTATGCCGCTACCAGGTATTGTTAGCCCTTTGTATCAATGATTCCCATTTGCTTCATGAGGAAGGACGCATTCCTGTTTTTCGCAACACCCCGCTGCAGCTTATAGTCAAAATACAGGCTGTCGTTTTGTATGACGCTTTCAAAACAATAATTTCCTATAACGCCCGGATGCTGTTGTTCCAGGGCAGATAACATCAGGTCGTGGGTAGCAAAAAGAGTAATACAGTTATACCGGATCAGTTGTTTTATGAACTCTTCCGAGCCATGCGTTTTATCTTCCGAATTGGTGCCTCTCAGGATCTCGTCTATCAGCACCAGCGCGGACTGTCCGTTCTGTAGCTGTTGGATGATATATTGCAGCCGCTTCAGCTCTGCCATAAAATACGAGGTATGCTCCTGCAGGGAGTCGCTTACTCTTATGGAGGTATATACCTGCATGGGGGTAAAAGAAAAAGAAGAGGCACATACGGGCGATCCCGATTGTGCCAGCACGAGGTTAACACCCAGGGTGCGCAGGAAAGTGGTTTTACCAGACATATTAGAACCCGTCACCAGCAGCATCCTGCCGGATCTGCCCGCCTCAAAATCATTGGCTACTCTCTCTCCCTGTGTTATCAGCGGATGCGCCATTTCCTGTGCGGCAATGCGGGGAGCAGCATCTTCCAGGGGTGCCGGGAAGCAAAATGCCGGGTTGTTGAAATAAAGCGTGGCCTGTGCATTCAGGCATTCAATATCACCTACGGCATGCAGCCAGCCGGCAAAATTACTTTTATGCTTTTCTTTCCAGGCATCCAGCCGCAATATACATTGTATATCATACAGGAACAGGCTGTTGATCACCAGGTTTACTACCAGGTTCAGCCGCTGGTCAAATGCAGAGCTCAGCCTGGAAAGATCTTTAATAGCCGTATGCGCGTTTATGGAAGTGCGCTGCAATTCTTTCAGCAATGCGGAATTGCCGGTCTGAATGGTATTGAAGGTTTGCAGAATAGTGGCATACTGGCTGAGGATCGCCTGCTTTTTACCAATAAGCTGGTGCTGCTGATGGATATATTTTGTGTGAAGCGCTGTTATCAGCCAGCCGGCACCTACACCGGTCAGCAGCCATCCCAGGTTATCGGTGGCCAAATAGTAAAAAAGTGCGGGGATGGTGTAAGCAGGAATGATCCACCTGGCAACCTGTAACCATTTTTTATGATGCAGGTTTTGCCCCCCTTTCAGCCACTCAAAAATGCTGTAAAGGTTTCCGTCCTCTTCCTGGTGCATCAGCCCGTGGGCGGTGATCAGCTGCCGGGCATACGTTTGCTCAGAAAAATTTGCAACGGCGGTTTGCCGTTCCTTTATACCGGAAGTATCGGTGAGCGGATGTTTCAACATATGCGCCAGCCGTTCTTTCCCATGCTGTGTCGTGCACCTGTTCAGCAGGTGATAGAGAGAATTTTTGCCGAATATATCCAGGTCGCCGGAATAGTCTGAAGGATCAGCAAATGCGGCACTATTATCCATTTCATTGGGTTGCCCGTTCATGACTGCCAGTTCATTCTGGTTGATGAACAGTAATTTTTCCAGTAAAAGCTTTCGCTCATTCAGCCGGAAAGCATGCCGGACCAGCAGCATAAAAATGCCTGCCAACAGGAGGCTTATGGCCAGCATAAGCGAACTATACTGCTTAAACAGGTAATAAACGGAAAGGGCAAGAGCCAGGAAGCTCAGTAAACGATAGGCCGAAAGCAGGAAAATACGCTTTTTACAGGATCTTACATCTTTCGTATACAGGTCGATCTTATCCCCGTAAAAAGAAGGAATATCCATCGGATGCTAGATAATATCCATCGCTTTGGCAAAGAAGAAGCAAATGAACGGAAGCGTCACGGTGATGAAATTGGCACCGCCATCAGAAAAATACAGCAGGAAGAAAGCCGCAACAGCAGCAAAAAACAAAACCCAGTTGATCAAGCGTGATTTAGTAGAATCCATCCCTTAGATTTTAGCTGCAAATATAGGAGGATTGCTTGTTTTTTCCTATTATCGATTAAATTTAGATGCAGGCAGTATTTTTGCTGCCGCCAGGTATTTTTTGACCCCAGCAATATGTTATGATAAAAATTTATTTCTATATCCGTTTCTCTACTGCATTTGGACAGTCCCTGTTTTTGAAGATCACTGTTCCCGATAAATCCGGGAAGTTTGAAGAGCATACCCTTGAGATGACATACCTGAACGAAACGTTCTGGAGCTATGGGTTGACCTTACCGGAAAAAGTACCGGGAATTATCCATTATAAATACCTGTTGCAAGGCAGGGATGGCAAACTGAGCAGTGAACTGGATGATGGTAAAACCATAGAGGCGGATAAGATCACCGCCACGGAAATACACGTAATAGATACCTGGAACTTTGAAGGGGCCGCTGAGAATGCTTATTTTACCGCACCCTTCCACAGTGTTTTATTTCCGCACCCCAAACCACTCGCAAAACCCCAGCTTTACAAAGGGAATACGCATGTTTTTAAGGTGAAAGCGCCGTTGCTTGGTAAAAACGAGGTGTTGGGATTATTAGGCAGCAGCTCACAGATGGGGGAATGGGATACGGACAATCCGCGCTGGATGAGCAAGGAGGATGACTGGTGGACGGTAAAGCTCAATCTTTCCAAGGAAAACTTTCCCGTGGTGTATAAATATGCCGTGTATAACGGTAAAACCAAAGCGCTGATCCGTTATGAGGACGGGACTAACCGCTTATTGCAAAGGTCAGGCGATAAAAGATCGGTAACCATCCTGCACGATGGGTTCATTCAGCTCGCCGATAAGTGGCGGGGAGCAGGGGTATCCATCCCCGTTTTCAGCCTGCGCAGCCAAAACAGCCTGGGGGTAGGGGAGTTTGCCGATATCCGCCTGCTGGCGGACTGGGCCCATAAAGTGAGGTTGAAGCTGATACAGCTGTTACCCATCAACGATACCACAGATGCCGGTTCCTGGCATGATTCCTATCCTTACAATGCTATCTCTGCTTTTGCGCTGCACCCGGTTTATCTCAATGTAGAGATACTGGCAGGAAAAGAAAATGTGCAGGTGGTTAAAGCACTGGCCAAAAAAAGAAAGGAGCTGAATGATCTGGCAGAAGTGGATTATGAAGCAGTGCTGGCATATAAGTGGAAAATTATAAAGCAACTCTACAAGACACAAAAGAAAGACCTGTTTGTTAGTGAAGACTTCAGGACTTTTTTAGATAAAAATGCCGACTGGCTGATCCCTTATGCCGCATTTTGTGTGTTGCGGGATAAGAATAAAACTGCTGACTTCAGAAAGTGGACGGAGCACAGCGAATATGATAAGAATGCGGTGGAAAAAATCGTGCGTTCCAAAGAGAAGTTGGGGGAGGAAGCAGGATTGCATCTGTATGTACAATATCACCTGCATAGCCAGTTAAAAGCAGTGGCGGATTATGCACATAAAAAAGGAATTGTTTTAAAGGGCGATATTGCCATAGGTGTAAGCCGGAACAGTTGCGATGTATGGATGGAGCCCGCATTGTTTAACACGGATATGCAGGCCGGCGCACCACCGGACGCTTTTGCTGCCCACGGCCAGAACTGGGGGTTCCCTACCTATAACTGGGAGAACATGAGGGCTACCGGCTTTGAATGGTGGCGGAAGAGGTTTACCCAAATGTCCCATTATTTCGACCTGTTCCGTGTAGATCACCTGCTGGGCTTTTTCAGGATATGGAGCATACCGGCAGACCAGGTGGACGGCGTGATGGGGCGTTTTGTACCTGCTGTGCCGGTCCATATCAACGAGTTCGCAAAGCGGGGCATCACGTTTGAGTACAGCCGTTTTTGTGATCCTTATATCACGGACCGGGTGCTGGAAGAGCTGATGGGAGCGTTTGCCGATACATTGCACTATTTTTTGCACAACAACGGGGACGGTACTTATACCCTGAAGGAGGAATACAGCACACAACGATTGATCAACGAACATTTCTCTACCCGGGACTTAACGCCTGAAAACATGAAGCTGAAAACGGCTCTGTTTTATTTAACGGGCAATATGCTGGTTTTTGAAGAGGAAAATTCCCGGGGGCAACATTTTCATTTCAGGATCGATATAGAGAATACCAGTTCCTTCCGTTACCTGGACGGGCAGACACAATACCAGCTGCGGCAGCTGTATAACGATTATTTTTTCAGGAGACAGGACGGGTTATGGTCGGAGCAGGCAACGGGTATCCTCCGGGCGCTGAAAGTGTCTACCAATATGCTGATCTGCGGAGAAGACCTGGGCATGGTACCTGCCTGTGTACCCGAAGTAATGTACCAACTGGGTATACTCAGCCTGGAGGTGCAACGGATGCCCAAACAATCCGGGTGGGACTTTTTTCATCCTACGCTGGCGCCTTACCTGTCGGTTATCACACCCGGCACCCATGACATGAGTACTATCCGGGGCTGGTGGGAAGAGAACAGGGAACTGACGCAACGTTTTTTTAATTACCAGCTCCACCATCCGGGTGAGGCGCCCTATTTCTGTGAGCCATGGATCAATAAAGCTATATTGATACAGCATTTATATTCACCGGCCATGTGGTGTATTTTTCAGTTGCAGGATATCATGGGAATTGATGGCAAGCTCCGGCGACAGATACCGCAGGAAGAAAGGATAAATGTACCGGCCATCCCCCGTTATTACTGGCGGTACCGCATGCATATTTCACTGGAACAGTTGCTGAAAGAAAAAGATCTTAATAAGGAAATGTCCAGCTATATTGAGTTGAGTGGCAGAGGGTGAGTGGCAGAGAATGCAGGTTACAAGGCAGGGGCAAATCTCAGGTTGTGTGAGAAACCCTTGCTACCCAAACCACCCGGCTTTATCATTACTTAAAACCACCTTATGATATACCTGAAATACTTCTTCCTGGTGCTGTTTTGCTGCAGTTGGGTTTTCCCGGGGTTCGCGCAGGAAGGCCCGGTAACGAAGGTTATTCTTGTTCGCCATGCTGAAAAAGCGGATGACGACCCCAAAGATCCTTCATTGTCTGAGGCGGGGAGGACCAGAGCGGTGCAACTGGCTAAAATGCTGAACAACATCGGAGTAGATGCTTTGTATGCCACACCTTATAGACGTACGACAGAAACATTGGCGCCGCTGAGCAGCACCCGGAATATACCCATCAGCAGCTACCCTCCACCCGGCGTGGAAGCCATAAAAAAGATCGTACGTGCTTCAAGAGGAAAGGTCATGGTGATCGCCGGACATTCCAACACGATACCGTTCATCGTAAATGAATTGATAAAGGAGCAGCGATTTCCGGAAATGGATGAAAACGAATATGGAAAGATATGGGTATTGATCTTTGATGGAGAACGCCTGGTGGATTGCACTGTTTATAATTATTGAGCAGGAAGCGGTAAGCCGCAGGTCACAGTCAACAAGATGCAGAACGCAAGGTGCAGGCAGGCGGTGGGATGATGGAACATTTTCTGATGCCGTGGGAATGCCTATGTGTAACATCACCAAACAATAATAGCGTTACACCCTCCCGCAGATTTCGCTGAATTTCGCAGAAACAGCTTAATGAAATCAGCACTTATTTGCGTAATCTGCGGGAAAAAGAACAGACATTATTGAATTGATTTAGCACTAAATTCTTCACGGTATTTTTGCAAATTCTTAGTCTTATTTTGATGCTGTTGTAGGTGTTCGTGTGACTGCCCGTGTGTAGCGTCACCAATAATAATAGCGTTACAACCTCCCGCAGATTTCGCTGAATTTCGCAGAAACAGCTTAATGAAATCAGCGTTTATCTGCGTAATCTGCGGGAAAAGAGCAGGCATTATTGAATTGATTTAACACTTAGTCTTATTTAAAAAGCCCTATAACAAGTGACATGCTTAGAAACAGCACTAATTGATACCCATTGTTTATCCACGTGAGTTTTGTGGGCTTCTGCTCAAAAGCGTTATGGGTAGCAAGCGTAGTTGCCGAAAATGCCAGCCATAAAACAAAACCAATGAATAGTACAAAACCAACGGAATTGTTTTCAAAAACTGTTTTGCCCATGTTTATTACAACAGTCAGTACTACCGCTGTAATGATATTTGCAATCAAAACCATCACCATGGGTTTATTGCCAGCTTTCTGAGAGTCTGCTTCACTTACCCCGGTCAGTTTTCTCCAGGTGGGACCAAAGAGCGATTTGGTGTACCATAGTCCGGCGCAGATCATTCCTGCAACGGTGGCTAAAAGAACTGCCAGCCAATTTATTTCAACGCTCATATTATAATCGTTTTAGGTAATTTTATACTTGTAAAATGCAAGAACAAAAATAATAAAGTTCTTGCAAAAAGCAAGAGCTTTAATTGTGTATGGAAAAAACAAGGTCAGACTGCCCTATCAGTTGTTCGCTTGATGTATTTGGCGACAAATGGTCATTGCTGATAATCAGGGATATCATGCTGAGAGGAAAAGTGTCTTACAGTGAATTTTTAGAGTCGGAAGAAAAAATATCGACCAATATCCTTGCCAACCGCCTGAGTGTACTGGAGTCCGAAAAGATTTTATTTAAAGAAGTGTCACCAACCAATAAATCAAAGTTTGTTTACAGTCTTACACAAAAAGGGGCTGATCTGCTGCCGATAGTTATTGAGATCATGGATTGGGGGGCAAAGTACAACGCACATTCACCAAGAAGAGCGCTTGGAAAAAAAATTCAGAAGGACAAAGCTGCTGTCGTCAGGGAATTAAGCAGAGAATTGAAGAAAAGAGTCAAATGATTTTTAGCCCTCAGCGTTCCCCACAGTGTCTCTCTTTGTAAGACTTTGCACCAATATAATTTTTACCGGTGTGTATCTTCATCATCGCCGTCAACTTAGGGGATATGATCAATAAAATACCGGAACCTGGCGCAATGTATTCTGCCTGCAGATCACTTGTGCCACAAAATTCCGCCCTGATTGTATCAGGGTATAACCGTTTCCATGAAGACACACCAGTAGGGAATTCCGGTTAATGCCTTGCATCATGTATGTATCCTGCAGACCTGTATCTTGCCTCCCGCTTCTACCAGTCTTTATCCGGTTGTCCGGGTACGGGCGGTTTTTTATTTACCTTCTCCTGTAATTTCTTCTCCTGCTCTTCCAGCGCCTTTAGCAACTGCTCTACCTGTTGCTGGTTAAGCTTGTTTTTCGGGGGTGGGCGGTTGTTGTTGTCATTCTGCTGGTTTTGTTGCTGCTGCTGTTGGTCCTGCTTCTGCTTTTCGTTCAGCGCTCTTTGCAGGTTATCGCGCCCCATGCTATCGGCAGGGTTTATCCGCAATACCTGCTTGTAAGCGTCTATGCTTTCTTCCAGCTTCTTTTGTTGGGAGAATATTACGCCTTTGTTGTATATCGCCTGCGATTGTAATATTTTGTCATCGGTTTTATCCTGCAGGCTCTCATAGGTTTTTAAGGCTTCCTCATATTGTTTGTTCTTATACAGGGCATTACCAAGATTGAATATGGCCGTAGTATTGTCGGGATTCTCGCGGAGGGCCTGCCGGTATGATTCGGCTGCCTTACCGAATTGTTGCAGCTTGTACGCATCGTTCCCTTCCGCTATATACCTGTTTTCCGTTTGAGCGGAAAGACCCGTGGTATTCAGAATGAGGATGATAATGATTAGGTATTTCATGCCGGCTTCAGTTTTTTCTTTTCAGAAATAAACAACTCTCCTATGAACCCGATCAGGGCGATAACCAGGAACCATTGAAAAAAGCTCCGGAAGTTCATGCTGCTATAGTCCTGTATGGACTTTTGCTCCATCCCGCCGAATTCTGCTATCACTTTGTCAATTACTGTATCTACATCGTTTAGCTGCTGGTACACACCGCCGGTGGCCTGTGCTATATCAATCAGCTCTTTTTCATTCAATTTGGATATGATCACGTTACCCTGCATATCCCGCTTGCTCTCTCCTGACGGACCGTTTACGATCGTGCCGCCGGTAGTGGTACCTACACCTATTGTGTGGACGATAACACCATTTTCCGCCAGTTTTTCCGCGGTGTTCACGGCTTCTTTATCATGGTCTTCTCCATCGGTGATCAATAAGATGGTCTTGTATTTTTTTTCCTTGTTGTTGAAGGCGCTGTTGCCCAGCAGCAGCGCGTCGGTAATAACGGTTCCCTGTATCTGCACCGCTTCGGGACTGGCATTGCTGATATATAATTTGGCTGCCGTATAATCAGCCGTCAGGGGCATTTGCATATAGGCCCTGCCGGCAAAGATGACGATGCCTACACGGTCGCCGGATAGCTTGTCCAGCAGTTTATTCAGCAACTGCTTGCTTCGGCCCAGCCGGCTTGGCTTTACATCCGTAGAAAGCATGCTTCTGCTTACATCCAGTATTATCATGACATCGATCCCTTTTTTACTCACATTCTCTACTTCTGAGGCGGATTGCGGATTGGCGGCAGCAATCACCAGGGCTGCAAAAGCAAACAGGATCACCAGTATTTTGGCCTGCAGCTTTTTTCTTGAAAAGTTGGCTATCAGCGCCTGCACCAGGCGGGGATCGCCTATCTTGTCCGAGGTTTTCTTTTTCCATTGCCGCAGCAATATGAACAGCAGCACAATAACGGGTATGAGCAGCAGCAATAACAGGTATTCTATATGTTGAAATCTGAACATGGATACTCCTTTAATGCCCTCTTTTGTATTTTATTGTGTTATACATGCCCAACCACTACATTTTGCCTTCAAAAAAGCCGAGATAAGTTAGTATCTCTTTCAGTATTTCTATTCTTGCATCAGGATCTTCGTTTGTTGTCTCCAGGTTCAGTGCAAAAAAGTAGGGATGCCTGTTTTCTTCGATCCAGCCTACTACCCAGCCGATATGCTTTTTACCATCAGCGGAGGTCCACCCGGTTTTATACGAAAGGGAATAATTGCTGTTTTGCTCCTGCAGCATCATATTCCGTACGCTATGCTGGGCGCCCTTTGTAAATGGTAACTGGTCAAAATATAACCGTTTCATCAGCCCGAGTTGTTCATCCGGTGATATCTGGAGGCTGTTATCCAGCCAGAAAGTATCCACCTTGTTCCCAATGGTTTGGTTGCCGTAATGCAGGGTGTCCAGCCATTTTTGCAGGGTGTCTTTTCCAATGCGCCGTGCCAGCTCCTGAAAATGCGGTACTGCCGATACTTTGAAAGCCTCTGCCAGGGTCAGGTCTTTGTTCCAATCATTCACTTCCCTGGTAATACCGTCCCAGGGTATTACGGCGCTGTCGTTCAGAACAGTGCCGGTTTGAAGCGCTACGAGGCTGGTTATGATCTTGAAGGTGGATGCGGGGCTCATCCTGGTGGTATCCCTTTTTAAATTATATACTTTTATTTCACCCCTGCCATTATCATACAATGCAAATGAACCTTCTGCATGGTGCTTATCAAAAAAGGGTTTCAGATCTGCAGACTCCTTGATATTATCAAAACAGGATGGAAGAAAAACAGCCAGAACAAAAAGATAAAAACAGTACCGCTTCATTATTTAATTATTAATCTGTTGAGCACAAACTGAGCGCAAAATTATTATTTTGTAAGCACACCCAGCGACTTGCCGACTTTTTCAAAGGCCGCGATCGCTTTGTCAAGATGGTGTTGCTCATGTGCTGCGCTCAGTTGTACCCTGATGCGCGCCTGCCCTTTGGGAACAACCGGGAAAAAGAAGCCGATCACATAAATACCTTCATCCAGCAGCTGCGCTGCCATGTTTTGTGCTAAAACGGCATCGTAGAGCATTATGGGAACGATAGGATGGTCGCCGGGTTTGATATCAAAGCCCTTCTCCGTCATTTGCTGCCGGAAATACCTGGTATTCCATTCCAGCTTATCGCGTAAGGCCGTTGTTTCGCTAAGCATCTCCAGCACGGCGATGGAGGCACCCACAATACAGGGGGCAACAGTATTAGAGAACAGGTAGGGCCTGGATCGCTGGCGGAGCATGTCAATTACTTCTTTCCTGCCGCTGGTAAAGCCGCCGGAAGCGCCGCCCAGTGCCTTACCCAGTGTGCCCGTGATAATATCTATTTTTCCCATCACTCCCCTGTATTCGTGCGTTCCACGCCCTGTTTTACCTATGAACCCGCTGGAGTGGCATTCATCTATCATTACCGCTGCATCGTATTTGCCGGCGAGTGCACATATGGTATCCAGTTGTGCAATAGTGCCGTCCATGCTGAAGGAGCCGTCTGTAACAATGACCCTGCTACGGGCGGATTGTGCTTCCTGCAGCTTTTTTTCCAGGTCAGCCATATTATTGTGTTCGTAGCGGAACCGCTGTGCCTTACATAACCTAACACCATCTATGATAGATGCATGGTTAAGAGCATCTGATATTATGGCATCCTTATCATCAAAAAGAGGCTCGAATACACCACCGTTGGCATCAAATGCCGCCGCGTACAAAATAGTATCTTCAGTACCCAGGAAAGCCGAGATCTTTTGCTCCAGCTCTTTATGGATATCCTGCGTGCCGCAAATGAACCGTACACTGCTCAACCCATATCCCCGTGTATCAACATACCGTTTTGCCGCTTCAATAACCTTCGGGTGGGATGATAGTCCGAGATAGTTGTTGGCACAAAAATTTATGACAGGTTGCGAAGATCTGCCGGGTATCTGCACTTCAATGTCGGCGCCTTGCGGACTGGTAATGATCCTTTCCTGCTTATATAAGCCGTTGTTTTTAATTTCTTCCAATTCCTGCCTGATCCGTGTGACAAGTTTTTCGTTCATCGTAGTAATTTTTTGTTTACAGCCCCGGATCGCCTGATCCGGTATCATCCGGCAAACCCTGCATGCCTGTTGTAAGAATAACAGGTGTTGTTGTTAAAGCAGTTATTCCCGGCAAACCTACGTGCTTTTTGAAAAACAATAAAATCCGGAATACAGCAGATAATTTTTCCGGTTTCATTTGTAAAGCCCCAATTTTGCTTATTTGAAGTATGAAGCATCCAGGAAAATTATCCATCGAAGATTTTACTTATCCGTTGCCGGAAGAAAGAATTGCCAGGTTCCCGCTGCCGGAAAGAGATAGCTCAAAGCTGTTGATATACAAAAAGGGAGAGGCAATGACGGAGGATATTTACCGGAACATTGCGGCGTATATACCAGATGACGCCATGCTGCTGTTTAATAACACGAAAGTGATCGCCGCGCGGCTCCTGTTTACCAAGCCGACGGGTGGCCAAATAGAGATATTTTGTCTTGAACCTGCTGCGGATTATCCCGATGTATCAACGGCGATGCTTAAACGAAATTTGGTGAAATGGAAATGCCTGGTAGGAGGAGCCGGCAAGTGGAAGCACGGTACCGTGCTGGAGAAGGCAATTGACCATGAAGGCACGCCGTTGCTGCTGAAGGCATCTGTGTGCGGAAGGAATGAAAATGCCTTTGAAATACAATTTGAGTGGAATGCAGATATCAGCTTCTCCGAAGTGATCGTCGCAGCAGGTTCCATTCCCCTGCCACCCTACCTGAAACGGAAGCCTCAGGAAAGCGATGCCGAACGTTACCAGACGATCTATGCCCAGCATGACGGGTCCGTGGCAGCCCCTACAGCCGGACTTCATTTCACGGATGACGTATTTCAGTCCCTTTCGGAAAAAGGTATCCGTACGGGTTTTGTAACATTACATGTAGGAGCGGGAACCTTTCAACCCGTAAAGTCAATGCAGATGGATGGGCATATCATGCATACGGAATATATAGAAGTGTCGCTTGATCTGATCAACAAGATGATCGGGCATGACGGTGCTTTTTTCTG
>Ga0222429_100568_pt1 | contig 22503 bp, 17 predicted proteins | sample 1B50Ametagenome_FD_182475 | JGI IMG/M metagenome (GOLD analysis project Ga0222429, IMG submission 182475) | Enriched microbial communities from leaf-cutter ant dump, University of Wisconsin, Madison, United States - 1B50A (version 2) | ecosystem: Environmental > Terrestrial > Nest > Insects nest...
CCCACGACTACGTCCAGCGAGGCACCGCCCGTCACGTTGACCGTGGCCGTGCAGTACGAACCGCCGCCACCGCCGCCGCTGCCAAAGTTGCCCGGCCCGCCACCAGCACCGCCGCCGCCGCCGCCCCAGGCTTCGACCGTGACCGAGATGGCCCCCGCGGGCACCGCGCAGATACCGGATGCGCTGGGGGTACCGTCTGCGCAGTCAGCCGCAAAGGCTGGCGCTGCCAGAACAGCGCCGAGCGCGATGGCCATGGCGGCGGTACGTGATGGGATGCGTTGCATGAGACGGTTCCTGAGGTCTGTTATGAATTTTGTTACACCCATGCTAGCAGCAATGCCGCGTACGAGCGGGCTTGCCAGCGCTTCAGCCGTCCGCCAGCAGGTTGCGAAACGGCTCGCGGCTCTTGAAGCGGTAGGCCCCGAAGTCGCGCTCGTCGGTGGTCAGGATGCGGCCGTGGCCCAGGTGCTCGGCCAGCAGCACCAGGGAGCCGTCGGCCAGGTCCATCGGCAGGCTGGCGTAGCGCTCCATCAGGTTCGCCAGCCGTTCGGTCTGCGGCGCGGCCCATTGCCATACTGCTATGCCGCCAGCGGCCACATCGCGCAGCAGGGCTTGCGCGGCGTCGGTGCCGATCCAGCGCGTGAGCAGGTGCGTGGCCTCGGTCAGCACCGGCCAGGTGGTGGTCCAGCCTTCGTCCTGGGTGGGCAGCGCGCGCAGGGCGCGGCGGTGCCAGGCGTCGCCGGCGTCGGCCAGGGCGTAGAAGAAGCCCGCGTCGGCGATGATCACGGGCGGCCTTTGCCGGGCTTGTCGGCGTAGGAGGGCGCAGGCTCGTGCACGGCATGTGCAGGCCCCTGGTGCTTGGTGCCCCAGCCCTCGGCCAGGCGTGCCTTGTAGCTGCCCGCCACGTCGGCGCGGCCGCTGCGCCCTTGGCCGACGAAGGCCGCGAAGTGCGCCAGGGCGCCGCGCTGGGCGCGCACCTGGTCGTAGTAGTGCTGCACGCTGGCACGCAGCACCTCGCTCACGCCCTGGCCGGTGGCCTCGGCCAGGTAGTTGAGCTGCTGCTCGGCGTCGCCTTCGAAACGCGCGTTGACTCGCATGTAGTGCTCCCCGGCACAATAAATGTCATGCAGTGTATGACAAGCCTAGGGAAAAGGCGAGCCCGCCTACAATGCCCGGCTTTCCTTCCCTACTTACCGACAGGAATTCTCCGTGCAGCTTTCGCCCTCGATCTTCAAGGCCTACGACATTCGCGGCATTGTTCCGAGCACTCTGAACGCCGCCGTGGCCCTGGGCCTGGGGCGTACCTTCGGCACGGCGGCGCGGGCCCAGGGGCAGACCGTGGTGGCCGTGGGGCGCGATGGGCGCCTGTCGGGGCCGGAGCTTTCGGCGGCGCTGGTGCAGGGGCTGGTGGAAAGCGGCGTCGAGGTCATCGACATCGGCCTGTGCACCACGCCCATGCTGTACTTCGCGGCGGCCACGCTGTGCGCCAGCGGCATCCAGATCACCGGCAGCCACAACCCCAAGGACTACAACGGCTTCAAGATGGTGCTGGCCGGCCGCGCGATCTACGGCGAGGACATCCAGCAACTGCGCCGCACGATGGAAGAGGAATCCTGGCAGTTCGCCCCCGGCGGCAGCGTGCGGCAGGCCGACGTGCTGCCCGCCTACGTAGAGCGCATCGTGGGCGACGTGAAGCTCGCGCGACCGATGAAGATCGTGGTGGACTGCGGCAACGGCGTGGCCGGCGCGTCGGCGCCGGGCATCTTCCGCGCGCTGGGCTGCGAGGTGATCGAGCTGTTTTCCGAGGTGGACGGCAACTTCCCCAACCACCACCCCGACCCGAGCAAGCCCGAGAACCTGCGCGACCTGATCGCCGCGCTGCACAGCTCCGGCGCCGAGCTGGGCCTGGCCTTCGACGGCGACGGCGACCGCCTGGGCATCGTCACCAAGGATGGCCAGAACATCTTCCCCGACCGCCAGATGATGCTGTTCGCGCAGGACGTGCTCGCGCGCGCGCCGGGCGGCACCATCGTGTTCGACGTGAAGTGCACGCAGCGCCTCGCGCCCGCCATTGCGGCGGCGGGCGGCCAGCCGCTGATGTACAAGACCGGCCACTCGCTCATCAAGGCGCGCATGAAGGAGGTCGATTCACCCCTGGGCGGCGAGATGAGCGGCCACATCTTCTTCAAGGAGCGCTGGTACGGTTTCGACGACGGCACCTACGCGGGCTGCCGCCTGCTGGAAATCCTGAGCCGAAGCAGCGACCCCAGCAGCGTGCTCAACGCCTTGCCCACGAGCCACTCCACGCCCGAACTGAACGTGCCGTGCGCCGAGGGCGAGCCGCACCAGCTCACGGCCGAGCTGCAGGCGCTCGCGGGCGAGGCCTTCGCGGCGCCCGCGCAGGTCAGCACCATCGACGGCCTGCGCGTCGACTGGCCCGACGGCTTCGGCCTGATCCGCGCCAGCAACACCACGCCCGTGCTGGTGCTGCGCTTCGAGGGCCAGACGGACGAGGCGCTGCGCCGCATCCAGGCGCAGATGCTGGCGCTGCTCGAACGCGTCAAGCCCGGTGCGCAGCCCGGCAGCGCCGCGCACTGACCCCATGCAGCGCCTGGTGCTGTGGCTCTACGGCCTGCTGCTGTGGCTGGCCACGCCGCTGCTGCGCCGCAAGTTGCGCCGGCGCGCGGTGGCAGAGCCCGGCTACGCCCAGGCGGTGGACGAGCGCTTTGGCGATTACACCCAGCCGGCGGATGCGGGCTTTGTGTGGGTCCACGCCGTGTCGCTGGGCGAGACGCGCGCCGCCGCCATCCTGCTGGCGCAGCTGCGCGCGCAGCAGCCCGGCCTGCGCCTGCTGCTCACGCACGGCACGGCCACCGGCCGGGCCGAAGGCGCCAGGCTGCTGCGGCCGGGCGACGTGCAGGTCTGGCAGCCCTGGGACACCCCGGGCGCGGTGCGCCGCTTTCTGCAGCACTTTCGCCCGGCCGTCGGCATCCTGATGGAAACCGAGGTCTGGCCCTGCCTGGTGGCCGGCTGCTGGGAGCAGGGCGTGCCCCTGGTGCTGGCCAACGCCCGGCTGAACGAAAAATCGCGCGACGGCGCGCTGCGCCTGGCCTGGCTGGCGCGCCCCGCCTACGCCAGCCTGGCAGCCGTATGGGCGCAGACCGAGGGCGACGCCGAGCGCCTGCGCCAGGTGGGCGCGCGCAGCGTGCGCGTGCTGGGCAACCTGAAGTTCGACGTGCGGCCCAACGCCGCGCTGCTGGCCCAGGGCCGCGCCTGGCGCGCCGGGCTGGCCCGGCCCGTGCTGCTGCTGGCCAGCTCGCGCGAGGGCGAGGAGGCGATGTGGCTGCAATACTTCAAGCAAAATATGGCTCCAGGCCAATGTGGTAAAGCGCAAGCAGCTATCAATAATGATGACGCAGCGCCGCAATGGCTGATCGTGCCGCGCCACCCCCAGCGGTTCGACGAGGTGGCCGCGCTGTGCCAGGCCGCCGGCCTGAGCGTGGCGCGGCGCAGCCAGTGGGACGGCGCGCCGCCTGTTGCCGACGTGTGGCTGGGCGACACGCTGGGCGAGATGGCGCTGTACTACGGCCTGGCCGACGTGGCTCTGCTGGGCGGCAGCTTCGCGCCGCTGGGCGGGCAGAACCTGATCGAGGCGGCGGCCTGCGGCTGCCCCATCGTCCTGGGGCCGCACACCTTCAACTTTGCCGAGGCGGCCGAACTGGCCCTGCGGGCCGGCGCGGCCCAGCGCGTGGCTGACTTGGCCGAGGGCGCGGCGCTGGCCTGCGCCCTGGCCCGCGATGCGGCCCGGCACCAGGCCATGCAGGCCAGCTGCCAGCACTTTGCCCAGGCGCACAGCGGCGCCGCGCACGCCATGGCGCAGGCGGTGCTGGCGTTGCTCGCACACCATTGAAGCGGCAATAAAGGCGGCCCGCGGCGCCTGCGCCAGCTTCGCCGCCGCGACATCCGGCCGGGCGAAACACGGGGCAGGCCCGGGGCAAAACGCAGGACAATGGCGCGCATGATGGACAAGCACTACCTCACCCCCCTGTTCTCGCCCAGTTCCATCGTGGTGCTGACCGGGCGCGACGACGCGCCGGACACGCTCACGCCGCAGGCGCGCGCCTTGCACGCGGCGCTGCGCGCGCAGCGCTACAGCGGCACGCTGAGCTTCAGGGACATCGACACCACCGGCACGCTGGCCGAGCTGGCGCAGACGCGCGCCGACCTGGCCATCATCGCGCTGCCGCCCAAGGACCTGGCCGCCGGCCTGGAGGTGGCCGGGCGCACCAACTGCCGCAGCGCCATCGTGATGTCCGACGGCGTGGACGCCGACCTGGCCGAGCAGTTGTACAAGATCGCCCGGCGCGAGGGGATGTACCTGCTCGGGCCCAACACACTCGGCATGCAGCGCCCGGCGCTCAACCTCAACGCCAGCGCGGCCGGGCCGCTGGCGCGCGAAGGCTCGCTGGCGCTGGTGTGCCAGTCGGGCGCGCTCACGTCCTCCATACTGGATTGGGCGAGCCAGAACGCGGTGGGCTTCTCCAGCGTGATATCGCTGGGGCCGCACACCGACCTGGGCTTGTCCGAGGTGCTGGATTTCCTGGCCAACGACCCGCGCACGCAGAGCATCGTCGTCTACATGGAGGGCATACAGGACGCGCGCGCGTTCATGAGCGCGCTGCGCTCGGCCGCGTACGCCAAGCCGGTGGTGGTGCTCAAGGCCGGGCGCAAGCCCGCCGGCAGCGAGGCGGCGCTCACGCACAGCAGCGCCATCGTCGGGCGCGACGACGTGTTCGACGCGGCGCTGCGCCGCGCCGGCGCGGTACGCGTGCGCTCCTTCGTGGCGCTGTTTTCCGCCGCCAAGTGCCTGGCCTCGCGCTACCGCCCGGTGGGCCGGCGCCTGGCGCTGATCACCAACGGCGGCGGCCCGGGCGTGCTGGCGGCCGACTGGATCAACGAGATCGGCATGGACCTGGGGCGCCTGTCGCCCGAGGCGGCGGGCCCGCTTGCGCCGCAGCTCTCGCCGCTGGCGTCGCTGGCCGACCTGATCGACCTGTCCGAGGAGGCCACCCCCGCGCACTTCGGATTGGCGCTGCAGGCCGCCATGGGCGACCGCCAGGTGGACGGCGTGCTGGCCATCTTCTCGCCCAAGGTCGGTGTGGACGCGGTGGCCGTGGCCCAGGTGCTGGCCGACGCCAAGCAGCGCGCGCACAAGCCGCTGCTGTCGTGCTGGATGGGCGACGCCTCGGTGCTGCCGGCGCGCGAGGTGCTGCGCGCGGCGCAGATTCCGAGCTTTCGCACGCCCGAGGCGGCCGTGGGCGCGTTTGGCAACATTGCCTCGTTCAGCCAGAACCAGCAGCTGCTGCAGCAGACCCCGCCGCCGCTGACCACGCTGGCTAAGCCCGACATCGAGGGCGCGCGCCTGGTCATCGAGGGCGTGCTGGCCGAGCGCCGCCAGGTGCTGACCGAGATGGAGTCCAAGACGCTGCTGGCGGCCTTCCACATCCCCGTCACCAACACCTTGCTCGCGCGCAGCAGCCACGAGGCCATGATGATCGCCACGCAGCTGGGCTTTCCGGTGGCGCTGAAGATCGACTCGCCCGACATCTCGCACAAGTCCGACGTGGGCGGCGTGCAGCTCAACGTGCACAGCGGCGCGGCCGCGCGCGACGCCTACACCGACATGGTGCAGCGCGTGGCGCGCCTGCAGCCGGGCGCGCGCATCAACGGCGTGACGGTGCAGAAGATGGCGCGCGCGCGGCGCGGGCGCGAGATCTGCATCGGCCTGGTGACCGACGAGGCCTTCGGCCCCGTCATCACCTTCGGCGCCGGCGGCACCATGGTCGAGCTGATCAACGACCGCGCCATGGAGCTGCCGCCGCTCAACCAGTTTCTGGCGCGCCGCCTGATCGACCGCGCGCGCGTGGCCGAAACCCTGGGCGAGTGGCGCGGCGCGCCGGCGGTGGACATGGAGCGGCTGGAGCAGGTGCTGCTGCGCGTGTCGGAGATGGTGTGCGCGCTGCCGCAACTGCGCGAGATGGACATCAACCCGCTGATCGTCGACGAACAGGGCGCCGTCGCGGTGGACGCGCGCATCGTCGTGCGCGAAACCGCGCAGGCCAGCGCCCGCACGCTGACGCCGGGGCACGGCCACTTCGGCCATCTGTCGATCATGCCGTACCCGGCGCACTACGAGCAGGTCTGGCCGCTGCGCGATGGCGGCGAGTACCTGGTGCGCCCGATCCGCCCGGACGACGCGCAGATGGTGCAGCGCCTGGTCAAGGAGCTGTCGCCCGAGAGCCGGTACTTCCGCTTCGTCTCGCAGCTGGCCGAGCTGCCGCCGTCGATGCTGGCGCGCTTCACGCTGATCGACTACGACCGTGAAATGGCCCTGGTGGCCGAGCACCGCGAGCGCGTGGTCGACGAAGACGGGGAAGTGCGCCACAAGCAGCGCATCGTCGGCGTCTCGCGCTACGTCACCAACCCGGACCAGACGAGCTGCGAGTTCGCCCTGCTGGTGGCCGACGACTTTGCCGGCCAGGGGCTGGGCTCGCGCCTGATGCTCAGCATCATGGACGTGGCGCGCGACCGCGGCCTGGCGGAAATCCAGGGCCTGGTGCTGGCCGGCAACCCGACCATGCTCAAGCTGATGCGCCGCCTGGGCTTCGAGGTGCGCGGGTTCGACGAAGACCCCGAGTTCCGCCTGGTCGTGCACGCGCTTTGATTGCTATTCTTGAAATAGCTATTCGCGCTTTATGGGCGTGCGTTTGAGCGCAAAATCATTCAAATTTTATCGCTTGCACACAGGAGACCACGCATGCCCCACCTGCGCACCCGCGCCGTACACGCCGGCCAGCACCCCGATCCGTCCAGCGGCGCCATCGCCACGCCCGTCTGCCAGACCACGGCCTTCGGCTACGGCACGCTGGAGCAGGGCGCCGCGCTGTTCGCCGGGCAGGCCAGCGGCTACCGCTACAGCCGCTTCGCCAACCCCACGGTGGCGGCGCTGGAGGCCAAGATGGCCGACCTGGAGGGCGCGGACGCCGCCATCGCCTTTGCCAGCGGCACGGCGGCGTGCTCGTCGGTGCTGCTGGGCCTGCTCAAGCCTGGCGACGAGCTGGTCTTTCTGGGGCCGCTGTACGGCGGCACCGAAGGCCTGCTGCGCGCGCTGGGCGAACGCTGGGGCATCAAGGTGGTGGACGCCACGGCCCGCGGCCTGGCGCAGGTGCTGACGCCGGCCACGCGCATGGTCTGGGTCGAGACGCTGACCAACCCCACGCTGCGCCTGCACGACCTGGCCGAGGTGGCGCGCCTGGCGCGCGCGCACGGCGCCGTCACCGTGGCCGACAACACCTTCTGCACGCCGGTGCTGGCGCGCCCGTTGGAGTTGGGCATCGACCTGGTGCTGCATTCCATGACCAAGTACCTGGGCGGCCATGGCGACGCCACCGGCGGCGTCGTGGCGGGCAGCGCCGCGCTGGCTGCCCAGGTGCGCAAGACCGGGCTGGGCCACGTGGGCGGCAACCTGGCGCCGCAGGAGGCCTTTCTGTTCTTGCGCGGCATCAAGACGCTGCCGCTGCGCATGCAGGCGCACTGCGACGGCGCGCTGGCCGTGGCGCGCTTCCTGGCGGCGCACCCCGCCGTGCGCGCCGTGCATTACCCGGGGCTGGAGTCGCACTCGCAGCACGCGCTGGCGTGTCGGCAACTGCACGGCGGCTTTGGCGGCATGGTCACTTTCGAGCTGGCGCGCGCCGAGCGCGCCGCCGCCGCCCGCGTGCTCGACCGCCTGCAGCTGTTTACCCAGGCCGTGTCGCTGGGCGACGTGGACAGCCTGGCGTGCCACCCGGCCAGCACCACGCACAGCTTTGTCTCGCAAGAGGCGCGCGAGGCCGCCGGGGTGGGCGAGGGCATGATCCGCCTGAGCGTGGGCATAGAGCACCCGGACGACCTGGTGGCCGACCTGGCGCAGGCGCTGGCTTGAGCCGTCAGCGCGGCGCCAGCAGGGCGTTGAGGTTCTGCACGTCGTCGATCGACAGCGTGCCCGCTGCCTGGCGCAGCCGGAGCTGGCCCATCAGCAGGTTGTAGCGCGCCAGCGCCAGGTCGCGCTTGGTCTGGTAGAGCTGGCTTTGCGCGTTGAGCACGTCGATGTTGACGCGCACGCCCACCTTGTAGCCCAGCAGGTTGGCGTCCAGCGCGCTTTGGCTGGATGCCTCGGCCGCCTCCAGCGCCTTGACTTGGCCCGCGCCCGACTGCACGCCGAAGAAGGCGCTGCGCGTGGCCTGCGCCACGTTGCGGCGGGCGGTCTCCAGGTCGGCCTCGGCCTTGTCTTCCAGGGCCAGCGTTTCCTTGACGCGGTTTTGCACGGCAAAGCCGGCAAACAGCGGCAGGTTGAGCGCCACGCCCACGGTGGTGCTGTGCGTGCGCCCGTTGATGTTGGGCACGGTCACCGTGCCGTTGGGGTTGTGCTGCACGGCGTAGCTGGCCTGCAGGTCGACCGTGGGTTTGTGCCCGGCTTCGGCCTTGCGCGTTTCCAGGCGCGCCACCTCCAGCGCCAGCTGCGCCTGGCGTACGCCGGGCTGCTGCTGCAGCGCGGTCTGCACCCAGGTTTCCACGTCGTCCGGCTGCACGCCGGGCAGGGCCAGGGGCTGGGCCAGGTGGTCGGGCTTGCTGCCCTGGCGGCCCACCAACTGGTCGAGCGCCAGGCGCTTGACGCGCAGGTCGTTCTGCGCGGCGATCTCCTGCGCGGTGACCAGGTCGTAGCGCGCCTGCGCCTCGTGCGTGTCGGTGATGGTGGCGGTGCCCACCTCGAAGTTGCGCTGCGCCGCAGCCCTTTGCTCGGACACGGCGGCCTTCTGGGCCTGCACGAAGGAGAGGGCGTCCTCGGCGCCCAGTACGTCGAAGTACGCCTGGCTCACGCGGATCAGCAGATCCTGCGCGGCGGCGTCCAGCTGGGCCTGCGCCAGGTCCGCGCCGCGCTGCCCCTGCTCGTAGCCGATGCGGTTGGCCGGGCGGTACAGCGGCTGCGTGGCGCTGATGGCGGCACTGCGCGTCTGCCCGCTGTAGTCCACGGGCGGGCGGCTGACGTCGGTGTTGTTGTGCGACAGGCCTGCGCTCAGGCCCACGCTGGGCAGCAGGCCGGCGCGCGCCTGGTCGGCGCGGCGCTCGGCCGCCACCAGCTGGGCCTGCGCCGCCTGCCATGCCGAATCGTGCTGTTGCGCCAGCTGCACCATGGCAAGCAGGTCCTGCGCCTGGACGGAGCCGGCGAAAGCGGCACTCAGAGCCAATGTCAAACGAAGCGTACGCAGCTGCGGCATGAACGTCTTTCCGGAAAATTCAGATTGGAAATTAATGACTGACCGGTTAGTAATATAACAATCCACGCCAGCAGGGTCAATGGAGGATGGCGTGAACCAGGGCCAGATAATGGCCGGATTGTTGCAACGCAGCAGCCCCCGCCGGGCTGGATGAGGTAGATATGGATTCACGCGACCAAGGCTTTCCCGCTTTCTTTGCCGACGCGCCGCGCCTGACGGTGCGCGACCCGCTGGCGCAGTTCCTGGGCGCCGCGCAGGCCGGCATCATGGAATACCGCTACGCCGACGCCGTGCGGCTGGCCGGGCATTCGTGCCCCACGGTGGCCGGCGCCTACCTGATGGTGCTGCACGGCCTGCGCGCGCTCTACGGCGGCGACATGCCGGTGCGCGGCGAAATCACGGTGCACATGCGCGACGCGCGCGATAGCGGCACGACCGGGGTGATCGCCTCCGTGGCGCAGCTGCTGACTGGCGCCGCACCCGAAACCGGGTTTCACGGGGTAGGGCCGGCCCAGCGCTTTGCGCGCAACGACCTGCTGGCGTTCGACAGCCCGATCGAAGGCGTGCTGGGCCTGCGCCGGCGCGACACGGGGCACGCGGTGCAGGTGCAGTTGGATGCGTCCGTCGTGCCCTGGAACCCGCAGATGCAGTCGCTGATGCCCAAGGCCGTGACCGGCCAGGCCAGCAGCGAGGAACTGGCGCGCTTCGGCCAGCTCTGGCAGGAGCGCGTGCGCGCCATGCTGATAGAGCACGCGGCCGACGCCCGGATGATCCAGGTCAGCGAGTGGGAAGGGTGATGGCGGCGCTGCTTGCAAAGCGGGCTTCGGGGTTTACCATGTGCATGGCATAAAATCCAATTTCAGGATATCTAATTTGTTGTTTTAAAAGAAAATTCGGTATAAATATCAAAAATACAAAAAAATACCGAAATGCAGGAAATCAACTCCACTGCTGCCCGGCAGTACATTGACGCCGTAGCCACGTTCGAAGCCTGGGAAGACGCACGGCAAGAGGCAATGCAGGTGCGCGGCGGCATGTATTGGCATGCAGGCCCGCCATCGGCACCCGAGGCGCGCTACCTTGTGCGTACGACGCCTGCAGGGGCTGAAACCAGCCTTGGCCCGCAGACCAGCGAGACCCAGGCCATCTACGACCGGTTCATGCAGCGCAGGCAGGAAAGTGCCGAACGCATGGCGGGATTGAAGGCTGCGCTGGAGCAGCACCGGCGCCTGAACCGCGCCCTGCGCGTGGGCCGTGTGGAGCCGTTGGTGGTAAGCCTGCTGGCGCGCCTGGCCGATACGCAGCTCAGCCTGCATTTTCGCGTGGTAGGCACCCATGCGCTGTACGCCTACGAGGCTGCGGCCGGCGTGCGCTTGAATGCCGATGCCCTCGCTACGCGCGATATGGACTTGTTGTGGGACACGCGCAAGCGCCTGCAATTCGCCACGCAACTCGCACGGGTGGATAGCTCCATGCTCGGGGTGCTGAAAAAAGTGGACAGCAGCTTTCGCATCCGCAAGAGCCAGCAGTACACCGCCGTGAACAAGGAAGGGTTCGAGGTGGACATCATCCGCCGCGAGCGGATGGAGGACGACCCGCACCCCGTCAAACTCAGCGATGACGATGAAGACTTCTGGGTCGTGCAGGCCCGCCGCGCCAACGTGCTGCTGGATGCGCCGGAGTTTTCTGCGGTGATCGTGGCAACGAACGGCACCATGGCGCGCATGAACACCGTGGCGCCAGCCACTTTTGTGGCGTTCAAGCGCTGGTTGGCGGGGCAGCGTGACAGGGAGGCGTTGAAGCGGCGGCGCGATGAACTGCAGGCGGATGCAGTGCAGAGGCTGGTGGATGAATACCTGCCCTGAACCACTCCTTTGAAAGGGCAGCCCCTATTCGGAATGCGCTACGCCGGCTGCCGCCCCCGCGGCCCGGATGGCTTTTGGAGCACCAGGGGGCCGGCAGCGCAAGCCAGGGGCTGGCCGACCTGGAGTTCAGGAATAGGTGGGAACGCTCTGATCGCATTCCAGCGACCAGGCGTGGATGCCGCCGTCGATATTGGCGACCTGTGCAAAGCCCTGCTGCAGCAGGAAGTGCGCCACCCGCAGGCTGCGCGCGCCGTGGTGGCACAGGCAGGCGGTGGGGCGCTCGGGGTCAAGCATGGCGAGCTGCTGCACCACCTGGCCCATGGGGATGCAGACCAGCTCCGCGCCGGGCAGGTCGCCGAGGCTGGCGGTCTGCACCTCCCACGGCTCGCGCACGTCGAGCACCACCGGGCGGCGCTTTGCGCACGCGGCGAGCCACGCGCCGAGTTCGCTGGGGCGTACGGACTCGATCATGGCTGCGCGCGGCCCGCCGTCAGAACTTGAAGTGCGAGGGTTCGGCAAAGTTGCGCAGGCGCGGCGCCACCACGTCCCAGGGCTGGGTGGTGGTGAAGCGGTCGCCGCTGCGGCGCACGAAGGTGGCGCGCATCATCGGTGCATGGCCCACGATGGCGGCCAGGCGTCCGCCGTCGCGCAGCAGGGCCAGCAGGCGCTCGGGAATGGCGGCGACCGAGCCGCTCAGCACGATGACGTCGAACGGGCCGTCCGGGATCGGGTCGAGGGCGCCGTCGGCCTGGCGCACGTCGGCGTTGCGCACGCCGGCGCTGATCAGGTTCTCGCGCGCGAACTCGACCAGCTCGGGAACGATTTCAAGGGACACCACGCGCTCGGCGAGCTGCGCCAGCAGCGCGGCCATATAGCCCGAGCCGGCGCCGATTTCGAGCACACGGTCGCTGCGCTGGATCTGCAGTTCCTGCAGCGTGCGCGCCGTCACGCGCGGGGGCAGCATGACCTGGCCCAGGCGCTCTGCCTCCTCGACCGATGCATTGAGCGGCAGCGACATATCGGTGAATGCCGCGCCCTGGTAGTCGGTGGGAACGAATTCCTCGCGGCGTACCCGCGCCAGAATCTCCAGAACATCCTCGTCCGACACATTCCAGGGGCGGATCTGCTGCTCGATCATGTTGTAGCGCGCCTGCTCGGTGGCGTCGCTGATGTCGGCGGATGTGTTCAGGGGCATGTTCATGGGGTACTCCGGAAGCGGATCATCGAGGTTCGGACAAACCCGATATTCTAGTGCGCTGTCCGTACGCACAAGCCTTGCAAAACATTGTCGGCCTGCAGCCGTATGTATTCTTCCGCAGAGAATTTGCAGGGGTCGGGAATGCACAGCGACATGGTGGGCTGCGCCAGCATCAGGAACATGAGCGGCGCCAGCACCAGGTAGATGGCCATGTCCAGGTTCACCGGGCGAAACTCTCCTCGGTCAATGCCGCGCTGCAGGATGCGGCGCACCAGGTCGTGGCCGGGCTCGATGACTTCCTGGCGGTAGAAGGCAGCGATCTCGGGAAAATTGTTGGCCTCGCTGAGCATCAGCTTGCCCAGGCCCGACGCCTTGGTGGCACCCACGCGCTCCCACCACGAGTGAAAGCAGTAGTGCAGCAGTTCGCTGCTGGTGCCGGGAAAGCTCCTCAGTTCCTCGCCCCATTCGTCGAAGCGCCCGGAGATGTTCTGCCGCACCACGGCCTTGAACAACTCTTCCTTGCTGGGAAAGTACAGGAACAGCGTGCCCTTGGAGACGCCGGCGCGCGCTGCCACCTCGTCCACCTTGGTGGCGGCGTAGCCTTTCTCCACGAACAGATCCAGCGCCGCATCCAGCAATTCGCCCGGCCGGGCCTGCTTGCGCCGGCCGCGCTTGGGCTCGGGGTGGGGGGATTGTGGGGGCGGGATGCTCATGTAAATTAATGACCGACTGGTTAGTAATTAGTACTGTACCCGTCCCGTCAGGCAGCGTCAATGCGATGGCCCTGCACCATCCATGATGTTTGTTGAGCGACGTCATCAAGGTGCGGGATACGACAGACCCTGGCGGCGGGCTGCCTGAAAAGCGGCGCCCCTGTTCCATCGCCTCCTGCGTGTGATGCGATTTGCAACAGCGGATGTCCTGAAGTGGAACGAAAGCGTGCCGTTGGCCGGGCGCTCCTGTCGCAAACATCCTCGGACAAGGCTGGCATGAAGCTTGTATCTGCTTGGGCAGCCGGCCGTTTGGCATGGCATTCACCCAACCCAGGAGACATCCCATGGACATGTTCGAGCTCGAGCGCTTCAACCTTGACATCGCCTACCCCTACAAGCAGCAGTACGACAACTTCATCAACGGCAAATGGGTTGCGCCGCTGGCGGGACGCTATTTCGACAACGTCTCGCCCATCACCGGCAAGCCGTTCTGCAAGGTGGCCCAGTCCGATGCCAACGACGTGAACCGGGCCCTGGACGCCGCCCACGCCGCGCAGGATAAGTGGGCCGCGACGTCGGTGACCGAGCGCGCCAACATCCTGCTGAAGATCGCCGACCGCATGGAGCAGAACCTGGAGCTGCTGGCGATCGCCGAGACCATCGACAACGGCAAACCGCTGCGCGAGACCATGGCCGCCGACATTCCGCTGGCCATCGACCACTTCCGCTACTTCGCGGGCTGCATCCGCGCGCAGGAAGGCGGCATCTCCGAGATCGACGCCAGCACCGTGGCCTACCACTTCCACGAGCCCATCGGCGTGGTCGGGCAGATCATTCCGTGGAACTTCCCGCTGCTCATGGCTTCGTGGAAGCTGCCGCCCGCGCTGGCCGCCGGCTGCTGCGTGGTGCTCAAGCCCGCCGAGCAGACGCCCGCCTCCATCATGGTGCTGATGGAGCTGATCGCCGACCTGCTGCCGCCCGGCGTGGTCAACGTGGTCAACGGCTTCGGCAAGGAAGCGGGCGAGGCACTGGCGACCAGCAAGCGCATCACCAAGATCGCCTTCACGGGTTCCACGGCCGTGGGTCAGCGCATCCTGCACGCCGCCGCCGACAACCTGATTCCCTCGACGGTGGAGCTGGGCGGCAAGAGCCCCAACATCTTCTTCGCCGACGTGATGGACGCCGACGACGAGTTCCTCGACAAGGTGATGGAGGGCTTCTCCATGTTCGCGCTGAACCAGGGCGAGGTCTGCACCTGCCCCTCGCGCATCCTGATCCAGGAGTCGATCTACGACCGCTTCATCGAGCGTGCCGTGAAGCGCGTGCAGTCGATGAAGCAGGGCCACCCGCTGGACAAGAGCACCATGGTCGGCGCGCAGGTGTCGCAGGCGCAGCTCGAACGCATCCTGGGCTATATCGACCTGGGCCGGGAGGAGGGGGCCGAGTGCCTGATTGGCGGCGAGCGCAACCGCATGGGGCAGGAGATCGACGACGGCTTCTTCATCAAGCCCACGCTGCTGTTCGGCCAGAACGGCATGCGCGTGTTCCAGGAGGAGATCTTCGGCCCCGTGGCCTCGGTGACCACCTTCAAGACCATGGAGGACGCGATCCGCATCGCCAACGACAGCGAGTACGGCCTGGGTGCGGGCGTGTGGAGCCGCAACGGCACCACGGCCTACCAGATGGGCCGCGCCGTCAAGGCCGGGCGCGTGTGGACCAACTGCTACCACCTGTACCCGGCGCACGCGGCCTTCGGCGGCTACAAGAAGTCGGGCATCGGGCGCGAGAACCACAAGTCGGCGCTGTCCAACTACCAGCAGACCAAGAACCTGCTGGTCAGCTACAGCCCCAAGGCGCTGGGCTTCTTCTGAGAAAAGCGCGCGCTGGCTCGTACTGCCGGGTTGGCGCGCGCCCTTTCGCAGGGCCCAGCTCGGCTGGGTCCCCTGTTTTTCTTCCCTGTGCAAGGATTCCCTCATGCATGCAGACTCTTTGCGCGCGCTTGCCGGCCAGCCGCTGAAGCTCGCGGCCTTCGGCGGCCTGCTGGCCCTGGCCCAGGCGGCGGATGCGCAGCCAGCCCCTGACGCGGAGCCCGCCGCGCTGCCCGGTATCACGGTGCGGAGCACGCTGGCCCCCTCGGCCCTGGAGCAGACGCCGGCCTCCGTCACCGTGATCGACGGCGAGCGCGCGCGCGACCGCCAATGGCAGGTCAACCTCTCCGAGGTGTTGCCCGCCGCGCCGGGCCTGCTGGTGCAGAACCGGCAAAACTACGCGCAGGATCTGCAACTGTCGATCCGCGGCCACGGCGCTCGCTCCACGTTCGGCGTGCGCGGCGTCCAGGTCTTCGTGGACGGCATCCCTTCCACCATGCCCGACGGACAGGGCCAGATCAACACCATCGACCTGGCCTCAGCCGAGCGCATCGAGGTCTTGCGCGGCCCGTACTCGGCGCTGTACGGCAATGCATCGGGCGGAGTCATCAACGTCTACACGGAGCGTGGCGAAGGCCCCGCAACCGTGGAGAGCAGCTTTGCCATGGGCAGCAACGGGCAAAAGCGCCTGGGGCTCAAGGCCCAGGGCGAAAGCCAGGGCGTCGGCTACGTAGTCAGCGCCAGCCGCTACCTGACCGACGGCTGGCGCGGCCACAGCGCCGCCGACAAGAACCTGCTGAACGCGCGCCTGGACACGCGGACCGGCGACGATGGCCACGTCACCTTCGTGGCCAGCCAGGTGTCGATCGACGCCCAGGACCCGGGCGGTATTTCCCCCCAGGCTTGGCAAGCCGATCCACGTGCAGTGGCCCAGGGTCCATTGGATTTCAATGCGCGCAAGAGCACGCGGCAAACCCAGGCGGGTTTGGCCTACGAGCGGCAGATCGACGGCGCTCAGGCCCTGCGCCTCATGGTCTATGCCGGGCAGCGCGAAATCGTGCAGTACCAGTCCACCCCCGTGGCCGCCCAGCAGCCGGCCACGAGCGCGGGCGGCGTGATCGACCTGGCACGCAGCTACGCGGGCCTGGATGCGCGCTGGGCCTATCGCACGGAGCTGGCCTCCCGCCCCTTCAGTCTGGCCGCGGGCTGGACCGTCAACGTCGTCGAGGAAAACCGCAAGGGCTACAACAACTTCCTGAGCGACCAGAATGGCGTGACGGGCAGCCTGCGCCGCGATGAGCGCAACACGCTGTCCAACGTCGATCCCTACGCCCAGGCGACCTGGTCCGTGGCCCCGGACTGGACGGTGGAGGCGGGCCTGCGCTGGAGCAACGTGCACCTGCAGTCGCACGACCGCTACATCGCCGCCAGCAACGGGGACGACAGCGGCGATACGCGCTTTCGCCGCTTGCTGCCGGTGGCGTCGCTGCAGCACCGGATCGGCGAGGGCGCGCAGGTCTACGCCTCGGTCGGCGGCGGGATGGAAACACCCACGTTCAACGAAATCTCCTATCGCCCGGCCTCCCAGCCCGGCCTGAACTTCGGCCTGCAGCCCGCCGCCTCGACCAGCGCCGAGGTGGGGTGGCGCCAACGCTTCGAGGGCCAGGGCGTGCACGGCGAATGGACGGCCGCGCTGTTCCAAACCCGCACCCGCAACGAAATCGTCGTCGCGGAAAACGTGGGCGGGCGCACCAGCTACCAGAACGCGGGCCGCACCCGCCGCCAGGGGCTGGAGCTGAGCACCACTGCCTGGCTGACGCGCCAGCTCCAGCTCCAGGCCGCCTACACCCGGCTCGATGCCACGCTGAGCGAAGGCTTCTGTGATGCCAAGGGGGCCTGCGTGCCCGCGGGCAACCGGATCGCCGGCACCGCCAGCAACCAGGCCTGGGTGGCGCTGGACTGGAAGCCCGCGAGCGCCTGGCGGCTGGGGCTCGATTGGCGCCACACGGGCTCCATCGCGGCCAACGACGCCAACAGCGTCCTGGCACCGGCCTATGGCGTGTTTGGCGCCAGCGCGGGCTACACCCGGTACTGGGCGCGCTGGAAGCTCCATGCCTATGCCCGCATCGACAACCTGGCGGACAAGCGGTACGTGGGTTCGGTCATCGTCAACGAAAGCAACGGCCGCTACGACGAAAGCGCGCCAGGGCGGCAGTGGATGGCGGGCATGAACCTTTCCTACCAGTTCTGATTGTTTTGCGCCGTGCGCCGGCGCTTTACGGCCGTGCCCAATCACGCCCTGCCGGGTTTTCAATACCCGGCAGGGCGTTTACTCATTGGCTCAATGCTGGTCGCGGCGCAGTTCCAGGTAGGTGCGGATGGACCAGATCGCTTCCTGCGTCAGGATGCCCTCGAAGGGCGGCATGTACACGCGCCCGTTGCGCGTACGACCGCGCCGTACCGTGCCGATGAAGTAGTCGTCCATCTCCTTGTAGCAGGCGGTCTTCTTGGCGGCGTCGGCCAGGCTGCCGCACTCTTCGTCGAACTTGCGCAGATCGGGCGCGATGCCGCCCGAGATGGCCTCCAGGCCGTGGCAGCGCGCGCAGTTCTGGTTGTAGGCAGAGGTGCCGATGCGCAACGCCTCGCCGTGCGCCGGGCTGCCCTGGCTGTAGGGGTTGGAATCGAGCCACTTGCTGCCGAGCTGGGGCAGCGTGCTCGTGTCCACGGCTTGCGGCACCACGTCGCCGTGCGCCATGGCCGCAGAGACGCTGCAGGCCAGCGCCAGCATGAACAGGCGGCGCAGGGCCTTTTTGGACGGAAGCAGGGAGGATCGTTGCATGGGGAGGTCTCCGAGGTTGTAAAAAAAGAACACCTCGGCATTGCCAGCAATATGCAGGCCATCCGCCGCACAGTCCGGTTTGCGTCCCAATCTGGATCAAGGTTTTGCCATTGCGAAAGGCAAACTGTCACAACTTGGAGCACATCGGCCGCAAGCTGCTGCTTGCGCGAAAAAAGGCCGGCCGGCGGGGGATATCCGCAACTTGCCGGTGAGCCTTCACGCCGGGAAAATTCCACGGATTGCACAAGATCGCATGTCCGCATTGCCTCGCGGACGAGCCCGGCACCCTGGGCTCATAGCGACCTGCCGGAGAGCTTTTTCCGGCTCCAGGAGACGACATGAGTACTGATTCTTTCGGCCGCCCCCGCGAGCGGCAGAACGCACCGCCCGGCGTGGTATCGCTCGGAAGCCATTACGCCGAAGTGATCGACAAGGCACACCGGCGCTCCGAGGCCTATGGCGTGGTCATCCACGACAAGCCGGATCACTCCAGCCTTGCGCGCGGCCGCATGAACGATGCACTGGAAGAAAGCCGCTTTCTGTTCCAGCATGCGGCGCCGGTCATGGAGACGCTGTACGAGCAGATCGTCAACACCCACAGCATGGTGCTGCTGACCTCGGCCAAGGGCATGGTGCTGCACTCGCTGGGCGACAACGACTTTCTCGAAAAGGCCTCGCGCGTGGCGCTCGTTCCCGGCATGGACTGGTCGGAGAAGAACAAGGGCACCAATGCCATCGGCACCGCGCTCAGCGAGGAAGAGGCCATCACCGTGCACGGCAGCCAGCACTACATGAGCGCCAACCATGCGCTGACCTGCTCGTGCTCGCCCATCTTTGATCCGTACGGCCAGGTCATCGGCGCGCTCGACGTGACGGGCGACCACCGCAGCTACCACCAGCACACGCTGGCGCTGGTACGCATGTCGGCGCAGATGATAGAGAACCACATGTTCGCGGACAGCTTTCCGAAGGCCGTGCGCCTGCACTTCCATTCGCGCCCGGAATTCCTCGGCACGCTGGTCGAGGGCATCGTGGTCTTCACGCCCGAGGGCCGCTTTCTCAGCGCCAACCGCAGTGCGCAGTTCCAACTTGGCCTGTCATTCAATGCCCTGCAGGCGCACACCTTCTCCTCGCTGTTTGGCCTGCCCATCTCTTCGCTGTTCGAGCTGTTCGGCGGCGCAGCCCCGGCCCCCCGGCAGCTGTGCATGCACAACGGCGTTTCGGTCTGGTGCCGCGCAGAGGCCAAGCCCGCCACGCCCTGGCTGGCGGCCACCCCCACACGGGAAGCCGGGGCGGCGCCGCAGACTGCGGGGGGCGCAAGGCGCCAGTCTCCCCGGCTCTCGTCGCTGCAGTACCTCGATACCGGCGACCCGGAGGTGAGCGCCGTCATCCACAAGCTGCGCCGGGTGGTGGACCGCGACATTCCGGTGATGATCCTGGGCGAGACAGGCACCGGCAAGGATCTGCTGGCCCAGGCCATGCACAACGAATCAGCCCGCGCGCGCCAGCCCTTCGTTCCGGTCAATTGCGCCTCCATCCCCGAGTCGCTGATCGAGGCCGAGCTGTTCGGCTACGAGGAGGGCGCCTTCACGGGCGCGCGCAAGAAGGGCGCCATCGGCAAGATCGCCCAGGCGCATGGCGGCACGCTGTTCCTCGACGAAATCGGCGACATGCCGCGCCACCTGCAGGCGCGGCTGCTGCGCGTGCTGCAGGAGCGCAAGGTGAGCCCGCTGGGCGCGGGCAAGGAGGTGGAGGTGGACGTGACCGTGATCAGCGCCACCCACAAGAACCTGAAGGACATGATCGCGCGCGGCGAATTCCGGGAAGACCTCTACTACCGCCTCAACGGGCTGGTCGTGCGCCTGCCCGCGCTGCGCGAGCGCACGGACTTCGCGCTCGTGCTGAAGAAGGTGCTGCACGCGCTGTGCGAGAGCGGCCAGCACGTGGACATCTCGCCGGATGCCATGGATCTGCTGTCGCGCTACCACTGGCCTGGCAACCTGCGCCAGCTGCACAACCTGCTGCGCACGGCGGTGGTCATGGTGGGGGACGAAGGGGTGATCGAAACCTGCCATCTGCCAGATGATTTTCTGGAAGAGCTGCATACGGCCGAACAGCCAGCATCAGAGTATTCCGCATTGCCAGCATCGCCGGTGGCCGGCATGGCGCTTTCAGCGCAAGCCGGCGACGCCGCGCCGGACGGCCAGCGCCTGCAGGACGTGGCGCTCCATGCCATGGCACAGATGTTGCGGCAGCACAAGGGCAACGTGTCGGCGGCCGCCAAGGCGCTCGGTGTTTCGCGCAACACCATCTACCGCAAGAAGGGCCTGCTGCCGCCCGGCCTGCTCGACTGACGCGGCTTGCGCACGACCGCCTGGTGCCAGGCTGCCACGGGTTTGCGCGGGCCTTCGCACAACCCATGGCGCAGGAGACTCAGGAAAAATGGCGCAACCTCACTACGACCGCTTCTCGGTGCTGCTGCACTGGCTCATGGCGGCCCTGCTGCTGGCCCAACTGGGCCTGGGCCTGTGGATGATGGAGCTGCCCAAGGGCGGCAGCGGCGTGCGGGCCTATTGGTTCAACGTCCATAAATCCATGGGCATGCTGCTCGGGCTGTTGATCGTGGTCCGCACCGGCTGGGCCCGCGCTCGCAGGCCCCTCGCGCCCTTGCCGCTGGGCTGGGCAACGCAGACGCTCGCGGCTGCCAACCACCGCCTGCTGTACGTGTGCATGCTGGCGGCCCCGTTGTCGGGGTTTCTGGGCTCCCTGTTTTCCGGCTACCCGATCCTCTTCTTCGGCATGCGTGTGCCTGGCCTGGTCGCGCGTTGGGATGCGGCCAAGGAATTGATGCGCTGCACGCACCGGTTGTCGGTCTATGCCCTGATGCTCCTGGTCTGCCTGCATCTGCTGGCCTTCGCCTACCACCAGTTCGTCCTCAAGGATGGCCTGATACGGCGCATGCGCTGATAGGACGGCTGCTCCGTAAATGAGCACCGTCGCGTTACACACCGTTCCACATTTGAACGCCGGCGGTGCGCCGCAAGGCGGTTTTCAGGGCTGCTTTGCTGTGGCATGCGTTTTGCGGCAAGTCCCACGCGTTCAACGCACCGCAACACCACACAACACAAGGAGCAATTCAGCATGTCCATTACGGCATCCCGCCCCCTGCAGCTCAGCACGCTGTGCCTGGCCCTCGCGGCCGCCCTGTCCCTGCCTGCGCATGCCACCAGCGCGCATCCGATCAAGCCCGTTACCTGGAATGACATTGCCAACGATGCCAAGACCCCTGGCGACGTGCTCACCTATGGTCTGGGTCTGTCGGCGCAACGCTACAGCCCCCTGAAGACGCTGAACACCAAGAACGTGGCCGGCCTGGTACCTGCCTGGAGCTACTCTTTCGGCGGTGAAAAGCAGCGCGGCCAGGAAGGCCAGGCCTTGGTTGCCGATGGCGTGATCTATGCGACCGCGTCGTACTCGCGCTTCGTCGCCATCGACGCGCGTACGGGCAAGCGCCTGTGGACCTACGAACACCGCCTGCCCGAAGACATCCGTCCCTGCTGCGACGTGGTCAACCGCGGCCCGGCCATCTATGGCGACAAGGTGTTCTTCGGCACGCTGGATGCGCGTATCGTCGCGCTGGACCGCGCCACCGGCAAGGTGGTCTGGAACGAGAAATTCGGCGACCACAAGGTGGGCTACACCATGACGGGCGCCCCCTTCATCGTGAAGGATCAGAAGACCGGCAAGGTGATGCTGGTGCACGGGTCGTCGGGCGACGAGTTCGGCGTCGTCGGCTGGCTCTATGCCCGCGACGTGGACACCGGCAAGGAAATCTGGGCCCGCCCGATGGTCGAAGGCCACATGGGCCGCCTGAACGGCAAGGACAGCACGTATACCGGCGACCCCAAGGCCCCTACCTGGCCCGACGATCCGAATTCGTCCACCGGCAAGGTCGAGGCATGGAGTCATGGCGGCGGTGCGCCATGGCAGACCGCGTCGTTCGACCCCGAGACCAATACCATCGTCGTCGGCAACGGCAACCCCGCGCCCTGGAACACCTGGAAGCGCACGCCCAAGGGCGGCGACCCGACGAAGTGGGCCAGCCTCTACACCTCGGGCCAGGCCTACGTCGATGCCTCCACGGGCGATCTCAAGGGCTTCTTCTCGCACACGCCCAACGACGCCTGGGACTTCTCGGGCAACAACTCGGTGGTGCTGTTCGACTACAAGGATCCCAAGACCGGCAAGACGGTCAAGGCTTCGGCGCACGCCGACCGTAACGGCTTCTTCTTCGTGACCAACCGCGAAAAGCTCTCTCATGCCGATGGCGGCCATCCCTGGAAGCAGAGCGCCATCATCGGTGCCTGGCCCTTCGTCGATGGCATTACCTGGGCCTCGGGCTTCGACCTGAAGACCGGCATGCCCAAGGAGAACAACAACCGCCCGCCCGAGCCCAAGGACGGCGAAGAAAAGGGCGACACCGTCTTCGTCTCGCCCCCGTTCCTGGGCGGCACGAACTGGATGCCGATGAGTTACAGCCCCGACACCGGCCTGTTCTACATTCCGGGCAACGAGTGGGGCATGGACTACTGGGCCGAACACATCACCTACAAGCCCGGCGCGGCCTACCTGGGGCAGGGCTTCCGCATCAAGAAGCTGTACGACGACCATGTGGGCACGCTGCGCGCCATCAACCCGCAGACGGG